>Ga0209471_1001757_pt1 | contig 12700 bp, 14 predicted proteins | sample GraSoiAngelo_128_FD_185885 | JGI IMG/M metagenome (GOLD analysis project Ga0209471, IMG submission 185885) | Grasslands soil microbial communities from the Angelo Coastal Reserve, California, USA - 14_0927_12_20cm (SPAdes) (version 2) | ecosystem: Environmental > Terrestrial > Soil > Grasslands ...
GGCGACCGCGAGCGCATCCTGCAAGTCTTGACGAATCTGTTGAGCAACGCCGAGCGGCATTGCCGCGATGGCGGCAGGATCGTCATCTCGGCGCAGCCGCGACCCGGCTTCGTGCTCGTCTCGGTGCAGGACAACGGCACGGGCATTCCCGCTGCGCACATCGAGAAGATCTTCGACCGGCTCTACCAGGTCGGCGACGTGAAGGACGCGCGCTCGCGGGAGCAGGGGCTCGGGCTGGGTCTCAACATCGTCAAGAGCATCGTCGAGGCGCACGGCGGCGAGGTGTCGGTCGAGAGCGAAGTCGGCAAAGGCTCCACCTTCTCTTTCACGCTGCCGCTTGCGGACGTGAAGAGCAGAGGGGAAGCCACCGCCGCTTCGTGAAGCCAAAAACCGGGCCAGGGTTCGGGCGCGTACTCGGGGTCGCGGACGGATACGCCGACGGGCCCGGCCGAACCCGTGGGCGTCCACGTCCCCGTGCCCGAGTACGAACCCGGACCCCGGCCCGGTTTGTAGTCTTCAGTCCTCGACGTCGACTGAGGAACTTCCGGATGTCGACACTCGCGCGCGGGCTCCGCCCCGTGCGCGCAGCTCCGAGGCTCCGGAGAGGCCGCCCCGGATCCGCCCGGTGGCTCGCAGCTCGGCCCAAGAGCCGCCGCTCTCCTGGACCTCGACGTTCTTCACTTCCAGCGCGCTGCCGTGCAGCTGGGAGCCGCCGGAGAGCTGCAGCTCGAGATCGTCGGCGCGGCCGCTCACCTCCAGACTCGCGCCCCCCGATCCATGCAGCGAAAGCTCGCGCGCATCCACGCCCCGGACGCGTACATGGCTGCCGCCGCTGGCGTTGATCTCGTGGCGGTCCGCGCGCGTCAGCTGGGCCTCGACCATGGCTCCGCCGCTCGCCCCGATGGCGCGCAACTCCGGCGTCTGGATGGTCACTCTCACGGCCCGATGGTTGCCGTCCCACCAGCTGTTGCTCTTGAAGCCGATGTGCAGCGCGCCGTCCTCCACCACGGTCTCGATCTGGGAGAGCACGCTGTCCTCTCCCTCCAGATGCACCGGCCGCTGCGGCCCGATCTCGATGCGTGCGCGAATTCCCGAGGCGATGTTGACCGAGTCGAAGGGCGGCACCTGCCGATCCTCGGACTTCGCCAGCGCAGCCGTAGAGAGAAGCGCAACCAGCACTGCGATCATCGTGCGCATGAGCGCCCCCGTGAAAGACGGCCCCTCGATCAGTGATCGGCGGGCGCTTCTGGTTTCAGCCTGATCCAGGTCGCCTTCGCGAAGGCGAACAGCTCGCCCGATGCAGAATGAATGGCCGACCCGGCGTGGATCTTGCGGCCTTCCTGGCCGAGGAACCAGCCCATGCAGACGCATCGGTCGGAGGCGCGCGGCCGGGCGATGATGCGCACCGCCAGCCGGCCGAGAAGCGCCTGCCCTTCCCAGGGATGGAAGCAGAGCATGCCGTACCAGGAAGGGCAGTCGAGCGCGGCCCAGACGACTTCGGGCCGCAAAAGGCCGTCAGCGCCGCAGATCGAAGCATCGATGGTGAACGGCGCGGCTGCGACCTGCCTCCCTTCGACTGCGCCGGGCAGGATGCGCAGCCCGTCGCCTTGCGCGCGTTTGTGTCCGCAGACGAAGCATTCGGGGAACGGATGGGTGTCGAACCAGGGATATCGCTTGCTGGCCTCCTCTGCCTGCGCGAGGGTCACCGGCGCTGGGACCTCGATCGCCACCTCGGCGGGCGCAGCCTCGGCGATCACCGCCTCGCCGTCACGCACCACCACGCCTGGTCCGCGCCGCGCGACCGAAAGCTCGCGATCGAGCGGCGGCGGAGCGCGCAGCGTCACTTCGCAGGGGCCGGCGAGCTCGCGCGCGGTCATCCCACAGGAGTAGCCGCCATTTCCCGACTGCGGGGGACCGCGAAAGCGCCGCGCGATGATCACGGCTTCACCTCCACTCGCGCCGGCGCGCCCTCCTCGAGCGGGACCTTTGCGACGATGCGCCGCGCCGGCCGGCCAGAGTAGATCAGCGTCGCCTCCACTTCCGCCTCGCCAGGCGCAGCGCGCAGTTCGAGGGACACCACTCCCGGCGCGCCCGCCGGGCCGTAGCGCACTTGATGCCGCGCCAAAGCGTGGTCCGCCCGCCGCACGACGACGTCGACTTCGCTGATCTCGCCGGCCAGCGCGGAGGTGAGATCGATCTCGATGCGCATCTGCCGAGGCCGCCGCAGCTGCGCCCAGAGCAAGAGACCGCCGCCGAGCAGGAAGAGAAAGACGAAACGGCTGGCGACCTTCACCCGTCCTCATCCTCGGCATCGTCGGGCGGCTTTCGCGCGGCCTCCTTGCGCTGCCGCAGCCGTGCTTTGAACTGCGGCGCGGAGGAGGGTTTGAGGTTCATGGTGGCGTTGATCTCGATCGAGACGCTGGTGAGCAGCTTCCAGATCTCCCGCCGCAGCCGATCGCTCTCGAGGAAGCGGCGCACCTCCTGCGTCACGACGCGCGCCACCTCGCTGCGGGTCTTGTCCGCCTGCGCGAGGAGAAACCCGAGCGCGTCCTTGGGGAGCTTCATCTCCCCCACCAGATTGCGCAGTCCCTCTTCCGTCATGAAGAGCGCGCCGACTCCCGTCAGCACCGCGCGCCGGACGATGTCGGGCACCAGGCCGGAGAGCTTCTTCAGCTCATCGGGCGGAAGATCGTCCGGCTCGTCTTGCGCCATCACGGTCCTCCCAGGTGCAGCGAGAACGACAACCGAGGCTCGTTGGAATCGCGCCCCTCTCCGTCCGTCGCCACCACGCTGAGGGAAAACTGTCCGCCCTGGTTGATCCGGTCGAGCCTCAGGTCGTCATCGATGCGCAGCGTGCCTTTCTTGGTGCCGCTGGCGATGCCTTGCGCGACGAAGACGTCCGCCAAAGGCAACTTGTGTTGCGAGTTGCCGTTCACGCGCAGGTCGAGAGCTCCTTTGTCGAGCGTGCCCGAGTCGTCGCTGAAGTCGACCGCAAGCTGCAAGACGAGTGGGTTTTCGTTGCTCTGGCAGATCGAGCCGCGGCAGCGCAGGTCGGTGAGCCTCGGCCCGCCGCCGCAGGCAGCGAGCAAGGAGAAGAACAGCGCGCCGCTCACTCCTCGCCTTCCCAGTAGTCGACCTTCGCCGCGCGCGAGTGGACTTCCACCAGGCCCGCCGCCTTGCGGGCGAGAACGCCGACCTTGTTCGAGTCGGGATATACCGCCACCTCCGGCTCGATCATCGTCGAGATGGCGAGATACCGCAAAGTGCTCGCCGAGCGGTTGTCGACGCGGTGGCCGGGCGGCCCGACCTTGAAGGCGACGTAATCGCCAGGACGGATGGTGGTCTCTTCGTTGCCCAGGCGCAGCACGCCCTCGCCCTCGAGCACGTAGAGGGCCTCTTCGTTGGCGAGATGGTAGTGCGTGGGAAAGGCGCTCTTTCCCGGCGAAACCTCGATCAGGCTGCAGCCGATCATCTCCGCGCCGGCCGCCGCGCCGAGCCGCTTGCGGCGCATGGAAAAGCGGCCGTGGTCCTGGCTCTGCTCCTGCACGTCCGCGACGGCGATGACGGTCTTCGGGCGATCGATCATTTCTTCCCCAGCTGCACCAGCGGCTTCTGTCCGCCGCGCGGCACGGCGGTCAGGTTGGCCAGCGCCACCCGGTCGGCGATGTTCTGCGCGATGCGGGTCAGGGCCTGTGCCTCGGGCAGCCCCGGCTCGGAGGCGACCACCGGCTTGCCGTCGTCGGATCCGACGCGGATGGCGGCATTGATCGGCACGCGCCCGAGGAAGGCCACGCCCATCTTTTCCGCCGCCTGCTCCGCGCCGCCCTTGGAGAAGATGTCCGTCTCGTGGTGGCAGTTGGGACAGACGAAGCCACTCATGTTTTCGACGAAGCCGAGCACCGGGATGTTGACCTTGTCGAACATCGTCTTCGCCTTGATGGCGTCGCTCAGGGCGACGTCCTGCGGAGTGGTGACCACCACCGCGCCGGAGACCGCCACTTGCTGCGCGATGGTCAGCTGGATGTCGCCGGTCCCAGGCGGCAGGTCGAGGATGAGATAGTCGAGCTCGCCCCAGCGCACGTCGCGCAGGAGCTGCACCAGCGCGCCGTGCAACATCGGCCCGCGCCAGATCATCGCCTGGTCGGGATCGACGAAGAAGCCGATCGAGATCACCTTCACCCCGAAGGCGCTCAGTGGATTGACCAGCTTGCCGTCGTCGCTGGAAGGCCGCGCGCCGAAGAGGCCCATCATCAGCGGAACGCTCGGGCCGTAGATGTCCGCGTCGAGGAGCCCTACTTTCGCGCCCAGCTGCGCCAGCGCGACCGCGACGTTGGCCGCCACCGTGCTCTTGCCCACGCCGCCTTTGCCGCTGCCGACGAGAATGACGTTCTTGACGCCCGGGACCAGGTCCGGTCCGCTGCCTTTCGACGGTGAGGGGCGGACGTTCCAGTCGAAGGCGACTTCGACCCGCGCGAATCCGGGCAGGGCGGCGCGGATGGTCTGATCGATGGTCGCTCTGTGCGGCGATGCCGGCGTGGGGAGCGTCACCTTCACCCGCACGCCGTTGCCTTCCAGGAGCTCCACTCCGGCGAGCATGCCGAGCTGCGCCATCGGCCGGCCCGACGACGGATCGGGCAAATCCTTGAGCAGCTGGAGCACATCTTCGGCCATAGGGCGCGGGAAGATGCGCGGCAGAGTCGCCCCTGTCAAGGAAGGTGGAGGAGCGGCCGGCCAGGCCGTGCGCCGGTCCGCTTGCCTGCCAGGAGCACCAGCTTGCCGTTGACGAGCACGTGCGCAATCCCCTCGGGATAGGCGAGCGGCTTTTCGAAAGTCGCGGTGTCGCGCACGGCCGCGGGGTCGAAGACGACCAGGTCGGCTTTCATGCCGGTACGGACGAGCCCGCGATCCTGCAAGCCGAGCCGCCGCGCCGGCAGCGAGGTCATTTTCCGTACCGCCTCCTCGAGCGAGAAGAGCTTCTCGTCGCGCACGTAGTGGCCGAGGATGCGCGCCGTCGTGCCGAAGGCCCTGGGGTGCGCGCTCCCTTCGGCGGCGAAAGGCCCGTCGATGCCCATGCCGCCGTAGTCGGTGCAGATCGAGACCCAGGGGGCCAAAAGCGCGACCTTCACGTCCTCCTCGCTCATGCCGAAGCGGGCGACCCCGACGTTGGCGCGGTCCATCGCGACCAGATCGATGAGCGCCTGCGAAGGCTCCTCGTTCATCTCCTTCGCGATCTGGTCGAGCCGCTTGCCGGCGTACTTCTGCCGCACCTCCTTGTTCACCGCCGAGAGCACCAGGATGTCCTCGGGGTGCCCAAGATCGGCTTCGATCTCTTCGGCCATCTTCTTGCGCAGCGCCGGGTCGGCGATGCGCTTCATCAGCGCGTCGACGCCGCCGTCGTGGGCCCAGGCGGGCAAGGAGGCGTCCAGGCCGTTGGCGCTGGCGACGTAGGGGTAGGCGTTGGCGGTCACCTCGAGGCCGCCGGCGCGCGCCGCGTCGATGCGCGCGACGATCTCGCGCAGGTGCCCCCAGCGCTGGCGGCCGGTGATCTTGAAATGCCAGATCTCGAGCGGAGCCTTCGCCTCGCGCGCGATGGTGAAGGCTTCCTCGAGCGCCTCGCCGATCTTGGCGCCTTCGCTGCGGATGTGGCTGGCGTAGAAGCCGCGGTAGCGGGCGGCGCTCCTGGCCAGCGCGATCAATTCCGGCGTCTTCGCGAATTCGCCCGGCTGGTAGATGAGCGCGCTCGAGACCCCGAAGGCGCCCTGCTTCATCGCCGACTCGACGAGCTTCTGCATCTTGCGCAGCTGCTTGTCGGTCGGCTGGACGTCGCCCAGGCCGAGGACGACGCCGCGCACTTGCGCCGCGCCGACCAGCACCGCCTCGTTGATGCTCGGCCGCGCCTTGCGCAGGCGGCGGAAGTAGCCGGAGAGATCGCTCCAGTCGACCTTCAGCTTGTACTTGCGCAGCCAGTCGCGGTTCTCGCGGATCCAGGCGGCGTTCATCGGGGCCGGAGAGATGCCCTCGCCGGTCAGCTCGGTGGTGATGCCCTGGCGGACCTTCGATTCCTCGCGCGGATCGATCAGCGCATTCAGCTCGGACTGGCCGAGCATGTCGACGAACCCAGGCGCGACGACCTGGTCGTGCAGGTCGATGCGCTTCTTCGCCTTGGCCCGCGAGAGGTCTCCCACGGCGCGGATGGTGTCGCCGCGAACGCCGACGTCGGCGCGAAACCAGGGAGCGCCGGTGCCGTCGACGATCCGGCCGCCGGAGAGGATCAGGTCGAAGATGAGGAGGGCTGCGATCACTGTCCGCTGGCGGGCGTGACGACCACGACGCCTTCCTCTCCGACCGCGCCGTCGACCACCGCGCGGACGGGCAGCGCGGTGCGCGCCTGCGTCGCCAGCTCGACGAGGCCGGCGGTCAGCTCGCTGGTGGTGTAGTGGCAGCTCGGCGGCGGGCCGGCCCGCGCACCAAGGCCGGCGGCGCAGAGGAGCGAAGGCAACAGCAGCCGTTCCGCCGTGCGGCCGTCCAGCGCACCGCGCCGCGAGAGGAACTGGCCCATCCGCTCGGCGACGAGTTCGCCGGCGCTGAGCGCGGGGCCCAGCTCCGAGACAGAGACGACCGAGTGCTCGAATTCCGCGGTCGCGGTGATGGCCCAGCGCGAGCGCCCTTCTCCGCCGCGCGCGACCGGCAGCGGAACGCGCTCCGCCTCGGCGATGACCCCTTGCCGGCGCAGGGCGCGCACGGCCTGCCGCGCGGCTTCGAGACCGGCCTCGTGCCGGCCGCTCCCCACTGCGGCGACGACCGTCACCTGTCGCAAGAGCCCGCGATGCACGAGGTGGAACGGCGTCAGCGCCGGCGCGGGATCGAGCGCGGCCACCATCTCGCCCTGCTCCGCCGCGAATCCCGCCTGCACCAATTCCAGCGAAACCTTGAGCCCGAACTGCGCGGCGAAGGGGGCCCAGCCCAGCCGGAGATCATGGAAGGTGGGAACACCTTCGACGAAATTCGGTCCGAGCAGGCGCAGCTCGCTCGGCTTGCCGAGAAGCGCCAAGGGCCAGGACAATGTCCAGAGCGCGCGGGCCGGCACGCTCAGCTCGATGACATGGACGCCCGCGCGCGGCCGCGGCAAAAGCAATTCCAGCGCGCCTTGCTGGGCGAGCTTCTCTCGCGCACCCTCGACGGCGCCCGGATCGCCCAGCTTCACGGCCGCGAGAACGAGCTCCAGGTCAACGCCCTGCACCGGACCCTGCAGGCGCAGAGGAGCGCCTGTCGCCAGCGCCAGTGCCACGGCGCCGTCGAGCACTGGCTGCGCTGGCCTCTCGCCAAGGCGCATCTTCAGCGACTGTACCTCGACGGCAGCAAGGGACAAGCTCAGGCCGCGGGGCGGCCGTCAACCAGGATGCTTTGCAGGCCGGCGGCGCGGGCGGCCGCGACGGCCGCGCGCACTTCCACTGCCGTCACGCCGCGGGCGATGACCGGAAAGCGCGCGGCGCGGAAGACAGGCCGGTACTGAGACATGACGTTGACGCAGAGGTCGCGGGAGATGCCGGCGATGAGCGGCATCACCTTCTCGGGCGCAGCCACTCCTTCGGGAAGGACGAGATGGCGAATGATGATTCTCGAGGGGCCTACTTGCCGATGCATCTCCGCGAGTGACTCGCGGAGAGCTGCCGTGTATCGCTTGCAGCCGGAAAGCTCGAAGGCGGCTGCGTCGTCCCCATACTTGGCGTCCGGCAGATAGAAGTCGACGATGCCCTCCAGGAGCCGCAAGGCTTCGAGGCTCTCGTAACCGCCGCAGTTCCACACCACCGGCAGCGCGAACCCGGCCTGCGCCGCCACTGCGAGGCCCTCCAGCACCGCCGGCAGGACATGGGTCGGGGTGACGAAGTTCGCGTTGCTCGCGCCCTGCCGTTGCAGATCGAGCAGCAGCGCCGCCAGCTCCTCGGGCGAAACGGCGGTGAGGCCGCGCCGCTCGAGGGAAAAGTCGAACGTCTCGCAGGTCTGGCAGGCGAGATTGCATCCGCCGATGAGAAGAAGGCCGGAGGGCACCAGCTGCGGCTCTTCACCGAGCTGAACTCCGGCTCCCGCGAGCCAGAGGCCGTCGCCTTCGTTGCAGATGCCGGCCGGTCCCGAGCGGCGATCGACTCCGCAGCGATGGGCGCAGAGGAGGCAGCTTGCGTACTGTTCGCGCGCCTGCGCCGCCCGCTCGCGGAGCTCCGGCGCCGAAAGCTTCACGCCGGCCTCAGCTGCCCGCGCGGCACGACCAGGAGCGCGCCGCCGGAGACGCAGATGTCCTGGCCGATCAGGTGGCTGGAGGCGTCGCTGGCGAGATAGAGAACGGCGTTGGCGACGTCCTCGATCTCCGCGACGCGCTGGTTGGGCAGCGTGGGGATCAGCGCTGGACCGACGTCCTGCAGGATCTTCTCGGTCATCGGCGTGCGCACCCAGCCCGGCGAGACGAGATTGACGCGCACCTCGGGGGCCAGCTCCACCGCCAGCGACATCATCAGCGACTGCAGAGCGCCTTTGGAGGCGGCGTAGTGCGAATGCTCCGGCTCGCCGCGCTGCCCGGCGGTACTGCCGATGAAGATGATGTTGTGCAGGCTGGCCGGGAGCAGCTCACGCACGAGGTAGAAGGCGCTGAAAGTGTTGACGCGGAACATTTCCTCCAGCTTCGCCGCGGACATCGAGCTGATGGGGCCATCGTTCCAGATGCCGGCGCAGTGGACGAGGAGGTTCACGCCGCCCAGCTTTTCCCAGGCCTGCTCGGCGAGCTGCAAGCAACCCTGCTCCCGGCCGAGGTCGGCCTGGAGCGCGATCTGGCCGGGCGGGGTCTGCTTGTTGCCGTGCCAGCCGACGCGCATCCCCTGCCCTTCGAGGGCCTTGGCGATGCCGACGCCGATGCCGCTGGAAGCGCCGGTGACCAAGGCGGTGCGGCCTTTCAGGTCGGGATAGGTCGGGGTCATCGCCGCATTGTTTCGCACAAATGGCGGAGCGCGTCGAACCGCCGGGAGCGACGGGAGAATTTGCCGTTCGACTCCTCTTTTCCGGCGGCAACTTGATTCGGGCGGACATCCTCAAAGTCCCCGGCCGCCGTCCAGCCGCCTGCTTGCCGAGCGGCGGCAGCTTTTCTGAAATACATTCGGGCCCCACCCCGTAGAAGAATCCGTGGAAGCCGCCGTCGCCCTCCCCTTCCCCTTGGCCACGCCGACCGAGCTGGTGCATCCCGCCTGCCCCGCCGATGAGGCTGAATGGGCGCGCGCAGCCGCTGGGGGCGACAAGGTCGCCTTCGCCAGGCTGGTGGAGAAGCACAAGCAGTCCGTGTTCGGCCTCTGCTACCGGCTCCTGGGTGGCGGCGAGGAGGCGCGCGACGCGGCGCAGGAAGCTTTCGTGCGCAGCTACACCGGCATCCGCGACTTCGACCCGCGCCAGCCTTTCGCGGCCTGGGTGCTGCGCATCGCGCGAAATCATTGTATCGATCTCCTCCGGCGCCGGCGGCCTACGCTGGCTCTGGAGGGCCGGAGTGACGAAGGCCCCGAGACCGGCGTCGCTCCGGAACTTTCCGATCGCTACGCCATGGGAGGCGAGCAAGCAGTGCAGGAGATCGAGGCGCAGCGAGATCTCGACCGAGCCGTCGCCAGTCTTCCGCCGCGATACCGCGAGGTGATCGCGCTCTTTCACGTGCAGCACAAGAGCTACGCAGAGATCGCGGTGGCCCTGGGCGTGCCGATGGGCACGGTGATGACCTGGCTCCATCGAGCTCGCAAGGAGCTGAAGGCGCAGCTTGCGGAGCACCTCTCATGAGCCACCTCACCGAGACCCAGCTGCAGGGGCTGGCCGACGGAACGCTGCGCGGGCCCGAGGGTCTCGCCGCGCGCGAGCACTGCGAGACCTGCGCCGGGTGCGACGCGGAGCTCTCCGCCTACGGCGCGTTGGTGCGCACGCTTTCTGCTCTGCAGGATCCCCCGCCGCCGCTCGATTTCACCGCCTCGGTGCTCGCGGCGGTCGAGGTCCGCGAGACGCAGCTCAGCCAGCGCCGGCACACGCTCCTGGCTTCGCTCCCCGCCGCGGCGATGGCCATCTTCGCCATCGCCGGCTGGGCGCTCTCCACCACGCCGGCCGCGCACGTCGATCGGCTCGTCGATGGCGTCACCGTGCTCCGCCACCTCTTCGGCGTGCTCACTCCTGTCTTCAACGCCATGCGCCTGCCGCTCGGCCTGGGCGCGTTCGTCTTCCTCGCCGTCGTGCTCACTGCGCTCTCGCGCACGCTCCGGCCGATCCACGCTCGCGCTCCGGGAAACTGATGTTGCTTCTCGTCGCCCTCCTGCTTTCGAACGCCCCCGGCAACGCCGCCGAGGCCCTCGATCGCCTGATGGGCCGCATCGCCGCGCACGGCGCAGCCGGCAAGGCGGTGGCCACGCTCGCCGACAAGGTCCTCACCTTCGAGGTCACTTCCCAGCAGGACCAGTCGGACGAGGAGGACAGCGGCGGCGACGAGGAGAGCGACGACGATCTCGAAGTCATCCCGCCCGTCGCGCCCGTCGCGCCCGTTCCCCCGGTGCCGCCAGTCCCGCCCGTTCCTCCCTCGCGCCATCGCGGCATCTGGCGCGCGGGCGACAAGAGCTTCAACTTCGAATTCCACACCGGCGACTCCGGCGCCGAGCTGCCCCGCTTCACCGAGAAGGGCAAGAACGTAGCCACCGTCGACGTGCTCCATCGCATCGCCCAGACGGCGGGTTGGTCGATGACCCTCGTCGGCTCTCCCAAGGAGCGCATCGACATCGACGTCCAGGACGCCGACCCGCGCGAGGCGCTGCGCCAGGTGCTCAAGAAGAGCGGCGCCATGGGCGTGCTCAAGAGCGACCGGCTGGTGGTGGTGGCTTCACCCGAATCGGAGAGCGCGGGGATGCTCGTCGAGCAGGTCGAGCGCAAGCACCGCATCCACACCGGCCGCGGTCTCGGAACCGGTCAAAGTGGGTCGCAGCCGGCGAAGAGGCGCGCGCACGACGACGTCGTCCGCTTCTTCAGTGACGCCGAGATCGGCCAGGGCACCCTGGTGCGGGGCGACGTGGTCTGCATCGGCTGCTCGATCGAATTGCAGTCGGGCAGCGTCGTCCAGGGCGACACGGTCGCGGTGGGCGGCAGCGTGGTCGTCAACGAAGGCGCGCTGGTGCTCGGCCAGGCGGTCTCGGTGATGGGCGAGGTGCAGGTCTGGCGGGGCGGACAAGTGATGGGCGACCACGTCCAGGTCGGCCTCGGCAAGTTCTTTGCCGGCCGCTCGCGGCGGACCCGGCTGATGAGCCTCGGGCCCTTCGGGCTCTTCCCCACCATCGCGCTCTTTGCCGTCATGTATCTCGTCGGCCTGCTCGCGCTGCGGCTGTGGCCCGAGCGGATGCGCAACGTCTCCAGCGCGATGTTCGAGAATCCGGTGCGCAGCTTCACGGTCGGGTTCCTCTGCTGGCTCTTGATCGTCCCCCTCGTCGTGCTGCTGGCGATTTCGCTGGTCGGGATTCCTCTCATCCCCCTCTTGCCGGTGCTCATCTTCCTCAGCATCGTGCTCGGACTTTCCTCCCTGGCGCTGCGCATCGGCGAAGCGCTGCCGGCCGGACCCGGACAGCGTTTCGTGCCTCCCGCCGCGCTGGGGATGGGGATGATGGTGCTTCTCTTGCTCGCTTTCGTGCCCTGGCTGGGCATCTCGCTGCTGGCTCTCTTGCAGTTCTTTGCGCTGGGCGCCTCCGTCGGCTCGCGCTTCGGCCGCGCCCTTCCGCCGCACCAGACCTGATCTCAGGCGCGCTACTTGCGATAGGTCACGCGGTAGATCGCGCCGTTCTGCTCGTCCGAGACGAGCAAGGAGCCGTCGGGCATCTGCAGCAGGTACGCCGGCCGCCCCCAGAACTTGTTCTCCTGCGAATCCATCAAGCCGGTCATGAACGGCGTCACCTTCGCATTCTTGCCCTCGGCGTCGATCTCCACGCGGGCGACGTCGAAGCCGAACAACTTGGTGCGATTCCACGAGCCCTTCCGGGCGACGAAGATGCTGTTCCTGTAGGAAGCGGGGAACATCGCTCCTGTGTAGAAGATCATGCCGAGGGCCGCCGCATGCGGCCCCAGCAGCGCTGCCGGCATGGTGACTCCCTGGCAGGGAGCGTCCTTCTTGATCTGCGGATCGGGAATCCCTTCGGCATGGCAATAGGGGAATCCGAAGTTCAGCCCGACCTTGGAGACGCGGTTGAGCTCGTCCTCGGGCTCGTTTTCCCCCATCCAGTCGCGCCCGTTGTCGGTGAACCAGAGCTCGTGCGTCTCGGGGTGCCAGTCGAAACCGAGAGTGTTGCGGATGCCGCGGGCGATCACCTCCATCCCCGAGCCGTCCCGCTTGTAGCGCCTGATCTGCGCGTACTCTTCGGGCGGCTCGCAGATGTTGCAGGGCGCGCCGAACGGAACGTAGAGCTTCTTGTCGGGTCCGAAGGCGATGTACTTCCAGTTGTGGTGCTGCAGCGGCGGCAGATTGAACTCGCGCGTCAGGTCTACCGGCGCGACGTCCGGATTGTCCTCGATGCCGTCGTAGCGCAAGATCTTGTCGATCGCCGCCACGTAGAGGGAGCCGTCCGCGAAGGCGACGCCGGCGGGCTGGAGCAGCTTTTCGGCGACGATCCGCACGGTGCGCTTGCCGCCCCGGTCGGTCACTTCATAGACGCGGCCG
>Ga0209471_1001759_pt1 | contig 12687 bp, 9 predicted proteins | sample GraSoiAngelo_128_FD_185885 | JGI IMG/M metagenome (GOLD analysis project Ga0209471, IMG submission 185885) | Grasslands soil microbial communities from the Angelo Coastal Reserve, California, USA - 14_0927_12_20cm (SPAdes) (version 2) | ecosystem: Environmental > Terrestrial > Soil > Grasslands ...
GCTCATTGCCGTGAGTCAGCCCGCTGAGGCTGACTCCGAGCAGCCGGACTTTTCTTTTCTCGTCGCGATAGATTCGAAAGAGTTCCTGAAACACGGCAAAAATGTCGGAGTCGAGACGTGTCGGCTCTCCGAGCGTTTTGGAACGGGTGTGCGTGTCGAATCCGGCGTAGCGAATCGTCAGCGTGAGCGTACGCGTGGCGAGACCGGCTTCGCGCAAGCGCTTGCAGGCTTTCTGCGAAAGATGACTGAGCATGGCGGAAAGGGATTCAATGTCATCCGTGTCCTCGCCGAAAGTGTGATTGTGCGAAATGGATTTCGGTTCGGCGTCGATCACAAATTCGTACGAATCGCCGCCGCGCGACTTGCGGTACAGCGCCGTTCCCCACTGCCCGAAAATACTTTCCAGTTTTTCCTGCGGCATGGCCGCAATTTGTTCAACGGTTTCGATGCCGAGGGCGCGAAGCGCGCGTTCCGTGACTTCGCCGATGCCGGGAATTTTTCTTACCGGCAGTGTTGCAAGAAATCGCCGCTCGCTGCCCGCTGGAACCCACACAAGGCCGCGCGGCTTGGCCTGGTCCGACGCGACTTTGGCGACTAGCCGTGTCGTAGCGAGTCCGCCGGAACAGGGAAGCGAAGTATCACGCGTGATTTGCCGCAGCAGGTTGTCCGCGGCGGCGAGCGGCGGTCCGTGCAAGCGTTCCGTGCCTGCGAGATCGAGATAGGCTTCATCGATCGAAACCATTTCGACGACGGGAGAGAATTTCGCGAGGATCGTCGCGACGCGGTCGCTCCACTCACCGTATTTTTCGTGATGGCCGCCCAGGAAAACGGCGTGTGGACAAAGCCGTCCTGCCGTGCGCAGCGGCATCGCCGAATGAATGCCGTATTTCCGCGCTTCATAGCTCGCCGCGGAAACTACGCCGCGCTGGTCCGGACGCCCGCCGACGACAACCGGCTTGCCACGAAGCTCGGGCCGATCGAGCAATTCCACCGAAACGAAAAACGCATCCATGTCCACGTGAAGTATGGACGCCGTCGCCTCCGCGGACCGCTCATCGAGTGGTCCACGCTTGGCTCGAAATCGCGCCAGGTCCGGCATGCTCTTAGTCTACGCCGACCTTCAACAAACCACCGTCTTGCTCAGTGGTTGGACGATCGGCGGAAAGGAGTTTTATCTACCCGGCACCTATTTACTTGCTTTCTTCGTCCTTTTCGTTGGGCTTGAGTTTCGCGATTATCTTTTGTGCGTCTTCCCCATCGACCTGGAGGAGACGCCCCCCGCCCCGCCATACTCCAGCTACAGTCACCATTTGAACGTAAATCGTCTCTCCGGGGGCGGTCTTAACCACGGTCGCCGGCTGGTGCTTGGCGCTCGATTCGAGTTTGTGTTTCCCTGGTTCAACGGAGTAAGAAAACCAGCGACCGTTGGATAGGCGCCCCACGTCGCGGCCGTCTACATAAACAGAAGGTCGAAGTCCGCTTCCAGTAATGTGGCTCTCACGGAAGAATATGATCGTTGAATTTGGACTACCTTTTCTGCTTTCGTCGGCTGAGGCAGGCTTTTCCTGATTGAAGGATATGCCGGTCAGCGACAGAAACGCCACCACGGATGAAATCAGCCACATCATGCTGTTGGCTCCTTGACCCTGCCTACTCTAGGTCCTTCTGCAACGCGTTCTCAAGTTTTTTCAGCGGCGAGGACGCGGGGGATTCCGGCGAGATCGTTGGTTACGCCTACATTTGTCCAGGTAGGAGCGTCAAGGAGCGGCTGAACAGCGGGCAAGCTGTTGTGGCCGAGTTCGAGGACGAGGATGCCGCCGGGCTTGAGATGTGCGGCGGCTTGTGTGATGAGACCGGCGTACAGTTCGTAGCCTTCTTCGCCGCCGTAGAGAGCGATTTCCGGTTCGTGATCGCGGACTTCGCGCATCAGCGTCGCTGCTTCGCACCGGCCGACGTACGGCGGATTGCTCACGATGAGATCGAAGGAATGTAATCCGTGTCTCGTGATCGGTGATTCGCCTTCGGAGCCAGTTGCAACGTTGCCAAGCAGGGGCGCAGCATGCTGTGCCCCTACAACGGAAGGCGCGGTGCTTGCGGCCCTGCGAACGCCGCGGCCATCGAGCAGATTCGATTCGATGAAATGGATGCGATCGGAAACGCCATGGCGGGTAGCGTTGCGACGCGCGACGGCGAGCGCTGCGCATGAAATGTCGGTGGCGTAAATCGTTGCCTGAGCCAATTCTTTGGCGAGAGCGATGGCGATGCAGCCGGAGCCGGTGCCGATGTCGGCGATTTGCAAGCCTTCGCCGGTGAAAGTTTGTTTGCGGCCGGCGCGAAGTTCGCGGACCGCGAGGCGGTCGAGCGCGACTTCGATGACGTGTTCGGTTTCGGGGCGGGGAATCAAGACGTCCGGCGTTACTTCTAACTCGAGGCCCCAGAATTCCTGTTTGCCGGTCAGATGCTGCGTGGGCTCGCCTGAGGCCCTCCGCGCGATAAGCTCGAAATAGCGCGCTGCGTCTGCCGCAGAGATTTCCTGTTCCGGATGAGCATAAATCCAAGTTCGGTCGCGGCCGAGAACGTGTAGAAGCAAAAGCTCCGCTGCGAGCATATAAGAAGGAACCTGCGCTTCGCGCAGTTGGGCGAGTCCTTGCTTAAGTGCTGAGCGGACGTCCGTCATTTCTTCACTGTAGTCGATTGACAAGCAGAACAAAGAAAATATAACGCGGAGGCCGCAGAGTTTCGCGGAGAAGTTTTCCGTAGGATAGGCATTCTTGCCTGTCCCTGGCCGCAAAGCAAAGAGCAAGAAAGACAGACATGAATGTCTGTCCCACTCATGCGCTGGCTAGTTCTTGCTGGAGGCGCTCGGATTCGTAATGTGAAACGAGTCCATCGACGAGCGGGCCGAGCTTGCCCTCCATGACTTCCGTTAATTGGTGGAGCGTCAAGCCGATGCGGTGATCGGTGACGCGGTTCTGCGGGAAATTGTAAGTGCGGATTTTTTCGGAGCGGTCGCCGGTCTTGATTTGCCCGCGGCGCTCGGCGGAAAGCGCGGCCTGGCGCTTTTCCTGTTCCTGTTCGTAGAGGCGCGCGCGAAGAACGCGCATGGCTTTTGCGCGGTTCTTGATTTGCGATTTTTCGTCCTGCTGGGAAACGACCAGGCCGGTGGGAATGTGCGTGATGCGCACGGCGGAATAGGTGGTGTTGACGGACTGGCCGCCGGGACCGGAAGAGCAGAAGGTGTCGATGCGCAAGTCTTTCGCTTCAATCTTGATGTCGATATCGTCGGCTTCGGGAAGGACTGCGACGGTAGCGGCCGAAGTGTGAATGCGGCCTTGCGTTTCCGTGGCGGGGACGCGCTGAACGCGGTGCACGCCGCTTTCGTATTTCAGTTTTGAATACACTTTGTTGCCCTGAATCGCGGCGACGACTTCCTTGAGCCCGCCGAGCGAAGACGGAGAGCTCTCGAGAATTTCCACTTTCCAGCCTTGCGTTTCCGCGTAGCGCGAATACATGCGGAAAAGTTCAGCGGCAAAGAGAGCGGCTTCGTCGCCGCCGGTACCGGCGCGAATTTCCACGATGACGCTTTTTTCGTCGTTGGGATCTTTCGGGAGCAGCAGGAGTTTGAGTTCGCGCTCGACTGCCTCCTTACGCTCCTGAAGATGCTTTTCCTCGTCATGCGCCATCTGCTTCATCTCGGCGTCTTCGGCCTCGATGAACATCTGGTGCGCGCCTGCGAGATCCTTTTCAATTTGCTTGTACTCGCGGTGTTTCTCGACGATTTCCTCGAGCTCGGCGTGCTGCTTCGCGACTTTCTGGTAGCGCGCGGAGTCGGAGGCAACTTCTGACGTCGAAAGTTGCTGCGTCAACTCGTCGTAGCGAGCGCCAAGCTGATCCAATTTTTCATTCAGCGTAAGAACGGCCATTGTGATACCTCAAGAGTTTTCCGTGATCAGTTCTCAGTTTCCGGTAAGGTGAAAAGAAGAAAGAATCACGTAAAAAAAGCATTTCCACTTTGCAGAAAGGAGCGCGGCTCCCAGAACGGGAGCATAAGAAGGTCAGCTAATAGAACACCGTGTACATCGATTCGTCTTCGATAAGAATAACGCCGAATTAAGAGAATTCAAAGCTCGGTTTACCCGGGCTAAGAGACTTTCTCGCCCGTAGAGGACCCGGGAGCACCAGGATTCCTGGATTTTGGGCCTACAGGCTTAGAGCTTCAAAAACGCCCGGCAATCCATTGCCAAAAATGTGAACAAAACAGGTTCTTCGTACTGACTCGCTAGCAAGCAACGAACAAGGCTCACTACTCATATTCTAAATCATAGAAAACAATAGGCTAATGTGGGGGGGATGTGACTGTTTTGATGCGCAGGTTGGCATTCCGTTTGCTCCATTCAGGTTGTCTCCGGGAGAGGAATAACTATGAAGCGACTCGTGCTCGCGGCGTTTCTAGCCCTGTTGGCAACGCCAGGTCTTGCTGTTGCAAGGGATAAGCGGGACCATCGGCACATGAAGGCGGTGGAGATGGCAGGTGTCGGGATGGGAGCCGCAGTTCTGCTCGGTGCAGCCGGTTATCTTGCACTGCGTCGAAGCCACGCGGCGTAATTCCAGGTAGTTCGCCACGGTCTTTGGCGCCAGTTCTCAAGCTGAAGACAATATGCTATGGTGTCAGTGATCGCCACTCCACAAGCGACTTCAAGTTTGCATGCTTCCTTGCGGCTAGGGAACCGCGTCGTTCCCGGAACGCTTTTCCTCGCGCTGCTTCTGACGCTGTTCGCCATCGCCGCGGACCAATTCCTAGCCCCCGCTCTGTATAGCTCTTCTCCTCTCTGGGCAATGGCCGCCTGCCTATTGCTCGTCTGGCGCCGCGGGTATCCTCTCGGCTCCGCGTTTGATCCGGTGGCCGGCTCGTGCAGCATGTGTCTCTCGACGCCACGAATTGCGATGTTTTGCGGCGCGCATGGGGCGTTCGTTCTAGCGGCTCTTGCAACGCAAGGTGCACTTCAACCGGTCTTCGGGACATTTACGACGGGCGGATGGATCGTCGCAGCGCTGAAATTGTCGATACTTGCCCCGACTTTTCTCCTTCTACCTTCGGCCGAGTGGCTCATTTTCTGGCACGCATATAAGGCCGAAGCCCTCGCCGCGGTCGTCGTGCTCTTCACCTTTTTTCCGTCGCGCGTCATCAATTCGATATGGCCTTGGTATGGTCAAGCCCTGGGGAAGTTTGTATTCTTCTTGTCGCACACTGTTGTGCCATCACTCGCCTATAGGAGTTCATTGACGCCAACACTTGCCGGCCCGGACCTGGATGTGACGATTCTTCTTGCTTGCTCGGGGATCGACGGCGTCAACCTTTTCGACTACCTTTTCGCATTCGTTGTGTTCTTGGATTGGAACCGGCTGCGCAAGGAGCGGTCTCTTCTCGCTTACTTTGCGGGAGTCGCCCTCATTGTTTTGAGCAATGCCCTTCGCATCACTTCATTCGTCGTTCTTGGGAATCATGGGTTTGCCAAGTTCGTCGAACGCTTCCATCTGACCGCCGGCTGGATCTTTTTCACTATCGTATTTCTCACTTACATTTCTTTGAGCTACCGCCATCTTCTTTCCGGTGCCGTAGCAGAGCCACCAACCAGCAACAGGGCGTGAACGGGCCAGCGAGGACAACCCGATAGCTCGCGGTTTATCAGCAGTTATCAAACTTCCCGGCCGGCAAATCGGACCAGTCGAGAACTTCCAAGTGCGCGACAAATAAACCACGAAAAACTGGGTCGGGCGCGCACGCCAGTGGTCTTTCATCGACATCCGGGCCCAGAAGCGGGAATCTAGAGAGTGACAGCTCGCGGTCCACAGGCTGACTCACTACTCGGAACCGGGAGTCATTGCTCCGTACAAGGCGGTATACTACGATGCGACCGATGCGGAGCGCCGCCTTAAAGGGCCGCCTCTACAAGTGCCGGGGACGATGAGCGAAGCGGTACGAACGATGATGCGGATGGATGCCGAGGCGGCGCAGGAGGCTGCGGCGCAGGCGGATGCCGGATTTTTGTGGGACTTCTGGTATCCGGCGATACCAAGCACTGAAATTCGCGGGCAGAAGCTGGTCAAAGCGATGCTCCTGGAAGTGCCGCTGGTGCTTGGCAGAACCTCCGAAGGAAAAGTGTTTGCGATGCGAGATTCTTGTCCGCACCGGGGGATACCGCTGTCATACGGGCGGCTCGACGGGAAAGTGGTGGAGTGCTGCTATCACGGATGGCGTTTCGATGCGTGCAGCGGGCAGTGCGTGGAGATTCCATCGCTTTCGGGCCAGGACAAGCTGAAGGTGGAGCGCATTTTTGCGGGACATTTTCCTTCCGAAGAGCGGGACGGCTACGTTTGGGTTTATATGAATAGTCCTGGAGCGCGTCTGCCGGAGAGGATTCCGGCGGCGCCGGCGCTTACCGTTTTCAGCGACAAATACAAGATCACGCACCTGTCGTGTGAGCTGCCTTCGCACATCGATCACGGAATTATCGGATTGATGGACCCAGCGCACGGTCCGTTTGTGCACCAATCGTGGTTCTGGCGAAAGCGCGGAAGCATTCACGAAAAAGCTAAGCAGTTCGAGCCGATTCCGAACGGGTTTCGGATGAGCCCGCATTCACCGAGCACGAACAGCGCGCCGTATCAGTTGCTGAAGAAAATTACCGGCGAGCCGGTGACGACGACGATCGATTTTGTGCTGCCGAACATTCGCACGGAGATCGATCAAAGCGGGAAGATGTGGTTTTCCAGCCGAGCGACGGTGACGCCCGTGCGGCGGGATCTTTGCCGGATCGATTTCGTGGCGGCATGGAATTTGTTCTTTCTACCGGTTTTGATTTTTCGGATCTTCGGCAATATTTTTCTGCGGCAGGATCAGGAAACGATGATCCAGCAGGCGGAAGGGCTGAAGCACAGTCCGCGGTTGATGCTGATTGACGACGCGGACCGGCCGGCGAAATGGTATTTCGCACTGAAAGCGAATTTGATCGAGTCGCGGCGGACGGGCGCGCCGATGGCGCATCCGATGGATGGGCCGGTGACCTTGCGCTGGCGCTCGTAGGGGAGGATAGGCAGGAATCCCTCTCCTACTTTGGCCGGTGACGCTGAGATGGCGGTCGTGAACAAAGGCGACAGGCAAGAATGCCTGTCCCACTTTGAAAATTGAAGGCTCTCTCGAACGGCTAGCCCTTACCGAGGCAAACACTGAGCCGAATGAGGGCGCAACGCCAGGTCAACCGAGGTCATTCGCACCCCCCCCATCAATTTGTATGAATATAAAAACAAAGGTTTTACAAAATTTGCAATTCGTAAGTGATTGATCCCAAAGGGCGCGATTTTGGTTGTTTGAGACTGGCAAACGCCGCTGACTGAAAAAAGAAAAGCGGGAGCACGCTCCCGCGAATTCACATGTAGTTCTCTACGCAATCAAATATATCAAGAAATAAGGAAAAGTCAAGGAAAATTTGGGTACGTCAGTTTGAATTTGACCCCTATTGTCACGATTAAGAAGATTCAAACTGACGCGCGAAAATTTTGCTGGAAAATTTCGCCCTGCTGGGTGGTGATTCCGCCAGAGCGGCTGGCTGAAGGATATTTAACGGAGGCGGGTGAGGTCGAAGTCGACGGAAACGGCGTCGCCTTCGGGGGGAATGACTTTGACAGTGACAGAGTCGGAGACGAATGCGGCGACGGGAAACTCCAAATCGATGGCAGCGCCTCTCGGACGGCAAGGGCCATAGCGGCCACATCGGTAGAGCGGGCGGCCTCCTATGTCGGAGGGCGAAAGAACCTGGTGAGCGTCCGACACCTGGACGTGAAAGTCCCTCCAGAAATCATAGTGGCGCGGGATGAGAGGGGCCGAAGAGGGGGATCGCGGGCTCTGCGGATTGGGGATCATGGCGCCGTAGGAATTGGTCAAATAGATTTCGACAGTAATCTTGACGAACTCCTGCTGGCCGCGATGATCAAGCAGGGCTTGCTGCGCACTGTAGTTCCCGACGTAATTGCTGGAGATCTGGGCAAGCTGCGCGAAGGGAGTGAGAAAAGTAACGGAGGAGATGTGCGGGCCGGTCTTGGGCCGCGGGAGAAATTTGATGTAATTGCCCAGGAAGGAAGCGTCGTGGCGCTGTCCGAGGAAATAAGCTTCGCGGACGGCTTCGTCGGAAAGAGGAGTGTCTAGGGGAGAGGCAGGCAGAGACACACAAAAAACCATGAGCAGGCAACTGAAGAAGCGACTGAGGTGACACATTAAGGCTTTCCTAGAGGGAAGTATAATGCTGATTCGGGGGCTGGCTACAGCAGAATGAGGTCTTCGGCATCGGGGCAGTGAAAGGGCGCAGTCGAGAACGGGTCAGCGGAGGTGGCCGAGATCGAAATCGACCGAAAGGGGATCACCCTCCGGGGGGATCACGTCAATGACGGCGGAGCCGGAGGCAAAGTCTTCGGCGTTGAAATCGAACTGGAGAGTGGCGCCGGTGAGTTCGCAGCCACCTTCATAGGAACAAAGAACGTCAGGTTGACCGGAAGAAGAGAACGGCCGAAGGTTTTGGTCTTTGCTGGAAACCTGAACGTCAAAGTCTTTCCAGAAGTCATAAGGACGGGGGACGAAGCCGGCGGACGAGCCCGAACGGGAACTTGTGGGGCGAATGATGTAAGCGACATAGGAATTGGTGAGCTGGATTTGCACGATGATTCTTACGAATTCGGGTTGATCGCGATGATCGAGAGCCGCTTGCTGGGCGCTGTAACCCGAGGTGTGCTGGCTCGATTGCTGGACGAGAAGAGCGAAGGGAGTGAAGAAAGTGACGGAGGCAACATGCGGGCCGGTTTTCGGCGCCTCCAAATACTTTGAATATTTGTTGAGGAAAGCGGCCATGGTTTCGTCACGGCGCTGGCCCAGGAAGTAGGCTTCGCGGACGGCTTGGTCGGAGAGAGGCGTGTCGAAAGCAAAAGAACCCTGAGAAAGCAGCAGTGCGGCTGCGATGATTGATAATAGCCGCCGCATTGCCGAGGACACGGTGAGCTTCCTCCTGGTTGTTAGATGTCTGGACTCGCTTTGGCGTTTCTACGTTGAAGACTGGAACAGGCGGAGCCCGGCGTTAGGGAGCAAGCATTATTGTTCGAAGACTTGTACCACTGGCGGCGAGGTCCCGGTCTCATCGATGAAGTAGAGCACCGTGCCGTTAGTAACGGCTACGGTGCTGGCGCCGAGGTTGCCGGAGCCATCTGCATTGATGGACAGCGTGGCGTTGAATGCTGAGCCGAGTGACAGTCCGGAGGAAGCGCTGGCGTCTTCCGTGCCTGTCAGGGTGCCGGAGGAAATGGAAGCAACTCCAGAAAGATCCGGAACGGTGTCGTCGCCGGGTACGTTGCTGCCGAAGAAGAAATTACCCGAGAGTGAACTGCTGCTATACGGGGCAGCGGGCTGGGCATCCAAGACGCCGAGGCCGGCGGAGGAATCGGTGGCGATGCAAAAGGCGGAAATCCCGTCGAAAGGATTCGTCAAATAGCAGATGGGCGATGTGGCGGCGTTGGCGCCAGTAATGCCTAAACGTCCGGAAGCTCCCGCGAGCGCATAAGTGCCGGTGAGGTTCTGGCTGCTGGCCGTTCCACCAGCGTACTGGTCCATGGTTCCGGAAACTGTTCCGGAAATACCTGGCGCGCCGGCTGTCGAAAAGCTAGCCAGGCCAATAGAAGCGGACGTGGCTCCCGAGGAGCTTCCCGCAAAGTGGAAAATATAATTCGGCAAAACCGACGACGAGTTGAAGGAACTGGACGTGGCGATTGCGCGCCCGCTAACCACTGCGCCGAAGGGAAAGTCGCTCGGGTCAATAGAAATAAAGAAGAGTTCCGATGGGCTGATTACATAAACGTTGATGTCGGCGGTACCTGGGGATGGTCCCGGAACGTTGAGTGTTGCATTGGCCATCCCCGTTCCTGTCGCAATGGGCTGGATGGTCCCTAAACTTAGCCCTCCTGCTTGTTCGGTTTGCAGCTTGCCGCCGTCATTCGCGTCGAGGGCCGGACTAGAGAGGGCTCCACCGCTTTGTGCAAATGAGCCGACAAGAGCGAAGTGGGTCAGAGGGCCCTTCGAGTTTTCCCAGCCGTCCACACCAAAAGCATAGTTGGAAGCAAGGGCACTGAGCGAGAAGGCTGTCGGATCCTGGCGCCGCAGAATGCCCGTACCATGTTGAGGAGTTGCCGACTGTTGGTTGAAGAGGATAATGTCGCCCTTGGATGCAATCCCTCCACTGACGCCGCCGAGAGAGAAGTGAAACGCAAAAGTGGTGTCGAACTGGTCGGTTAAGGTTAGGCAGCCGCGATTGTCGGGACCAATGGAATAGGAGCTGGCCGATGGGATGAGGCCAGCGCCCGAGTAGGAATATTTTAGGAAGGGATTGAATTGGTCTTGCCCGCCTGTAATCTTGCCCGTGCCATCGGCGGCGAAACTTGCGCCGAACAGGAGCGGCGTGCCAGTGCCGGTCCCGCTCCAACCTTGGAGCATGATGGCGTATTGACCGTTGAGAAGGCCTTCGTTGCCGCCCGTCCCACATGCTGTGGACCCGTCAAAAATGGTGAAAGTGTCCGTATCCGACCTGGCGGGACTGGATACGGAAGTTGCACTAATCGTTGGCATATTGTCCGGCGCGGCGGGAACGGTCGCGGGCGGCGTGTAATCCACAGAGTACGGATTTGCTGACGAAAGCGTACCGCAAGCAGGTGAACACGCCGTGCCGTTGACAGTCAACGTCCACGTGACGCCGCTGGCCGTGGGATCGTTTTGTATTGTTGCGCCGAATTGGGCGCGGAAGAAGGAAGAATTCAGAGTGCCCGCAGCGAGCTCTGTGACCTTGTTTCGGATCGTCACAACGGTGGCCGGCACGGTGATGACGATAGATGCAGATTTTGACGGATCCAGCACCGACGTGGCCGTGACCGTTACTGCGAGGTCCGAGGGTATCGAAGCGGGGGCGTTGTACGTGGCGGAGTCGATCGTCTGATTTACGAGCGCGCCACAGCCCGCCCCGGTGCAGCCCGCGCCAGAAAGCGACCAACTGACGCCCTTGGTTGATAAATCGTTAGCGACGTTGGCCATAATGCTGACCGTCTGACCCTGTTGAACGCTCTGTGGGGAAGACGGGGAAAGGCTGACGGAGATTGGCGGACCAGATGTCCCACAGCCGCTCGCGAGCGCTGCTGCTAGTAGGCCGATGGAAAGGAGAGCGAGGGGGAGTGTTTTCCTGGGCCCGGTTAAGAGTGATTCCAGGAAAAATTCGGAGGGCGATTGAGACATGGTACCTCCTGTATCGTTTGCCTCCGACTGACCTGTGAGACGCAAAAGAGGGGCGTGACGTTTCAGATGCGGCGGGAGATGTTGGGGAAGTCGAGCCAGACTTTGATGCCGCAGAAATGGGAGCCCTCGGTGCAGATGGGCGTGGTGATGCCGGCGCGAATGTGGCAGGGCGGACCGATATAGCGCGTGAGTTCGGGATGGACTTCGCGGAGCTGGGCGAGTTCGTCCATGGAAGCCTGGTAAATTTCTTCTTGGGCGTTGAAGCAGGTGCGCATGGTCCATTTGTGGATGAGATGGAGAAGCGAGCCAGATTCGTAGAGACGTATGGATTTGGCGTTGGGGAGTAGATAGAGCGCGATTTCAGGAGGGACGCCGCGATCGAGAAGCTGATTTTTTGCGGACCAGGCGTCGTGCATGGCGCGGTCGTAGATTTCCTTAGCGCGAAGATTGGTTTTGAGGAGCATGGGGGTGATGTAATCGGGTTCGCGAGTATCGGCGAGAGTGAGAAGTGGGCGCGAGCCGGGGACCATACGATGGCGCTGGTCCTGGCTGTCAGCGGTGTGGCTGATTTTTTTGGCGAAGGTATAGTTGGCGTGCTGGAGCGCGCGCATGATGGGGGCGTGGACGCCGACGTTTAGAGTTTCAAGGCGGTAGAGATTGCGGGCGGGATTGAGCAGACGGTCGATCGCTTCGAGATCTTTGCACTGCGACTCGGTTAGGCCGGTGACGGCGCGGTAGGATTCGGCCATCACGCGGACGGCGTTGGGGGAGTAGTCGACGAGGCGGGAAGTTTTGCCCTTGAGTTTGGCGTCGAATTCGCGGGCAAAACCTTCACCGGCGTTCACATTTAACTGCGTGTTCTTCCATTCCGGTAATTCTTCGAGCGGTTCTGTTCCGAAGCGATCAAAAAATTGGGCGTCGATTTCCTTGATGTGAGCGACCATGGCGCCGATGACGGCGCGGGCTTCGCTGGGCGTGTCCGAGGCGGCGCTCATGCGCCAGAGCCGATGGAGAACGATGCCGGAGATGGTGTGCACCATGGTGGTGAAAGCGGCGACAGGCAAGACATATCGGGCGATTTCGATAGCGCGTTTTTCGGCGGAGCGTTCGATTTTCTGGAGACGCTTGGCGTGGGACATGGGACCAATGTGCCAGATGTCATTGAGAATGGCGCGCGCGTCGGCGATCAAAAGAGAAGAAAGTTCGCGGTAGTAATTCCAGGCGCGGGCGATGGCGGCTTCGTAGAGTTCCTTGGACTTCTCGTCGAAGAAGAGCGAGGTGGGCGGAACGTAAGCTTGCGCGCGGTCCAGACAAACGTAGCGCTGGCTTTGCTGCTCGGAATTGTAAAAGGGATGCGCGTGGAGAAAAGA
>Ga0209471_1001760_pt1 | contig 12681 bp, 10 predicted proteins | sample GraSoiAngelo_128_FD_185885 | JGI IMG/M metagenome (GOLD analysis project Ga0209471, IMG submission 185885) | Grasslands soil microbial communities from the Angelo Coastal Reserve, California, USA - 14_0927_12_20cm (SPAdes) (version 2) | ecosystem: Environmental > Terrestrial > Soil > Grasslands ...
ATGTCCCCGGCCATGACATGACCTGGGAGTTGTTCGGCTCCTACGGACAGGACATCTTCGACAACGTGCAGTACAACGACGGCAGCAAGGCCGCCTATGCTCAGATGCTGAACGGCACGGCCAATTACACCAGCCAGTCGGGCGCCACCTGCATCGGCTACGGCAATTACAATCCCTTCGGTGTCCACCCGCTGTCGCCCGGATGCCTGGAGTTCGCACGCCGTAATAATCACAACACCAACAACATCGCCTCGAGCAACATCGAGGCCAGCTCCCAAGGCAAGCTTGCGACGCTGCCCTACGGCGACCTGCGCTTCGCGCTCGGAGCGGACTATCGCGGCGACCGCTTCAACTACGTCCCGGACTCCAGCATGGTCGTCGGGGACGGCTTCGCCTACGGGTCGGTGCTCCCTAGCGGGGGCAACACGAGCGTCAGGGAAGTCTTTGGCGAGCTGCTGATCCCGGTGCTCGGGAAAAAGCCGCTGGTGGAGGAGCTGTCGTTCGACCTCGGCTATCGCTACTCGCGCTATGCCCGCTTTGGCGGCGTCAACGCCTACAAGGCCGATCTGAGCTGGAAGCCGGTGACCACATTGCGCGTGCGCGGCGGCTATCAGCGCGCAATCCGTGCGCCGAGTCTCGGCGAGCTGTTCGCGCCGCTCATCGCCCAGACCCTGCCGAGCGGCACGCCTTCCTCGCCGACGAGTCACCGCCTGACCGGGGATCCCTGCGACGTGAACAGCGCTTACCGCAACGGCCCGAACGCCGCGCAGGTCATCGCGCTCTGCGAAGCTCAGGGCGTGCCGGCCTCGCTGATTCCCACCTACACCTACGGCTCGGAATCCATGTTCGGCGTGTCGGGAGGCAATCCGGACCTGCAGCAGGAGACCGCCGACACGTATTCCATCGGCGCGGTATGGAATCCGCCGCTCGAGAGTGATCTGGTGAGGAATTTCGACCTGTCGATCGATTACTACAACATCAAGATCAGGGAGGCGATCGGCTCGATCGCCCTGACCGACATCCTGCAGCGCTGCTTTAACGCGGACGGAGTCAGCAATCCCGCATACTCCAACAACAACGTCTATTGCAAGCTGCTGACGCGTGACTCCTCGAGCGGCAACGTCGCGCTGGGCCGGCAACTGCTGCTCAACCTGGCGACCTACCGGACCGCCGGCGTCGATCTGCAGTTCGACTGGGGGTTCGGCCTGGGCGCCGTCGGGCTGTCCGACAGCCTGGGCGCGCTGCGACTGAATTCCGTCGTCTCCTATACGCGCAGCTTCGACGTGGCCTCCCTTCCGGAATCGCCCGTCCTGAATTTCGCGGGCAGCATCGGTAACGACTCGGTCAGTCCCGAAATCGCCCACCCGCACTGGAAGGCCGTCACCGGTCTGAGCTATGCGCGCGCCGGGCTGAAGGCCGGAGTGCATTGGCGCTACATCGGCGCGATGGTGCATCAGTCCACCGTGCTGGACCCGACCAGCGTGACGCCAGGGGTGCCCGCCTACAACTACTTCGACGTGGATGCGCGCTACAACTTCCGCAACCTGGAGCTCGGGGTCGGCGTGACGAATCTCTCGGACAGGGAACCGCCCGCCGTGAGCGGCGCACCGCTCAATACGGATCCGGCGACGTACGACATCATCGGGCGCGCGTACTTCATCAACCTGAAAGCCACGTTCTGAAGCAGCGCGCCGGGCAATCCGGGGCTGCGGGAGACTGTGGAGAATCTGCATGGCTGGTTCGCGAATACGCAACACCTCGTTCACGCCGATGGTGGCCGAAGCGGAACTCGAGACGATCGGCGCGACACGGGGACCCCACTGGGCAAGCGATCGAGGAACGGTATCGTTCGTTCGAGCGTGGACCGATCACCCCATGAACTGCGCCCCTCTTCAGACGGCCAGACCAACTGGTATTTCGCCCGCCTGACAACAGAAGTCGCTAGAAAATGGAAGTTCGCTCCAGTAGACGAACAAGATTCTCGAGAGTGGCTATTGGGGTTCGAGTTCGCTCGCGGCGGCACCACCGCACACGCCGCCAGCCCGCGGTCCTAGGCCCGTCAGTCGCGCGAGCTCCTTACCTCGACGGGACGCACGGCGCTGACGGTGCTCGGCAGTCTCTTGTCGTCGACCTTGTTGAATCTGCTGCAGATGCCGGTGTGAACAGCGTTATGCGCGCGTTCCGGCGCGCACCTGCTCGCCGCCGATCAGGATGGCCAGCAATGCCACCGCGGCGGCGACCGACAACCAGGCGCCGGGCGCGGCACGGTTGCCGGTGGCATGGATCAGGAATGTGACTATAGCGGGCGTCGACCCACCTATGGTCGTCGCGAGACTGTAGGCCACTGAAAATCCGGCCGTGCGGACCGCAACCGGCACGATCTCGGTGAGGTAGACGACCATGGCGCCGTTATAGCCGGCGAAGAGAATGGAGAGCCATAGCTCGACGCAGAGCAGTTTGTTGAAGCTGGGCGCCGTCACCAGCCACAACATCGCCGGGTAGGCGGTCAGCACTGCCATGGTCGCGAAGGCAATCAGCACCGGACGGCGTCCGATCCGATCCGACACCGAGCCCATGACGGGCAGCCACAACAGGTTCGACAACCCAACGCACAGTGTTACCAGGAGCGCATCGCTCTGCGTGAGCCGGAGAATCTCTTTGCCGAACGTGGGCGTGTAGGCCGTGATGGTGTAGAAAGATACGCTGGTCATCAACACCATCGCCACGCCCCTCACGATGATCCGCGAGTGAGCCAGCACGCCCGCATACACTTCGGACGGCGTCGGATGATGGCGGCGGGAGGTGAACTCCGCGGTTTCCTGCAGGGTTCGCCGGATCATGAAGATGAAGGGGATGATCAGGCAGCCGATGAGGAGCGGGATGCGCCACCCCCATGTATCCAGCTGCTCGGGAGCCAGGAGATTCGACAGGGCGTAGCCGAGTATGCCGGCAAAGACGACGGCGACCTGTTGGCTGCCCGACTGCCAGGACACATAAAATCCCTTGTGTCCGGGCGTGGCGATTTCCGCCAGATAGACCGACACGCCGCCGAGCTCGACGCCAGCCGAAAAGCCCTGGCACAAGCGGCCCAGGACCACCACGATGGGCGCGAACAATCCGATCGCCTCGTATCCCGGCACCAGAGCGATCGTCAGCGTGCCGACCGACATCAGGCCCAACGTCACGAGCAGCCCCTTGCGCCGGCCGATATGGTCGATGTAGGCGCCGAGAAACAGGGCCCCCAGCGGCCTGACCATGAAACCCACGGCGAACGTCGCCAGGGAAAACATCAAGGAGGCAAAGGCGCTTTGCGCGGGAAAGTAGGCACGCCCGATCGCCGCGCTGAAATAACCGAAAATCATGAAGTCGTACATTTCCAGGAAGTTGCCGCTGGCAACGCGGAACACGGTTCTGATTTTTTGTCTGCGCTCGGCTGGCGACAGCATCTGGCATTCCCCCTGGCGAGGTACCCGGATCCGAAGGACGCCCGGCGCGGCTCGCAGGACGAGCTTAGCGAGTGTGCTCGCGCGTAGCGAGTGTCGTGCGCATGCGGGCTCGCAAGAGTCTCGGGGCGTTTAGGTTGGCTTCAGGTTGGCAGAGTACTCTCGCGTTACTAGAACTCGATATCACGCTTTCGGCCGCGATCACACGCCAATGACCCCCGCGCAGTCGACAACCGGATTTTCGTCAGGTCCTTGTCAACGGCAGCCGAAAATTGCGCATTCCTGGCGGTCGAAAATTGCACACTGAGCCTTTAGGGGGCAAACCTCAATGCGCCGGGATCCCCTTAGGAGTGTCCCTTCGTTGAAGAACGCTAATCACCCACGGCTTACTGTCTGGCGAGAGAAGCCCTGGTCTGGACGAGATAAACGAAGATGCTGAGACTCACAAGAGTCACCAAGCCAATGATCTCCTGACGCGATCCCAGGGCAATCAGAACCAGCATGCTGCCAATGCCGATCACAGTCGCAGTTCCGAGACGGACACGGCCCCCGTTATTCCGTCCGTACGCCATCGCCGCCTCTCGCGCGGGACACGACAGCGGCTGTTGCTCGCTACCAGGTGCTCGACGTCGACCGGGCCATCGCGTTCTACACCGAGCACCTTGGATTTCACGTGGAACAGCGCGCGGGCGCCGTCTTCGCGACCGTCTCACGTGGCCAGCTTCACCTACTTCTAAGCGGGCCCGGGAGCTCAGGCTCGCGCCCGATGCCGGATGGACGCCGCCAGGAGCCCGGGGGCTGGAACCGGATAGTGCTTTACGTCGAGAATCTCGACGCGGTGGTTTCCACCCTCAAGGCAAGCGGCGCCCGCTTTCGAAACGAAGTTGAGGTTGGACCAGGTGGTAGGCCGATCCAGATCGAGGACCCTGACGGAAATCCAATTGAGCTTCACGAAGCGCCCAAGAAGGCGGCCACGTAGTTCATCTCAAGGAAAGCCTATTTGCGCTGTAGCTCCTGGTCCGCTTCACGCAGCCATTCATCCCGATCGGGCGCGGCGGGCAGCGCCAGCGCCGCGTCGCGAGCGCGCAGGTAGTTTTCTAGGGCACCGCGCGAGTCTCCCGTTTTCGCCAACGCCTCCGCCAGCGCAAGCAGGTTCGGTGGGTAAAGCGGCCGGAGCGCTACTGCGCGCCGCGCGGCAGCCAGTCCCGCCTCGGCGTCGCCGGGCCCCAACGGCCAGCCCGGCGCTCGGATCAACACCAGAGCCTGCACGCGCGCCGGCCCTGCCTCGTCGTAGTTGGGATCCGCTGATTCGACACGCGTCAACGTAGCGAGCATGTCGCTTAAGAACTCGCCCAAGCGCGTGGGGTGTGCCCGCGCGTTCAGTCCGAGCGCAACCGCGCGTCCGTATAGACAGGCTGACGCTTGCGGCTCAAGCAAGAGACATGCCTCCGCATCGCGGCTGGCCTCTGCCGCTAGCTCGTCGCGAATCTTCGAGTCAGACTCATGATCGCTCCGCTGCGCTTCCAGCTCGATCGCCGCGGCCAGCGCGGCGACCGAAGAGGACGCCGCGCCCGGTACCGGGGGGGCCGATCGTCGCGTCACACATGCGGCGACTGCGACTATCAACAACCCGCACCAGAACTGCCTGATCACCGCGCTGCCGCTTGGGGCGGCAGCTTGGTCTGCACGAAGCCGTGCAGACGTAGCGGTGCCAAAGAGTCGGCGCTCCCAGATACGCGACCGATCTTAAGCAGCCCCGCCTGCAGGGCCCGTGCCCGGCCCGCGGTCACGCGCGAGTCAACCACCGCAATGATAGCAACGGGCAGCTCCGGAGACTGTCTCACGACCTTGAGCTCGCTTGCGAACGGCAGGCTCGGAAGTGCCGCCGCCTGAGTCTGATCGAGCAATACCGCGGCCTGTTCGCCGGCGGCGACCCTCCTCAAGGCGCTGAGTATTTGCCCCGTCGACTCGATCTTAACGTCCGACGGCAGCGCCCAGCCCTCAAGGGCAATGTGCCGCACGAAGTTGGGGGCGTAGCCCGCGACGCTGAGTATGGTGTACCCCGACATTGACGCCGGCCCGGTGACGTGGCCAGATTTTGCAACCAACGTCCACCGCTGCTGCGGGCCAACATCCGCCACGTCTGCCTGCACGAGCGGCGTCAGATGCAGTTGAGCCGCGTGCTCCGCAAAAAATGGATACGGCACGAAGGCGAGCACGGCATCGGCGCTGCCGAGTTTCGCGAGGCCGCCCTCCTCCGTCGGATCGTAGACGGCCACAAGACTTCCCGCCGGCCAGCCGGAGATTGCCACTGCGGCGTTTGTGAATTGATCTATGAGCGGCTGCGCATCCCCGGCTCCGCCGGGATATCCCGGGGCACAGAACACCAGGGTCGCAAGCGTTGCTGTTAACAGTGTACTCATGTGTTTAGGCTATCATTCTCCGGCGCTGCGGGTCTCCCCGTCGGAAGGAGCGCGCTTTCATCCATGCGTGTTCCCGCAGCGCCCAAGGCCGTTCAAATCTTCCTCCATGTACTGAGAGCGCGAGGCTGGATTGCCGGCGCGTTCGTAGTCCTCGCCGCAGCGGGAATATACGGCGCTTTGCAGGTGCCCAATGATCCTTCGACCGAGCGACTGATCGTAGCCAGCGACCCCGTCGCGCTCGCCACGCGCGATTTCGATCGTATATTTCCCGAGGGCGTGCAGGCGCTCATCATGCTCGAAACCCCGGAGCCTTTAGGCCTCACCGCGCTGCGCGCCGCCGACCGACTCGAGCAGGAACTTGCGAGGATCCCGCAGGTCGAGGCCCATAGCCTTCTGGACCTCTACCGTCGCGCCGTCTCAACCGGGGAAATCACTCGCCTCGAAGCCGGGCGTGTGCGCGCGTTCGCGACCGGCACGCCGCTATTCCGCCGTGCGGGATTTCTGGGCGACCACTATTTCGGCATTGCGCTCGAACTGCGCGTGAAATCACGGGCCGAGCGCGACCGTGCACTGAAGGCAATCGACTCACTGGTTCTGCCGGTCGAGGCTCCCGGCGGAACAATCACGAGGGTTCGGCGCGTCGGATCGCCGTGGCTCAACGCCTGGCTCGAGCGACAAACCGGCGCAGCGACGGCGCGCTTCATGCCCCTGTTCGGCATCTTTCCGATAACACTGGTGCTGATCATTTACCGCTCCTGGCGCGCGTTGGGAGCCATTATTCTCACGCTCGGCGCCGTCATCGCGATTGCGATGGGGCTGGCTTACCTTTTCGGCTGGACGCAGACGGTAGTCTCTACCCTCGTCCCGCTGACCGTGATGGTCACGACCACCGCCACGCTCGTGTATGTTCATTCACGGTATATCGAGCCGGACGATTCGCCGACTCTCCTCGAGCACCACGCACGTGCGCTCGCGAACAAATTTCTGCCGTGCACCGCTTCGATATTCGCGACCGCGGTCGGTTTTGGCGCGCTTGCGATCTCGGATATTCGTCCCGTGCGGGACATGGGCCTGTGGACCGCGGGCGGGCTCATCGTGTCGTGGATAGGATGCTTTACGTTGTTTCCAGCCCTGCAGTCGCTGCTGCGGACGCCAATGCGCTCTGAAAAAGCTTCAGTCGCCAAGCGGTTTCCCAGCTTCGCCGACGCGCTGGTCGCGGCGAGTGATCGCTACCGCTGGCCGTTGGTCGGTGGCGCCCTTGTGTTAATGCTGTGCGGAGCGGCTGTTTTGTTCGGCATTCCGCACGTGATCGCACCCCTCGCTCTCGAGACTGACGCGTTGACCTACGTCAATCCGGGCGAGCGCGTGGCCCAAGATACTCGCTATTTCGAGGAGTCGAATGCGCTCGATACCGTTGAGCTCTGGCTGCAAACGCCACCCGGCCACGCATTGGACCCGGAGTTCCTGCGCGCGCTGGAGCAATTGACCCGGCAACTTGAGAGCGACCCACGCATCAGCGCCGTCGACGGCCCAACGTCGGTGCTGCGGTGGGCGCGCTATGTTGAAACCAGATCGGATCAACTGCCGACGTCGGCCTCCGCGTGGCTGAAGCTCGCTTCGGATCTCGAACAGATCATGCTGACTGAGCCCGGAGCGCGCGCCTATACCGATGTGGCAGAGCTCGCCAATGTGCGGCTCACCATCCGCGGACGCGCGAAGCTTTTCGGCCCGATCGGTGCCATGCGCACGTTCGTGGAGCGAAATTGGGCCGCGGCCCAGGCTGCAGAGTCTGCACTGCGCTCGGCGCGCGGCAGAGTGGCGGGCCAGGGAGTCCTCGCCACGGAAATCACGCAGCGTCTTCTTCCCACTCTCGCCGAGAGCTTCGTACTTACGGGCAGCGTCATTTTTCTCGCATTCCTGCTGGTGTTTCGCAGTCCCTCGGCCACGTTGATAACGATGATTCCATCGCTGTTCGCGATCCTGTGCGTGTTTCTAGTGATGCGCTGCACGAGCATTCCGCTCAATATTGCAACGATCCTCATCGGCTCGACCATCCTGGGTGCGACCGAGAACGACCAGATTCATTTCTTCTACCATTTTCAAGAAGGCCGCTGGACTGGCACGACCAGCGGCGCTCTACGACATGCATTGCTGATAGCTGGCCGCCCGATCGTATTCGCGACTTTCATTAACGTCAGCGGTTTTTTGACGCTCGCGCTCTCCGACCTGCCGCCGATGCGCGAGTTCGGCATCGTTTCTTCATCGGCCTTCGTCCTCGCGTTGCTTGCCGATTTCACCGCATTGCCGGCCGCGTTATGGATTCTGAGCCGATACGATCGTCGGAATGTCACTTGAGTCTCTCATCGGGGTGTCCTCGAAGTTTGTGGCGGAACAAGTGGCCGAGAAGCGGTGCGCGAGCTGGGCTATAGCTGGCGAGCTCCGGCCAAGGCGTTCGAGGACGCGGTGCTCTGGCTGCGCGAGCAGGCAGGCAGAAACCAACGCTCGCTGGTGAATCCGCCGCGAGCATGCAAGGCCGGTGCGCCGAGGGCGAGATTCGTAAAATCGACACCAACCGGCGTACTCTCGCTGTTCCTGGACGGCGATCCGCTCAGGGCATTTCATCTTGGTGGCGTGGCAAGGACACGGGTAAGATGCCGGCAATTCGCCATTGGGCCGGCCGCATTCACTTCCTCTGCCATGCCCGAACCGTCCGAGCTCCCCGCCGCCCGCGCAGCTACGCCTCCATGGGACGCTCGTCTGGCTCGCGCTCTGGTGAGGCCGCTGCGGTGCAGCCCGATTACGCCCAATCATCTGACTACCGTGCGCCTGGCGTTCGGAATTGCCGCAGCAGGCGCGTTCATGCGGGGTGGCTACGCGTGGATGAATCTCGGCGCTGTGCTGCTAGCCGTGTCGAATTTTCTGGACCACACCGACGGTGAGCTGGCGCGCATCAGCGGCAAGACCAGCCGGGTGGGGCATTGGTACGACCTCGCCAGTGACGCCGTGGTTACCATCCTGCTTTTCACGGCCATCGGCGTGGGAGTGGGCACGAGGTCCGCCCGCGTGCTGCAGGTCCCGCCGCTCGCGCTCGGGACCATCGCCGGTATTGCGATCGTACTGATCTTCTTCCTGCGCGCGCACATCGAGGAGATGGCGGGCAGAGCCGCAAGCAAACAGGCCTCGATGGGTGGCTTCGAGACGGAGGACGTGCTGTATCTCCTGCCGCTCGTGACGTTGTGCAACGGTGTCACGCCGTTTCTGGTAGCGGCCGCGATCGGCGCGCCGCTGTTTGCCGTCTGGGTGGTGTTCGACTATCGACGTGTGCGGCGCGGGTACACCCGATGACGGACCCGATGGCTGCCCGCCTGGGCGGCTTCGATGCGACGGAGCTGCGGCGCGAGTTCCTGTCCCAGGGAGCCTTTGTGATTCTCCCGGACTTCCTGCCCCCTGAGCTGACCGCACAGCTGGTCGCCGCGGTGGCCACTGTCGGGCGATCGGTCAACCGTAACTATCTTCCCGGTCACAAGCAGGGAGGCAGTGTCAGCCGCCATGCGATCGACGAGCTGGCGCCCGTCATCGCCAACCTGTACCGCTCGCCCGCGCTGATCGAGTGGCTGGGACAGCTGGCGGGAGAGCGACTGCATATGTCGCCGGACGACGATCCTCACGCTTATGCGCTGTACTTCTACACGCGAGCCGGCGACTACATCGGCTGGCACTATGACACTTCCTATTATGCCGGGCGTCGCTATACGCTGCTGCTTGGGGTAATCGAGGAATCCTCGTGCCGCCTGGACTACCAATTGCACACCCGCAACCGGGGGAGGAACGCAGTTTCCGGCTCGGTGCAGATTCCCCCGGGAGGGCTGGTGTTTTTCGACGGCGACGCGCTGCGTCACCGTATCACTCCGCTTGGCGAAGGCGAGACGCGCGTGTCGCTGACTTTTGAGTACCTCACCGACCCGCGCATGCACGGCTGGTGGCGCTTCGTGTCAAATATGAAGGATTCGCTTGCCTACTTCGGATTTCGCCAGGTATTCCGGCGCCGCGCGCGGCGCCGACAATTCGGTCCAGCTGATGGACCTGGCAGAACATGACGCGCGCGGCGATCTGGCTCACTGCGGCGGGCGTGTGCCTGTTCATCGGCGTGCTCGTGTCGCAGGGAGTCACGGCAGTGCTCGCGACCCTGGCGCTTGCCGGTTGGGGTCTGATAGCAGTCGCCCTGTTCCACCTGCTGCCACTCGTGCTCGATGCCGCTGCGATTCGCGTATTGCTCGCCAGCGGCGCGCGGCGCGCCCCGATGGTCGATGCACTGCTGGCACGCTGGGTCGGCGAGTCCGTCAGCAGCCTGATGCCCGCTGGCCAGATCGGCGGGCCACTGCTGATGATCCGCCAATTGAGTCAGCGTGGTACGCCCGCCCCGGACGCGGCGGCCGCAATCACCGTCAGTACCACTTTCCAGACTTTCGCACAGATTGTGTTCGGCCTGATGGGCGTGGCGCTGCTGGGGGAGCGGGCGAGGCATTCCTTTCAAGGCAGCGCTGCAGCGACGCCGGTGCTGGTCGGTAGCGGTGTCCTCGCGTTGCTGATCGCGGCCTTTTATCTGCTGCAGCGTCGTGGTCTGTTCGGGAAGATGATGCGGTTGGCGCTGCGTTTCGCGGGCAACCGAGACTGGTCGCTGATGCCGGGCCACGCAGACGCGATCGACGGCGCGGTGAAGAGCCTGCACGCCCAAAGCATGCAGGTGACGGCGAGTTTCGGACTGAGTCTGCTCGGCTGGGTCGCCGGCACTGGTGAGGTGTGGTTGGTCCTTTGGCTGGTGGGTTCCAGAGTCAGCTGGAGCGACGCACTGGTGCTGGAAAGCCTGGGTCAGGCCATTCGCGGGGCGGCGTTCGCGGTACCGGGGTCGCTTGGCGTGCAGGAGGCCGGCTATCTGCTATTGGCGCCTCTGGCGAGCCTGCGTCCCGACGTGGCGCTGGCGTTGTCGCTGGCGAAGCGCGCGCGCGAACTGCTATTGGCGGCACCGGGTCTGGTCTGTCTGCACGTATCCGAACAGGCGCTGCGGCGCCGTGCGAGCCGTGCTCCTGCTGTTGAATGACTCCCCCTGCCAGGCGGGCACGCGCCGGCGCGACTAAAGATCTCCGCCAGGCCTTGTGGCCTAGGTGCGCCGGCTTGAGGCGACACCATGGGTACGCCATTTTGTACTATTCACACCTTCTCACTTCCATGGGGTCTTCATGCGCGCCATCCTGCTCGCCGCCGGCCGAGGGTTACGAATGCAACAACCGCAGGACACGGAGCTGCCCAAGTGCCTGCTGCGATTCGGAGGCCGAAGCCTGCTCGAGCGGCACCTGCAGTTGCTGAGAGGCGCCGGTGTGGAAGAAGTTGTCCTGGCGCTTGGCTTTTCTCACCAACAGGTCGAGGCGGAGCTGGACAGTCTGCGCTGGCAGCCTCGGCCCGAAATAGTGCTGAACCCCGGATTTGAGCTGGGTAGCGTCCTGACCGTTCACACGGTCGCAGCCGCGATGACGCGCGGTGGCGATGTTCTGCTGATGGATGCCGACGTGCTGTATCATGAACGCATCATGGCTGCACTGGCTGCAGGCCACCGGCCGGTCAACCGCATGCTGATGGATCGGGAGTTCGAAGCCGGGGACGAGCCGGTCAAGCTGTGCGTGCGGGGCGGCGTTGCCATTGAGTTGCGCAAGCAGGTTGCCGACGATCTACGGTACGACACTATCGGCGAGTCGGTGGGGTTTTTTCGCTTCGACGAAGTCGGTGCACGTCGACTCGCCGACATCGTGGCCGACTACGTCAATGACGGGCGCGCCCATCTACCTCACGAAGAGGCGATACGCGATCTGCTGCGGGAATCCAGCCAAATCTTCGAAGTCGTCGACGTCACGGGAACGCCCTGGATCGAGATCGACTTTCCCGCTGACGTGGAGCGCGCTGCGCGCGAGATACTTCCGCAATTGTGACGGCTGTCAAGAATCTGCACGATTCGACCGGCGGGCAGGCACTCTGGAACGCTGTTTCGGATTTCCAGTTCACGGCGTGGCGACGCGTCGCCGCCGTGCTGTTGACGGCAGTGCCGTCGATCGCCCTCGCCCAGTTGCCGCCTCCGGAATCGGCCGGGCCGCCATCTCCCGTGCCGCCCTCGGTACCAGTGCCAGCGCCTGGGCAGACCACGGGTCTGGCGCGCTGGCTCAATCCCTCGACCGCCCCGTTCATTCCCGTGCCGGAAGTCGCGACGGATCCCAATAGCGGTACGACGCTCGGGGTCCTGCCGACCTGGCTGCGAACCGACGAGAACCATGACATCGATCGGATCATCGCGCCCGACATTCTGCACAATCCCTACTTCGGATACGGTATGCACGTGCGCCTGTACGAGTATCCTTCCGAGGACCAACAGTGGTCGGTGGTAGCGCAGATCAAGGAGCACGTCGAACGCGGATTCGATGGCGAATACCAGATCGGGCGCGCGCGGCGGGACCGCTGGTCGTTCACAGGAGGCCTGATCTACGATCGTGACGGCACTCCACGTTTCTTCGGTACCGGCAACAAAACGCCGGAGAGCTCCCAGACAAGCTACACCGCAGCGCAACAGGTCGCCCGGGCTCAGATCGGGCTGAACATCAGCAGAATCTGGCAGCTGACGTATACCGTCCGCGCACGGTCCGTGGACGTGCTGCCAGGAACATTGCCGGGTATCGAGTCGATCGAGCAGCGCTTCCCGCACATTACGGGTCTGGGCACGGACCGGGAGTTCCTCCAGCGGCTATCTATCACGTATGACACACGGGACGACC
>Ga0209471_1001761_pt1 | contig 12681 bp, 10 predicted proteins | sample GraSoiAngelo_128_FD_185885 | JGI IMG/M metagenome (GOLD analysis project Ga0209471, IMG submission 185885) | Grasslands soil microbial communities from the Angelo Coastal Reserve, California, USA - 14_0927_12_20cm (SPAdes) (version 2) | ecosystem: Environmental > Terrestrial > Soil > Grasslands ...
GATGCGTTTCCAGTCAGCAGGCTCGGGCGTTCGGACATCGAAGTCCGCGAGCGTCGCCACGAATCGGGCTTCGACTGTGGGACCAAGACGCGTGCCGATCAAGTAACAGGCTTCGGCGACAACCAGGGCCGGGACAACAAGCCGAAGTCCTGGCCGCTGCAGGGCTGCTACTGAGCGACGATGGTCCTGGTCGTCACGGTCAACAGCCGCGTAGAGCGGCCCGGTATCAACGACCGCGACGCTTGGTGGCAGGCTTCTTCGGTCCTCCTAGCTCGCGGGCCAGGATGGATTCCGCCTTACGGGCTGTGTCTCGCTTACCGCTCCCCCCTAGCCCGACGAACGGGAGGCGTTTGGCCGACGATTTCCCACCGGACAGATACTCGATCAGCGCCTCTCGAACGATTGCCGCGGTCGAGCGGTTACGACGGCGCCGTTCGTAGTCAAGCTGATCGGCCAGGCCGTCCTCGAGAAGAACTGTGGTCCGACGCATATGTGCATATTAGCATATCGCCCTCCGCGATTGACCGCGCGGCTTAGCTGCTGCTAGCGGCGGCGGCTGACACGCTGGTCGCGGCCGCCGAATCCTCGGCATGGAGAAGGATCAGATACCAGGCGAGCAGGACGAGCAGCGCCGTATCGGGAATGTTCGCGGCGTCAGGCGCGATCTCCACCGCGCCGTTGGCTTTGATCAGGCCATGGCGTCCCTTGATTCGGATTAGCGGTTTTTCGTTTTCCTGCCAGACCCATTCGGATTGCCAGAAGTTCGCAGAGGAGAGTCGCTGGGCGTGACCGTCCGGGAACTCGAGTGTCCCGCCGCCGACCCAGCGCGGATGAAAGGTCGCGAGATCGGCATCGGACCCGGCCGTACGTACCGTCACCCGGGGCTGCCAGAAGCCCTGGCGTTTGAAGGTCCAGTGGCCGTCAGCGGCCTCAGCATCGGCCAGCGATCCGCGCTGGAACTTGAGGATTGCGACGACGTCATCGCCGGCGCGCAGCTCATGCTCGCGCTGGAAGGCGGCCGGCTGGGTCCAGAGCAGCTCCTGGCCCGCCATCTCGGAAATCGACCGCACGGCGTCAGTCTAAGCAACGGCAGCGGGAGCAGAGACTATCAGGGCGCCTAGGCAATTTGGCCTAGTCCTGATCGAACGAGGCGGGCTAATTGTTACGACCCAGCACCTATCCGCCTAACGCCTAGGTGGAAAGCACACCTTCCTCCATCGGGGCAGTACATACCTCCGTGGATCGGGTTCGCTGGCGCCCGGGGCGGGTCGATGGGCCGTCGGTGACCGCCATCATGATCGTGGTCGGCGCCACGCTGATCGTGGCCGGCTGGGCGCTCCACATTCCCCTGCTGACCAGCTTCCTTCCCGGCCACCCGGCGACCAGGCCGATCAGCGCCATTGCGTTCATCCTGGCCGGGGCCTCCCTCTGGTCGCTGAAGCGATCTGAGTCGGATCGGCGCGCACGTCTGGCCGCTCGGGCCGGCGGGCTGGTGGTGACGGCCATCGGTCTGCTGTCGCTGCTGGCGTATATCGTCGGGTGGCCCTTCGAGGTCGAAACCCGACCCCTAATTTCGAGTGCGGCCAGCTTCGCGGTCGTTGGCGTCGTTCTGTTCCTACTTTCGGTCCGGCGGCCAGGCCCGACGGCGGCCGCGCAGCTTCTTACCCTGCCGGTGCTATTTGTAGCGCTTGCCGGCTTCGTAGGCAATCTGCTCGGCGCAAGCACCCCATCCTTTCTAACCTCGGAGCCGTTGGCCAGCGGATTCCCAGCGACGATCCTGTTCCTCCTGCTGTCGCGCGGCATCCTGGAACGGGATCCCGACCACGGACTCATGGCGGTAGTCATGGCCAGGCGCCCCGGCGGCATCATGGCCCGCCGCTTGCTGGTTGCATTCACCTGGATCTCCCTGGGACTGGGCTGGCTCTTGCTCATGGGGCACCGTTCGGGCCTCTACGAGGATGATCTTCTGGTCACCCTGTTCGTCAGCTCGAACATCGCCCTGACCAGCGTGGTGGTTTGGAACTCCGCCCGATGGCTCAACCGGACCGACATCAAGCGGGAGCGGGCGGAGCAGGAGCTCGGAAGTGCGGCCAGCGAGCGCCAGCAACGCGGGGCGATGATCCAGTCGGTGCTGGAGAGCATCGGGGACGGCGTGATCGTTGTCGACCCAGGCGGCAAACGGATCTACAATCTTGCCGCCAAACGTATCCTCGGCATCGATCTCAGCGGCCTTGCCGTGAGCGAATGGACTCAGAAGCTGCTGGTCTTCCGGCCAGACCAAAAGACGATCTTGCCTCCCGATGAGTTCCCGACGGCAAGAGCGTCGCGGGGTGAAACCGTTGACGATATGGAGGTCTTCGTTCAGCATGCCGGGGCTCCGAAGGGCATCTTTGTCTCGGCCTCGGCTCGTCCCATACGCGACGAGCTAGGCGAGTCACAAGGCGTGCTAGCGATCTTCCGAGACCTGACGATGCGCAGGCGGGCCGAAGAGACGCAGCGGCAACTCGCCGCCATCGTCCAGTCAACCGACGACGCGATGTTTTCTGTGGACGTCGAAAGCCGGGTCACGGCATGGAACCCGGGTGCCGAACGGCTCTTCGGATTGACGGCCGAAGCGGTGATGGGGCGGGATCCGTGGCCAGGCGTGCGTACCCCGGAAGCGATCGAACGCCGCGAGAGGGCGACTCGCGGCGAGCGGATCGAACCGTACGAGACCGAGGTCATCGGGCGGGGCGGCCGGCGCGTCCCGGTGCTGATCAGCGTTTCGCAAATGAGGGGTGCCGACGGCCAGGTCGTGGGCGCCGCCGTCAGCGTCCGGGATATCACGGAGACCAAACGCGCGCAGGAGGCCCGACTCCGGCTCGCGGCGATCGTCGAGTCATCGTTCGACGCCATCATCGCCAAGGATCTCAACGGCACGATCTTGAGCTGGAATACGGGAGCCGAGCGCTTGTACGGGTATGCCGACTCTGAGGTGCTGGGAAAGAATATTTCGCTTCTGACTCCGCCGGACCACGCCGACGAGATTCCCACGATCCTGAATCGGATCAAGCTCGGTCAGCAGGTCGAACATTACGAAACGGTGCGACGCCGGAAGAACGGAGAGACAGTTGCTGTTTCCGTCGCTGTCTCGCCCGTATACGACAGCAGCGGCGCGATCGTTGGCGCTTCGGTCATCGCGCGAGACATCAGCGAACAGCAGCGCGCCGAAGCCGAGATTCGGAGACTGAACACCGATCTCGAGCGCCGGGTCGCCGAGCGGACCGCGGATCTCGAGGCGGCCAACACCGAGCTCGAAGCCTTCACTTACAGCGTCTCCCACGACCTGCGGGCGCCACTCCGCGCGATCCATGGTTTCGTGCAGCTCTTGACGCAACGCCACGCAACCCAGCTCGACGCGGAAGCCAGGCGGTACCTGGAGCGCGTCTCGGCCGGCAGTATGCGGATGTCACAACTGATCGACGACTTGCTGGCCCTCTCGAGAATCAGCCACCAGCGGCTCGAGACCCGCATGGTATCGACCTCCGACATCGTCAAACGAGCCCTTGCGCAACTTGACCCGATGCTGCAGGGTCGCGCTGTCGAACTCTCGATCGAAGCGCTTCCCGATTGCGTCGCCGAGCCGACCTTGCTCGAGCAGGTGTTCGCCAACCTCATCGGCAACGCGTTGAAGTATTCGCGGGGGCGGGAACCCGCACGAATCATCATTGGCAGCCGATCCGATGGCGACGCGAGTGAAACGGTCTTTTTCGTCAAGGACAACGGCGTCGGGTTCGATATGCGTTACGCCGACAAGCTCTTCGGGGTCTTTCAGCGGCTACACCGGCCGGAGGAGTACGAAGGCACCGGCGTGGGCCTGGCGATCGTTCACCGGATCATTGGGCGACTCGGAGGCCGCGTGTGGGCGGAGGCTGAACCCGACAAGGGCGCGAGTTTCTTCTTCGCCCTGGGAGGTGCGAGGACATCGGTGTCGAAGGCAGCCTAAAGAACATGCCCGAACCGCTCCGCGTCCTGATCGTCGAGGATCAGCCCGACGATGCCGAGCTCATCGCGGAGTACCTGCGTGACGCGGGTCTGACCGCGGTCTGGGAACGGGTGGACACCGAGGCCCGCTTTGCGGCCAAGCTGGATGCGGGTTTTGACCTGATCATCGCCGACTACCACCTGCCCCAATTCGGTGCCCCACGCGCGCTTGACGTACTGAAAGAGCGAGGCCTCGACATCCCATTTATCGTCGTCTCCGGGACGATCGGTGAGGATGCCGCCGTCGCCGTGATGCGCAGTGGCGCACGCGACTACGTATTCAAGGAGAACCTTTCCCGGCTGCGGCCGGCCGTCGAACGCGAAGTCCGCGCCGCCGCAGAAAGAAAAGCCGCACGCGTGGCGCAGGGCGAATATTTGCGGCGGCTGGCAAGCATCTTCGATTCCGCCCTCGACGCGGTCGTCACGATGGACGCCAACGGCGTCATCACCGATTGGAACCCGATGGCGGAAACGGTCTTTGGCTGGCCAAAGTCCGAGGTCGTGGGCCGACCGGTCGCGGATACCATCATGCCCCAACGCTATCGGGAGGCTCATCGCCGGGGTCTCCGCCACTTTCTGGAGACTGGCGAAGGGCCGGCGCTCAACAGGCGGCTGGAACTAGACGGTCTTCATCGCGACGGCCACGAATTCCCGATCGAGCTCTCCATCGGGGCCACGCCATCCGGTCATGGCTATGTCTTCAGCGCATTCGCGCGGGACATCGGTGAGCGGCGACGTGCTGAAGAAGCGGTTCGGAGGCTCGCCGCCACGGTCGCGACCTCGACCGACGCCATTATTTCGGCGGACCTCAACGGTTTGATCATCGACTGGAATGCGGGTGCCGAGCGAATGTACGGCTATGCAGCACAGGACGTGATTGGTCGGGGCCTGGCGATGATCGTGCCCGACGACCGATTGGATGAGCTACGGGTGGCTATAGATCGGGTGATTCGCGGCGAGCAGATCGCTCAGCTTGAGACCGTCCGCCGGCGAAGGGACGGGAGCCTGGTTGACGTTTCCATCAGCCTCGCGCCGCTCACCGACGTGCGTGGAACGGTGATCGCGACCACCGGCATCGCACGCGATATGAGCAGCGTCAGGCAAGCAGCGCAGGCACTCCGATCCAGTGAAGAGCGCTACCGACGGATCGTCGAAACGGCCTTTGAAGGCGTGTGGATCATTGACAGCGACAATAAGACGACGTTCGTCAATGGTCGGATGGCCGACATGTTGGGTTACACGCTTGAGGAGATGCTGGGAAAACCGGTCCTCACCTTCATGGACGCCGATGCGCAAGCCGCGTTCGTGGCGAATCGCGACCGCCGACAGCTGGCCTACCAGGCCGAGCACGAGTTCCGATTCCGACGAGCGGACGGATCGGAGCTCTGGGTGCTGCTGGAGGCCAGTCCCGATCGGGACGCCGCAGGTAACTATCTGGGATCCCTCGCCATGGTGACGGACGTCACCGAGCGCCGGCGCGCGCAGAAAGCGCTCGAGCATCAGACTCGTCACGATGCCCTGACGGGTTTGCCGAACCGGCTGCTGCTGGGGGAGCGGTTGGCCGAGGCGCTGACCTCGGCTCGGAGCGCGCACCACCAGGTTGGCGTGCTGGTTCTGGACCTTGATCATTTCAAGGAAGTCAACGAAACCTTTGGTCTCCTGGCCGGTGACCGGCTGCTTGAACAGGTGGGACCGCGGCTTCAGTCCCAGATTCGAACCGGCGACGTGGTCGCCAGGCTCGGGGGAGATGAGTTCGCGGTGTTGCTGCTGGAAACGGACGGGACGGCGGCGACCACCCTGGCCGCCCGGCTGCTCGACGCGCTACAGCTGCCGTTTGAGGTGCAGGGGCAGCACCTCGACGTCGCCGCCAGTATCGGCATTGCGATCTATGCGGAAGACGGCGATGACGCGGGCACGCTGCTGCGCCACGCCGACATCGCGTTGTTCGTTGCCAAGCAGGCGCGCGGCGCCTTCGTGCGCTATGCGGCCGAGCATGAAAAGCAGGGGGCGAGCCGCCTTACCCTGATGGCCGACCTGCGACAGGCCTTGCACGACGACGATCAACTCTTTTTGCGGTTCCAGCCATTGGTAAGTCTTCGTGATCGTAGCCTTGCCGGCGTTGAGGCCCTCGTCCGCTGGCAGCACCCCCAGCGTGGTCTGGTATCGCCGATTGACTTCGTGCCCTTCGCCGAGAAGACGGGGTTGGTCCAGCCGCTGACGAAATGGGTGCTGGCCTCAGCACTCAAGCAGGCTGCTGCGTGGCATCGAGGCGGCCACGCCATCCCGGTGTCGGTGAACATTTCGATGCGCGACCTGGTCGATCCCGGGTTTCCGCAGTTGGTCTCGAAGCTGCTTCGCGACGCTGGAGCGGAGCCCTCCTGGGTGCGGCTCGAAATCACGGAGAGCGTCATCATGAGCAAGCCGGAGCAAGCCATCAACACACTGGCTCAACTGCGAAAGCTCGGCGTCCGTCTGGCGGTGGATGACTTCGGCACGGGGTACTCGTCCCTGGCCTACCTCGACCGGCTTCCGGTCGACGAGATCAAAATCGATAAGTCCTTCGTCTCGGCCATGGCCGGGGAAGTCAGTCGGACCAACATCGTGCGTGCGTCGATTGATCTCGGGCACAGCCTGCGCCTCGAGAGCGTCGCCGAGGGCGTGGAAGATGCCCGTACCTGGGACGTGCTGGCGGCGCTCGGCTGCGACATGGCCCAGGGCTACTTCATCAGCCCGCCGCTGTTGGCCGAGGAGGTCGTTTCCTGGCTGGCAAAGTGGGAAAGGACCCCAGGCGGCTCCGTCGACCGCGCGGCCTGAGTCCCGCTTCAGTGTCTGAGGGCGCAAAAAGCGCACAAATGGCGAATTGCCTAACCCACACTATTGGAAAATGTTATAACGGCGACGTTCGATCAAAGGAACTGCTGGACGAATTTGTCTGAATACGTCACCATATGGGTAGAAAATCCGGGTGACAAAAGTTAAGGCGCGGGTCCAAGTCGATCCGCTGGTGTTGAGCGCGGAAGCGCTGATCCTGAAGGGGAAGGATCAAGGCTACCTGTCCCCAGACGACGTCATGAAGGCCTTTCCCTCGATCGAGGGCAATGCCGATGGCTTCGTTCGCGTCGCGGCCGTCTTCCAGGAGATGGGTATCCAGGTCACGGCCGACGGAGAGGCCGAGCCCGAAAATGACGAGGAGGAAACCCTCACCGAGGTCGAGGTTGTCAGTTCGGTGGCCCTCGACGACCCCGTCCGGATGTACCTCAAGGAGATCGGGCGCGTCAATTTGCTGACCGCCAAGCAAGAGGTCGAACTGGCCAAGGAGATGGAGGCCGGCTCCGAGGAGGCGCGCCATCACCTGACCGAGGCCAACCTGAGGCTCGTGGTTTCCGTGGCCAAGAAGTACCTCAACCGCGGGCTGTCGTTCCTGGACCTGATCCAGGAGGGCAACCTCGGCCTGATGCGCGCCGTCGAGAAGTTCGACTACAAGCGTGGCTTCAAATTCTCGACCTACGCGACCTGGTGGATTCGCCAGGCGATCACGCGTGCCATCGCGGACCAGGCGCGCACCATCCGCATCCCGGTCCATATGGTCGACACCCTCAATCAGCTGGCGCGCGTGTCGCGGGCCCTGCTCGAGCAGCTCGGCCGCGAGCCCAACGAAGAGGAACTCGCCTACGGCATGGGCATCACGGTCGACAAGGTCCAGGAGCTGAAGAAGATTTCTCAGCAGCCGGTGTCCCTCGAGTCGCCGATCGGCGAGGAAGAGGATTCGCACCTGGGCGATTTTGTCGAAGATAAGCAAGCCATCGCGCCGCTCGAGGCCGCCTCGGAGGCGATGTTCCGCAACGAGGTCGAGGACATTCTCGCGACGCTTCGCCCGCGCGAGCGCCGGGTGGTCCAGCTGCGCTTCGGACTGGTCGATGACGAGCCGCGCACTCTCGAGGAAGTGGGCCGTCGCATGGGCCTCACTCGAGAGCGGATCCGGCAGATCGAGGCGACCGCGCTGCGCAAGCTCCGGCACCCGAGTCGATCCAAGGTCCTGCGGGACTACACCGAGGACCGCGGCGAGCCCGCGCGCATGGGCACCCGAGAGACCGAAGCCGTCTCCTAGTCGCGAGGTCCTTTTACCGGCGGGTTCACAGTGTCGGCATTGATGTCGACCCGAGCGTCGGACCGCGTCTGGATCGACTCGAGGTGGTCGTCCGACAGGATTCGATCGATGCACGCCTGCGAGCCACCTATGTAGGTCTCCGGGAGATCGATCTCGGTCGCCACGCACCAGGCGTGGTCGTCGGGCCACCAAAGATTTGGGCTTTGCCAGATCCGGCCCCACTGAAACGAGGTCACCGCGTCAAGCGGGCCACGATACAGGAAGTAGGAGCGTTGAGGTACGGTCACGCGCGGAAGATCACGGTACTGTTTGGCGTCGAAGTATCCGCCATATCCCTCCCAGACGCAAAACCAGCAGACACCCGGGGTTGTCGTGAAAGGCCGCAGCAAGCTCGCGAGCCGCTCAGCGTCCTCGCGCGGTAGAAGCCCTTCCTGGGGCGGATAGTCCCAGTCGGGAGAGTCGTTCGGGCCCTGCGGACTTGCGATCCGGTCAAACTGCATTTCCGGGTGCACCGTCCGCCTGTTCCATGAAGCCACTGCCGACCATCGAATGCGCTCCCTAACGCCTTGTCGGTCCCGTCCCACCGGATGAAAGATCCGAGCGTAGGCATCGAAACCCTTGGGCACAACCGCACCGACACTTACGCCATTCCGGTCCCACGGTGCCAATCGTTCTTGGATCCACCGTGCCGCCGACGTGTCTCGCCTCAACAGAACGCTGCCATTTGTCTCGTGGACCGGTTCGAGACTCACCGCATCAGTATGGACAGTCTTGCTAGGCTAGGATCTCGTCCGTCGGCCGTTCGATGGTCTCATCGGTAGGTAGCTTGGCCTTGCTGTCGAATGTGTAGCGGAAATCTGTCCAGCTAAGGCACTCCTGGAGAGCCGGTTCGCCCGTAAGGGCACCGCTGGTTGCATGAAACAGGTGGCCGAAGAGAAAGTACACGGACGCGGTGCGGTCCCCTGCGGTTACTTGCAGCGTTCCGCTTTGTCGCCTCGCCTTGAGTGATCTGAGCACAGGCAGGAGCCCGGCCGCCTGGACCAACGAGCTCGAGCCGTCCACGGAGCGCGACTTGGTGGTGGGCTGCGCCAACTCGTCTTCAATTCGACGTGGCCGCCGAGTTCCGATCAGGACAACCAGCAAAAGGAGCACCCCAAGGCCCCCGACTACAAGCCAGATATTCAACTCTTACGCGGCCTCCCGTTTTCCGCCAGTGAGATTCTGCGCGCCAGGAAACCGTCGAATCAGGGCCTCGCCATCGACCAGTTGGATGGCCTCGCGGATCGCAAATTCTCGCGCCGACTTGGTGAACGCACCAGTTGTAATGAAGACGCCCCCAGTGGCGCCGACCCTGTTCATGGCTGCCGCGAGCTCGCGAATGCGTGGGATACCGACCTGATCGACGAGCCTGTATTTGCACTGGACCAGGACGGAGTTCTCACGAAGCAGGACAAGGTCGTAGCCGCCATCCGCGCGGCCATCTGCCGCTTGTTCGACGAGATACCCCTCAGCTCGGTAGATTCCGGCAATCGAGTCTTCGAAAGCCCGTCGGCTCAGTTTCCTGATGGCGTCCAGCGAAGAGCTCATTGCTTGCGCCTCACGCGGCTTTCGCGGCCGGCCGTGGCCGGGTGATCCCAAAGTACCCGCGGACCGGTCGTTTCAGTAACAGAATGACCATCACCAGCGTCAGCAGGCCATTGCAGAGATAGGCGTCGAGGACCAACCCGATGCCGACATGGTCTGCCGGAATGAGGGCAAACGCGACTGCGATATTCGCAATCGTCAGCAGCGGCAAGGCGAGGGTGAGCCACCAGTGACGCTTGGCCGGCACGCCCAGCAGGAAGAAGGCCCCGACACACGCCAGGAGAAAGGTGCAGCCGACGATCGCCACCAGTCCGGCCCCGACCACCAGAGAGGTCCCGTCTGAGGCGCCGTAGGTCAAGACAATGCCGAGCCGCCCAACCGTATTCAGCGCCAGCAGAACGGCCATCACCAGCAGGAGGGCCCGGAGGTAGCGGAGCGACCTGGGCATTGTGGGCGGCATGGTGAGATAACGCGCCGCCGCCTGGCTTCTGGCAGCGTAACCGCACGAGCGCCCAGCCGTTACCAATTCGAAGGGCATGAAACTACTGCAATTTGGTCGCCGCACAGGCCTCCAGCTCTGGGCATCCTGGGGCTCGGTGGCCGTAACGCTTACCCGGCTGGCCGTCTAACCGAGCCCGGGCGCCGGCGGCGGCAACGCGCCGGTTAGTCGAATCTGTAGATTAATGTCCATGCGAGGGGCAAGGGTTGGACCCTTTGCGGCCGGGCTCGCTTTGCTGTTGGCCGCCTGCGGCTCGTCCACCGCCGGGCCTGCCCCAAGCACCGGTGCCCCGATCGTGTTCGGCGCCGCGGTATCCCTGACCGGATCCCAGTCGAAGGAAGGGGGGTTGACCAGGCAGGGCTACGATCTCTGGCTCGACTGGATCAACGCGCGCGGCGGCATCCTCCTCAACAATGTCAAGCATCCAGTTCAGATCATCTACGAGGATGACCAGAGCAATGCCAACCTATCGGCCACCCTGGTCCAGAAGCTGATCACCAGCGAGAAAGCACAGTTCATCTTGGGGCCCTACGGAAGTGCCGCCACCGCGACCGATGCCATCATCGCCGAAAAGAATGGCATCCCCATGGTTGAATCGAACGGCGCCGCGCAGTCGATCTTTAACAAGGGCTACAAGTACACCTTCGGCGTGTTGTCGCCCGCGAACAAGTATCTGACCGGCGTCATCGACATGGCAGCAACCCTGACTCCAAAGCCGACGACGATCGCCATGCTGAACGCCAATGACAACTTCTCCCTCGAGGTGGGCAAGGCGGTGGAGGACTATGCCGCCTCGAAAGGCATGCAGATCGTGTTCAGCAAGTCGTACCCGGCGGCGGCGCCAGACGTCAGCGGCCTGATCAGTCAGGCCAAGGCGACCAATCCCGACATCGTGATGAACTCCGGCCACCTGGCCGAATCGATCGCCATCAACAAGGCCGCCAAGCAGCTCGGCCTGAACGCCAAGATCTTTGCTTACTCGGTCGGTCCGTCGACACCGGACTTCGTCAGCGCCCTCGGTGCCGATGCCAACTACGTCTATGACGGCTCGCAGTGGACCCCCCAGGTGAAGTACAAGCCGTCCTTCTATCTCTCGGTGAGCGATTACGTCAAGGCCTACGAAACCAAGTACAAGAGCACGGAGCCGCCCGACTACCACGTCGCCGAATCAACGGCAGGCTGCCTGGCCTTCCAGAAAGCGATCGAGAATGCCGGGTCATTGGACCCGACGAAGGTGCGCGATGCGCTTGCCGCGCTGGACGTCATGACGTTCTTCGGCCAGATCAAGTTCGACACCCGCGGCATCAACGTCTATAAGCCGATGGTGGTGGAGCAGATTCAGCATGGCACCCACTACACCGTCTTTCCCGCAAGCGTCGCCAATGGGCAGCCCCAATATCCGACGCCGACCTGGAGCTCGCGCTAGGCCGGCAGCCCGTCCCGCCAAGCTGAGCTCGTGAGCCAATTCACCCAGCAGGTTGTCCTCGGCCTTCTGCTGGGTGGAGTCTATGTCGCGGTCGCCCTCGGATTCAGCCTCGTGTGGGGGATCCTGAATATCGTCAACCTGGCGCACGGCGCGCTGGTGATCGCGGGCGCCTACATCACATGGGATCTCTTCACCCGCTTGCACGTCGACCCGTTTTTGAGCCTGCCGGTCGACGCGCTCGCGCTTTTCGTGATCGGCTACGCGCTGCAGCGAGGGGTCATCAACCGGGTCATCCGTGCGCCCCTGCTCTTCACCTTCCTGCTGACCTTCGGCATCAACCTCGTGATCGTCAGCCTGCTGTTGCTGATCTTCACCGGCGATTTCCGTTCCGTGACTCCCTCCTATTCCGGCAGCGGGTTGCATCTCGGGAGCGTCATCATCCCCTACATCCGGCTGGGCGGTCTGGCCGTCGCCATGGTGCTGGCCGGCGTTCTGTGGGCCATCCTCAACCGTACCCGCACCGGTGCCGCCATTCTTGCGGTGGGGGCCGACCGTGACGCCGCGCAGCTGGTCGGGGTCGACCTCCGGCATATCTACGCATTGACCTTCGCCATCGGGGCAGCCTTCGCTGGGGTAGCCGGTGGCATCATCAGCACGTTTCAATCGATCGCGCCGACGGCGGGTGACCCCTACACACTCCAGGCCTTTGCGGTGGTGATCCTCGGCGGATTGGGCCGCGTCAGCGCGACCATCGCCGGCGGACTGGCGTTCGGATTGATCGAGGTGTTGGGGCAGAGTGCGCCGTGGCTCGGGTCCGGCTACGCCAACGCCATCGCATTTGTCGTGCTGGTTATCGTGCTGGTCGTCCGCCCGCGGGGACTCCTCGGCCGGCTCGCGTGAACCCCGTTGGTCGGCGCCGCCCGGACTGGTGGCGGCAGGTCGCCTTGATCGTCGCCGCGCTGGCCCTAGCTTTTGTCGTGCTGGCGCCGCTCACCTCCATCGACGCCGCCCAGCAGGCCGGACTGCCCCTCCTCACCGACA
>Ga0209471_1001762_pt1 | contig 12678 bp, 8 predicted proteins | sample GraSoiAngelo_128_FD_185885 | JGI IMG/M metagenome (GOLD analysis project Ga0209471, IMG submission 185885) | Grasslands soil microbial communities from the Angelo Coastal Reserve, California, USA - 14_0927_12_20cm (SPAdes) (version 2) | ecosystem: Environmental > Terrestrial > Soil > Grasslands ...
TCGAGATTCGGCCACGCGTTTCGGGTTATATTACCGAAATTCATTTTGAAGCGGGCGCGATCGTTAAAAAGGGCGACCTGCTTTATGTGATCGATCCGCGGCCGTATCAGGCGGATTTCGATCGCGCGAAGGCCGAGGTCGATCGAATGGATGCGCAGCTCAAGCTTGCCCAGATTGAATTGAATCGGTCGAAGGAACTGCGGGACAAGAATACGATCTCGGCGAGCGAGTTCGACCAGAAAGCCGCCACGTTTCAGGGTTCCGCCGCGGCAAAGAGTTCGGCCGAGGCCGCCAAGAATTCCGCCGCGCTGAATTTGGAATTTACCCAAATCAAATCACCCGTTGATGGCCGAGTGAGCGACCAGCGCATTACCGTCGGTAATCTGGTCCAGCCAGGCGCCGGCCCGGAGAGCGTGCTTACCACCGTCGTCTCGATCGATCCAATTTATGCAAAGGTCGATGCCGACGAGAACGCGATTCTCAAATACGTAAAGCTGGCCGAGCAAGGGAAACGCGTGAGCGCACGCACGGCCAAGATTCCGGCGTGGGTCGAGCTCGGCAACGAGACCGATTTCCCGCACGAAGGTTACGTCGACTTCGTCGACAACCGCCTTGATCCCAGCACCGGAACGGTCCGGGCGCGCATGGTTCTAAAAAACTGGAACCCTAGCCTCATCACCCCAGGTTTCTTTGTTCGCGTGCGCGTGGCGGGCGCAACGCCTTATCGGGCCGCACTGGTTGCGGACAGGGTGATTAGCTCACAGCAGGGCTTAAAGTACGCGTTCGTGGTGAAACCTGATAACACCATTGAACGTCGTAACCTTGAGACCGGAAGTATGTTCGAAGGTAAGCGGATTGTGAAAAGCGGACTGAAGGACGGCGAAAAAGTTGTGTCTACGCGTCTGCAATTGCTGCAAGCAGGAATGAAAGTGCAGCCGATTCCCGAGGAGGCGCCCGCTGGCGGCGCGGACACAAAGAAAACCGCCCCGCAATCGAAGAACGAAAAATGACGGCGGAGCGGCAACGGCGGTTGGCATGAATTTTCCGCACTTTTTCATCGACCGGCCGATTTTTGCCGGCGTGATCAGCATCGTCATCACGCTCGTCGGCGTTATCGCGCTTTCAACGCTTCCCATTGCGCAATATCCCGACATCGCGCCGCCGACCATCCAGGTCACGACTAATTATCCTGGCGCGAACGCGAAGGTGGTGTCGGAAACGGTGGCTACGCCAATCGAGCAGCAGGTCAACGGCGTGGAGAACATGCTCTACATGTCTTCGCAAAGCACCAGCGACGGCAACATGACGCTGAGCATCACGTTCAAGCTCGGCACCAATCTCGATACGGCGCAGGTCCTGGTGCAAAATCGAGTGGCCATCGCCATTCCAGTGCTCCCGCCCGACGTGCAGCGCATTGGCGTGACCACCAAAAAGCAGTCGCCCGACATCACGATGGTGGTGCACCTTGTGTCGCCGGATGGATCGCTCGACTCGCTTTTCACCAGCAATTATGCGCTGCTCCAGGTTCGCGACGAGCTCGCACGGCTCGATGGCGTAGGTGACATCAATGTTTTTGGTGCGCGCGAATATTCGATGCGGATATGGCTCGATCCCAACAAGACCGCAGCCCGAGATCTCACGCCGCAGGATGTCGTGACCGCACTCCAGGAGCAGAATGTCCAGGTCGCGGCTGGAATCATCGGCGCGCCGCCGGTGCCAAAAGGTGCAACCGCATTTCAATACACAGTTAGCACGCTGGGCCGATTGACGGACGAAAAGCAGTTCGGCGAAATCATCGTGAAGACCGGCGCAAACGGACAAGTCACTCGCGTGCGAGACATCGCGCGGGTCGAACTCGCCGCGCGTGATTATACTGTCAACAGCGGGCTCGGCGGAAAACCGGCGACCGCGATCGCCATTTACCAACTTCCGGGCTCAAACGCGCTCGCCACGTCCGATGCCGTCCGAAAGAAGATGGCCGAACTTAAGCAGCGTTTCCCGACCGGGCTCGACTACACGATCGTTTACGATCCGACCGTTTCCGTCCGCGAGTCGATTCACGAAGTACAGAAGACGCTCTTCGAAGCGATCGCGCTGGTCGTTCTCGTCGTCTTGATCTTTCTTCAAACGTGGCGCGCCGCGATCATTCCACTGATCGCGATTCCGGTTTCATTGATCGGCACGTTCGCGGCGATGAAAGGCTTCGGGTTCTCGATCAACAATCTCTCGCTCTTCGGCATCGTCCTGGCCATCGGCATTGTTGTCGATGACGCGATCGTCGTTGTCGAAGCAATCGAGCATCACATCGAAGATGGTCTTAGCCCACGTGACGCAGCCCGCAAAGCCATGACCGAAGTTGGCGGAGCATTGGTTGCGATCGCGCTCGTGCTTTGCTCGGTTTTTATCCCGACTGCATTCATCAGTGGCATCACGGGCACATTTTTTCGACAATTCGCGCTGACCATTGCGGTTTCGACCGCAATCTCGGCGCTCAATTCGCTTACACTTTCGCCGGCGCTCGCCGCGCTCCTGCTTAAGCCGCGCGGCGCGAAGAAGGATTCATTTCAACGGATCCTCGACGGCCTGCTCGGGTGGTTGTTCAAAGGTTTCAACAAAACGTTTGCCTGGGCCTCGAACGCATACGGCAATTCCGTCGCGCGCCTTGTTCGACTTGCCGTCATCATTTTGTTCATCTACGCCGGTTTACTTGGCCTGACCGGACTCGGCTTCAAAATTGTCCCGGGCGGCTTTCTTCCGACACAGGATCGCGGCTACGCTGTTGTGTTCGCGCAATTGCCAGACGCGTCGTCGCTCGATCGTACGCAAGCGGTTGTTGACAAGATCACGAAGATCGGGCGCGAAACAGCCGGTGTGCTTAACACCGTCGAATTCGCGGGATTTAATCTATTCGGCGGCAATCAGACCAACACGGCCGCCGTGTTCCTGCCCTTCAAAGAATTCTCCGAACGAAAAACGCGGGATCAGGGATTGCCCGCAATTCTGGCGAAAATAAATGCGCGTGTTCGCGCCGAGATTCCCGAAGCGCTGGTCATTGCTTTTCCGCCGCCGCCGGTGGCCGGTATTGGCAACGCCGGCGGCTATAAACTCTTCATTCAAGATCGGGGCAATGCCGGTCTCGACGAACTGCAAACGCAAGCATTCGCCATGATGGTGAAGGCAAATCAAACGCCCGGCCTGGCGAATAACCTGACAACCTTTCGCGCGAACGTCCCGCAGCTTTGGCTCAACGTCGATCGGGTCAAAGCGAAGAGCATGAACGTGCCCCTCAGCAATATCTTCGGCACGCTCCAGACATATCTTGGATCGACCTACGTAAACGATCTGACGCTCTTCGGCCGCACCTATCGCGTCACCGCTCAGGCGGACTCTGAGTTTCGTCTGAAATCCGACGACATTCGCTTACTCAAGACGCGCAACAATTCGGGTGGAATTGTTCCGCTCGGTTCGGTTGCAACTGTGCAGGAAGTGAGCGGCGCCGACCAAATCACCCGCTACAACATGTTCACTGCGGCCGACCTCAGCGGCCAGCCTGCGCCCGGCGCGAGCACTGGTGACGCGCTCGCCGCCGTCGAGCGTCTCGCCAAACAAATCTTGCCCAGCAGTTTCACCACCGAATGGACGGAGATCGCGCTCCAGCAAACGCTCGCCGGCAACAGCGCGATTTATATTTTCCCGCTCTGCGTTCTGTTCGTTTTTCTCCTGCTCTCCGCCCTTTACGAAAGCTGGTCGCTGCCGCTCGCGATCATTCTGATTGTCCCGATGTGTCTGTTCAGCTCGATCTACGGTGTCTGGCTTCGTTCGATGGAGAACAACATCTTCACCCAAATCGGTTTTATTGTTCTGGTCGGACTCGCTTGCAAGAACGCCATCCTGATCGTCGAATTCGCGAAACAGATTCAGGATCGTGATAAAAAAGATCGCTTCACCGCCGCAGTCGAAGCGGGTCGCCTCCGATTGCGTCCGATCCTGATGACTTCGTTTGCGTTTATTTTCGGCGTGCTTCCGCTGGTTATTAGTTCAGGCGCCGGCGCGGAAATGCGGCAAGCCCTCGGGACAGCCGTTTTCTTCGGAATGCTCGGAGTCACCGGATTCGGTCTGTTCCTTACCCCTGTCTTTTACGTCGTCATCATGTGGTTCAAAGAGCGGCGCGACAAAAGGCGGGCAGCTGCGTCAACACAATCCGCATCGGCTTTGACGGCGGAACCAGCCGTATGATTGACAGTCTTCAACGCCGATCGCCATGTATCTGGCCGCTGAGAACGGCGGCGACAGCGAATGTGCACGACCTTGAAGGACAGAGTGAACGATCCTCGCTTTCTTCAAAACATAGTTTCAGGCTCTATATCAAGGATAACGACTCCATGACCTACCGGCGATTGTTCACCGTCGCAGCGTCTGGCGCGCTGCTGACCCTCATGTTGTTTGCTGCAGGTTGTTCCCGCAAACCGGCTCCGGTCGGTCCGGCCGCGCCAGAGGTTCTGGTCACGACCGTTGTGCCGAAGGATGTGCCTCGGATCCTGGAACGGGTCGCCACGCTGGATGGTTTCATTAACGCGAATATCAACGCGCAGGTGCAGGGCTACATCGTCTCGCGCGATTATCAAGAAGGCAGCGTGGTGAAAAAAGGCGATCTGCTTTTTCAAATCGATCCCCGCCCGTTTGAAGCCGCATTGGCACAGGCCAAGGGCACTCTGGCAAGAGATAAAGCCAATCAGGCGAAAGCAGACGCAGACGAAAAGCGCGCGATCGACTTGTTTAATAAAAAAGTGATCAGCGACCAGGAGCGAGACACTGCGATTGCAGCCGCCGGTTCAAGCAGAGCAAACGTTGAAGCCGACGAAGCGGCGGTGAAACAGGCGGAGCTCAATCTTGGATATACAAAGATCACCGCGCCCATCGACGGTGTTGCTGGGTTCGCAAACAATCAGGTGGGCGATCTGGTCGGGCCAAGTACGGGACCGCTCACAACCGTATCGCAAATCGATCCGATCAAAGCTGTCGTGACTGCTGGCGAAGGGCCGTTCACCGATTTCGTTTCGCGCCATCCTGACGCAACTGAGCGCAATGCTTACATAAAAAGCCTCGACTTCGACTTGATCCTCGGCAACGGCGAGGTGTATCCGCATAAAGGTAAGTTTTATGCGCTGGATCGCAGCCTGGATCCGAAGACTGGATCGATCCGCTACTATGTGACGTTTCCGAATCCGGGAAACATTTTGCGGCCCGGCCAATTCGGAAAAGTGCGTTTCGTCGCCGACATGAAAAAAGGCGCGATGGTTGTGCCGCAGGAAGCGGTGAACGAGTTGCAGGGCAACTTTCAAGTCGCGGTTGTCGATCAGAACAACAAGATCAGCATTCGTCCGGTGAAAATGGGCGAGCGCATCGGCGCGATGTGGGAAGTCACGGAAGGTTTGAAGCCAGGCGACAAAGTTGTTGTGCAAGGACTCCAAAAAGCGCGCGAAGGATCGACAGTCACCGCAAAAGACTGGACCCCTCCCGCCGACGCGTTGGTTTCAAAAGCGGACCAGCAAAAGAAGCCCTAACAGATGTCCGAGTTTTTCGTCCGGCGGCCCATCGTCGCGATCGTAATCGCGATTCTGATGACGCTCATCGGCGGGGTGTGCATTCTGGCGTTGCCGATCGCGCAATATCCGCAAATCGCGCCGCCCGAAATTCAAGTGCAAACGCGCTTTACCGGCGCGGACGCGCTCACGATCGAGCAATCGGTCGCGGCGCCAATCGAGCAGCAGATGAGCGGCGTCGATAACATGAACTACATGTACTCGATCAACGCGAATAGCGGCGAGATTCGATTGATCGTCAATTTCGATGTCGCAACGGATCCGAACATCGATCAAGTCCTGACGCAACTCCGCGTCGCGCAAGCGCAATCCCAATTGCCGCCCGACGTGAACAACTACGGCATAACCGTGAAAAAATCGGTCACGGCGCCGCTGATGTTGATCTCGCTCTATTCGCCAAAGGGCAGCTACGACGGAATTTTTCTCGCCAACTACGGCTACATCAATTTGTACGATCAACTTACGCGCGTGCCGGGAATTGGAAGCGTGCAGGTGTTCGGCGCCGGCCAATATGCGATGCGCTTGTGGGTGAAGCCCGATCAACTCGCGAAGCTCGGCATCACTGTTCCTGACATTATCACCGCCGTCCAAAAACAGAACAATGTGAATCCTGCCGGCCAGGTTGGCGGCGAACCGATTCCGAGCGGCCAAAAGTTCACCTACACGGTTCGAGCTCAGGGGCGATTGCAAACGCCGGAGGAATTCAGCGAAATCGTCGTTAGGGCGAATCCGGACGGCTCGTTCGTCAGGGTGAAGGACATCGCTCGGATCGACCTCGGTGCGCAAACTTACAATCTGAAGGGCCGACTCAACGGACAACCGGCGGCGATTCTCGCCTGCTATCAACTTCCCGGAACCAACGCAATCAACGCCTCTGACGGCGTCAGAAAATTAATGGCGGAAGCGAAGCAGCGTTTCCCAGCCGATATGGACTACGCGATCTCACTCGATCAAACGCTGGCCGTGCGAGAAGGAATGAGCGAAATTTTGAAGACGGTGTTCGAAGCGCTCGCGCTCGTCGTGCTCGTCGTTTTCATTTTTTTGCAAGGATGGCGCGCCACCTTGATTCCGCTCTGCGCGGTGCCGGTGTCGTTAGTCGGAACGTTCATGTTGTTCCCACTTTTCGGATTCTCGATCAACACGCTTTCACTTTTCGGTCTGGTCCTCGCGATCGGTCTCGTGGTCGACGACGCGATCGTGGTGGTCGAAGCAGTCGAGCGTCACATCGAAGAAGGAATGTCGCCACGTGAAGCGACGCTTCAGGCGATGCGCGAAGTCTCAGGAGTGGTAGTCGGGGTCGCACTCGTACTTTCGGCCGTCTTCATTCCGACCGCATTTCTCCCAGGTATCACCGGCAGATTGTATCAACAGTTCGCAGTGACAATTGCGATCTCGGTCGTCTTCTCCGCGTTCAACGCGCTCTCACTCAGCCCGGCACTTTCCGCGCTGTTACTGCGCCCGCGCAAGAAAACCCGCGGGCCGCTCGGTTGGTTTTATGATCGATTCAATCGCGTTTTCGGCAGCGCCACCCACGGGTATGTAAACTGGTCGCGGGCAGCGATTCGGAAAACGGTGCTGAGTTTCGCACTGCTGCTCGTTCTTGCGATTGGCGCCGGTTTTTTTGGGAAAAGGTTGCCGAGCGGCTTCTTGCCCGAGGAAGATCAGGGTTACGTTTATCTCGCGCTGCAATTGCCGGACGCCTCATCGCTCGAGCGCACCGATCAAGTCTGCCATAAGATCGAAGATTTCCTGAGCAAAACGCCCGGTGTCCAGTACACGACCAGTGTCATCGGATTCAGCCTGCTGAGTTTTGTGCAAAATACTTACAGCGGCTTTTTCTTCGTCACGTTTAAACCCTGGAGCGAGCGAACGAAACCGGAAGAACAGTACCCAGCAATTAAGGCGCGATTAAACCAATACCTCGGCAGTCTCAGTGAAGGTATCGCATTTGCGTTTCCGCCACCGGCGATTCCCGGGGTCGGCACATCTGGTGGATTCACATTCATGCTTGAAGATCGTGCCGGCAAAGACGTCCCGTTTCTCGCCCAAAACGTGAAGACATTTTTAGATGCAGCACGCAAACGCCCCGAGCTCGGGACGTTGATTCCGACCTTTTTGCCAAACGTTCCGCAGGTTTTCGTGAAGGTCGATCGCGACAAAGTCATCAAGCAGGGGATCGATCTCGCCTCCGTCTATCAAACGCTCCAGACCTTCATGGGCGGCTTTTTCGTGAACTACTTCAACCGCTTCGGTCGCACCTGGCAGGTCTACATCGAAGCGGAAGGCGATTACCGCACCGACGCGAAGAACGTCGGCCAGTTCTATGTTCGCAACTCGACTGGCGCGCCAGTGCCGCTCGATGCCGTTTCCACGATCGAGAACATCGCCGGTCCGGAATTCACGGTGCGTTACAACGAATATCGCGCGGCTCAAATCAATGGATCGGCCGCACCAGGCTACAGCTCGTACCAGGCAATGAACGCGCTCGAGGAAACTTTTCGACAAACCATGCCTAACGAAATGGGCTACGACTACCTTGGCCTGTCGTTTCAGGAAAAGAAAGCGCAGCAAGGCGTATCCCCAACTGTCGTGTTCGGAATATCGCTCATTTTCGTGTTCCTGATCCTCGCCGCCCTTTACGAGAGCTGGTCTTTGCCGTTTAGCGTGCTGCTCGGAACCCCGGTCGCGGTGTTCGGCGCGTTCGCGACGCTTTGGCTGCGCGGTATGCAAAACAACATCTACGCGCAGATCGGATTGATCATGCTCATCGGCCTCGCGGCGAAGAACGCAATCCTCATCGTCGAGTTCGCCAAGGACGAATACGAAAAAGGCAAACCGTTGCTCGATGCTACGCTCGAAGGCGCCCGCCTGCGTTTGCGACCTATCCTCATGACTTCCTTCGCCTTCATCTTCGGCCTTCTGCCGCTTTGGTTTGCCAGCGGGTCTGGTGCCGTCGCGCGCCGCCTGCTTGGATCGACCGTAATCGGCGGGATGATCGCCGCCTCGGCCATCGCGATTTTCCTGATCCCGGTAACGTTTTATGTCATCGAACGACTCGCCGCCGGTCACGAAGGTAAAACGGAAGTGCCGGACGAAACGAAACCAGCGACATGATCGACAATCTTCCAAAGCCTATCGCGCTTTACGTTGAGGCTGAGAACACTGGCGACGTGAAATTGTTCGACCAATGCTTCGCCGAAGATGCAGTTGTGCGAGATGAAAATGAAACGCATGAAGGTTTGGGCGCGATCAAAGAATGGAAAGCCGAAACGAAGAAGAAATATCAACACAAAATCGAGTCGCTGAAATTCCTTGAGAAAGACGGCAAGAACATCGTCACTAATCGGCTCACTGGAAAATTTCCAGGCAGTCCGATCGAGCTGGAGTTCGTCTTCACGCTCCACGACAACAAGATCGTTTCGCTGGAGATACTCTCGTGAAGTCCAATTTCTCCATCACTTAACAAGAGGAGTAACCCATGATTCTTCAGATCTACACCATTATTCACACATTGATCAGCCTGATCGCTATCTTTACCGGCGTCGTAGTTTTGTTCGGATTGCTTGCCGGCAATCGCGTTGACGGTTGGACCAAGTGGTTCCTGATCACCGCAGTCCTGACCACGGTAACGGGTTTCTTCTTTCCGTTTCACGGTTTCACACCGGCGATTGGTCTTGGAATTATCTCACTGCCATTCCTGGCCCTGACCATTTTCGCGCGCTATGGGAAAAATTTGACGGGGGCCTGGCGTTGGATCTACGTCGTCGGCGCAGTGATCTGTCTCTATTTCAATCTTTTCGTGCTGGTCGTGCAATCGTTCGAGAAGATTCCGGCTCTGCATGCGCTTGCGCCGACGCAAACCGAGTCTCCATTCAAACTTACCCAGCTCGTCGTGCTCACGATTTCCGCTTTGCTCTGCATTGTCGCGTTGATCCGTTTTCGTCCTGAGCCGGCTCGTGTCACTTGAGGCCACAACCGGATTTCATTCACGAATTTGTTCCCGGTAAATCGGAGCGAACACTTCTCCTTTTGCACGGAACCGGCGGGAACGAGCGCGATCTCATTCCGCTCGGGCATGAGCTCGATCCGAACGCTGCGTTGCTCAGTCCGCGCGGAAAAGTCTTGGAGAACCGTATGCCGCGATTCTTTCGACGTTTGGCTGAAGGCGTTTTCGATCTGGAAGATTTGAAAAACCGCACTCACGAACTGGCCGACTTTGTCGCCGCAGCAGCAAAACACTACAAGATCGATATCAAGCACATTATTGCCGTTGGCTATTCCAACGGCGCTAACATCGCCGCGAGCTTGCTCTTGCTTCGACCGGAAATTTTATCGGCTGCGATTTTGTTTCGCGCTATGGTCCCATTGATTCCGGAAACGGAACCCGATCTTGATTCAGTTCGGGTCTGGATTGGCGCCGGCTCGAATGATCCAATCGTCCCCGCGTCGGAGACGAAAGAATTGGCGGAACTTTTGCGCGGCGCAGGCGCGAACGTGACGATTCGCTTTTTCCAGGCCGGCCATGATTTAACGCAACAAGATGTCGAAGCTGCACGGAAGTGGTTGAAGGGTTAGGTTGTGCAAGTGACGTCCGACGAACAGGAAGACGAGCAGTTTTATCGCGACACCGAAAGCATCGCATTCCCGAAGCTGGACGATCATCAGCTTTCGCTACTTGAGCCGTTGGGAAAGCGGCAGGTCCTTAAACGCGGCGACGTGCTTTTTAAAGCCGGGCAGCGCGATTTGGGATTGGCAGTTGTTTTGCGCGGCGAACTCGAAGCCTTCGAAACGCGCGATGGTACGGAATATAACCTCGCTACCGCGCGTGAACGCGATTTCATGGGCGACGTATCGATGCTCCAGGGCACATCGATCCTCGGTTCGAGCCGAGTCACATCGGATGAGGCCGAAATACTCCATATTCCAGCCGCGGAACTTCGCCGCGCGCTGGCGGAAATTCCCGGCGTGAGCAAGACGATCGTCGATGCGTTGATCATGCGACGGCGTCGACTTCGCCGCGATCGCGAATTCGCAGGGATGCGTGTCTTGGCCAGTCGCGATGCGCGCGATGGACATCAGCTCGATGATTTTCTCGACAAGAATCGCATCCCGCATCGGCTGGTTGACTTTGAGAGCGAACAGGGTCGGGCGCTGAGCGAACGTTTTCACCTAACGACTCGCGATTTGCCGGTCCTGATCACTCCGGCCGGTGCGCGGCTGCGCCGGCCGTCGTTGCGCGAAGTCGCGCGCGAAGCTGGCTTGCTGCGGTCACTCGCGGAGGAAGATGAAGCCGAAGTTCTCTGCGACCTCGCAATCGTTGGCGCTGGACCGGCCGGCCTGGCCGCAGCGGTCTATGCCGCGTCCGAGGGATTGAAGACGGTCGTGTTGGAAAGTTATGCGCCGGGCGGACAAGCTGGTTCCTCGTCACTCATTGAAAACTTCTTTGGATTTCCGACTGGCATTGGCGGCGGCGAATTAACCTGGCTCGCTCAACTTCAGGCCTATCGGTTCGGTGCGAAGTTTTCCACACCCGCCGCGGCCCTCTCACTGCAATACAATCCCGATGGTGAATACCGCGTCTGCCTCGAGACGGAAGGTTGCGGTGCGGTGCTTCGCGCAAAAGCTGCCCTGATTACGACTGGCGCCGATTATCGCCGGCTCGAAGCCGAGGGCCGCGAACAATTCGAAGGCGTCGGCGTTTATTATGCTGCCACCGCGCTGGAAGGTCAGCTTTGCCGCAACGAAACTGTTGTTGTCGCCGGCAGCGGCAACTCAGCCGGCCAAGCTGCGATGTTCCTTTCCGATGGCGCGGCCAAAGTGCTCCTTCTCGTTAGGGGGAATAATCTGAAAATGTCGACTTACCTTTCGCGCCGGGTGGAAGCCTGCGCGAACATCGACATCCTGTACCACACCGAGATCCGCAAAATGTCCGGCGGAAAAAAGCTCGAACAAATCGAACTGGAAAATACCAAGGCCGGCGAACGCCGAGTCGTTCGAACGCCGGCCGTTTTTTCCATGATCGGCGCCAAGCCTTGCACCGACTGGTTACCACCGGAAATCGACCGCGACGCCAACGGATTTATCAAAACCGGGATGAGCGTCGCCGGCGCACCAGCCTGGCAGGCGAACAAACATCAACCCAGCCCGCTCGAAACCAGTCTCCCGGGAATTTTCGCTGCGGGCGATGTGCGCTCCGGTTCGGTCAAACGTTGTGCCGCTGCCGTGGGCGAAGGCGGCATGGCCATCGCCGGCGTGCAAATTGCACTCGCCGCATCGGCTGAGCGCAGTTAGAAAACGTCAACATGAGCTTTGTACGCAAATAAAATTATGTCCGACCGGGGCTGCTCTCATCTCAACGCTATCGTGTCGATCAGACAAACTAATCGTCGCGAATGCGCCGAGTGCGTGAAAGTCGGCGCACAATGGGTGCATCTCCGGACCTGTCAGCAATGCGGCGTCACTTTATGTTGCGACAGCTCACCGAATCGACACGCCAGCAAACACGCGCGCGCCGCCGGGCATCCGGTGATCGCTTCCGCGCAACCAGAGGAACGCTGGTTGTATTGCTATCCGGACGACGCGTTTTCGGAGTATTAATTACCGCTGCGCGGCAAAAATTCCTCGCGTACGATCTTGCCATTCTTGACCGTGTAAACGCCAACTTCGGAGAGTTGGAACCGCTTTTTGGAGTTTCTGTCTGTCACGTCGGCGTCGTATTGCACCACGAAGCGGTCGTGCGCGACGAATGGCCCATTCGCTTTGAAGCTGTGGACCTGCATGTTCTCGAGCCACCAATCGACCTTGCCGCGGACGCCATCCTTTCCTTTTGTCTCGGGCGAACTGCCGTCCATGGTGCGCGCTTCCACGCTCACGATGTCCTTGTCATACAGCGTATCCACCGCTTCATGCCACGCTTGTTTGCGGACCAACTCTATTACTTTTTTCGCTACTTCTTCGGTATTCATTTTTCCTCCCTTGTTTAGATCGACAATTACTTGCTCAATAACTTCTCCAATTTGTTGAGGGCGCTGTTCCAGCCTCGGGTGTGACCGTCACGTGATTCTTCGCTTGGCAG
>Ga0209471_1001763_pt1 | contig 12677 bp, 9 predicted proteins | sample GraSoiAngelo_128_FD_185885 | JGI IMG/M metagenome (GOLD analysis project Ga0209471, IMG submission 185885) | Grasslands soil microbial communities from the Angelo Coastal Reserve, California, USA - 14_0927_12_20cm (SPAdes) (version 2) | ecosystem: Environmental > Terrestrial > Soil > Grasslands ...
AGGCTTTAGATCGTACTGGACAAAAACTAAAGCAGGATACGCATCCTCCCCTGAGTGGACACGCACCCTGCTTTTTCCCTTGCTGTCGGGATCGTATAGAGCTCGACTCTATTTCGATTCGTATGAGTGGTCTGTACTGTTCCGCACTTACAGCTGTCCGACAAACAATCTCAACCTCTTGAACACTGGATGGACAAACTCATGATAGTGGCGACTCTACTTTGAGCGGAACATAGTAGTCCAAGATTCTGGCGAGCCGATCAAAGTCAATCGGCTTCACCATATAATCATCACACCCCGCGGCCACTGCGGTATCGAAATGCTTGTCGTAGCCGGTGATGATTACCAAAGGAATTGTTGTTAAGTGCATCTCGTTGCGAAGCTGTCTAATCACGTTAAGCCCATTCATCTTCGGAAGCTGAAGATCAAGCAAAACCAAACCCGGCTCTTCATTGGATGTGAGCCTGACCGCCTCTTCTCCGTCAGCGGCTTCAAGAACGCGATAGCCTTTGCCGGTCAAAAGCATGTGAAGCATCTGACGCGTGTCGTCGTTATCGTCGGCCACTAGCACTGTCGGACCCTTGCGCAGGGGTGCATCGGCGCGAACGTTCGTCGAAAGGGATTGGGACTCGGGTTGGGCGAGAAAAGTTCTAAACGAACAATCGAAACTGCTGATTGACATCGGAATTATTGAAGGTGATCGCGTAAGACCGCGACTGCCTCGTACTCCTTCCATCCGTTTTCGCCGAGGGGATGTCGGGATCCTACTAAGCTGACACATCTTTTTCCTGAAACATGTACGCAGTCTGTACGCAAACGAACAAAGTTGTGAAAATTTCGCACTCCGTCAGAATCAGGTTAACTAAATCGAACAGCAGCATCGGTCCCTCACGTACGAAAATAATTCGACAACTTGGCATTGAGTACAAAACTTTGGCGCTTCATGCCACTAAGCTATTCGATTTGCAGTGTTACGACCCGCATCCGGCGATCGAGGAATTGGCATAGCATTCGCGGAAGAAACGAACGGACCAATGACGGCGCTGCGCGAAAAAATAAAAACTGCACTCGACGAAAGCCGAATGTTGGTCCTCGGCGCGCAAATCTTTCTTGGGTTTCACTTTCGAGCTGTATTTGAACCAGGATTCGAGCGACTCTCTAAATCCGCGCAATACTTGAAAATGGCCGCGCTCATGCTGCTGCTGATCGGTGTCGCGCTCATACTTTCGCCGGGCTCCTACCATCGAATCGTGCGGTCAGGGAGCGACGCGGAAGACGTGCATACATTCGCCACGACAGTGATGGACTTCGCGCTAATTCCCTTCATGTTGGCTTTTTCATTTGATTTGTACCTGGCTTCTGCACGCGTGCTCAACGCCATGAGCGCTATCGGCATCGGCTTAGTCACTGGAATAACGGCGGCTTGTTTTTGGTATGTGTTTGGATTTATTTCGAAGTCGCCACAGAGGTCGTCGAAGAAAAACTCTCGCGAAATGCCTCGCGCCCATCCAACTAAACTAGAAGACAAAATCGATCAGGCGTTGACTGAAGCGCGCGTCGTCTTGCCCGGAGCCCAGGCGCTGTTGGGTTTTCAGTTGGTCACGATGTTCATGGACGGGTTCGACAAGCTTCCGCAGTCCTCAAAATATGTGCACATCGCGAGCTTGAGTTTGATCGCTTTGACTATGATTTTGTTAATGACTCCGGCGGCCTACCACCGCATCGCGGTCGCAGGCGAAGACACGCCGCAAGTTCACAGGGTAGCCAGTGCCTTTCTTTTGGCAGCAATGATTCCTTTGCCCCTGGGAATTTGTGGAGACGTCTATGTTGTTTTTCGCAAAGTTACTGACTCAATCGCGCTGTCAGTTTCGTTGGCTGGCGCTGAGCTGATTATCTTTTATGGACTTTGGTTTGGGTTCACGTCGTATCGGCGCCTAAAACTTTCAGCGAGTTAATTGTCTCGACGAGTTGATTAATAAGGAGAACCAAAAATGCCAAGAGGTGACAAAGACAAATACACAGACAAAGAAAAACGGCAGGCCAGACATATCGAGAAGAGTTACGAAGAGCGAGGCGTGTAGGAAGAAGAAGCCGAGCGCCGCGCTTGGGCCAGCGTAAATGCCGTGCATCACGGCGGCGAGAAACCCGGCGGTGGCGGATACGGTAAGCCGGAAAATCACGAGCCGATGAGAAAAGGCGGAAGCAAGAGCGGTCGTCGTTAATTTGTCTTCAGACCCGTCGCGGTAGGAGAACGCTGATTTATGCTTCGCTATCGCACCGTCCTGGAGCGGCATTGTCATTGCTTATTAATTCTCGCTCCTCTTGCTCATCGTATTGGCCCCTGCGCGACGTTCGAATAGACAACAGATGCTTCGCAATCAGTACCGAAGCGGAACAGTGCCTTTTGCCATCAACGATTAATTACGAACTGGAGGACAACGATTAATGTGGAAAAGAGTAATTGGTTTCTTCGCACCAATCTGCATAGTTGCGCCGCTGCTGATCCTTGCTTGTTCAGACGCCAGGGACAGCACCAAGTTCGCCGGCAATGCTGCACAAGGCGGACTGGCAGAAGTTGAGATGGGCCGGCTGGCGACCCAGCGAGCGGGCGACGCCTCAGTGCGAGAGTTTGGCGCGCGGATGGTGTCGGATCACTCGGCAGCGAACACTGAGCTGAAAGGAATTGCTAGTAAGAAAGGAATGCAGCTTCCGAGTGACGTGAACTCAAGTCAGAAATCTGAGATAGACACGCTGTCTAAAATGTCCGGAGCTGAGTTCGACAAAGAATACATGTCCGCGATGGTCAAGGATCATCAGGAAGACGTGAAAGAGTTTGAGACGCAATCGAAAGACGGCAACGACGCGGACATAAAAGCCTTCGCGGCGAAGACGCTGCCGACGCTTCGGGAGCATTTGCGCATGGCCCAGGCAGCCGCGCAAAAAGTCGGCGCGAAGTGAAACTCCATTCATACTGTTTAGTTTCTCGAAAGGAGAAACATCATGCCGCCACTTCATCCTGCGCTCGTGCATTTTCCCATCGCCCTGGTCGTGTTTTCTTTCATCGCCGATCTGCTCGGACGATTGTTCACTAAAGTATCCTTGAGAGCTGCGGGATTCTGGTCGTTGATCGGCGCACTCGTGTTCGGGGCAATTACGGCGGCCACCGGTTACTACGATATGACCAGAACTCGCGGCGTGCTGGGCGACACTTTCAAATACGTGGATTTCCACATGGACGTTGGTTGGATTCTGGTGGGCTGCGTCGTAGTACTTACACTGTGGCGATGGCTGGCTTACGCGCGTCGCGATCGCTTTCCGGGATTTTCATACCTGATCGCAGCGGTGTTAGTCATGGGTTTGGTTTTGTTCCAGGGTTGGTATGGCGGCGAGATGGTTTACTCGCAGGGCGCCGGTGTGGCCGCAGCCGGCAAAGGAACCGAGCCCCCGCAAAATGGCAAGCAACAATTAGAAAGAGTTACGAAGTAAGGCGATTGAACGATGCGCGAACTGAAAATCTATTTGATTGATTCAGCGCCTTACGTGTTGAGCGTGCTGCGGATCGTCGCGGGCTTCTTGTTTCTTCAGCACGGGACGCAGAAGCTTTTCGGTTATCCAATGCGCCCGCCGGGCGGGAAGCCTGCGCTCGGATCCTTGTTTGGAGTCGCGGGCCTGTTGGAATTCATCGGCGGTATTCTGATCATGATTGGTCTGTTCACGCGTCCGGTCGCATTCATTCTGTCTGGAGAAATGGCAGTTGCTTATCTGATGATTCATGCGCCGCAAGGCTTTTGGCCGACGAAGAACCAGGGAGAAACCGCCGTGTTCTATTGCTTTCTGTTTTTGTTTTTCGTTTTCTCGGGACCAGGACCGTGGAGCGTCGATGCTTTGCTTGGAATTAGATCAATCTAAGGGAGAAAAACATAATGAGCGAACAACAATCACATAAACGCGGACTCAAATCAGAAGCGCAGAAAGAAGACGAAGCACGCGATGCTTACGCGCCCATTGCTTCGACCAGCCCAGCCGGAGGCGCATTCGCAAATCAGAAAGAACGAAAGCAAACCGATCAGGACTTAGCTCTATCGCAGGAGAAAGAACCCCATACAAAGAAGCGCTAACCTCAAGCCCGAGCGCCTTATCTCACTACAACTTTCAGCGATCACTTGCGGCGGCAGCTTGATCGTTGACTCGATTTCTCGCGCGCAATCCTACGGTGAAACTCGAATCGAGAAGCACGTGCCTACCAAGGTTGTGACCTACAGGACAATCAAAAACCTCGCCGCTGCCACCCTTATGACACGCTCGTGATATTCTAGCGAAAACTTTTCTTGATCTATTCCCCCATTGATTGGTAGCGATGCCTTCACTGTTTTCAGCGTTGGTCGGGAGATTTCGGCACATAACCGAAGAGGTGCCGATTCGCGAGGAGCTTTATAGCATCGAGCGCCTGGAGCAGTACGCCGCGTTCCTCGCGGTCGAACACAAAATTGACCAAAAGCCTCGTCACGTAAATCTGCTGCTGCCGCGGCTGGAAGAAAACAGTCGCAAGCTGATTGAAGCGTATAAGGCGCTGGCCGAATCGATTCGCAGCGAACACGTGATCTCTCCCGCGGCCGAATGGCTGGTCGATAATTTTCACATTGTCGAAGAGCAGGTCCGCGAAATTCGCGAAGACTTGCCGCGTGGTTATTATCGCGAGCTGCCCAAGCTCGCGAATGGCCCGTTCAAGAATTACCCGCGCATCTACGCGTTCTCAATCGAGCTAATCGCGCACACGGATAGTCACCTTGATACCGACACGCTACGGCGTTTCATCAATGCCTATCAAAAAGTTTCATCGCTCTCGATCGGTGAACTCTGGGCCGTGCCGATCAGTTTGCGGCTCGCGCTGGTCGAGAATCTGCGGCGTTTGACGACGCGCATAGCTTCATCACGGAACGAACGAGATGAAGCCGATCGACTGGCCGATCGCATACTCGAAGCAGCTCGGCGCCAGCCGCAGGACGTGGTTTCGTTGCTGCCGCGGACACGCAAAAAGTTGGGGCGGGCGTTCGTGGTCCAACTTATCCAGCGGTTGCGCGATCAGGATCCGGCGGTGATGCCAGTGTTGGAATGGCTCGATCAGCAACTGACAAAACAGGGGTTATCGCTCGAGAAGATCGTCCACGAGGAACATCATCGTCAAGCAGCCGCGCAAGTCACGGTGGGCAACATCATCACCAGCATGCGGCTGCTATCGACGCTCGATTGGAAAGACTTTTTTGAGAAAATAAGTCTGATCGATCCGGAGCTGGCAAAAGATCCGGCGGCAGTTTATGCGCGCATGGATTTCGCGACGCGCGATCGCTACCGGCACGTCATCGAGCGCATCAGCAAGCGCGCAAAAAAGAGCGAGCTGGAAATTGCGCGGGCCGCGTTGCAAATGGCCGAAGCTGCTCGCACCGCGAATGAAGATTCTTCTCACGCGCATGTCGGCTACTTTCTGGTAGATAAGGGCCTGGCCCAGTTGGAAGCGCAAGTCGGCTATCGCGCGCGCCTAGGCGAACGCGCGCTACAAGCGATCGAACGACACGCGGCGATCGCCTATCTTGGGAGTCTCGCGCTGTCGACCGCGCTGATTGTTTCGGTACTTGTTTTTGCAATGCTTCGGCTTAACGCCGGCGTCGTAGTCACGATTATTGGTGCGCTGCTCGCTGTGGTTCCCGCCAGCGATCTGGCCCTTAGCGTGCTCAGCTGGGACATAACTCATTTTCTTCTTCCGAAGCTACTGCCCAAGATTGATTTGTCGAAAGGACTCCCGCCCGAAGCGTCCACGATGGTGGTCGTGCCCGTGATCTTTCCCGATAAGGCAACTGTCGAGACACTGATCGACAAGCTTGAAATTTCATACCTCGCAAACCAGGACGAGCATCTGCACTTTGCGTTGCTGGGAGATTTTGCCGACGCGCCAAGCGAGCACATGCCCGACGACGAGAGTTTTGCAGAGGCTGCGCGGTTGGGGATTGAAGAACTTAATCGGCGGTACAGTTCGGGCGAGCCGATTAGATTTCATTTGTTTCACCGGCGCCGTCAATGGTGCGAGACCGAAGGCAAATGGATCGGATGGGAAAGAAAACGCGGCAAGCTGCGCGAGTTCAATCGCCTGCTGCGCGGCGCGCGCGATACCAGTTTCGTTGTGAACACGGCGGCGAATGATCTGCTCACGCAGGTTCGCTATGTAATCACGCTGGATTCCGACACCCAGTTACCTCGCGACGCGGCGAGACGCTTGATCGGCGCGGCGCTGCATCCGCTCAATCACCCGCGGTTTGATCCTGAAACTCAACGTGTTGTCGCCGGTTACGGAATTTTGCAACCGCGCGTAAGTATCTCGCTCGAAAGCGCGTCGCGTTCACTCTTCGCGCGAATCTTTTCCGGGAACACTGGAATCGATCCGTACACAACGGCGGCTTCTGACGTGTATCAGGATCTGTTTGGTGAAGGCATTTACACCGGGAAAGGTCTCTACGTCGTCGAAGCTTTCGAACAGGCGCTTAACGATCGCGTGCCGGAACAGACTCTATTGAGCCACGATTTATTTGAGTCGATCTTTGCGCGCGCCGCGCTGGTCAGCGATATCGAATTTCTCGACGACTATCCGGCTTACTACGACACCTACGCCAAGCGACAGCATCGCTGGACGCGCGGCGACTGGCAAATTGCGCGATGGCTGGCCAGCAGCGTTCATGATGCGCATGCGAACAAGCGGCCGAACCGCATAACCGCAATTTCGCGTTGGAAGATTCTCGACAATCTACGACGCAGTTTGCTGGCTCCGGCGATCGTGCTCTTGCTGATCGCAGGTTGGACGATTCTTCCCGGCAATCCATTTTGGTGGACACTGTTTGCGCTGCTGGTGCTGGCCTTTCCCGTATACGCACATGCGACGACCGGCCTGTTAATTCATCCGCGCGGCGTTCCGTGGACCAGTCACTTTTGGAGCGTCTGGGGCGACCTGCGCACGAACACCGCGCAGTTGGCGCTGGAGATCGTTTTTCTGGCGCACCAGGCTTATCTAATGACGGACGCGATCGTTCGCGTCGGACATCGCAAGCTGGTTTCGAAAAAGCATTTGCTCGAGTGGATGACTGCCGCCAGGGCCGAAAGGTCGAGCAATCACGACCTGCGCTCGTTTTTCGAATTCATGTGGCCGGCCGGCGCGCTTGCTTTGGTGGCAACGCTGCTGATCGCTTTTGCCGACGCGCGCGCTTTACCGGTTGCTGCACTGTTTTTATTGGCGTGGCTCTTGTCGCCGCTATTGGCTTTTTATGTCAGCCGCCACCGCGTTGAGAAAGTACAAGAGATTCCCGCCAGAGACGAGCGCGCCGGACGCATCGTAGCCCGGCGCACCTGGCGTTTCTTTCAAACCTTTGTCGGCGACGAAGATCATTGGCTCCCGGCGGACAACGTCCAGGAAGAGCCGCAGGTCATCGCTCATCGCACCTCGCCGACCAATATCGGATTGTTGTTGCTCTCGACTCTCTCAGCTTACGACTTTGGTTACATCGGTTTGGTTGAGTTGCTCGAGCGTCTCGAGTTTACGTTTGGCAGTTTGGAGAAACTGCAAAAGTTTCGCGGTCACTATTTCAATTGGCATGACACGCGAACGCTTCAGCCAATGTGGCCGCAGTATGTTTCGACTGTCGACAGCGGTAATCTCGCCGGAAATCTAATTGCGCTCAAGCAAGCCTGCCTCGAACTTCCGGATGACCAACTTCTGGACGCCAAAGTCATCCGCGGCCTGCAAGACACGATGGACGCTCTGCGGGCGGAGTCTTCACAACTGCCCCAGGCTATTCAGCGCACGGACGCGATCACTATCAAGCAACTGCACGGAGAAGTTCAGGCGGGCGCGAGTCTGTTGGCAGGTCCGGCTCCGGCATCACTTCCCCAGTGGACTGAACTAATCGAATTGCTGAATGAACACGCCGCCGTCATCGACGACATCGTGGCGGCATTGGCGCATGAACATGGCAAAGAAGAGTTTGCCGAGTTGCGTTGGTGGACAAGTTCGTTACTGCATCAAGCTCGCGCTTGTCGTCGCGACCTTCATCTGCTCGCGCCGTGGAGCATATTAGGTTCGTTGAGTTCAATCTCGAAGAGCGCCGGACAAATCGCCGCACGGCGTTGGCGAGTTATCGCAGAAAGGTTGACCGCCGTCCCGTCGCTCGCGCACGTTTCAGAAACATGCGACACCGTCTTAATCGAACTGGCCGCATTGCGCGCGCAGTTTGAACAGACTCCACCGGATTACGCGCGCGACGCGGCGCTCACCGAGATTGGTCAACTCACCAGTGCCGTTGAACAGGCTGCTGAAGCTGCCAAAACCTTGACCTCGCGGCTCGGTAATATAGCTCAACAGTCATCGCTGATCTTTGATGAGATGGATTTCAAGTTCCTGCTAGATCAGGAACGCAAGGTTTTTTCGATTGGCTACAACGTCAGCGAGGGACGCCACGACAATTCTTTTTACGATCTGCTCGCGTCAGAGGCGCGCGTCGCGAGCTTTATCGCAATCGCGAAGGGCGACGTGCCACAGGAACACTGGTTTCGCATGGGCCGTCAGTTGACTGCGGTTGATGGCGGGCGCGCGCTGATTTCGTGGACGGGTACGATGTTCGAATACCTGATGCCGCTTTTGATAATGCGCGACTACCGCAAGACGCTGCTGGGAGAAACGTATGAAGCCGTCGTCAAGCGTCAGATCGAATATGGCTATGAACGCGGCGTGCCCTGGGGAATTTCCGAGTCAGCTTACGCAGCGCGTGATCTGCACTTGAATTATCAATATGGGCCGTTTGGCGTTCCCGGTTTGGGACTGAAGCGCGGCCTGATAGAAGACCTGGTTGTGTCTCCTTACTCGACAATCCTGGCTTCGAATGTTTTGCCGAACGAGGCAATGCAGAATCTGAGGCGACTCGAGCGTGAAGGCGCGCTTTCGAGTTACGGATTTTATGAAGCCCTTGATTTCACGCCTGAGAGAGTCAAGAAGGGCGAACGCTGCACGTTGGTGCGCTGTTACATGGCCCATCACCAGGGAATGAGTTTGATTGCGCTCGACAACCTGCTGAACCGTGGCGCGATGCAGAATCGGTTTCACGGCGATCCGATCGTGCGAGCGACTGAGCTGCTTCTCCAGGAGCGCATTCCGCGCGGAGTCCAGGCGGTACATCCTCGCGCTGAAGAAGTTCTGACTGGCCGCGTGGTCCGCACGCTCACGGGCTTGGTCACACGCGCGTATGACACGCCCGACCTGCCCACGCCACGCACTCAACTATTATCCAACGGGAACTACAGCGTGATGATAACGACCGCGGGCGCAGGCTATTCGATGAGCGGACCACTGGCCGTCACGCGCTGGCGAGCGGACACCACGCGCGATAACTGGGGCAGTTTCATTTACGTGCGCGACGTGCGCAGCGGCGCGGTGTGGTCGGGCGGCTACCAACCCGTCTGCACCAAGCCAAACAGTTATGAAGTGGCATTTTCCGAAGACAAGGCGGATTTCTGGCGACGCGATGGTGGCATCGTCACCCATCTCGAAGTAATCGTTTCCGGCGAAGATAACAGCGAGCTGCGCCGGATTTCGGTTGCGAACTATTCGAACCGGCCACGCGAGATCGAGTTGACCTCTTATGCAGAAGTGGTGATCGCGCCGTTGGCCAGCGACCAGGCTCATTCGGCCTTCAGCAATCTGTTCGTGGAAACTGAATTTTATTCGGCGCATCAGGCGTTGTTGGCGCGACGCCGGCCTCGATCGTCTGAGGACGAAGCAGTCTGGGGAGTTCATGTGATGGCCGCCTCGACGCAGACCATTGGCGGCATTCAGTACGAGACTGACCGATCGCGATTTCTGGGTCGCGGTCGCACAACTGCGGAACCTGTGGCCGTCATGGAAGATCGACCGCTGTCGAATACCGTCGGCGCGGTGCTTGATCCGATTTTCAGTTTGCGTTCCCGAGTGCGCTTGCAACCAAATCAAACCGCCCAAATTGTTTTCACGACCGGAGTCGCTGAGTCGCGCGAGAAAGCCATCATGCTGTCAGAGAAATATCGCGACCCGGGGATCTTCGAGCGCGAATCCCGTTTGGCCTGGACGCGCGCGCAGGTCGAGATGAACCATCTGCATATCGATCCTGACGAAGCTCACCTCTTTCAAAGACTCGCCGGCCGCATTTTGTATCCGGATTCTTCGCTGCGCCCGCGCCCACACGTATTGGCGCTCAACAAGTTGACGCAATCCGGTTTGTGGCCGCACGGAATCAGCGGCGACTTGCCGATCGTCATCCTTCGGCTCGAGCGCGAAGAAGACGTTCCCATGTCGCGGCAGCTTCTGCGCGCGCATCAATACCTACGCTCGAAAGGTCTGCAATTCGATCTAGTGATTCTGAACGATCATCCGACGGGATACGCGCAATCGCTTCAGGATTCTTTGCAGCTGGCGGCGCGAACTTCGGGCGGGCAGGCGTTGCTCGACAAACCCGGCGGCATCTTCATTCGCCGCTCAGACATGATGGCTGAAGATGAACGCATCCTGCTGCACGCCGTTGCGCGCGTGGTGATCGTGAGTGAAAGAGGCTCGCTGGAAGATCAACTTACGCGCCGGCCGATCGAAGAAGATTTGCCCGCACCATTCCAGCCACGCACGGCGGCGCAGACCTATCCAGAACCCGTGCTCTCGCCTCCTAAGGTTTCCTTCTTCAACGGTATCGGTGGCTTCGCCCATGGCGGGCGCGAATATGTAGCGAGCCTCGGCGAAGGCCAATGGCCGCCGGCGCCCTGGTCCAACGTCATCGCGAACTCAGAAGACTTCGGATTTCTCATTACTGAGACGGGCGGCGGGTTCACCTGGTCAATCAATAGTCACGAGAATCGTTTGACGCCCTGGTCCAACGATGCCGTGAGTGACCCGCCGTCCGAAGCAATTTACCTTCGCGATGAAGATTCCGGCGTCACCTGGACCCCCACCCCGCTGCCGATTCGGGAAGCCGGGGCCTATCTGGTGCGGCATGGTCAGGGCTATACAGTTTTCGAGCATGCGAGCCATGGTATTTCGCAGGAGTTGTTGCTGTTCGCGCCGCTGGATGCGCCGGTGAGAATTTCTCTGCTGCGTTTGCGGAACCGGACGGATCGGCTACGCCGGCTTTCGCTGACCAGTTACAACGAACTCGTGCTCGGCGGCAGTCGCGAAGCTTCGGCCATGCACGTGGTGACTGATCTCGAAGAAGGCGAGCGCGCCATCTTCGCGCGCAATTCTTATAACAACGAGTTTGCGGATCGGGTGACTTTCGTGGGCACGAGCGAGGATCGATTTACGATGACTTGCGATCGAAACGAGTTTCTCGGCCGTAACGGCAACCTGGCGAAACCTGCGGCTATGCGGCGGGTGGGACTCAGTGGACGCGATGGCGCCGGACTGGATCCATGTGCCGCGATTCAAACGACCATTGAACTTGCGCCGGGCGAGGCTCGCGAAGTGATCTTTCTTTTGGGCCAGACGGAGTCAATTGAAAAGGCTCGAGCCATCAACGAGCGCTTTCGCAGTCCGCATGAAGTGAACGAAGCGTTCGAACGCGTGCTCGGCTTTTGGGATCAAGCACTGGGCGCGATCGAAATTAAGACCCCCGATGCCTCGATGGACACGCTGGTCAATCGTTGGTTGTTGTATCAGACGCTGGCTTGTCGTGTCCGCGGGCGATCTGCGTTCTATCAATCAAGCGGGGCCTTCGGCTTCCGCGATCAGTTGCAAGATGTCACGGCCCTGGTCTATTCGCAGCCGCAGGTCGCGCGCGAACAAATCTTGCGCGCCGCTGGGCACCAGTTTAAGGAAGGGGACGTGCTGCACTGGTGGCATGAACCATCCGGGCGCGGCGTGCGCACGCGCTTCTCGGACGATTTACTTTGGTTGCCTTACGTAACTTCGTTCTACGTGAATGCGACCGGGGACTATTCACTTTTGGAAGAATCGGTTCCGTTTATCGAAGGTGATTTGCTTCAACCTGATCAGGTCGAAAGTTATCTGCAACCCACTATCTCTGCAGAGAGCGCAACCATCATCGAGCATTGCGCGCGGGCCATCGATCGCAGTCTGGGCTTGGGATCGCATGGCTTGCCTTTAATGGGGTCGGGTGATTGGAACGACGGCATGAATCGTGTCGGTGTCCACGGTGCTGACCAGCTTTACGCCGTTATTAGCAAGGATGTCAGAATCGGGAGCGTTAGCGACCGGGCAGGGAAATTTATTTGAGAAGCGAGGCGCTCGTTACGTCAAGCATCTGGAGAAACTCCGTAAAGGTTTGGAGCAAGCCTGGGACGGAGACTGGTATCGGCGCGCTTATTTTGATGACGGTACGCCGCTTGGATCGGCGCAGAACGACGAATGCCGGATTGATTCGATCGCGCAAACATGGGCCGTAATCTCCGGCGCCGCCGATCCATATAAAGCCGGTCGCGCAATGGCTTCGGTTGACGAGTATCTGGTGCAACGCGGTGAGGGACTGATCATTCTGTTCACGCCTCCGTTCGACAAGACAAAATTGGATCCGGGATACGTGAAGGGCTATGTTCCGGGCGTACGGGAAAACGGCGGGCAATACACGCACGCCGCGCTATGGACAGTGATCGCGTTTGCGATGCTC
>Ga0209471_1001764_pt1 | contig 12675 bp, 12 predicted proteins | sample GraSoiAngelo_128_FD_185885 | JGI IMG/M metagenome (GOLD analysis project Ga0209471, IMG submission 185885) | Grasslands soil microbial communities from the Angelo Coastal Reserve, California, USA - 14_0927_12_20cm (SPAdes) (version 2) | ecosystem: Environmental > Terrestrial > Soil > Grasslands ...
CCGGCCCGCCGCACCACCACGGACGGTGGGGAGCTCCGTATGGCAACCGGCCGCCCGGGCTGTGGGCCGGCATCATCCTGATCGTGCTGGGCGCGTACTTCCTGTTGACCAACCTGGGCGTGCTCGCGAATGTCCGCTGGGATCTCTTTTGGCCCGCGGTGCTGATCGCGCTCGGACTTCTGCTGCTGCTTCGGCGTCGATAAGGCCCCGGATGTTTCGGAACCGCGGCCTGCTCCTTCCGCTGATTCTGATCGCGATCGGGATCATCGTCCTACTGGCGAACACCGGCGTGCTTTCGGCGCAGGCGCTGGAGCGCCTGGGCGACCTCTGGCCGCTGCTCCTGGTCATCCTCGGACTGCAGCTGATCCTCAATCACACCCTCCCCCGTCAGCAAGCCACCCTGATCGGGCTCGGTGCGACCGCCATCATCGTGGTCGCAGCCGTGGCGTACGCGGCGCTGGCTCCGGCGGCCCCATTCGGGACGCAGCGATTCGATTCGTCGGAACGGCTCGGCGGCCTGAGCGCGGCGAGCCTCGACCTCAACTACGGGGCCGCCACCGTCGATGTCAAGGCCGGCGGCGTCGGAGACTCGCTCTACCAGGCTCACGTCGACTATCCGGGTGGCGAGAATCCGCCCACGATCAGCCTCGACCGCGAGACCGGCGCCCTGCAGATCCGAGAGAGCTCGAGCTTCTCTCCCTTCCACCTGTTCGGTGCCAGACGCCGCCACGTGCAGATCACGTTGACGGACCAGGTGCCGTGGTCGATCCAGATCGGTGGCGGCGCAGCCAACTTGCGGCTCGATGTTCGCCACGCCCGGCTCAGCAAGCTCGAGATCTCCGGCGGCGCGAACCAGCTCGATGCCCAGCTGCCGAGCCCAAAGGCGACCGTGCTGATCAGCGTGTCGGGCGGGGCCAACAATGTCGCGATCGTCGCGCCGGCACACTCGCAATGGCGGGTCGCAGTCAGCGGTGGCGTCAGTGCGGTCACGATCAACGGCTCATCATCCGGCAACCTGGGCGGCGACTTCCAGCGCCAGAGTCCCGACTACAACTCGGCCACCGACCGGTTCGACATCGAGATCACGGGCGGCGCCACGCATATCGACTTCCGCACCGGCTGAGGCACGCGCCGTGGCCGAAAATGTGGTGCTCGTTCGCCACGGTGAAACGGAGTGGAGTCGCGACGGACGCCATACCGGCCGGACGGATATCCCGCTGACCACGGACGGACGGCGGCAGGCGACGGCGCTGGGTGGTCCGTTGACGGCCTGGCAGTTCGGGCTGGTGCTCAGCAGCCCACTGCAGCGCGCGCTCGAGACGTGCCGGCTGGCGGGCTACGGGACGAAGGCGCAGCTGCGGCCCGAGTTGATGGAGTGGGATTACGGCCGGTACGAGGGTCGGACCTCGCCTCAAATCGTCGCCGAGAATCCGGGCTGGTCGCTCTGGCGAGACGGTGGGCCGGACGGGGAGACCCCTGAGGACGTCGGCCGCCGGGTGGACCGCGTGATCAGCGAGGTCCGCCTGGTCGCCGGGAACGTCCTGATCTTCGCTCACGGACATGTCCTGCGCGTGCTGACGGCCCGCTGGCTGGGTGAGCCTCCCGACGGCGGCCGGCACTACGCCCTGCAAACCGCGACTCTCAGCGTCCTGGCCTACGAGCACGAGAACCCCGTGATCATCCGGTGGAACCTGCCCCCGGTCTCGTGAGCCAAGTCCCAAAGCCGCTTGACGTGGACCGGGCGTGATCTGCTACGGTGACGCTCAGGAAGCCCCGTCCGCCCAGGGAAGGAGGGAAGCGAGGTGGGACTGTTTTCCGTGCACCTACATCCGGAGCACGGCCCAGCACGTGCCGCGCATCGGGACGAGACGCGGTCGGTGCGACTACGCGAGGCAGCTCGAGCGGCCATCCGCAACACGCGCAGCGAGATCCGCGCCGCGCTGCGCGAGGTGAGGCTGGCCGCGGTCGCCGCCACCAACGACGCTCGGATCGTAGCGATCTTGCTGGTCCTGGCGGCGCTGGCGCTGGGCCTCGAGATGGCCGCTAGCTTCCACGTGTTATAGGGGTTCTCTATCGAATAGATCGCGAGAAACGATTGGACCCGATGGCTGGTTACTTGATATCGTGACCTCCATGATGGGCATGGAAACGTTTAGCTTTCAGCTTCGCGACCGAGATGACTATCAGCCCTGCCGGGCCGAGGTTGTCGAGTGCGGGTGCCCCGACGACTGCGAACGCGATCACGGGAACGAATAGCCAAACCCTGATGTCGAAAGTGGCTGTTCCGAAGACCAACCAGCTGGTCGCGAGCCCGTTACTGCCGGACGGGTTCAAGCTACCGGCCTCGCGTTTCGTCCACCCGAGTACCCGCATGCGGGGGCTGCTCGACACCGAGCCCTTCCTCTTCGGCCCCGGCGTGTACGACCCGATGGGCGCCCAGCTGGTCATGTACTACGGCTTCAAGGCGGTCTACTTCAGCGGCTACTCGTTCGCCATCGGCCACCTGGGCACGACTGATATGGACCTCTATTCCAACGTCGAGATCGCGGACGCCGCCCGCCGGACGGTCAGCGGCCTGCGCAAGTTCCAGCTGACGCTGGCGGTCGGGGATCCGGAGAAAGGGGTGCAGCCGCGACACCTCGACATCCCACCCGTGATCGTCGACATGGACGGCGGCTACGGCAACATCTTCAACGTCCAGCGCACCACCGAGCTCTACGTCACGGCCGGCGTCGCGGCCGCGCATATCGAAGACCAGGTGCTCCCCAAGCGCTGCGGTCACATCGGCGGCAAGGCGTTGATCCCGGTCAACGAGATGCTCGGCAAGCTGCGCATGGCGCGGGCGGTGGCCGATGACCTCGGTAACCGCGACTTCGTCATCATTGCCCGCACCGACGGCCTGAGCGCCGTCGACGCGCCCGAGCCCCTGCGCCACATGGAGCTGGCCGTCGACCGGGGCCTGCGCTATCTGGACAGTGGCATCCCCGACTTGCTGTGGTGCGAGTTTCCGACTTCGGATCGTAGGGCCGTCGAGACCTTCAGCGAGCAGATCAAGAAACGCTTCCCGGACGCGCGCTTTGCCTTCAACTGGTCATCATCATTCAAATGGTTCAAGGAGCCGAACCCGATGACCTTCGCCGAGCTCGGCGAGATGGGCGTCAAGTTCATCTTCATTACCCTGGGCGCTCAGCATGCGGAAGGCTACGGGCTCAGCGTGCTGCTGCAGGCGATGTCCAAGGATCAGCAGGATGGCTACATCGAGTTGCAGCGTAGGGAATTCGAGTCGGGCCAGGACTTTCCGACCAAGAGTCATCACTTCTTCTCGGGCGTGCCCTACCACCACCTGGTGGGCAAGGCGTATGACGCGGCGCGTCTCGGCCAGGAGTTCGTCGAGGCGCTGCCGGAAGACCGCGTCGTCTAGCCCTTCTCCCGATGCTTCCCTGAACGACAGAGATGGTAAGCGCGAAGGATGTTGTCATCGCGCGCTTTCATCAGCCTGAACCAACCCTGTAGCCGTCTGCCGAATCTGTACGAACGACGAGGTCGTACGACTCAGGCGGTCGAACATGTGTGAAGTAATAGTCTTCCGCCTCATCCCAACGGCGGTGCCACATTGCTTCGTTCGTGGCCTCCCGCTCGTCGTGGCGCTGCCGCCGGACCAGGGCTGGAGCCTCCACGAGAACTCTTAGATCGACGAGGTTCCTGAGCTCCGGACGGCTCGAGTAGATGCCATCCAGGACGATCACCCTTGTCGGTTGGCGGGTCACCAACTCGGTTGCAAGCCCCGACCCGGTCTCCATGTCGTAGGTCGCGAAGTCGAACGGATGCCAGGAGGCCTCCCGACCGGCGCGGAGCAGCTCCAGCGCCTCAGTCCGGAGCCGTTGCCAATCGATGGCCAGATCAGCTTTCTCGGCAGCTGTGGACGCGTCCCACTCAGCGCCAGTCCGGTGCGAGGCGAAGAAGTCGTCGGTATGCACCACAGCTCCTCCTAGCTCCGCCGCCACGAATGGGACCGCGGGGTCAATGAGCCTGGCGCGGATCGCGGCAACGACCTGCTCGGCTGCTTCGCGGACACCCTGTTCCACCGCACAATCGAGTGTAGGGGGTCAGAACAACACGAATAGTCGCTAGCCTTTCGCGATGGGTGAAGGGAGATGCGCAATGGCCGCGGGATCGGACTCCCGCAAGAGATTGACGAACGCAGCAACCGTGCCTGAGGGCTGCCCCTGGTCGCGGCGGCGGATGGCGACGATTTTCTGCGACATCGCCGGCGCGTCGGTGACCGCCACCTGGGTCAGCGTTTTCGCCGCCAGCTCGCCCGCCACCGCGGTGCGCGGCAGTAAGGCGATGCCGAGGCGCCGTTCCACCATCTTCTTGGCCGACTCGATGTTGTCGAGCTCCATTACCTCCCGCGGGGTGACCCCGAGGCTGAGGAAGAACGACTGCGTGAGCTCGTAGTAGCTCGAGGTCCGGTCGAAAAAGATCAGGCGCTCGGAGGCGACGTCGGCGATCCCGACCTTGGACCGCTTGGCGAACGGATGCCCCGGCGCCACCACCAGCACCAGCGCCTCCTCGTAGAGCGGAATCGATTCGATGTCGGGGTGTCGCATCGTCCGGACCATGGCGAGCTGGACCTCCTCGCGAAGCAGCATCTGCAAGACGTCTTCCGAATGTCCGGTGCGCACGGCGACTTCGATCCGGGGATAGGCCGCCGCGAATCGTTGCAACAGCGCCGGGAGCACGTAAGTGCTGACCGCCGGCGCTGCACCGAGCACCAGGCGACCGGCGGAGGCAGAGCGGGCGTCGGTCAGCGCCTGGCGGCCGTCACGAACCGCGCGCATCGCACGCTCGGCGTAGGGGAGGAAGGCGCGGCCGGCGTCCGTCAGGCGCATCCCCCGGCGGGTCCGCGCAAAGAGCGGCTCGCCCAATTCGCGCTCGAGCGCGTGGAGGCGGGCGGTCAGCGTCGGCTGGGTCACGAACATCGCTTCGGCGGCGCGGCTCACGTTCCCCCGGCGCGCCACCTCGAGGAAGCCCTCGACCTGAGCCAGCAGCACATCCTAGCTATAGAGGTTTTCTATGGGCACGTCAAGGGGAGAGCGGTCCTCCCAATCGCCGCGTATTAGCGGTTCTGCCGCCATCCCCATGTGACAGAGGAATCCGTTACCCTAACCCTCCCAGTCGGCCCATGCGAACGATCCTGCTCTTCGTCCTGACGATCCTGGTGCTGGTCGCCGGCACGGTGGCCGTATTCGCCTCGCCGAAGTTCACGCTCGCGGCAGCGCGACCGACCCCGTCTCCCCTGTTCGTGGTGGAGAATCCGCCGCCCACCCCCAGTCCAACACCGACGCCGACACCCACACCAGTGGCCACGCCCAATGCAACCGTGACCTTCAACGTTCCGGTCTACAAGCAGTTGCGCAACCTAGACTGCGAGACCGCCGCACTCCAGATGGCCCTTGGTGCGTTAGGCCATAACTACACGCAAAACGAGCTGATCGCCATGCAGCCACAACCGGACACGCGCTCGCCCGTCATGGGAACGGTCAACGGGAATAAGGCCGTCTTGCAATGGGGCAACCCGTACAAGAACTTCGTCGGCAACATCGACGGCGCTGACCTGATACCAACCGGCTACGGGATTTACTACCCGCCATTGCTGTCCTTGGTGCAGACGCACGGCGTGCCGAACGCCCAGGGCGGTGAAGGGGCAGGCAACGACTGGACGCCTACGAGGATCTATGCGGAGCTCGCCGCTGGTCATCCGGTCATGGCCTGGACCGAGACTGGCTGGGCTCGCCCCTACGTCGGCTACTGGACGACCTTTGACGAGAGGATCAAGATTCGGTACTCACTCATCGAACACGTCGTCACACTGAGCGGCGTATCAGCGACGCAGGTTCGAGTCAACGATCCCTGGCACAGCGGCTCGCAGTACTGGTTCAGCAAGGCCGCCTTCGAGGCTTCCTGGGCCGACTTCAACAACATGGCGATCGTCCTCAAGTAGGGGCTCGATCTCCGCAATCCCCTGCACCTCGGCCTGGGTTCGCACCGGCAGGCCGACCAACTTGATGAAGCCGACCGCCGCCTGGTGATCGAACTGGTCGCCGGCTGAATAGGTCGCGAGTTTCGGGCGATACAGGGAATACGAGGACGATCGCCCGACCACCTGCGCGGTGCCCTTGTGAAGCTTGATCCGTACGCGACCCGTTACCTTCTCCTGAGTGCTCAGAACATACGCGTCGAGGTTCCGGCGGTGACTCGTAAACCATTTGCCCTGGTAAACCAGTCGAGCGTATTCCTGCGCGACCGAGGTTTTGAAGCGCGCCGCCTCGCCGTCGAGCACCAGTTCCTCGAGGGCACGGTGCGCCGCATGCAGGACGATCGCCGCCGGCGCTTCGTAGACCTCGCGTGACTTGATCCCGACGAACCGATCCTCGATCATGTCGATCCGGCCAGCCCCGTGAAGCCCGCCGATGCGATTCAGCTCGGCGACGAGTTCCATGCCGTATTTGCTTCCGCTATCCAGCGCTATCGGGATGCCCTTCTCGAAGTCGAGCTCGAGCAGCAAAGGGCTGGCGGGGGCGTTGTCCACCGACGAGGTCCAGCGAAATGCGTCCTCGGGGGGTGTGAGGAGAGCATCTTCCAGAACCCCGGCCTCGATGGACCGCCCCCAAAGATTCTCATCGACACTGTAGGGCGACTCGGGCTTGATATCAATCGGCAGGTTTTTTGCGCGCGCGTATGCGATCTCTTGTTCGCGGGTCATCGACATACCATCCCGGAGTGGGGCGAGCACTTTGAGGTGCGGCGCCAGCGCCGCGGTGGCAACGTCAAAGCGCACCTGGTCGTTCCCTTTGCCGGTCGAGCCGTGGGCGATCCAGGTGGCGCCCTCGCGCGTCGCCACCTCGACGAGCAACTGCGCGATCAGGGGGCGGCCGAGGGCGGTCGCCAGTGGATATTGACCCTGGTAGAGCGCCCCGGCTCGCAACGCCGGCCAGCAGAAGCGTTCAATGAATGGGCGGCGCGCGTCCAACACGTAGGCGCGGGACGCGCCTGCGGTCAGCGCCCGCTGGCGGATCGGGGCCAGGTCGGGTTGGCTGCCGAGATCGATCGTCAGCGCCAAGACATCGAAGCCGCGCTCTTCGATGAGCCACTTCACCGCGACCGTGGTATCGAGACCGCCGGAGTAGGCGAGGACAATCTTTTCTGGCATCAGTCCTCCGGTTGCACGTAGGCGCCGAGCTGGGCGATGCGCTGGGCAAACCCCTCGTAGGCGCGGGGATGGAGCGCCAGGGCGGCGAAGATGGTGTCGTCGCCGGCGATCGTGCCAATCAGTTCCGGCCACGCGACCGCGTCGATCGCCGAGGCAAGTGAATTCGCCGAACCAGGAGTGGTGGTCAGGATGGCGATGCCCTGACCACGTCGGACTGTGAGCGGCAGGTCGCGCAGCAAGCGCTGCAGCCGATCCTCGCGACCCGCGGGCGAGGCCGCGCCGAGCCCATCGCTGGGCTTGACGTAGTGGCTGTCCGGTCCGCCGACCCGAACCAGGCCGAGCTCGGCGATGTCGCGCGACACCGTGGCCTGCGTTGTGTGGATGCCGACGCGGCCGAGGCGTTCGACCACCTCTTCCTGGGTTGCAATCTGATGCTTGGAGATCAGGGAGAGGATTGCCTCCTGCCGCTTACGCTTTGACATGGGCGAGCGCCTCCTTGACCTGCGCCGGCGCCGTCCCCCCAAGCACGTCGCGCGATTTGAGCGCACCCTCGAGCGTGAGGTAGTTGAATATGTCGGCGCCGAACAGCGGCGAAAACTGCTGTAGCTCTTTGAGGGAGAAATCCTCGAGTCCTTGATGCGTGGCGATTCCCTTCGCCACCATCTGGCCGACCAGGCGGTGGGCATCGCGAAATGGCATACCTTTGCGCGAGAGGTAATCCGCGGCTTCGGTCGCCAGCGTATAACCGGCCAGCGCAGCCTTGCGCATGATGTCGCGATCGAACCGCAAACCAAGCACCAACCGCGCCGCGACCTGCAGGCAAGCGATCGTCGTGTCGACGCCGTCGAAGAGCGCTTCCTTGTCTTCCTGGAGGTCGCGGTTGTAGGCAAGCGGTAAGCCCTTCAACACCATCAGGAGATTTATCAGGTCGCCGGTGACCCGACCACTCTTCGCCCGCACCAACTCGGCGGCACAGGGATTTTTCTTGTTGGGCATCATCGAACTGCCGCTGGCCAGCGCGTCCGGGAGCGCCGCAAACGAAAACTCGACGCTGGTCCAGAGCACGATCTCTCCGCAGAGCCGTGAGAGATGGATCATCGCGATGCTGCAGGCCGCCAGCAGTTCGAGTGCGAAGTCCCGGTCAGCTACGGCATCGAGCGAATTGGCGGAGGCCGTGGCGAAGCCGAGGTCCCGCGCCAGCGCCGTCCGATCAATGGGGAAGCCGCTGCCGGCCAACGCCCCCGCCCCGAGTGGCGAGACATTCGCCCGTTTGAGGGCATCCTCGATGCGACCGCGGTCGCGACGCAGCATCTCGACGTAAGCCAGGAGATGGTGGGCGAGGAGGACCGGCTGGGCCCGCTGGGTGTGCGTATAGCCCGGCATCACCGTGTCGAGGTGCTCCTCGGCCCGGGTGATCAATGCGGATTCGAGGCCAGACTCTGCGTCGAGGAGCTGGGCGCCGGCGTTCTTTACGTAGAGCCGCAGGTCAACTGCGACCTGGTCGTTGCGGCTACGGCCGGTGTGCAGCTTGCCACCAAGCGGGCCTAGCTTTTCCCTCAGCCGCTTCTCGATAGCCATGTGGATGTCTTCGGGTGCCCCCACCCTGCTCTCCCCCTCGAGCGGGGGAGGGGAAAGCTCTAATGCGATTTCCTGTAGGGCGTCGTCGATTTGCCGCTGCTCGTCAGCGGTGAGCACGCCGGCGCCGACCAGTGCCTTGGCGTAGGCGCGACTGCCGGCGATGTCCTCGCGAAAGAGTCGGCTGTCGACGTCGAGCGATCGCGTGAACTGGTCGACCAGCGGATCCGGCTCTTCACCAAATCGCCCGCCCCAGGGTTGTTGGCTCAGTGGGCGACCTTCGCGTTCCGCTTGGCCAGCACTTCCCAGGGCAGACCGCCGATCTGCGCGGCCGGCCCGCACAACTGCTGGTTGAAGCTTCGGCTCTGCAGGCCGCGGATTTCCGGGAAGAAAAGCGAGTGGTCGCTCTGACGCGACTCCAGGTCGATCGTGCCGTGGAACAGATTGGCGCTGACGGTGCCGCTGACCTGGGCCTGGGTGGTCTCGATGAAGGCGTCCAGTGCCGACTTCAGCGGGTTGAACCAGGCGCCGTGGTACACGAGGTAAGCCCATTTCTGGTCGACGCCGGCCTTGAAGTCCAACTCTTCCTTGGTGAGGGTGAACTGCTCCAGGTCGTGGTGGAGCTTCAGCAGGACAGCGGCGGCCGGAGCCTCATAGAGCTCGCGAGACTTGAGCCCCATGATCCCGTCCTCGAAGATGTCGATCTTGCCAATGCCGTGGCTGCCCGCGATGACGTTGAGCTTCGCCACGATCTCCGGCAGGGACATCTCCGCGCCGTTGAGGGCGATGGGCACGCCATGCTCGAACGTCACTGAAACCTGCGTCGGAGTCGAGCTCTGCTTTGACGGTGGCTTCAGCCACAGCCATGCGTTCTCCGGAATCGGCTGGTTGAGCCCGACCGCGCCGGAGGCCAGACTGCGGCACCACAACGTCTTGTCGTCACCGCCCTGCATCACCTCGGTGATCGGGATGCCGAGCTCCTTCGATAGCTCCTCTTCATCGCCGCGGGTAAGGTCGAAGTCACGCACCGGCACGAGCACATCGAGCTCCGGGGCGAAGAGTTTGAAGACGTTGTGCATCCGGTACTGATCGTTGCCCTTGCCGCTCGAGCCTTCCATGATGGCGTCGCAGCCGAGCTTGAGCGCCAGTAATGCGATCTTCGAGGCAATCAGCTGCCGGGTCATCGAGGTCGAGACCGGATACCCCTCGTAGCTCGAGTTGGCCTGGATCGCCTTGGTGAGCCATAGATCGGCGAATTCCTGCTTGGCGTCGATCACGATGGGCGTGATCCCCAGCACCTTCGCCTTGGCGATGGCGGCGTCCATCTCGTCCTGGCCCTGGCCCACGTCCACCGTAATCGCGAATAACTCCTCGACGTGATACTTCTCTGTCGCCAGGACGGCGCAGAGGGATGAGTCCAATCCGCCCGAGTACGCCAGCGCGACCTTCTTGGCCGTCTTCACCGGCGTCGCGTCGATCTTCTCCAGTAACTTGCTCTTCACAGCCAGCATGTCAAGGCCTCCTGCCCGGGTGTAATCGCATAAGTATACGGAAACCTGTATGATTACGCAACCACCAATGATCGGCATCCTGTGTTCCCGCGTCCGCGTTGAAGAGAAGGCGCTGTTCGAGACGCTCCGGCAGCGCGCCATTCCCTTCGAGCGCCTCGACGAGGATCGGATCCAGTTTCCGATCGGCAACCCCTTCCCGAACGCTCCCGATGTCGTTCTGGACCGGTCGATTCACCACGGCCGCTCGCTCTACGCGCTGACGCTTCTCAACGCGGCCGGGGTGCCGACGGTGAACCGGGCCCGGGTGGCACGCATCTGCGGCGACAAGATCCTGACCACGGCCGCGCTCGCGCGGGCCGGCCTGCCCGTGCCAAAGACCGTGGTCGCGTTCACGCGCGACGCGGCGCTGGCTGCCATCGAGGCCATGGGATACCCGGTCGTCCTCAAGCCGATGGTCGGTTCCTGGGGCCGGCTGCTGGCGAAGATCAACGACCGCGATGCCGCCGAGGCGGTGCTCGAGCACAAGGAAACGCTTGGCTCGTACCAGCACGGCATCTTTTACATCCAGGAATACGTCAACAAACCCGAGCGCGATATCCGGGCGATCGTCGTCGGGGACGAGACCATCGGCGCCATTTACCGGAGCTCAGACCACTGGATCACGAACACGGCGCGCAATGGGAAGGCCTCGCAGATGAAGGTGACCCCCGAGATCGAGCAGCTCTGTCGCAAAGCGGCCGCGGCGGTCGGCGGTGGCTTCCTCTCCGTCGATCTGCTGGAGCACCCCGACGGGTTGCTGGTCAACGAGATCAACTACACGCCCGAGTTTCACGGCTTTATGAACGCGACCGGGATTCAGGTCGCTGACCATGTCATCGATTACGTGACGGAGATTGCGGCAAAGCCAACGGCGGCTTGACACCCGGCGGCATGACCGGTATCGTTGGCACCTACAAGTTCATACGTAAAGGCGTCGATGAGGGCGAGTACGCGGACGCTGGGATTACAGAGAGTCTCCGGCAGCTGAGAAGGAGAGTCCAGGGCACCGCCGAAAAAGGCCTCGGAGCCGCCGGTCGAAAGGGAATGGTCCTTAGTAGGCCGAGCCGGATGGCCCCCGTAATCGGGCTGGAGTCTTCAGGCGGCGGGCCGCGGACTCAGAGAGGTCGTTCTTGCGAGAGAACGGCAAAGTCGGGTGGTACCACGAGAGAAGGCCTCTCGTCCCGGTGGACGAAGGCTTTTTATTTTTCGGAGGTGCCATGACCATACAAGCGTTCAAGATCATCGAGTCGACACTTCGGGAAGGCGAACAGTTCGCCCCGGCCCACTTCACCCCCGCCCAGAAGATTGCGATCGCGGAGATGCTCGATGAGTTTGGCGTCGAGTACCTGGAACTGACCTCGCCCTGCGCCTCGCCGCAGTCCGAGGCCGACCTGCGGGTGATCGCCGCGCTGCCGCTACGGGCCAAGGTGCTGACCCACGTCCGCTGCCACCTCGATGACGCCCGTTTCGCGATCGACACCGGCGCGGACGGGATTGATGTCCTCTTCGGCACTTCGTCCACGATGCGCACCTTCTCGCATGGCAAGACCGTGGATCAGATCATCGAAACCGGCACCGAGGTGGTGCGGTACATCCAGGCGCAGGGACTGGAGGTGCGATTCAGCAGCGAGGACTCCTTCCGTTCGGAGCCCCGCGACCTGCTGCGCGTCTACCAGGCGATCGACCGGCTGCACCCCCAGCGCGTCGGGCTCGCCGACACCGTCGGCATCGCCACCCCGAACCAGGTTTTCGAGCTGGTCTCGATGGTTCGCAAGGCGGTCGACTGCGACATCGAGTTCCACGCGCACAATGACACCGGCTGCGCCATCGCCAACGCCTTCGCCGCCCTCGAAGCCGGCGCCACCCACATCGACACCACCGTCCTCGGGATCGGTGAGCGCAACGGCATCGTGCCCCTCAGCGGCATGATCGCCCGGTTGCTCAGCGTCAACCCCGAACTGGTGGCGCACTACCGGCTCGAGATCCTCCCCGAGCTCGACCGCATGGTCGCCGACATGGTCGGAATCCAGATCCCCTTCAATGCCGCCATCACCGGCGACACCGCCTTCCATCACAAAGCCGGGATGCACACCAACGCCGTACTGAACGACCCGTCGACGTACGAGATCTTCGACCCGGCGCGCTTCGGACGCCAGCGCACCGTCATGGCGGGCCATCGATTGACCGGCCGCCACGCCATCGCCAGCCGAGCAACCTCCCTGGGGCTGACGCTGACGGATCACGAATTGCGGTCGGTGACCAACGAGGTCAAGCGCCGCGCGGACGCCGGTCCGTTAAGCAACGACGAACTCGACGACTTGCTTCGGGGCTCGGTCC
>Ga0209471_1001765_pt1 | contig 12664 bp, 8 predicted proteins | sample GraSoiAngelo_128_FD_185885 | JGI IMG/M metagenome (GOLD analysis project Ga0209471, IMG submission 185885) | Grasslands soil microbial communities from the Angelo Coastal Reserve, California, USA - 14_0927_12_20cm (SPAdes) (version 2) | ecosystem: Environmental > Terrestrial > Soil > Grasslands ...
GGCCTAATGATCGAACTGGGCGCAAATAGAAAGCAGTTTTTTGACGCTCTGAGCAAATTTGCTGATATGCTCGTCGTTTCCCGAGAGTGTCTCTTGCTCCGCCTAAAAAACGCGATAGTTAAGGGTACGATCATGGCACCCACTCACCGTGTGCTATTCCTCGTCGAACCCTCCACTTCCTGTGATAAAGCCCGACGGATGAAAGGAGAGCTACATCTGCGAGTACCTTTATTTCCCACTACTCTCTTTAGCCAGGCGCTCAGACCCGTTTTCCCAGGTATGAATTTTTCAGAGTTCGGTCGCCCAGCGGATGAAATCGTCAGAGATCTCATGTTCAGCACGAGCCCGTCGGGAGCGGTAAAACTACCGATGCATTTCGCCTTTAAAGGGTCTGCGGATGGCAGCGGATTAACAATGAACTTCCGGGGTTGGTGGCACAAACTACCGAGCGCCAGAAATAAACATGCAAAACTGGTCTTTTGGGGGTTGCTGCAAAATCCTGCGACGGCTGTTGCGGGTTTACGATAACGTTCTTGGGCCCCGACAAAGCCTACCCAACGTCAGATAAAGTCAGGTTCCGCCGGCGTGTAGAGATCAACTGTAGCGCTGCCTAGCCGGTAAGTCTTCAGTACTCCGAGCGGTGGCGCGTAGATGTGAATCGTAACTAGATCGCGGCCGCTAACATCGGGATTGCCGAGCTGGTGAATGTCGGGAATTTCCGATCCGGTCAATCCTGCATCGCGCAATTCGCGATGCGATTGATAATTCAAACCCGTTTCCGCGTCGTATTCGAAAGTCGTCTCCCAAAGAATTCCTTCGTGCACGAACACTGCGCCGTGCGAACCGTTGTGATCGTGAATTGGTGTGCGCTGGCCCGGCTTCCAGCACAACACCAGCATCTCGACAAACTCGTTCTTCATCACGCGGTGCCGCGAATAGTTGCCGGCTTTGAAACCGAGATACGGCAGAACTTCATCTGCGCCAATTGTGGTGCGTTCGATCAGCTCGTAAACCTCGACCAGCGAAGGAACTGAAGTGAGATGTTTCAATCGATCCGCGAGATCGCTGAATGAAAGGCTCGCGCCGTGGTATGTCGAGTTTTCCGTGTCCTGAAGTTGAGCTGCCACTCGATCTCCTCACGTGCAAGAGTCTTATAAGCTGCGAACGATCATGAGTCAAGACGCAAAGTCGTGATGACGCACGCAATTAATCTGTTTCAGAAATCAACAGGCGAATATCGCGTACGTTGGTTCCAGTCGCTCCAGTTGCAATTACGTCGCCGAGAGCAATAAAAAAAGAATACGAATCGCTGCGTCGAAGAAAATCTTCGGCGTCGAGTTCAATCTTCCTTGCTCGCTCGAACGTCGTGCTATCGGCGATCGCGCCCGCGGCCGGACTGTTCCCGTCGATGCCATCAGTTCCCGCACAAAGCGCGGCGACGTTGAATGAAGCGAAGTGCTCTGATTGCGCGAGCCGCAAAGCGGTCTCGAGATTTCTGCCGCCGATGCCTTCGCCGCGAACCGGACAGGCGAACTCACCGCCGGAAATAAGACAGATAGTTTTGCCACTGCCGCGACGTTTTGCGCGCAACTGTTCTAGTCGACTTAGCAACTGGTCGCAGCCGCCAACGATTGGCTGATCGGAGATGTCGAAGGCGATCTCAGTAATGAAACCGCGTTGTCTCGCAGCTTCAGCGGCGGCGTTCAGCGCCACTTCATTGTCGAGCAAAACGAAATACGGACCGACTTGGGTTGAATGCTCCGCAGCAGCATCGGCTTCAGATTCAATGACTCGGACGATTGATTTCGGCAATTGACCGCGGAGTTCGTACCTGTCGATCACGTCGCGAGCGTTTGGTGCGTCCGCCGGCGGTGCAACGGTTGGCCCCGAAGCGACGATCCACTCCTGGCCTTTCGGAACATCGGAAACAATCAGCGTAACCTGATCGCAGCTCGGCGCGCGCGCCGCCAATCGTCCGCCTTTCACGGCAGAAAACGCGCGGCGGACGGAATTGATTTCCGCAATCGATGCGCCGCAATTCACCAAAACTTTGTTCGCCGCGCCTAAGTCAGCGAGCGAGATGTTATTGTTAATCGGACATTCGATCATCGCCGAACCGCCGCCGGAGATGAGAAAAATAACTACGGCGCGTTCTTCATTCGCACGATCTAACAAATCGAATGCGGTGCTCGCCGCGGCGAGGCTGTGATCGTTGGGCTCCGGATGTCCGGCTTCAAATCGTTGCCAGCGCGACGACAATTTGACTTGAGATAATGCCGCGGAACTGCTGGTGATAATCCCTGAAGTAAACGTTTGGCCCATGACATCGTCGATTGCCGCGGCCATTCTCGCGGCTGCTTTTCCAATAGCGATTGAGTAAACCTTACGACTGCTGATCTCGCGGGTGATATCGCCAATGCTGAGATGCGAGCCTTCGACATGAATCGCATGCCGCACGGCGTCGCCGGTATCAACAGCGCGGAGAGTTTCTTCAAAGATTTCGCGTGCGGCCAGCCGAAGCTGCATTAGTTCCTGCATCACTCCACCGTAATGAGTTCTCGCAATGCTTGAAAGCGCTTGTCGCTGATGCCGCGGAGGATGGTCAGGTGCTCAGGTTTGCGGAACGGTCCGTACTTTTCGCGATGCTCGATGATTCTTTGAGCGAACCCTTTACCAATTCCTGGGAGCGTTTCCAATTCGTTCGCCGCAGCAGTGTTGATGTTAATTCGCCGAGGCCGTTGTGGTGTTAATGAAGCGGCCGATGCTTGCGATTCATTCGGGTGTGATACGTTGCGCGATCGTTTGGCGCAAGCTGCCGTAGATACAAGAGTCGCTAGCAATAGCACAAACAGGATTGGCCGAGAATTGAGAGAGCGTAAGGAAGATTTCTCCATTCGAGTAGTTGCGATGGTTATTGGTCGAAGCTCCGTAGGAGCAGAATCTTTATAGTTTGAGCGGCTTGTTAAATCAAGAGCTTCGTAGGAGCGACATAAGACTTCGAGGAGATGTCGCTCCTACGGAGCTCATAATCAGATCGTAGAACGTGGGACTATAAATATTTCGTCCCTAACGGGACTCAAATGTCGTTTCAGAGTGCATTCTGCTGGAAGTGTTGCAGCGTAAGAAAGTTGTAACATCGAAAACTGCAATGTCCACAGACTTTTTCACAGAAGTTGTGGAAGAAAAGCTTCAGAGCGTCAAAAGAGCAGAAGGGATGACGCGCTACGCCTCAACTCCCCGCTCGTCCCAATCGCCAATTAACTCGAACGCTTTTTGCAGCACTGGTCGTGGCCGGGCGCCGTCGGCCTTGCCGATCAGGCCTTCGCGTTCCATTTGATCAAGCAAAGCTGCGGCGCGGCCGTAACCGATGCGCAGACGGCGTTGCAGCACCGAGGTCGAGGCGCGCTTCATGTCAACACAGATGCGCAGCGCATCTTCGAATAATTCGTCACGCTCGCCATCCAAGTCTTCCAGACCCATCGCTTCTTCGTCGGATTGCGTGATCGTTTCATCGTAATCCGGCTCCCATTGCTTTTTGACGTGGCTGACGATCTTATTGATTTCAGTCTCGTCGACGTACGCGCCGTGCACGCGCAGCAGTCGCGAAGAACCCGGCGGCAGAAACAGCATGTCGCCGCGCCCGAGCAGGTGTTCGGCGCCGTTCGTGTCGAGAATCGTGCGCGAATCGACTTTGGAAGAAACACGATAAGACATGCGGGAAGGGAAGTTCGCCTTGATCAATCCGGTAATCACGTCGACCGAAGGCCGCTGGGTCGCGAGCACGAGGTGAATGCCGACGGCGCGCGCCATTTGCGCGAGACGTGTGATCGAATCTTCTACTTCATTGCCGGACGTCATCATCAAGTCGGCGAGTTCGTCGATGATGATTAGGATAAAGGGCATGCGCGTCCAGGGCTCGCCGTTTTCGTCAAAATCCTTGACGGTGTTGCGCCGTTCGCGTTCCGCGTTGTAGCCGTCGATGTTACGAACGCCCCAACCGGCCAGCTCTTTGTAACGCCGTTCCATTTCGCCGACGGCCCAGCGCAGGGCACGGGCGGCAGGTTTTGGATCGACGATTATTGGCGTCGCGAGATGCGGAATATCTTCATACAAGCCGAGCTCGAGCCGCTTCGGATCGATTAGGATCAGCTTTACTTCATCAGGCCGGGCGCGATAAAGAATCGAAACCAACAGCGAATTAACGCCGACTGATTTTCCTGACCCGGTCGTACCCGCGATTAACAAGTGCGGCATCTTCGCCAGGTCGCTGACATAGTTCAGGCCGTCAATCGTCTTGCCTACCGCGATGGTGAGCTTCGAAGTCGATTCTTTGAAGGCGCGCGATTCGATTACTTCGCGCAGGAAAATTGTTTCGCGCCGCGGGTTGGGAACTTCGATGCCGACGTGCGGTTTGCCCGGCATGCGGTCGATGCGGATCGATTCAGCTTTCAAAGCGAGACAGAGATCGTCGACCAGGCCGGTGACGCGCGAATACTTCACACCCGGATCAGGTTTGAACTCATAAGTCGTGACGACTGGGCCGGGGCAGATAAATTTTATTTGTCCGGTGACGTTGAACTCGCGACATTTCTCGGCGAGCTTCGTCGCCATGCCGAGCAATTCATCGTCGGCCTGCTCGCTGCGCATCTGCGGCTCGTTCAAAAGCTCGACCGAAGGCAATTGATAATCTGATGCGGAAGTCTTGGCCGAGACTCTTCTTTGGCCATCAAACGGAAGTGAACCGGCGGCAGGCGTTTCGGTTTTTCGCTTGACCGAAGCTTCGCGCACCATCTCTTCGACCATGGCCGATTCGGCAGCCTCAGTCGAAGCGCGTCCGCGCGTTCCCCATCCGCCTTTCTTGATGGGTGCAGTCGCAACGCCCGCGGCCGCAGACATCGTCTTCGGCGCACTTGTCTGCGCTGCGAAGGACGCGAAAGCTTCAGCTATTTCCGGGTCATTCGTTCGAATTTGAGTGCCGGCGTCTCCATCTTTGATCGTCGCGGAGGTCCCCATCATTGCGATTGCGACCGCGCTTTCGCCCTTCGCTTGACGCTTCAACTCGATTTTTTGCTGGCGACGTTCGCGACGAGTTTGACGCCACGCGCGAAATCTTTCGGGAACGAGTCGGAGGATGGCAAACCTCTCGCTGATCATTTTAGATAGCTTCGCGTAGAAACCTGCGAAAGAAAATTTCGTGGCGAGTAAAACACCGGTGGCGGCGATAGCGGTCAGCAAGATCGTCGCGCCGATTGTGTTGAGGCCAGAGACGAGCAGGCGTGCGATGATTGCGCCCGCCAAGCCGCCGGCATTGTAGCTGGCGTCAAAGAACGGTTTGAAATTCGCGAGCGAAAGCAAAGCGGCGGATGAAAGAACAAGAATAACCAATCCGGCGATGCGCGAAACCGGAGCATTGATGCGACGCGAACGGAAGCGACGCCAAGCCGCCGCCAACAAGAGGAAGGGAAGCAGATACGCAGCCAGACCAATCGATTGAAAGAGGGCCGCGGCCACGTTAGCGCCGACAGCACCGATCCAATTGTGCGCGCCCGTTTCTCCCGCGGCGTTCCACGACGGATCATTTGGATTGTAAGAAGCGAGACACAGCCCGAGCAGCAACGCGGTCGCGATCAAACCGATCGCGACAATTTCGTTTACGCGGGTGTTTCGCGGAGTTGGTTCGACTTCAATATCGGAGGATATGGCTGCCATAGAATTAACAGTAGGCAGGAGGCAGTCGGCAGTAGGCGGGAAAAACTGCGCCTATGTCTGAACTGTCTTGCTGCGCTTACTCATCGTTACTTTTAATCTGCGCGACGCGAAAGCAAGTATTCCTTGATGAAATCATCGATGTCGCCGTCGAGCACTGAATCGACATCGCCGCGTTCGAGTTTTGTGCGCGCGTCTTTCACCAGGCGATAAGGCGCAAGCACGTAATTGCGAATCTGCGATCCGAAACTGATGTCCTGCTTGTTTGCTTCCAGTTCTTTTGTTTCGGCGCGGCGCTTTTCAAGTTCAAGCTCATAAAGCCGCGAACGCAGAACCTGCATCGCGACCGCCTTGTTCTGATGCTGCGAGCGCTGATTCTGGCATTGAACCACGATGCCGGTTGGCAAGTGCGTGATGCGCACCGCCGAATCGGTCGTGTTGATGTGCTGGCCGCCCGCTCCGGTCGCTCGATATGTATCCACGCGCAGATCCTTGTCGTTGATGTCGACTTCGACTTCTTCATCGATTTCGGGATAGACGAAGAGCGAAGCAAAGGACGTATGCCGCCGCGCGTTTTGATCGAACGGCGAAATGCGCACGAGCCGATGCACGCCGGCTTCTGCCGCGAGCAGGCCATATGCGTATTCACCTTCGACTTTGAACGTCACGCTCTTGATTCCTGCTTCTTCGGCGGGTTGATAATCGATAATCTCGGTTTTGAACCCGCGTCGTTCACACCATTTCAGATACATCCGCAGAAGCATCTCAGCCCAGTCCTGCGATTCAGTTCCGCCCGCGCCGGGATGGATCGTGCAGATTGCATTGCGCGCGTCGTTCTCACCCGCGAGCAGTGTTTCCGTTTCGGCCGCGACGAGTTCGTGCTCGAGCCGATTGAGCAGCTCGCGCAGCTCCTTCAGCGAACCTTCGTCTTCTTCCGCAAATTCAAAGAGCACGCCAGCATCGGAAATCTCTGCCTCGAATTTTTCCTGCCGCTCGATGCTGTGTTGCAAACGACTCCGTTGTTGTAAGAGCTTCTGCGCCGCTTCCTGATCGGACCAGAAGTCTGGCGCGGAAGCCTGCGCCTCGATCGCCTCTAACTCGGCGCGTTTGGACGGGACATCAAAGAAACCTCCCGAGCTGTTCTACGCGCTTCTTTAGGTCGTCATAGGTGTTTCTTAGATCCTGCATGGAAATAGTTGCAATCATTACTATTCGTGTCAGAAGCCCGCGCGTTAGCAAGGGGCTGCTCTCGCAACATGCCCTCCCTTATGGTCGCGCTTCTGACACTCTCCTTCTCATAAAACTCGCCGAAATAAATCCCAGGCTCATCAATGCGCAGCCATAGACAAAGACATCGCCGTGCCGCGAATAGAACGTGCTGCTGTTGCCGCTCTGCGTAATCGTCCAAGTGCGAACTGCTTCTTGAAATCCATCGGTTCGATCCAACACTGTTCCGTTCGCGCGGATGTAGGCCGTGATGCCGGTGTTCGTCACGCGAATCAAATCCCGATCGTTTTCGACTGCACGAAAGATCGCATTCGCCAAATGCTGTCTCATTACCGGAGTCGGCCCGAGATAACCATCGTTCGAAATATTTATCAGCACATCGGCGCCTTCGTTGGTAAAGCTGCGCGCAATGCCAGGATGCGCGGCCTCGACACAAATAAAAACCCCGACGCGAAGCGCGCCGAGGGGCATCAGCGTATACGAACTGCCGGGCTTAAATTCGCCGACGAGGCTGCGCACCGAACTCGCGCCCGGTAGCCATCGGGGCAGCGGCACGTACTCGCCAAACGGCATCAGGCGGATTTTATCATAACGCGCGATGATTTCACCCTGTTCATTTACTATGACCGCGGAATTTTGATCGCCGCCACCCGCAGCCGGCTCGAGCGAATTGAGCAGTACCGAGGCTTGATTCGTCCGTGCGAACCTCCCGACGACTTCTCTCAAGTGAGGATCGCGCGAATAGGAAAAGTTCATAGGTGACTCAGGCCAAATCACGAGGCGAGGTAGCGAACTAGGATACGGTAGCGTTTCATGCTCGGTGAATTGATCTATTGCGCTCCTACTAAGGGACAGATGGCGTTCAAGTAGATGGCTCATCTGCTTCAAATCGCCTTCGAGATCCATTGGGACGTTCGGTTGAATGGCGGTCACCATCGGTGCCGATGTACTTTGAGACGTGATCCTTCCAGCTTGTTGAAAGCTTGGCGTTCCAATTATCAACAAGGCGATGAAGAGGATTGCGAGAATTGACAACGGCGCGGAAGTTCGCGGTCGAAGTAGCACTGATGCGACTGCGGCGTTTACCGCCAGAAGTAGGAAACCAACCGCATATACTCCGCCCCATGCTGCCGATTGAATGAACAACGGGTAGAAGGCCTGCGAGTAACCCAGCGCGTTCCAGAGTTGTCCAGTGACGGCGTAACGCAGCCACTCAAATGAAACCCAAATCAAGGGCGCTATGACCACGGCCCAGCTTCCAAATTGATTGATGACACGTGCGGTCAGACCGCACGCGGCAGCAGGGAAGAGCGCTACGAAAATGACCGGCAGCAGAAATAGCGGATAGGCGATCCAGGCGCTGATGTGCGCGTAGTGGATCATCGGATACGTTAACCACCAGCACGTTCCATAAAAAAAGATCGTTCCCCACAGCCAGCCTGCGACGAAGGCGCGACGTGAAGTTGTCGCGCGCGCCACCACAAAGAGGAGTGGAACTAATCCGATCCAGGCGAGAAACCAGAGATCGAAATTAGGGAACGAAAGGACCGTTAGCAGCGCCGATCCGATGACGAGAGAAGTTTCCGGAAGCGACGGAATGCTTGTGCGGATGAATTTCCAGATTCGGTTTTGTTCTCTCACGCGCGCCGCCGCAACTTGGTCCATGCGACGAGTTTACCGCATAGACGCGCGGAGGTAGGCATCGCGCGCCCAAATTTGGAAGAGAACTCCAGCTTGCCTTCCGTGCGCGAAAAAAATTTCCCGAAAGGACATCGATGAGTCGCTGAGAGACTGATTTAAGCGGTCAAGTTACAAATTGCGGCACGTCAGACTGACAAAATTCGTCGTTTTGACAGAGTGAAGGAAAAAGGAATGACTTCAGGCTCTCAAGTCAACCGGATTCTGGGGAATCAAAGGAAAAGAGGTACGCCAGCGCGACTATTCGATTCCAGAACGAAATTACACGGCGAAAAAGGCTCGTTTAAACGCGGGAGAACCCGGTCATTTCTGACCGGGTTCCAAGTTCGGGGGGATTTATCTGAAGGATCGCTCGGCGGGCGGCTGGCGCAGCGGCTTGCAGCGCTCAGAGAAGTGATGGCGGCGGGGGCACGTTTGTTTGCGTGCTTGCCATCTTCCCCTTCAGCACTTGCCGTGCCACGAGTTCGAGAAAAGGCCGATGAGCCGCGAGCCGCGAAGGGCAAAGTGCAAAGAGCAAAGTGCAAAGAGCCAGTCGAGAAGTCAGGAGCAAGAGCAGCGCCGTATTCGAAATCGCGCGCCGCTTCAAAAACGAAAAGAGCCACGCGCGAATCGTTCCACGCCCGGCTCCTTGCTCTTTGCCCTTTGCTCTTACGCTACTGGGGCCTGCCCATCGTTACTTGTCTCTGCAAAGCCATGGCTTCCGGATTGTCGGGATTGATGCCGATTGCGCTCGCTGCGTACTTACGAGCTTCGCCGAGGTCACCCTTCTCTAAGAAGATCCGACCTAATAGAATGTGCGCATCGATCAATCTTGAATCCCAAAAAATCGCAGTCTTCAAGGCTGCGATTGCCGCTTCCTGATCGCCGCGACGTTGATTGATACGCCCGCTAATCAGAAATGCTTCCGCTGTTGTAGGTTCAATGTTCAGCAGCTTGCGAATCTCCAGCAGCGCTTCGTCGTCGCGACCTTGCTGATAAAGATCGCGAATCTTCGTCAACGATTCCTGCACACTGTTAGCGTTGGCTTCGTCGATCCGCTTGCGCCGGTCAATGTCAGTAATGTCAACCTGATTCAGCACGTCGCGCGAGCGCAGATTCAAATTGGCCACCGAATGTAGTTTCTCCCACTCGGTTTCCCATTTCGCATAACTCTGCAAATTCATTCGCGCCAGGTTGTCCGCGGCAGTTGCGGCCTGAACGTGGTTCGCGCGCTCCTGCGCCTTGGCCAGAAGGAAGTATGCGGAACCGTCTTTAGGATCCCCCGCGATCACCTTTTCCAGTTTCGCGGCTGCCTCGGCATATTTTTCGTTTAAGAACAGCGCATAGCCATAGTTGAATAAAACGGTCGTATCATCCGGAGAGGAATCTACGGCCCGCGACAGCAAGGTAATTGCCTGGTTCAAAAGGCGCGAACGCTCCTCGGGCTTTTTCTCGTTGCGTGCAGCTTCGACGGATACCGCCGCGGCATTGTTGTAAACGGCCACGAGCGGCATCACTTTCTCGTCGGCTATCGGGACAAGCCGTTCCAGCGCATGCAGAATGTCACCTGTCTTCCAGTAGGCGACGCCGGCGTAAAATTGCGCCTCGTTATAGTGAGGCTCTTTCTTTTGCAGCATCGCGAAATATTCGATCGCCTCTTTCCACTGCGACTGGTTGAAATAGAATCGACCGAGTTCAAAAGCAGCTTCAGAATAAACCGCACCGCCATTGTCTTTCTCGTAAAGCTTCATGGCGTTCTTGCAGTAAATCACTCGGGTGGGATCGTGTTCAGGGGTCAGCTGGCATTTTTGGAATGCCTCAAAGGCCACGGGGGGAACTTTCGTGGCTTCCTGAATTAGATTGTTGCGCGAGAACGAGAGCGCCTTGTCGCGTTGATAAAGAATTCGATAAGCAAGATCGCCATTGAGCCTTTGAAGGTTCGCAACCTCGTCGCCAAAATCGTAAATGCGCGGCGCCCATCCGTTGTCGAACATCTCGCCGGCCATGCGACCTTCATTGACGCGAATCACGCGCGCCTCGCCGACGATCGTCGCTAATGGCTTATCGACTGGCGGCTTTGATTTATCGTCGGGCGCGGGTGGCGGCGGAACGACGACATTGTAAGTTCCAATGACGACCATCGACGCTTTCAACTCGCGGGCAATCTTGATGGCGGTGGCCCTCGAAGGAATAACAGTGAGTGGTAGACGCAAACGCTGATAGGCGACTGCGCGTTCATCGCTCGACACCACGATCAGACCTGGCTTGTCCAAAAGCGATGAAAGTTGATCCGCGAAGCTCTCGCCGATCCAGTTGTATTCTGGATGGTCAGAAGTATTTTCGAACGGCAGCACGAGCACGATTTCGGCTGCAGAGGTGCCCTGGGCTCTGATATTTTGCGGCGCAAAGAGCGGCAGAAAAATTACAGCGGCAATCGCCAGAAAAGCGAATACTTTCTTTTGGATCATCAACAGAGCCCTTTACTTCATTAGTAAATCGAGTCAGAAATGTTCGATGCGACTATGATAACAGCGGTTGGTCGGGAGGGGTAGCCGCATTACTCTAGTCTATCAGGGGGTGGCTTGAGTAATAACCAGTTGATTATCGACGCTTGAGACGCCTTTCAGAGATCGAATCAATCGCTCTGCGCGCTGTTTTAGTTCGAATGATCGAACCGAGCCGACTATAGTCACCTTGCCGTTCTCGACCAGTGTGCTGAGATCGACACCTGACAACGCCGGATCTGCATTCAAAGCTTTGTCGATGTTTGCTTGAACTGTCGCATCGTCAAGCGGAGTTGTGGTCGTTGTTTCGCCACCGCCGAGTGCGGGTGATGATTCAGGCGTCGGTTTGGTTGGCGGCGTCGGCGAAACACTTGGTGAAACTTTTGGCGACGGACTGAAACTCGGTCCCGCCGGCACGACTTGTTGGGGCACGACACTGGTATTCATCGGGTCGAACGAGCGGCTGGTAATAGAGAGCGCGAGAAAGGTTGCCAGTGCGGCGGCGACGATGACACTGACTGCTACCCAAAGCTCTGCATAGCTTCGGCGGGCGGATGTCCGCGTCGAATATTGACGACCGCCGGCTGCAACTACGATTCGGCTTCTGCTGCGTTGTCGGGGATCTCGGTTACTCATGGTGACAAAGGCCATCGATTATATGCGATGGCAGTGGCTTATCATTAGCGGCGAGGATCCATCGAACACATTTTAAGCAAACGCCGCAAGGTTACGCGGTGTCTGCGTTCTAATGATGGCGGCGCTGGTGCGTCCGCCGAGTTGGAATAGTTTTGAGGCCTGAAATGTTACGTATCGCAAAATTAATTTTCGCAATCACGCTTGGCTGCCTGATGACAGGACCAATATTCGCACAAACCTCGGAGCAAACCACGACATCGCGCGATCGCCAATCGGTCAACATCACAGTTTACAATTCGAATCTTGGGCTTATCCGCGAGACGCGGCGCCTGACACTTCCAGATGGGCGAATTGCGTTGAGATTTGCCGACGTTACCGCGCAGATTCGACCTGAAACGGTGCACTTGGCGTCGCTAACTGCGCCATCGGCGCTGCGAATTCTCGAGCAGAATTATCAATACGATTTGCTGAATCCGGCGAAGCTTCTAGACAAGTTTGTTGGGCGCGAGATCACGCTCGTGCTGCGTCGTTATCAAAATAATACCGAGAGTTTCGAGCCGGTCCAGGCGACCCTGCTTTCAAACAACGGCGGACAGGTCTGGCGCATCAACGGCCAGATCGTGATCAACCCGACGAATATTGCCGAGATGCGTTTCCCGGATCTGCCGAAGAATCTCGTGGCGACGCCGACGCTGGTTTGGGATGTCGAGAATCACGAAACGGCGGCGCAGAACATCGAGGCTAGTTACCTGACCGCCGGCATGAATTGGCGATCGGATTACGTTCTGCTCGTCAACGCTGACGACACGAAAGGCGACTTGCAGGGTTGGGTGACACTGACGAACGCGAGCGGCGCAACGTTCGAAGATGCGCGCCTGCAATTGGTCGCCGGTGACGTTAATAGAGTCTCGCAG
>Ga0209471_1001766_pt1 | contig 12655 bp, 8 predicted proteins | sample GraSoiAngelo_128_FD_185885 | JGI IMG/M metagenome (GOLD analysis project Ga0209471, IMG submission 185885) | Grasslands soil microbial communities from the Angelo Coastal Reserve, California, USA - 14_0927_12_20cm (SPAdes) (version 2) | ecosystem: Environmental > Terrestrial > Soil > Grasslands ...
TCTGAGACCCAACGACAGCCTTCGCCGGGCTTCCCCGCACAAGCGGCTGTAGCCCGCGTTGACGTGCCGACGACCAGCGCGACAGCGCCAGACAGGACGATGTACGCGGACCACGGATATCCGGGCGCGACGAACGGCCGCGCGCGGTGCGGCTCGCGGCGGCGCAACACGACGAGGGCGACGCAGCAGATCCCGTAGTTGAGCGCAAGGAAGAACGCGGTAATCGCGACGAGCCGCTGGAATGTTCCGCTGACGATGCCAATGACCGCCACGGCCGTCGTGATCAGCGTCGCAATCGTGGGCGTGCCGCCGGCGCCGACGGCCGCGGTCTTCTTCCACAGCAGGCCGTCGCGTCCCATCGCGAACATGATGCGCGCGCCGATCATGACGATGGCGTTCAGCATCGGCGGCAGCGAGATGAGCGACAGCACCGTGACGATCTGCTGCCCGCGCGGCCCCGCCAGCACGCGCGCCGCGTCGGCTGCCGGCAGCGTCGACCGCGCGAGATCGGCGGACGGCAGCAGCGACAAGAGCGCGAGGTTGACAAGCAAGTACACGACGATCACCGCGGCGACGCCGCCCATCATCGAGCGTGGGATGTTGGCGGTTGGATCCCGATCCTCCTCTGAAAAATACAGAGCGCTCTGCCACCCTCCGTACGTGATGACGACTGCCTGTAGCGCGAACACGAGGCCCGCGACCGATGCCGAGGACGCGGTCGAGGACGAGGAATGCGAGGGGTGACGCACGGCGAACGCCGCCACGACGACCGCGAGAAACGCGAGGAACTTCACGGCGGTGGCGCCCTGCTGAAAGCGGCTGCTCACCTGCACGCCGGCCAGCTGCAGCGCGACCAGGCTGACGAGCACGGCGACCGCCACCACCGTGACCGACAGCGAGAGCGACGGCAGAAGCACTCGTGTGAATTCCGCGAACCCAATCGAGACATAGCCGAGAACGGCGCAGTAGCACAGCCAGTCGGTCCATCCGACGGCGAATCCCACACCGTTGCCGAACGCGTGGCGTGCGTAGACGTAATAGCCACCTTCTTCGGGCAGCATCGTTCCGAGCTCCGCGAAGCACGCGGCGCCGAGCAGCGTGTACAACCCGCCGACGATCCAGACACTGAGAATGGCGGATGGAGTCGAAAGCTGACCGGCCACGAGGCCGGGCGTGCGAAGGATGCCGATGCCGAGCGTGCTGCCGACGATGACGGCCAGGCCGAAGCCGAGGCCGAGCACGCGGCGAAGACCGCTCGACGGCGCGGAACTACGGCTTGAGTTCGACAAGGACGACGTCGATCGGATGGCTGACGTTCCGCGCGGAGTGACTCGATCCGCGCGCCTCGAATTCGACATCGCCGGGCTTCCAGCGATTCATGACCGTCTTCCCGTTCGCCGTGTCCTCGATCTCGCCGCCCGACAGATGTACGACGACGATGTCGGCGCCGTGCGTGTGAAAGCCCTCGCGCGCGTCGACGTCCATGTGCGCGCGCCGAACGGATACGCGCCCGTTCTCGAAGACAGGCACGAAGCTCATGCCGGCGAATTCCGCGTTGCCGGGACTCGATTCGGGCGCGGGTTGCGGCGCGGCAGCCGCCGCACGCCGGAGTGGCTGAACGACAACAACCGGACCGCTTAGCGCGGCCAGCACTGGAGGTGCTGCGACATCGTCCATCCAGAGCACGCGCACATCTTTGTCAGGCAGACTTGTCTCCAGCCACACGACGACGCCAGGACCGTGAGGAACTCGGGTGAGCGCGTCGGCGCTGGTTCGATAGGCGCGGACCGACGCGTTTTGCAGCACGACGGTCGGGGAACCCGCTGGTTGACCTGCCGGCGATTGCGCGGGCATGGTGATCGCCGAGAGTGCCGCGATGGCTGCGAACGTTTTCATGTCGGTCATATTATCTCGCGATGGATTACACGCGCCTCGGATCCACGGGCCTGAAGGTCTCGCGCCTCGGGCTCGGCTGCGGAAATTTCGGCGGGATTGGGTCGGCGCCGGAATTTTTCGGCATGGGCGAGAGCGAGGCGCAGGCGTTCGCGCTCATGGATCGCGCGTTCGATGCCGGCATCAATTTCTTCGACACGGCGAACGCGTATGGCGGCGGCCGCAGCGAGACCTACATCGGCAACTGGCTGAAAACGAAGGGATCCACTGTCAGCCAGCGGCTGCTCCTCAGCTCGAAAGTGTTCAATCGCGTCGGACCGGGACCGAACGATCGCGGGCTCTCACGGCGACACATCCTGCAGCAGGTCGACGAGAGCCTCGCGCGTCTCCAGACCGATCGGCTCGACATGTATCTCATTCACGAACCCGATCCGGAGACGCCGCTCGAGGAGACGCTCGTCGCGCTCGACGATCTCGTCCGGATGGGCAAGGTGTTGTACGTGGGCGCCAGCAACATCGAAGCGTGGCGGCTCGCGCGCGGACTGTGGCTGAGCGACGTCCGCAATCTGGTCCGCTTCGAGTGGGTGCAGAACTCCTACAGCCTGCTCGATCGCACCGCCGAGCGCGAGATGTTTCCGCTCTGTGAGGATCGGGGCGTCGGCTTCACCGCATTCAGTCCGCTCGCGGGCGGGTGGCTGACCGGCAAGTATCGCTCGGCCGGCGCGTATCCGGATGGATCGCGGATGACGCTGCGGCCCGAACCGTACCTGCACCTCGTATCCGACAGGACGTTTCGCGGGATCGCGGCGTTCGCGGACGAAGCCAGAGCCCGCCGCGTCGATATGAGCGCGCTCGCGATTGCGTGGGTGTTGCGCCATGCACGCGTGGATGCCGCCGTCATCGGTCCGCGCACGATCGCGCAGCTCGATGCCGCCTTGCCGGCCACCGCGATCGCGATCTCCGACGCCGACGCCAAACATCTCGCGAACATGTTTTGAAGGAGCGACGCTGGACACGAAAAAACACGGAACCGACCTCACAGGCCGACGAGGTTCAGCTCGATCTTCGCATAGCCGTGCTCCTGCGCCCAGAGATCGAGCGGCGCTGCCGCGACTTCGTCGACCAGAGGAACCGCCAGCCCGAAGCGTCCGAGATCGACCGTCTTCAGGTATCGGCGGCAGGTCTCGCACGCATCGATCCGGACATGACCGAACGCCGGTGACTGGAAGTACCCGAGCTTTCGTTCATCTTCTTCGCCGCACTGCGGACAGACGACGCGGCGGAACGACCACGGCTTCAGGCACGTGGCGCACAGCAGCTGTCGACCGCTGCCGTCGCCCGACGCGGACGCGTCGGCCTCGAGAATCGAGAGCTGCGGCATGCCGCCGCAGCGCGGGCAACGATTCTCCGCCGTTCGAGCGTCGTCGTGCCGCCGCGGAACGACGGCCGAATCCGCGAGCCAGAGGGCGTACGGTTGAACGATCGCCTTGGCGAAGAACTCGCGATCGGATCGCGTTTCCCAGTACGACAGCAGAAGGTTGTCGGTCGACCCGCCGTCGTCGTCGAGGACGCGACGCGCCTGGGCGGCGAGTTGGTCCGGTCCGTGGTCCGCCACGTCACGCAGCAGAGCAGACGCAGATGTTTTCAGCAACGGCAGATCCCGCTCGATCGAACCCGCCGGCGTCCCGCGTTGGAACGATTCGTAGAGGCGTTTCTGGCTTCGCAGCAGGCGCGCGTAGAACGCAAGAAGCGAGGCAGCCGATCCGTCGCCCGCAGCCATCTCGTCAGCCCGCCGGATTGCCCGATCCCACCATTCGGCCATGGAGCCATCATAACGGCGTCGACCCTCGCGCGACGGATTCGCTCGCCTGCACGGCTCGCGCTACACGGAGGCTCGCGAAAGTCGTCCGCGCGGACCGCGGCGGTGCCGGACGCGCGCGATCGTCGCGGCGGCGACGACGAGCGCGCATGCTTCCACGTACACCTTCTCGGCATCGATCCAGTCGACCGGGCGATTCTGCAGCAGCGGATCGGCGAGCGTGCCGTGCACGTAGAACACCGCCGCCGCGGCGTACGCCGCATAGTGCAGCAGCTTCCACGTGTGATGCGCGAACAGCCGGCGGAAGTACGACGTCAGGACGACGAACGTGACGAGATAGAGCGCGGCGGCACCGAGCGTGTTCGGGACCGGCTGCGTCGGCGACCAGATGGGGACGAGGATGTCGAACAGTCGAAATCCCGCCGTCGATGAGAAGAGCAGGATGAGCGGATGGACCATTGCGGTAGCGAGCCCGATGTAAGCGAGCCAGTTGTGGAACGTGAACAGCTTGACGGGCTGGCGCGGCCACTGTCGGACCGGGTTGTACCCGACCGACAGCAGCAGCCCGATCAGAATCTGCGCCGTGAAAACGCCGACGGCGACGAGGCCGAGGACCGAGGAGGCGTCAATCGCGGTGGGCATCGTCACTCACGGGACGCAGCGTCATGCCCATTGCCTCTTGCCTGTCACGAATCAGAAACGAAATCGCACCTGAAACTGCACCTGGCGGCCTGGAAAGACGTTCGCGATGCCGGTGTTCGGCGTGCCGAACGCCGATGACGCCGGCAGTCCAGTCGCGAGATCGCCATAGACGCCGTTGTACCCGGCGACGTTCGCGCGATTGAAGACGTTGAACGCCTCGACGCGAGCGGACACGACGCGCTCGGACGTCAGCGGGAACCGGCGCTCCGCGAACACGTCGGTGCTGTAAATCGGATCTCCTCGTCCCGCATTTCGTCCGATGACCGCTCCATCGATCACGGGACGATCGGAGTTGGAGCCGTCACCGTTGTTGTCAGTGCCCGTCGTGATGTTGTAGCGATAACCCGACGCCGCGGTCACCACGCCGCCGACCGCCACGTCGTACGGCAGGCGCACCGACCCGCTCAAGACGAAGCGGTGACGTTGATCGAGCAGGCCCGGGCCGCGCTCCGTCTCGCCGATGTCGTTCGGGTCGTTGGGCGCCTGGGTTCCCGCCGGCACATCGGGTTCGACCGTGTTCGTCACCTTCGCGAGCGTGTAGCTCGCAAGCAGCGACGCTCGTTCGCTGTTCTTGCGGACGTTCAACTGCAGGCCGTCGTAGTCGGCGTCGCCGCTGTTGAGAATCGCGACGATTTGACGATAGCCGCCGGCAACCGGCACGATTGGGCGCGTCAAGTCGGCGGCCGCAGCCGATCGCGTTTGACCAGGGGCCGTGCGGACGAAGGGCGCTGGCGAGTTGATGTCGAGCGGCCGATCGATCCCGTTCGTGTGCTGCGTCACGTAATCGACGCTCGCGAACCAGCGACGCGCAATCTCGCGCTCGACGCCGATCGATCCCGACTGTGTGCGCGGGTTCAGAAGCGCATCCGGATAACCCTTCAACCTCGACACGTCGAAGAGCCGGCTGTAATACGAGGCCATCCCCGGACGAACGGTGATATTTCGCGGCGGCACCACCGAGTCCGGTGGCAGCGTCGTCGGAATCGCCGCGAGCGAGGCCGGAAAGCCGAGCTGCCCGGGCTGCGCCGTGAACGAGAAAAATCCGGTGGGTCCGTTCAGATTCCATGCGGCCGCGGTATTGGCGCGGACCTCCGAGTAATAGACGCCGTAGCCGCCGCGCACGGAGGTGCGCGCATCGCCGGCCACGCTGTACGCGAAGCCGGCGCGCGGCGACAGATTGTTCGTGTCATCGGTCAGCGTCTGGCGCTCGTAGCGGAGGCCGAGGTTGACGGTGAGGTCGGGCCTCAGCTTGATGTCATCCTGCGCGAACGCCGCCCATACCCACTCTTTCACTTCATACGTCGCGGCGCCGTATCCCTGCGTGAACGACTGGATGTCGGCGGCGGCAAGTTCCGCGACCGGCTTCGTGATGCCCGTCCGCACCGTGAACTGACCCAGGACGAAGGGCGATCCGAACTCCTGACCGTTGCCGCCGGAGGTCGAATGCATCGCGTTGAACCCCGCGCGCATGTCGTGCCGCCCACGGCTCATCGCGATCGTGTCGGACAGATCGACCTGGTGGCTGTAGAGATCCGCCAATCGCGACTCGCCGATCGTCGCGAAGCCTGGGTACACGAACTGCGTCGACGGGTTATCGGGCGAGAATCGCGTGATAGGCGCACCGTAGAAGATCTGCACGTGCGCATCGTTCATCATCGTCGCGCTGACGACCGCCTGATAGCCGCCTTGCCCGCCGTAGGCGCGTCGCGTGAACGTGCGGCCGGCGCTCGGAAGCGTCAGGCCGCCGACAACGCCCTGCGGGTTCGTGTCGCTGAAGCCGTCCACGTTCGCTTTCACCGACAGCGTCCGTCCGGCGCGCACGCGATGGTCCACGCGCGCGTTCAGCAGCGCCTGCTTGAACGTACCGGTAAAGACGGCATTCGGCGATGCGGGCGATGAAATCGTGGATTCGCGTATCTGATGGCTGAATTCCGCCGCGACGAAGAGATGCGTGCGGTCCTTCAGCAGCGGACCCCCAAGCGATCCGCCGAGCTGATGCAGTGCATCCGGCACCTTCATCGTCGCCGAGAGATTGTTGATAGCCGCCAGTGCGTCAATCGTCAGAGAGGGTTCGAGCCGAGCGGGACGGAACAGGACGAGCGTATCGCCGCGCACGACGTTCGTGCCCGATTTCGTGACGATGTTCACGGCGCCACCCGTCGTGCGGCCGTATTCGGCCGAGAACGCATTCGACAGGACCGTGAACTCTCGAACCGCTGACAGCGGCACGTTCGTGAATATGGTCTGCCGTCCCCACGCATCGTCGGCCGAGCTTCCGTCGAGCGTGAACGTCGTCTGGCGCCGGCCGCTGCCGTCGACGACGAACAGCACGTTGTTGAGAAAGAGATCGCCGGTGTTGATGGCAGGCCGGACCGCCGAATCGAGGAGCGGCAGATTCGTCAGCTTGCGGCCCACGATCGGCACGTCGTCGATGCGCTCCGAATCGAGCGTGACGCCGAGCTGCGGTTCATCCGTCCGGACGCCCTGCGCCGTTCCGTATACCGTGATCTCGCTCGTGCCGCCGCTCGCCAGCAGCGTCGCGTCAACGGTCGCCGTTTCACCCGCCCGTAAATCGAGCGGGTCCGTCTGTCTCGTCGAGAACCCGGGCAGCGCGATCCTCACGACGTACTCGCCCGTCAGCGGCAGCGATGGAACCGTGTAAAACCCGGTGCGATCGGTCGTTGTTTCGCGGCTGATGCCGGTGTCCGTGTTCGTCACCGTCACGATCGCTCCGGGCAGTGCCCCGCCGGTCTGATCGACGACGCGGCCGCGAATCGTGGCGGTGCCTTGCGACTGCGCGAGGAGCAGCAGCGCGACCAGCGCGCCGATCATTTGGGGCTGACCACGTAATCCTTGAAGTAGCTCGTGCTGTCGGTTTTCGCCCACAAACCGATCTTTCCCGCCACCGGCGGACGCAGGACGGGATTGTTCTCGGGAAGCAAATCGGAATTCGGCGCCGCGCCGCCGCGGCTAGCTCCCGGCGGGCTCCCGAGGGCGTACTCGAGCGCGACGTCGCCATCGAGCCATGTCTTGATGGCGGCGCCGTCGACCGCCAGCTTCAGGTCGTGCCACGCGTTCCGATCGAGCATGAACTTTTTCGCGCGATCGCTGAACCGGATGTTCCGGCGGATGCCGTTGTGAAACTCCCACAGCGCGACGTTGTTCTCGGTGTCGTTGTATCGAACCGCCAGCCAGTCGCCATTGGGCTTCACGTTGAAGAGAATTCCCGACGCGCGATCCGCGTCACCGGCGATCGTCTTGAACTTCACGCTGATCGTTCCGTTCGAGAACGTGTCGACGGTCTTGAGCACGGCGACCGGGAAGTACGCGAACTGCTTGGCGTTGTCCATCAGCTCCTCGTTCGAGGTGCCATAGAGTCGGCGCGCGCTCTGCACCAGCAGCCTGGTCGGATTGTCCTTGCTCGCGACCCACGGCCGCCCATCGACCATGATCACCTTGTCGGGGCCGTCCTGCGTCACGACCCACGTTCCGACCATCGGCTCGAACGTCGCGGGCGGTCTGCCGACCTGCTCGCTGCTCAAATCGACTTTCGTGTCCGCCGCCAGCAGCGGAATCAGCGCGAGCGTCCCGATCAGCGATTTCATGCCCGTCTCCTGCGAACGAAGAATGCGCCCGCGACGACCAGAGCGGGCCATATGCCATAGAACACCGCGGCCGCGCCTTTCGGCGCCACGGCGAGCGGATGTCCTCGAAAGATCTCGTCGGTCTCGACTGGCGGCTTCACGCCGGCCAGATCGTAGATCGCCTCCAGCACACCTTCTGCCGTCGTCGCGCGGTTCATCGTGCGCTTGCCGCCGAGGTCGTACCAGATTTCGCCGTAATGCTGTGACGTCTGTTCGAAGATGCCGATGGAGGTCGCCGACACGTACCGGACCTGCGCCTGCGGCATCACGCGCCGGAGCTTCGAGAGCGCCCGCCGCTCGAGGTCCACGCGCCGCGGATCTTCCGGCGCGAGGTGCGCTTCGATGCTCAAGGGCGCGTGGATTTGCTCGAGCGCCTCCTCGTCGGCCCGAGCGAACGAGTTCATCCGATTCTCGGAAAAGTCCCAGCTCGGCGTGATGAAGGTGCAGGCGAACAGCGTCGCGGCGGTCAGCGCGCCGAGGGCGATCGATTCATAGGCACGGCGTCGCACCGGCATCCCGAGCCGCAGCCAGATCGCCGCGACGACGAGGCCCGAAGCGATGAGCGCCGCCGCAATCGACACGACGTCGAGGCGTACGAGGGCGTGTTGAAATTCGCCGACCATCGCCGTCGGCGTGTATCCCGCGACGCGTTCCCACACACCGCCCTGCACGGCGGCGATGAAGTTGACGATCCACGTGCCGACCGTGACCATGAGCGTCAGGATCGCCGCCGTCGACGGATGCTCGGTGATCGCCGCGGTCGACGCGGCGAGCGCTACCGTCAGCCCGGCGTTCAACAGATGTCCGGCTGCGACGGTCGCCAGTTCGGGAAGATAAATCGCGCCGCCGTAGCTGCGCCACAGGACGACGGCGATCAGAGGCGCGAGCGACGCGACGATCCACGCCGACAACAGCACCATGGCTTTCGCGCCGAGACGCACGAACGCCGGCATCGGATGTTGAAGCTCGAGCTTCAGCGCGCCGCTCTGCCGGTCTCCGGACACGAGGCGAATGCCGACGAACGGCAGCAGAAACGCTGCCGCGAGCTCGCACGCGGAGAACGTCGGAGCCCATACGCCGACCAGCGGCGAGAACGCTTCGCCCACGCCGGCGGCGGTGCCATTCAGTCCGCTCGCTTCCGCGTAGGTTCGCACCGCGCTGATGAACGACACGCCGACGAGCGGTCCCATCGCGAGCAGCATCACCCACCACGATTTCGACGCAGCGAGCTCGCGCCGTTCCTTGTCGAGCAGCCACACGAACGGCTTCCTGACTTTCCCGCCCATCATTTTCTTACTGCTCGCGGGGCTACACCCCCGCTCGCTCCCGCTGCGGGCGCTCGAAGACTCGCGCTCCTCGCGCGGGCCGCAGGCGCTCCCATCCCGCCCGTGCGCATCGCGCTACGTGAGGGCAAGGAAGACCTCCTCGAGATCCGCGGTCGGCGGCGTGCCGCGCGCGGCGGCGAGCGACGACAGCTCGGCGGGCGTCCCCTCGCCGCAGACGCGGCCGGCGCTCAGGAGCACGAAACGGTCGCAGATGCGGGCGGCGTCGGAGATCTGGTGAATCGAGAGAAAGAGCGTGCGTCCGGCGGCGGCGTACGAGCGGAGCGCGCGCGCGACGTCGCGCGTCTGTCGCAGATCCAGGCCGTCGAACGGCTCGTCGGCGAGCAGCACCGGCTGCGGCGTCAGCAGGCCGATGGCCAGCAGCACGCGCTTGCGCTGCCCCTTCGACAGCGTCCCGATCGGCGCATCCAGCAGCGGCACGAGGTCCAGCTGTGGGACGATGCCGGGCCCCGATTCCGGCACCGTCCCTCCGAAAAAGCCGGCAGTGAAGTCGAGCGCCCACCTGACCGTCTGCGACGGCCAGGGTGCGATGCCGTCGGGCATGTAAAAGAGGATGGAGGACCGCGCGCCGGGCGGAACAACGCGATCATCGTGTCGCAGCGTGCCGCCGTCAGCCGGCAGCACGCCGGCGAGGCACTCGAACAGCGTCGTCTTCCCCGATCCGTTCGGTCCGATCAGACCGAGGATTTCGCCCGGCCGGATCGAAAACGACACGTCGGTCAGCGCGGTGAGATTCCCGTACCGTTTGGTGAGACCGATGGCCTGGAGCGGCAACAGCCGGAATGTATCGGGAGGGTTTGGATTACTACCAGAGGCCGTACGTTATGGCAGAGCCTTTTTCCAACGCCGCCCCTTGATGATGATCGCCCGCGAGTCGCGCAGCTCGTCGCGAATTCGATCTTCGGCGCGGCGGTGATCCCGGTAGTACACCGGTCCGCGGTCGAACCACTCTCGAAACCGGCCGAGGTCGATCGGCTTGGGCCGCCTCAACGCGGACCGCTTCATGCAGAGGCTGAATACAAGTACGGGGCCAGGGATTCCCCCGTTCCCCTGGTCCGCCGGTTCTCTCGAGCTACTTCCCAGCCTCGGTCGTCGCCTTTCCGGTACCGTTCTTTACGTACTTGTCGAACCAGGCAATCTTCTCGGCGATCAGGTGCAGATGGGTTTCCCGCGCGGCATAGCCGTGCGCTTCGTACGGCAGAGTGAGGTAGCGAACGGTCGCGCCATGTCCCTTCAGCGCCATGTAGAAGCGCTCAGACTGGATCGGGAACGTGCCGCTGTTGTCGTCCATCTCGCCGTGAGTCAGCAGAATCGGGTCCTTGACCTGATCGGCGTGGAAAAATGGCGACATCTTCCCGTACAGATCGGGGACTTCCCAAAACGTTCGGCGCTCGCTCTGGAACCCGAACGGCGTCAATGTGCGGTTGTACGCGCCGCTCTCGGCGAAGCCGGCCTTGAACAGACGCGAGTGCGCGAGCAGGTTCGCCGTCATGAACGCGCCGTAGCTGTGGCCGCCGACGCCGATGCGATTGCGATCGGCGACGCCCATCTCGACGACCTTGTCGATGGCCGCCTCGGCGCTCGACACGAGCTGTTCGACATAGTGATCGTTCGCCGTCTCGCCAGGTCCGACGATCGGCATCGTCGGACCATCGAGGATCGCGTAGCCGGCGAAGAGCAGGTACATGTGCGTGTTGCCCGGCGAGACGAGCGTGAAGCGGTTCGGCGAGCCGACGATCTGGCTTGCTGTATCGGTGTCCGAGAACTCGCGTGGGTACGCCCACACGATGACCGGCAGACGCTCGCCTTTCTTGTAACCAGGCGGTAGGTACAGCGTCGCCGAGAGCTTCACGCCGTCCTTGCGTTGATACGTGATGAATTGCCGTTCGACGCCGCGGAACAGCTCCTGCGGATCCTTGAAGGTCGTGACGGCGCGCTTCGCGTCGCCGCCGGCCGTGCGCGTGTAGTAGTTCGGCGGATCGGTGCGCGATTCCGCGCGCGTCAGCAGCGCCTTCGCATCGGCCGTCATCGGCGCGACGACCGTCTCGTACGACGTTGCGTCGCTGCGGAAGAGACGCTCGGTCGCGAGCGTCTTCAGGTTGAGTCGATCGAGGAACGGCCGATCGCCTTCGGGACCTGCGCCTTCGCCCGACAGGTAGATGTCGTCGCCGTTCTGCAGAATCGCCGCGCCGCGATTGCCGCCGCGGCCTCCGCCGCCGCCGGCGGGCGTCCCGTTGTCGCCGCGCGCCACCGGCGTCCCCGGATCGGCGTAGCGATCTTCCTGGCGTCGATCCCACAGCTTCCTCGGCTGTGCGCCCGCCTCGAGAATCCAGGTGCGCACGCGCCGCGTCGCGCGGTCGGATTCGCTGACGAGGGCGACGCCTGTTTCGGTGAACGACACGCCGGTGTAGCGGTACTCGGTCTTCGTCAGCTCCGACGGTGTTCCGGCAAACGGCGCGGCGAGCGTCATCACCTTGTCGCGGAACGGCACTTTGTTTTTGAGGTTGCCTTCATCGAGCGCTTCGGCCCAGACGATCGTCGCCGGTTGATCGGGACGCCAGCGGTAATCGCGCGGCCCCGTGCGCACGCCGGTCAGCGTCACCCCTTCGCGCGACGGAATCTCCGCAACTTTTCGAGCCACCTCGCCTCGACGGTTCCAGATTTCCACGTCCTGCGGGAACCCGTCGAAGGGGATCAAGTGCGAGTAGGGACGCTTCACTTTCGACACGAGCACGAACTCGCCGTTCGGCGCCGGAGAGACCGATTCGAAGATCGCCGGCCGGCCAACGAGCGTCCTTCGACCGGTGGACGTATCGACCGCCGCGAGCTGGCTCGCGAAGTAGTACTCGAACAAGGTCTCGTCGAACGGCGTCCGGATCATGTCTTCGTAGGTGGGAGCCGGGGCGGCCTTGTCGTGGTTCTCGAGCGTCGGCGGCCCGAGCGGCACGATCGGTTCGACCGGCGCAGGTCCGCGATCGGGCGGCACGATCTCGCAGATGATCGTCACGTTGTCGTGCACCCAGGTGCACGTGTCCGAGTCCTGCTCGGAGGTGGCGGCGTTCAATCGATCGCTGCCGCTCACCATCTTCGCCTGCCCGGTGGCGGTGTCGGCGATCCACAGCTGGATAGCGGTGTCGGTGATGTTCGCGAACGCGAGGTGCGCGCCGTCGGGCGAGAAGCGAATGTTCGTGAGGTTCGCGTTCGGTGGCACCTTCACGGGCGTTTCGCTTCCGTCGGCGATCTTCTTCAGCGTG
>Ga0209471_1001768_pt1 | contig 12647 bp, 10 predicted proteins | sample GraSoiAngelo_128_FD_185885 | JGI IMG/M metagenome (GOLD analysis project Ga0209471, IMG submission 185885) | Grasslands soil microbial communities from the Angelo Coastal Reserve, California, USA - 14_0927_12_20cm (SPAdes) (version 2) | ecosystem: Environmental > Terrestrial > Soil > Grasslands ...
GCCGTGTCTCAGTCCCCGTGTGGCTGGTCGTCCTCTCAGACCAGCTACCCGTCATCGCCTCGGTAGGCCGTTACCCCACCGACTAGCTGATAGGCCGCGGGCCCACCCCATCGTGCATTGCTGCTTTCTTCACCAGCCATGCGACCGGTGACGACATGCGGTATTAGCAGCGGTTTCCCGCTGTTATCCCCCGCGATAGGAAAGGTTGCCCACGTGTTACTCACCCGTTCGCCGCTAGGAACACACCTCCCTTGCGGGAAATGAGCCCTCGCTCGACTTGCATGTGTTATGCGCACCGCCAGCGTTAACCCTGAGCCAGGATCAAACTCTCCGTCCAAAACGGAGGACCCAGAGCCTTCGCCCTGAGTCTTCTCAGACTCTCAGAGTCTTTCCCACTCTTCAGTTGTCAAGGTGCTGGCTCCTTCGAGCCGGACAGCTTTCCCACCCTCGCAAAGGGCGCACGAAACCTGTTCGGTGGAGGAACCTGCGAATGATACCCGCGTTCAGGCCGAGATTGCAAGGCGAGCTGTAAAGAGGCCCTCAGAACGTCCGGCGACCGGCCATGGCCCGGGCCAGAGTGAGCTCGTCCGCGTACTCAAGGTCCCCTCCGACGGGCAGGCCGTGGGCCGGCCGCGTGACCCGAGCCCCCAGCGGCGAAAGGGCCCGCTGGAGATACATCGCCGTGGCCTCCCCCTCGATGTCGGCGTCGGTGGCGATGATGACCTCAGCCACCCCCTCGTCGCGCACGCGATCCAGAAGCTGAGGCACGTGAATCTGCTCCGGTCCGATGCCATCGATGGGTGAGATGACCCCGTGCAAGACGAAGTACAGCCCGCTGAACTCCGCCGTCCGCTCGATGGCCAGAACGTCGAATGCCGACTCGACCACGCACAACACAGACGCATCGCGTCGCGGCGACGCGCAGATCCAGCAGAGCGAGCCCTCGGCGATGTTGTAACAGCGCTCGCAGTAACCGATTCGCGCCTTCACGTCTTCGATCGCCTGCGCAAGCGAGTCAGCCCGCACGCGGTCCACGCGCAGCAGATGAAAAGCAAGGCGCTGCGCGGTCTTGGGCCCGATGCCCGGCAATCGCGACAGCTCCTGGATCAGACGCTCGAGCGGTTCAGGGAGCTGCGGCATCCGTGCAGTGGATCAGCCCAACAAGCCGGGAGGGAGACCGAGGCCCGCAGTCAAGGCCTGCATCTTTTCGGCCGCCATCTGCTTCGAGCGCTCCATTGCCTCGTTGACCGCGGCGACCACGAGGTCCTGCAGCATCTCGACATCGCCCAAAGCGTCAGGGTCGATGCGCACCGACACCAGCTTCTGCGCCCCCGTGGCCACGACCGTGACGGCGCCACCGCCCGCGGTTGCCTCGACCGTTTCAGTTTCCAGCTCTTTCTGCAGCTTGCCCATGCGGTCCTGCATCTGCTGGACCTGACGCATCATCTTCAGCGGATCTTTCACTCCGACACCTCTTTCACCCTCGTCACTCGCCCATCGAAACGGCGCACGATCTCGCGCACGAACGGATCATCCTCCGGGCTCGCCGGCCGCGCCGCCGGTTTCGCCGCCTCGTTTTCGCGCAAACGGTAGTCGACCTTCACTCCGTCGCCGAGCCACGCACGTACGTGCGGCATCAGCTGCGCGGATTGCTCCTGCGCCTTCTTGTGGTGGAACCCATAGCGAAACCACAACACCAGCGTCGTGCCGTCAACCTCGGGCTGCGCGTCCAGATAAGCAGCACGCACGGTGCGGTTCAGCTTTTCGAGCACATCCGGCCAACCGACAACCGGTGCACTGCTCGCGGGCGCTGCAACCGGTGCCGCAACCGGCTCGGCCTTCACCGGCGCCGCATCAACAACGACCGCCGGCGCGACGACTGCTTCACCCGTCCCCATCTCCACCGATAGCCGCGCGAGGGTCGCCTCGACGAGGAATCGCGGCTCCGCGTGACGCCGCACCTCACCATCCAGATGCAACAGTGCATCGAGCACGCCCGACAGCCGGCGCGCGGTGACATTGTCGTGACGGGATAGCGCCGCCACAAGCCGGTCGCGGCACCCTTCCATCATTCCTCGCACCACCTGGCGCAGCTCCGCCCCGGCGGCGTAAACGCGATTCAGCTCGGCCAGCGCCTCCGCGGCCTGACCCGCCAGCACGTTGTCGAGCAGCGAGTCGAGCAGTCGCGGATCGGCGATGCCGAGCAACGAGCGCGCACCATCCAGGGAGATCGGGCCCGTTGCCAGAGGGACGAGCTGGTCAAGCAAACCGACTGCATCGCGCATCGATCCCTGCGCGGTGCGCGCGATCAGCGCCATCGCATCGGGATCGACCGAAACCTTCTCGGCCGAAGCGATATAAGAAAGACGCGACACGATCTGCTCTTCAGAATGCCGGCGAAACACGAACTGCTGGCACCGCCCGATGACCGTCAAAGGAATCTTCTGCGCGTCCGTCGTGCACAGGATGAAGACGACATGCGCCGGCGGCTCTTCCAGCGTCTTGAGCAGAGCGTTGAACGCAGGCTCGGTCAGCATGTGCGCCTCGTCGATGATGTAGACCTTGAACGGCCCCAACGCCGGGGCGAGATTCACCTTCTCGCGCAGGTCGCGGATCTCATCGATGCCGCGATTCGATGCGGCGTCGATCTCGATCAGATCCAAAGCCGAGCCGGCAGTCATCTCCAAGCACGACTGGCAGCGGTTGCACGGCTCGGCCGAGTCCCGCGACCGCCCCGTGCAGTTGATCGCCTTGGCGAGCAGCCGCGCCGCCGAGGTCTTGCCGGTTCCGCGCGAACCGCTGAACAAGTAGGCGTGCGCGACCCGGCCCGAGATGATCGCACCTTGCAAAGCCCGCGACGCGGCGTCCTGGCCGACCAGGTCGCCGAACGTCTGAGAGCGGTACTTGCGATAGAGGGACTGGTACTCAGGCATCAAATTTCAAAAGTGGTCGCGCACCGCCACATCGATCGAAGACCCCCAGCTCGCACCACGGTTCGCGGCTCAGGCCAGGATGGCTGCGGCACCCCCGGGAGCTCTCCTTACCGCTGCTTCCTTCCGGACCTGACGGGGTTCGGAGACCCGAGCTGCGCAGGTCCCGACCTTCAACGCCGTTTGCCGCGGCCAGTTCTGAGAACCCAGACCTCAGCGACGGAATTCGGTCCGGCTAAGGCGGATTGCCGGTTCAGGGTACCGCCAGCACCCCACTTAGCGCGACCGCCCACCAGTCTACCCGGCCTCCACCACCGTGGCCGGCCTGCGCAGGGCAAAGCCCAGGTGGACGTACGTGGCAAGGGTCGCGACCGGAATCACCACCTCCGCCGCGTTGACCAGTCCACTCGAATCCTGCTTCAAGGCCCGAAACAGGCAGACGCCGCCAAGCAGGACGAGGATCAACACGGTCGACACCTGCCCAGTCAGCGTGTGGCGCAGCTCGGGCCGGCGGCCCGTGGCAATCAACGTCCCCCCCGCCAGCGCCGGCAGCAGGTAGCGCGCGATGACGACGAGGGCAAGCCATAGTGGAAAGGCTCCCCCCAACCCCAGCCCGATTGCAACCGCGCCTGTAAAGACGCCGTCCACGACCGGGTCAAGCCCGCCGCCAAACGAAGAAGGCCGCGCGAACCGTCGCGCGATGGTGCCGTCGACCAGGTCGGTGACGCTCGCGATCGCGACAGTGACGGCGAGCCCGGCGAACTCACCGCGGAGCGCATACGTCAGCGCCGGCGCCGCCAGGTACGCCCGCGCCAACGACACCTGGTTGGCCTCGCCTGGAATGAAGGCCCCGACGAAAGCGACGATGACGAGCCAGGCCATCACCCACCACGGCACTCCGGTCGCCACGGCCCAGACAAAGCCCAGCCCCAGATAGATCACGCCGGCGACCACGCCGGTCCGGTTCAGTCGCAAGGAGACTCAGTGTGGCGAAGGCGAAGGAGCCGGTGCCGGAGGTGCCGGAGGCACGTACGGCTGCTCGCCCGGATAAGGGTTGGCCCCGCACGGATATCGCGGCTCGCCGACACCCCTCAGAAAGATCTCGTTATAGCCGCCACTCGAAACATAACCGCCGTCGTAAGAGCACACCTGCCGCGAAACCACGCCCGCGGGCTGGGCCCAAAAAGCCGGCCACGCATGCGACGAGTAGTACTCCTCCAGAAAGGGCTTCCACACCGAGACGCCGACGTTCTCACCGAACAAGACCGAGGTCGGGCACTGCCACCCCGACGGAGGAAACGTGGTGGCGAGATACGCGTAACCCGAGTTGCACGAAGCCCCCGCGTCGATGTGCATCAGCGACGCTGCCACCGCGAGGTCGGGCGTGTAGCCGATGAAGATCGACCCCGTGTACGCCTCAGTCGTCCCCGACTTCCCCGCCACCGGCCGCGCACCCAGCCCGCCGAGGTAAAGCTTCACGGGACCCCGCAGCAGGTCCGTCATCATGTAGCCGAGCTCCGGGCTGACCACAGAAACCCGCCCCGCGTTCGCGTCCAGCGCCTCCAGCACCTTGGCGCTCGAATCGGTGACCCGCAGCACGGCGTGCGCGGCCACGCGATACCCGCCGTTGTCGAACGCCGAGTAGGCGGCGAGGTGCTCTGTCATTGAGATCGCGTCCGGGCCCAGAGTCGTGGCGACGCCGTCAGGCGTCTGGATCGGCGCCGTCACGCCGAGGTTGTGCATGAACGACACGACGCGGTCGCCACCCTCGGACGAGTACGTCCACAACGCCGGCAGGTTGCGCGACTGAGCCAGGGCGGTCCGCAGCGTGATGAACCCCTCATGTTTTCCGTCCCAGTCAGAAAACGAATGTCCGCCAATGACGCTCGTCGAATCGTTCAGCAACGACGCCGGCGTGACGAGCCCCGCCTGCAGCGCCGCGCCATATGTGTAGACCTTGAACGACGATCCCACGCCGCGCCACCCGAGCGGGTCCGTGCCGGTCAGGTTGATCTGCCCGCGAATCGCCGCGTTGTTGTAGTCGGCGCTGCCGACCATGGCGAGGATCTCTCCGTCGGAAGGGTTCATCACAAGCATCGCGCCGGTGTTGACGCCGCGCTTCGCATACGTCCGCACCCCGGACTTCACCCACTTATCCGCCATCGCCTGTGTCGACAGGTCGAGCGTTGTCGTTATGGTCAGGCCGCCTTCATACAGCGCCACATCGCCGTAACGCTGTTTGATGTAGGCCACGATGTAGTCGACGAAGTGCGCCGTCAGCGGGTTGTGCGCAATGGCAAGAGACTTGTGCAGGGTCAGCATCCTGGTCAAGAGATCACCCGCGTAAATGGTGTCGGCGGCAGAACCAGAGAGGTCACCCACCGCGACCATCCCGTCCAGCACCTCGCGCCACCGAACCTTCGCCGCATCGAGCTGGTCCGGAGTGCCGAAAGGGTCGTAGTCGCTCGGCGCCTGCGGCAGTCCCGCCAGAAACGAGGCCTGCGCCCACGACAGCTCGCTCGCGTGGACATGGAAGTACGTTTCGGCCGCCGCCTCCGCACCGTACGCGCCGTTGCCGTAGTTGATCGAGTTGAGATACAGCTCGAGGATCTGCTGTTTCGTGTAGCGCCGCTCCATCTCCTCGGCGAGGAGAAGCTCTCGAAACTTGCGGCTGATGGTGCGGCTCTGCGCCTCCGTCGTGTCGAGCACGTCGTTCTTCACCACCTGCTCGGTGATGGTCGACCCGCCAAGTGTGCCGGTGCGATGCGTCAGGTCATAAACGATTGCGATCAGCAGGCGCCGGTAGTCCACGCCCGAGTTCGCGTAGAACGTGCGGTCCTCGGTGTCGATCGTCGCCCGCTGCAGCTTGACGCTGATCTTGCTCAGCGGAACCACGGTGCGGTTCTCGTGATAGAGCGCCTCGATCAGGTTGCCGTTGCGGTCGAGGATGCGCGTGGTCTGGATGAGGTTCGCCGTCTGGATGGCGTCGATCGACGGCAGGTCACCCGCGAAGTAGTCGACGACCCCGATCGTCGCCCCCGTGCCGACCAGCGCCGTCGCCGAGATGACGATGAGCGCGACCAGCGAGAAGCGCATCAGCCAGTGGTGCGACTTCCTCTTGATAGGACGGCGACCTCGCGGACGAGCGCGAGACCGCTTCTTGTGCGGGGCCAGTTGGCGGGACCTCCAGGACGTTTGGTGAGACGCGTGGTGAGTTCGGTCGACCGGAGTCTACCGCAGGCCCAGCGCTTCCGCCCCCTGGTCCGCCAACCCCATGATCGGGTACCCGAACACCCCGTACGCGGCGATCACGATGCAGAACGCCACCGCCCCGGCGGTGGACAGCGCGGTCACCGCCGGCAGCGCCGCCGCCGCCCCACGGCGCGACTCCTCGAGCGGGCTCTGTATATAGAGGACGCGAAGGGTGCCCAAGACGGCGGCGACGCCCAGCACCGATCCGAGCAGGCCGAGCCCCAACAGCACAAAGCTGCCGCTCTGGGCCAGCGATGCCGCCACGGCCAGCTCGCCGAAGAACCCCGCCAGCGGCGGCGCCCCCGCCAGCGACATCATCGCGAGTGCAAGCCCGGCCGCGCGCACGGGTCGCAGCGTCCCCAGCCCGTGGATCGCCGGCTCTCCGCCCTCCGCACGCCCCAGCAGGGCCGGTCCGCAAGTGGCCGCGACCGCGAAGGCGCCGAGCAAAAACAGCGACCCTCCTATCCCAGAGCGGAAGTGGGTCGACACGCCTGCCGCCACCCACCCCATCTGCGACACCGCGAGGTACGCCAGCCGCGGCCGGGGCGAGCGGACGGCCAGCGCCGCGGCGCCTCCCCCCACCATCGCCAGCGCCGCCACCACCTGCACGTATGGCACGTACACGTCCGGGATCTCCACCAATGCCGCCGCCAGCTTGATCCCCACGGTCGCCGCCGCGACCGCGCTGAGACCGAACACCAGGCCGGCGCCCAATGGCGAGGCGCCGAGCCCCACCTGGAGCCCCGCCACATGGAACGGTGCGATCCCCGCCCGCACTGCGAGTCCACCAAGCAAGAGCAGGACCGGAATGGCCAGCGGCAAGGCCGGAGCCTCGTTTCCGATCACGGCGCGGATCCCGGCCAGGTTGGGGTTGCCAGTGGTCGCGTAGACGAAGGCCAGTCCCACCAACACCAAAGCGCTCGCCATGCCCCCCGCGACCAGAAGCCGCAAGGCCAGGTCGGGCCGCCGGAGCGCGACCATCACGACACCGGCGGCGCCCGCGAGCTCGAGCCCCGCCCACAACCCCAGCAGGTCGGCAGCCGACGCGGCGACCATCACACCGAAGGCCGCGAGCAGCGGCATCGCGAGACCGAGCGGGATCGAGTCCTCCGCGGTCCAGTCGGTCGTCGCAACGGCGACGGCCGCGGTCAGCAGCACGGCGGCCTTGGCGAAGAGGGCGAAGCGATCCTGGAGCAGCGCTCCACCGAAATAGGAGCCAACTGTCGCACCGGCCCACAGCTCAACCCCGAGCGCGACCAGCACAACAAGTGCAGTCGCCTGCGGCAGGTAGCGGCGAGAAGTTGCCGGCAGCCAGCCAAAGCGGCCTGCCAACATCACGCCGATCGCCAGCGCGACCACCAGGGTCTCGGGCAGCAGGCCGAGGTACTTCATTGCGTGGCGCCCGGCGTAGGCGCGACATATGGCGACGCAATGTCGGAGATGCCGGCCGTCATCTGGTTGAGAAGCCCCGGGTCGAACAGCGGAAAGTCGGTGCCGGGGATCTTCGGCCCGCCCGGGAAGAGGCCGACCCACAGCAGCCCGCCGGCCAGCAGCCCCAGATACCACGTCTCGCCGAGCGAACCGTCGGACACTCCAGGCGCGTCAGGGTTCGGGGACCCGAACAACACCCGCCGAAGCAGCATGGCAAGCGCCACCGCGCTCACCGCCAACCCGACCGCCACCGCAAACGCCCCGATCGGCTGGTTCTTGAAAGCGCCGAAGAACGTCATCACCTCCGCGGTGAACGACGCGAGGATCGGGATGCCAAGTAGGGCGAGCGCCGCGATGATCAGCAGCCACGCGATGTTTGGCATCCGCGGCGCGAGGCCGCTGAGAACGGTCATGCTCCGCGACTGGGCGCGCTCGGACAGCGTCGCGCACACGCCGGCGATCAGCGCGGCCGCGAGGCCCCCGGTGAACATGCTCAGCACGCTGCCCGCGATTCCCAGAGGCGAGACCGCGGCGAGACCCAGCACCGTGATCCCTCCAGGAACCATCGCCAGGTAGGCGGCCATGTGCCGGATGTCGACCGTGCGCAGCGCGGCAAGCCCCGCGTAGCCGACGGTCATCGCGGCCAGCGCGGCCAACACTGGCGACAACAGATGGCCGGCCGCGGGCTCGGCCGCGATCACGGTACGCAAGAGCAAGAAGGCGCCCAACCGAGTCGTCGCGCCGGCGACGATGACCGCCACGCCAACCGGGGCCTCGGCCAGCACGTCGCGCACCCATCCATGCAGCGGAAACAAGGGAAGTCGCGTCGCGGCGGCGATGATCATCGCCACGCTGATCACGATCTGGTTCCGCGGCGAGAGCGAGGCCTTCAGCAGCACGTCCATGTCGAAGCTCTGCCCGCCCGCGATCGAGTAAAGCGCCAGCACGCCGACCACCAGAGCGCCGGTGCCAAGACCCCAGTAACCCAGCAGCCGCCACGCCGCGGTGCTTCTGCGCGGACCTCCCCACCCGAGGACGAGCAGCGCCAGCGGGATCGCCGCCGCGGCCCAGAACAGGATGAAGACGAACATGTCGCGCGCGACGATCGCGCCGTTGACCGAGGCCTGGGTAAGCAGAAGCAGGCAGAAATAGGCGCGCACGCGCTCGCGCACTCCCAGCGACGCGAGCACCGACGCGATGCCGATCAGGCCGGAGAGCAGCAGCATCACGATCCCAGGTCCGTCGACCCCGAGGTGGTATGTGACCCCGATCGCCGGGAGCCACGCGACCTTCTCCTCGTACTGCATCGTCGGGAGGAAGTTCTGGAACTGGTTGTACGCGATGAACAGGATGAACATGAGGCCGAGGATCGTGAAGAAGGCGATCTGCTTCATCAGCACGTCGTAGCGGCCGCGCGGGTTGGGCATGAACGCGATCGCGACCGCCATGACGACCGGAACCCAGACCAGCAGGCTCAGCAGGAACGGCGATGTGAAGACGCCGGCGCCTGGCGCAGGCAGCGGTGTCGGCGACGCCTGGACTATCGCGGCGAGCATCGTCATCGGGCGACCCCCGGCGCGATCAGCGCGAAAAGCACAGCCATGACGACTGCGAGCACGATGACCAACGGCAGGGCCGGCGCGCGCACGGCTGCGAGCGCGAGCTGGCCCGAGGCGTTCGTGAATCGTCCGAGCGCGCCGTCACCCTCGGGGATCCAGTCCCCCACGCGGCGGGCGATGTCAGTGATCGGCTCGACCAGGAACCGGCCGACCAGGCCGAAGCCCGTCGTGGTCATGCGGCTCAGCAGCACGCCGCCCGCGGCCGATGCGGCGAGCGCGCCGTCCTTGCCCCGCGTGTAGACGAAGGCGCATGCGGCGAAGCCGACGACCGCTATGGCGCCCCACACGACGATCGACCCCAGGCCCGGAACCGGGTGCTTCTGACCGTCCAGGAAATTCAGCCAGCCGGTGATCGCGGATGCGACCAGGAACGCCGCGCCCACCAGCGCCAGCCACGCGGGCCAGCTGACCGCACCCTGCGGTGCCTCGCGCACGCGGTCGGGCTCGAAGGTGCGGCGCCGGCGCAGCGGACCGAACGCAACCGCGAGGAACACGCGCAGGCTCGCGATGGCGATGAGCAGCACGCCCTCGCCAAGCGCAACACCGAGCTTCGACCGAGAGGTCACGCCGAGCGCCAGCGCGACGCTGCCCGACAGGCCCAGGACAACGGTCGACGCGAGAAGCGCGACCGAGCTGGCTCTCATACGACGCCACGCGTCGCCCATCTCCGTGAGGTCGTCGGTCCGCATCGCGGACGCGATCGAAGACAGCGCCAGGCCGGCCGCGACCCGCGCCGGCGCCACTGCCAGCACGGCGGCGACACCCGCGACGGCAAACGTCGCTGGCTGGGAGCGGAAGCCGGCGATCACGACCGCGGCGCCGATCGCGACCGCGGCCGATCCGGCGAGGGCGATGACGCGTCGTGGTTCATTGCCGAGGAAGCTGAGCAGCGGCGCCACCACCGCCGCGACGCCGCACAGCGCGAGGCACGCCTGTAGGGTTTGCGGGTTGGACGCGAGGAAGATCGGCATCACGCGATACAACACGACGATCGCCACGACCGACCAGGCCGCCTGCACGATCACCCAGGCAGCCGGCGGCGCCGAGAGAGAGGTCTGCGTGATCCAGGAATTGAAGGGCCATAGCGCGAGGCGGCCCGCGATCCCGATGAACAAGAGGACCGACCCAACCACGAGCGAGCGCACCGTCCATCCGGGGTTGGTGTGCAGGATCGGCAGCAGGGTGCTGAGGTTCTGCGTGCCATAGCGCGCGTAGAGCCAGGCGATCCCGCAGAGCAGGCAGAGGTCGGTGAGAAATGGAAGGGCAAGCGCGACACGCGCGCGGCGCGCGGGCTCATCGAGCCCCCATCTGTGCGCGAGCAGGAGGTACGTCATCGCGCCGCCGATGGCCCAGAAACCGAACAGCTCGGCGAGGTCCCAGCTCATCAGCACGCCGACGCACGCGAAGAGCAGGGCGAGGATGACCGCGTGGAAGCGCGCAGCGCCGGGCTCCGACCGGCCCATGACCTGGTGCCAGCCGATCGCGCCGAGCATGCACACCTCGATGGCTGCGAGCGCCACCACGGTGAGGTGGTCGACGTGGAGGATGAAGTCGATGCCGAACGTCTGGAAGTTCTGCGGACCGCTGAACGCGATCGACATGCTGAAGTACTGATAGGTCACGACATATGGAGTCGACCGCCGCGTGAGTCCCCACGCGACCAGCAGCGTCAGGAGCAGCGTGACCACGGTGCCGAACATCGCCGTCGCCGAGGCCGAGCGCCTGGTGCGCACGCTCGACAGCGCGATGATGAACATGGCGAGCGGAGCGATGAGCAGCGCCGGGACCGCCCACGGCAGCGTCGTCGAGGGGTCGAACGTGAAGCCCGACGACGCTCTGGTGCTCGATGCCGCTCCAGACGCCGCCGCGATGATCTCGCCAGCGCGGGCGATGAGGCTCAGCGAGAGCGCTCCCGGCCGGCGATTCCGAGGCCCAGCGCGACCAGCGCGGTGGCGGCGATGGCGAGCAGCATCGCGAACTCCTGGCCGAGCAGCTGCGGACCGCCTGCCGCCGCAAAGCGCGCGATCCCGGCGAACGCGACGCCCGCCCCTGCGAACATCAGCGGAATGCCGGCCAGCGCCGCGGTCAGGTCCCGGTGCCAGGCGGCGGTGAACATGCCGGCCGCGACCAGCCCGGCGGCCACGAACAGGACTCCGACCAGGTCAGCGCTCACCGCGTCCGGTCCCTGACCCGCCACGCGGCTGCCGCTCCCGCCAAGGCAACCGCGACCAGCAGCGCGACCGCCTCGGTCGCGAGCGCGTCATGGGCGAACAGCAGGCGTCCCAGGTTGGCGGCCCCGAACGTCCCGCCGAAGTAGCCCGTGTACGCGAAGTCGCCGCGGAACGCCGAGTACGCGAGGACGGCCAGGAGAAGCGCTGCTCCGATCGCGCCCAACTGGCGCCACAGCGGACCAACCACGGCATCGACGCGGCGGTACTGCGGGCTGGCGAACATCAGGGCGCATCCGGCGTAGCAGATCAAGGCCACCACCGCGGCGTAACCGGCCGAGAGCGAGAGGTAGATGCCCGCAAGCCCAAGCCCGAACACCCCGAGGGCGACGCCGCGCTGGTCGCGGCGGGTAAGCAATGCGACCCCGAGCCCTCCGGCGAGTGAAACCCCGGAGGACACGTAGAAACCAATTGTTTGGAGGGGGTCCATGGACACTCCGTGGTGGTTTGAAGGGCGGCTTTACGTGGCGGCTTTCGGCTATCGCCCCGGTTCGCGCCAAGCATACAGAATGCCGGCTCCCGCAATTAGGAGGGCGGCGAGCGCTGCGACCAGCGCACCTATCGTCGGCGTAACGCTCAAAGCGCTGTACGCGTAGGCGGCCAGAAGCACGAGCCAGGCGAATCCGAGCGTCCCGGCGGCGACCTGGACCAGGTCTCGCTTGCGCAGCTCGCGGGAAAATACAGCCATGGGGGCAGTATCGCAGGCGCTTGTCGACTTCGCCAAATACGTCCGGCAGCCTGCCGCGCCCGGGATCGAGGTGATCGAGACGCCTCGCTACCGGATCGTCCTGCAGCCGGACTTTCCGATCCCAGGGCCGAACAGCGTCGGATGGGTGCGCTGCCGTCCCCACGAGGCCGGCGTGCTGATCGACGAGGTACGCGCGCAGGTGGCGCCTCGCCACGTCCCGCTCATGTGGACGCTCGACCCGGAGACGGAGCCCGCCGACTTCACGGACTACCTGGAGGCTCGCGGCATCCAACCTGACCCGCACGGGTCGACCGCGGCGGTGATGGTCCTCCCGATCGACGCCGAGATCGAAGGTCCCGCGGTCGCCGGGCTCGAGATTAAGGACGGCCTCGCTGACGCGGAGGCGTTCCGCATGTCAGACGCAGTGAACGCCGAGGCCTTCACCTCGGGGACGCTCGACGATGATCCGGCCAGGACCGAAGCGCTGGAGCGCCGGCGC
>Ga0209471_1001769_pt1 | contig 12646 bp, 9 predicted proteins | sample GraSoiAngelo_128_FD_185885 | JGI IMG/M metagenome (GOLD analysis project Ga0209471, IMG submission 185885) | Grasslands soil microbial communities from the Angelo Coastal Reserve, California, USA - 14_0927_12_20cm (SPAdes) (version 2) | ecosystem: Environmental > Terrestrial > Soil > Grasslands ...
AGTTCGAGCCAAGAGATCCGAGCCCCAACACAATCAAGTTCCTATCGCTCAGAATCTTGCCAAGGTTTCCAGTGGAAAACCTGAACTGAACATTCTCTCCGTCTTTCGGGACGAGAGCAACTACCATGAGTCCTGTGAGCACTCCGAGGCTTCCGCTGATCACGAGGGTAGACCGCCAGCCTGTGACGGTTGCGAGGAGAATCCATCCAAAGAGGCCGAACAAGCCCCCGATATCGAATGCGGAATTAATCAGCCCGACGCCAGTGCCCGATTTTCCTCCGAGAAATCTAGTCATGAGCACAACCGAGGGTGCGAATACTAGTGCCATTCCAGCTCCCACGATGAAACGTAGGATTGCAACTTGAAGAATGGATGCCGAGATGGAAGTGCCTAGCACGGCTAGAGACGAGACGAGTACGCCTAGTGATACTGTTCTCTTGGGACCCCATTTCGCCGCGAGTACTCCGCCCGGTACCTGCATGATTCCGACGCCTAGGTAGAAGCTTGAGGTGAGCGTTCCGAGGCCTGAGACGCCGCTGTTGAGTTCGGCACTCATCAGGTAGAAGATCGCTCCGATGTTCAACCAATTGATGGCATAGACAATTCGGGCTGCAACAAGGGCGATGACCGGCCGCTGTGTCGAAAGCTGCGCCCACAAATCTTTAGGAGCTAAATCGAAAAATGTTGATCGCGAATTTTGTGATGGTCTCGTGTCTTAGGGGATTATTGTCATGCGGGTCTTCTCTTCCACCTTTGTCCCGACGTAGCGGTCGCTCCACTTTTGACTCATCTCACCATGCGTCCCTAATCCAACCGCCACGTCTATGAGAAGTAGGACCCAGTAGATCTTGCTGATGTTCCGAATGAGACTGGTTCGCATATCCACTGGTTTTCCATCGACTCTCTGTACCTGCAGACCCATGATCTCTTTGCCCAAGGTCTTACCGTAGAGTCCCTCAGCGAGGAAGAAGTAGAGGAAGACGACTAGAGGTATCAATCCGCCAAACGATAGGCCCCACCACGCATTCCACCATGCTGGAAATGCCCCTAGACTCGTCGATGGGAGGCTCAATCCGATAATGAAACGAATCGACACTGCGATTGCAATGATTGCTAGTACGACCGTGACAATAACTGCGTCGATGATGAAAGCGATTAGTCGCCGGGCCCAGTGGTTCTGGACATTCTTGTCATCCTTCAGTAATTCGAAGCCTGTTGGAGACTGGACACCCATAGTGCCCCGAACAGAAGCGCCGCACTTCGAACAGAATCCTGCGTCTTCTCGAAGTTCGGTCCCACACTTCCAGCAGTATACCAAGGGGTACTCGGACGTTCGAATCTCCCGCCGTGGGCTTAAACTTGACGCCGCAGGGGAGGTTCACGTCCTCATAGAGGCGTCAATAGGCGCTCCAGTGGTCACCAGATAATGACGAATTGGAGCCTGTACTCGGCTTGTTTATGGCTTGGTTACTATCATTCTAAACCGTCAGCGGAGGGCTGAGCGTGAATAGCTCAGGGGAACAGCCAGGCTTGCGATTAGTAGTCGTATCTAACAGGCTACCGTTCACAGCGAGCAGCAAGGACGGCAAGCTGGCTTTTCGCGCAAGCCCAGGCGGGCTTGTCTCTGGACTAACTGCGTATCTGGAATCATCCAGACAAGGTTCCCCCAATCGAGATTACTTGTGGGTCGGCTGGCCGGGCATCGAGATCGACGAAGGGTCTCAGGACAGACTGAGGTCGAAAGCCGCCAAGCAACAAGCCTCACCAGTCTTCTTAGACGCCAAAACAATGGACGGGTTCTACCACGGATTCTGCAACAGCACAATCTGGCCCTTGTTCCACTATTTTCCCACCTACGCCAAGTTCGATGAGAACGACTGGGCACAATACGTCAAGGTAAACGAGGTCTTCAGAGACTCCCTACTGAAAGTCGTCCAGCCAAACGACACTATCTGGGTCCACGACTATCATCTCATGCTTCTCCCGCAACTCTTGAGAGAGAAGATGCCTGATCTGCCGATCGGATTCTTCCTCCACACACCTTTCCCATCGTACGACGTCTTCCGCACGCTCCCGACGAAATGGCGCAGAGCCATCCTGGAAGGCATTCTTGGAGCTGACCTGGTCGGATTCCATACAATCGACTATACACAACATTTCCTCAGATGCATACTTCGCATCTTGGGAATCGAACACAATTTTGGCCAGGTGCTCATCGACGGGGAGAGAGCGGTGAAGGTCGACACCTTCCCGATGGGCATCCACTACGGGCAGATTCATGATGACGTGAAGACTGACACCGTGCAGCAGGAAGCGAAGGCTCTTCGCGACAGACTAGGCAACGTCAAGATAGTTCTTTCCCTTGACAGGCTTGACTATACGAAAGGGATCAAGCATCGCCTAGAAGCTTACGCGACTTTTCTCGAGCGGTGTCCGCAATGGCTCCGAAAAGTAGTCCTCATGCTTTCAGTCGTCCCTTCAAGGCTAGGGTCAGAACATTACGAGCAGATGAAGGAGGAGATCGACAAACTAGTAGGGAGCATCAACGGAAGATTCGGGGCCATCGATTGGAACCCGATAGTCTATCGATACAGGTTTCTGCCGTATCATCAATTGTTGAGCCTCTTCGCTATGAGCGACGTGGCTCTGGTAACTCCTCTGAGAGATGGTATGAACCTGATTGCGAAAGAGTATGTCGCCTCTAGAGCTGACCAGAAAGGGGTCCTGATTCTTAGCGAGATGGCTGGAGCCTCTCGAGAGCTAGGGGAGGCGCTCATCATCAATCCCAACGACGAGTCAGAAATCGTAGACGCGCTCAAGACTGCTCTAGAAATGCCCGAAGAGGAACAAGTACGGCGTAACGAGGTAATGCAGAACAGGCTAGGACGTTACGACGTTATCAGATGGGGCCAGGACTTTACTGGAAAACTCAACTCGGTCAAAGACCAGCAGAAGAGGTTCAATGCACGTCTAATGGACAAGTCAACAAGAGAGAAGCTGATCAAAGACTACACGAGTTCTGCAAACAGAATCCTATTCCTAGATTATGACGGCACACTATCCCCCTTCAAGGAGCGACCTGAGACTGCAGTCCCAGGTGCGATCCTCCTGTCCACACTCGACGCACTTGCAGAAGACCCACGAAACAACATAGTAATCGTGAGTGGTCGTCATAGAGATCTCTTACACAAATGGTTCGGACCCTTAAGCATAGGAATCGTTGCGGAGCATGGGGCATGGATCAGAGAGAAGGACAAGGACTGGCTGCCAGCGATTAAAGTTGAGAGCAACTGGAAAGAGAAGGTTCGGCCCATTCTCCGAAGCTACGAAGACCGGCTTCCCGGCTCCTTCGCTGAAGAGAAAGAGTTCTCCTTGGTCTGGCATTATCGAGCAGCCGACCCGGAATTGGCCTCGGTACGTTCGAAAGAGCTTGCTGATGAACTGGGATATTTCACCGAGAATACCGAGCTTCAAGTGCTTCAAGATAGCAAGTCGATCGAAGTGAGAAACGTGGGGATCGACAAGGGAATGGCTGCGAAGCTATTGCTTTCCGAGAAAACATTCGACTTCGTTCTGGCCGTAGGCGACGATCTAGCGGACGAAGAACTCTTCAAGGTTCTTCCCGAAAAATCCTATTCGATCAAAGTAGGACTCGCAAAATCCTACGCTAAGTTCAACCTGAAAAACCATCGTGACGTCATTCAACTACTGACGGATCTTGCAAAGACGGTCAACGTGCCCTAATTGCTCGTTTTCCTTGCGGCTCCTGCTCGTTTCCAGACCCTGAAAATAGAGCCTTCTAGATTCAAAGCAGCCCCAAAACCTAAAACAAAGCCTGAATCAGAACAATCAACAATGCAACCCCCCTCCCGGGGGGGACCACTTGCGATCAGATCGGACAAGTTCTCACTTCGATTGTCTGCCTGGCTAACGGAAGCTCCCGTGATCGGCGTATCTTCGGCAATGATCGGCAAGTTCCTCCGTAAACCAAACGTCCTGCAGATTTAGCAGAACTCTCTGAGATGTATGAGGCCGCCCTGCTTAGTCATCGACCGCTGATCTTGTTCGATATTGCTTTGGCATACCGGATCAGTCCAGTCTTTCGCCGTGCCTCTTCGAGATGCACGCTCGCGGTTATCAGTCCCATGTGGGTGTAGGCCTGAGGAAAATTCCCCAGCGCTTCGCCGGTTTTTGGGTCGATCTCTTCAGAATACAGTCCAAGATGATTACTTCGCTTCGTCAACTGGTTCAAGAGTCCCTCCGCCTCCCGAAGCTTTCCCAGTCTAGTCAGACAGTCGACCATCCAGAAGCTGCAGACTGTGAAAGTGCCCTCTTTTCCTATCTGGCCGTCGTCTACTTTGTATCTGTAAATCAGGTCGTCTTCAGACAATTCTTCCCGAATCCGCTGGATGGTTGCACTCATCTTCGGATCCTTTGCCGGAAGAAACCCTACAAGGGGCATGAGAAGATTCGCAGCGTCCAAGTCCTCGCCTCCAAAAACCATTGCGAAAGCCTTCTTCTTCTCAGACCATCCCTCGGAGAGGATGTGGCTCCTGATCGTCTTCCTGACTGGCTCCCATCTCCGCCAGTCCTCGTCATACCCGAGCTCACGAGCCATCTTGATTGCCCTATCGAGAGCTACATAGCACCACATCGTCGACTCCACAAACGTCTTCGGCTGCCGGATCTCCCATATTCCACTATCAGGACTCTGCCATTCCTTCATCGCCCGGTCCGCTGAATACCTCACGAGGTTTTCGTAGACCTGACCAGTCGTCCATCCCAATGTGTGGAGAAAGTAGACGTAGTCTGCCAGGATTCCATACACGTCTAGCTGCAACTGCTTTGAAGCTGCGTTCCCAACTCGAACAGGACTTGAGCGTCGATATCCCTCAAGGTGGTCGAGAGTGGTCTCAGGTATTTCCCTCTCGCCACCTATGCCCATCATGATCTGCAATTTCTCCTTCGAATGTCTACGGAGATTGATGAGCCATCTTGCATAGTCCAAAGCCTCTCTGCTTGCTCCAGCCTCACTAAGAGCAAGAACCGAAAGCGCGTTGTCCCTAATCCAGGAATATCGATAGTCCCAGTTTCTTAGAGTGCCGATGCTCTCGGGGAGAGAGGTAGTGACTGCTGCCACCATTGCTCCCGTTGGAGCATACTGCAATAGCTTCAGGACAAGACAGGATCTGACAACATTGGCCCGGAAGGGTCCTTGGTATTTTACATGCCCGACCCAGCGTTTCCAATAGGAGAGGGTTTTCGAGAGCTTCTTGCTAGTCTCGTATCGTGTTGCGGGGACTGTCGGGTTTTTCCCCCACTTCAGAACGAAGACAGCCCTCTGACCATTCGATAAACTGAAATCATTAGTCAGAATATTCTTGTCCGTAACGCGGAGCTTCACCGATGACACGAGATTGACCTGATATCCCCGATTTGTCGCGGCGCACCCCTCTGCGGTCTCTAGTAGTGTCGTATTTCCTCGAGCGTAATCTAGTCGGGGCTGGAAAATGATTCGAAGTCCAGCTTCACCCTCGACGCAGTCGACAATTCGATGAAGTTCTTGGAATCCCTTCGCCTCACCTTTCTCCATGAAACAAGGCAAGAAGTCTGTGAGCTCGATCTTTCCCTGGTTAGTTTCGAAAATGGTGGAGAGCACGTTCGTGTCGCCCTCGTAGCTCTGTTTTGTCTTGAATTTGTCAGTAGGAGACAGCTGGAATTTTCCACCCTTCCGCACGTCGAGCAAGGCCGCGAACACGCTGGGGGAGTCGAACCGTGGGGCACAGTACCAGTCGATCGAGCCGTCCAGTCCCACCAGGGCGGCAGTGTGCATGTCTCCAATGACTCCGTAATCGCTGATCGGCTTGTAATCTACTGCCGAACTTGAGCTGTCTGACATGAATCAATGATTCCTGAGCGGACCAGAGCGTCCAAGAACCGAGTCTCAAAAGTGCTTCGAGACTCAGGCCGCGATCAACGAGGCTTCGTGTCATATAAGGCTCTGTATTGGCGTTTGGGCTAATGGCTGGCCCCTTGCCATCCTCTCGCCCGACCGTGCCGCTAGTCTTTGGAAACGTGAGTCGAGGAGCTTTCGGCTAATTCATTCAGTTCTCGGCCCATTATTTGCATGATTCGCCAGCCTTCTCGAAACTTTGAGCCTAGATGTTGATACACGTCAATCGCGGGCCTATTCCAGTCAAGGACTTCCCATCGCACGCCAAAGCACTGCTCGTCAATCGCAGTCTTCGCAAGACGCGCCATTAGTGCTCTACCGATTCCCTTGCTTCGAAACTGGGGTCGCACGAATAGATCTTCGATGAAGATTCCGGGTCGTCCTTGCCACGTGGAGTAGTTGTAGAAGAAGAAGGCCATGCCCGCAGGCTCTCCGTTCCATTCTGCGATTATCACTCGAAACTTTGGGCTAGGTCCGAACCCGTCGCGGTGCAGATCATTCTCCGTGCAGGAGACGGCGTTCTGTGCCCGTTCGTATTTGGCCAACTCTCGAATGAACGATAATATTAGCGGAATATCGTCAGGGGCTGCTTTGCGAAGATTCAACATAGCAGATGCTAGTCTGAACATCGGGGTTATGTAAGATTGCTCGATTAGCGAGACGATTTACGAATCATAGGTTCAGTCAGGGTCCCAACTATCGGACCGGTTTTTCATCGTCAAACCCGTGAGTACAGAAAAACCAGCCAGAACCTTGAAGTCTGTTTTCGAAGACGGCTGAATCCTGAGTCTCGTAAGGTCTTATCAACACTGCCTAGCGGGTGCAAGTAGAAGAGCACACCTCCTCTCCTTCCTTGGAAGTAATTCACGACACTCAAGGCAATTCGAAAGGGCAGTTTGGTGACGCCTACGTCCCGGGGAACTGTGAAACCGATCATGACTCTACTGGCTTTTATGGCGTTCTTCAGCAAGGGCTTCCATTCGGAATAGCAACATAGCACCTTATCCATGACCACAATATCCGATTCTGGGAGCTCACTCGTCGCTCCGTTTCCCAGCTGAAATTTGGCTCGACTCTCAAATCCATCCGCACGGGCCAGTTCGGTGGCAGCGCCGATCATCTTCGGAGAGAGGTCGAACCCGACAGCGTTGCAGGCCCCTTCCTTGAGAAGCTCGAATGAGAGGCCACCGGCGCCGCAGCCGAGATCGAGAATAGATCTATCTCGCACCTTGTTATCGAGGATGAATCTCAGGAGTAGCTTGCTGCTCCGGGATAATCCCTTGTTCTTGTAACGCTCGCAGAACTCGCAAGCATCACCATCAAATTCTTCGGCGATCTTGTCTGTTTCGACCGAGTTTGGCTCCACCTGAATTGGTTCCTATACCGTTTGGTACGCTCTTCTCAAAGTTTTTCCTAGACCTACTTAGGACCACGGGTCGAGTCGCTCCAGCATCCTACGTCGAGGTGATTTAGAAAAAAAGGGATCTGAAGGGTTGGTTTTGTCTGGAGCTACGCGGTCTGGTAAGCTACAGCAACTTGGGGTAGTGGTGTGCCGTCGGATTGGGTTGTCAAGGTGTCGTCGGTGTAGATTATCACTGCTAAGCCGTTGGTCGGGTTTATCGCGTCTTGGAAGAGGTCTAGAAGATTGCGTGTTCCTCGCTGGCAGCCGATGCCGTTTGTGCATATGACTCCTACATGGTTGGGATGGCTGGTAACAACTATCTGCGCGAAGTGTGCTCCTCCATCAGTGCTCCGCGCCATGTACACGTTCCAGACTGCGCTAGGATCATTCTTGCTGGTTGCGCTGGTCCCATAGTAGACGTAGTCGACCGTGGTGCCGCGTGCAGCTATCCATGGGAAGACAGCTGTTACAGCTGGGGCTACGTTGACTGCAATGGGGTTTGTCCATGTTTGGCCTTGGTTGGTTGAGCTGGAGAGGAAGACGCTGTGAGCGTCGGACCATCCAGCGAAGAGGTTCCCACTCAGCGGGTCTGCCGCGAGGTCAGCGAAGACATTGTTCAATGCAACATTCGGAGTTCCCGAGAAGACCAGTGTTGGAGTCCATGTTTGGCCCATGTCAGTGCTCTTTGACACGTAGATGTTGTTGAAGTTGGCAGTCTTCGCCTTCTGCAATCCTCCAACCCCCGAGGCGTAAACGTCGTAGACATTGTGGGTCACTGAATCAGCTATGATCTTTCCTTGGTCATTGTCGAAGGTCGAGTTGCTCGTCGCTCCTCCTTGGCCAACGATCGGGTCACCTACACGGTGGAAGGTTATGCCGTCGTCGTCTGATCTTTGAACGTGAATAGTTGTACTGGAACCTGAGTCATGATAGGAAATGTAGACATGTGCTCCGTCAGAGGTAATCCATGGGCGATCAGCTTGGGTCGTGTCAATGATCTGGGACGTGCAGTGGGCAAGACTGTTAGAGAAGTCCGCATTCGTACAGGTGATGGCGGATACTCCAAGCTGGGTAATCCTGGTTTGGGGATTGAAGAAAGCCAACAGAGTTGTCGCATGTAATGTGCCTGTTGAGCCAATGTCAACATCAGCATCCTCTCCTCCTCCCACTCCAGGTGCAAGGGAAGTATCGATCTGACCTTGGAAGGCCGGGGTCTGTCCAAACGAGGCTTTCCAAGCGTTGGTGGCGAATTGTGTCCAGGAGAGTGAGACGAAGACCGCGGTGCCATCCGGTCCGATGGAGAGTTCGGGCTCACTGCCTCCGTCGGGTCGAATAAGTGGTATATTGACGAAGCTGGGCGAGGCGGGTTTTCCGTGAACGGCGACTGGTATGGCGATTGTGATGATCAGGGCTAATGCAAACAGTAGGGGAGATGTTTTCATACTATCTCGCTCGTTGGTTTGGAATGACGATTCTTGCTCATATTGCTTTCGGAAAGTGGATATTAGTAACCAGAATTGTCTCAGCGAAAGGGAGATGTTGAAGGATGAACTATCGTAAGCTTGGGATTTCCGGGCTTAAGCTCAGCGAACTCTCGTTGGGTGCCTGGGTCACATACGGTGGGCAGGTCGGCGAGGAAGTCGCAGTCAAGTGTATGTCAGCCGCCCATGATGCCGGGGTGAACTTCTTCGATAACGCAGAGGCCTACGCTCATGGCAACGCGGAGACTGTGATGGGGAATGCGATCAAGCGCTTGGGCTGGCGCAGAGAGAGCATCGTGGTCTCCAGCAAGGTCTTCTGGGGTGGAGATGGACCAAACGACAAAGGCCTGTCGAGAAAGCACGTGTATGAAGCATGTCGAAACTCTTTGCGAAGGCTTCAACTAAGTTATCTCGATCTGTTCTTCTGTCATCGTCCTGATCCTAACACGCCGATCGAGGAGACGGTTCGAGCAATGGACGATCTCATTCACCAGGGTCTAATTCTCTACTGGGGAACATCAGAGTGGAGTGCCGCAGAGATTATGCGGGCACACGGCATAGCTCGAGAGCTAGGACTGACACCTCCAACGATGGAACAGCCTCAGTACAACATGCTGCACCGGGAGCGGGTTGAAGTCGAGTATCTATCGCTGTACCGAGAGATTGGACTTGGAACCACGATCTGGAGCCCGCTAGCTTCGGGACTGCTGACTGGGAAATACAAGAATGGTGTTCCTCCAGGCTCGCGAGCTACGCTGGAAGGGTATGGTTGGTTGCGTGAGAGTCTGATAACCTCCGAGAATATTGCGAAAGTAAACCAGCTTGAGCCGATAGCAAAAGACCTGGGTTGTAGTTTGGCACAGCTAGGACTGGCTTGGTGCCTGAAAAACCCACACGTCAGCACCGTAATGACTGGAGCCAGCCGACCAGAACAAGTGGTCGAGAACATGAAAGCAGTCGATGTGGTAGACAAGCTGGGCTCTGAAGTAATGGACCGGATTGACGATGTTCTTGGAAACAGGCCGGAATCGGAAGAATCGGGCTAGGCGATTTGCTCCACGTCACGGAAGCTGACGTAAGAAATCTTCTCCCATTCTCAAAGGCCGTCGAGTTGGCACGAGAAGCATATCTGAGACTCGCCAAAGGGAAAGCGGCAAATCCTGAGCGTGTCTGGCTGACAGTTCCTGGCGGCGCTTCTATGTTCTTTATGCCGGCATATGTCTTTGGACAGAGAACAGTCTCCGTCAAGATTGCCCGCCTCAACCCCCAGAACTCAGCAGTCTCTCTTCCGACTGTAATGTCTGATGTCCTAGTATACGATTCCCAGAGCGGAGTCTTGCTTGCGGAGATCCCCGGTGAGAGCCTGACCGCGATTCGGACAGCCGCGAGTTCTGCCGTGGCGACAGATATTCTGGCGCGAAGGGATGTGGAATCCTTAGGGCTGTTGGGCACGGGCCGTCAAGCAGAGGCTCACGTCCCCGCCATTCAACATGTGAGAGACATATCTCGAGTAGTCGTCTATTCAAGGGACAAGGGCAGGCGGGAGGTTTTTGCTCGAGAGATCTCGCGACACTACAAAGTAGACGCCCTGGCCGCCGATTCTCCTGAGGAAGTCGTGAAAGAGTCTGGTCTTCTCGTAACAGCGACCACATCTCATACTCCTCTTTTCAAGGGAGAACTGGTCGAGAACGGCTCACACGTAAACGCAATAGGAGCTGCAGAGCCCGACACGAGAGAGGTTGACACAACACTAGTCAAGAGGTCCATTCTAGTAGTAGATTCGCGAGCGCAGGCGATCTCGACATATGGAGACATTGTCATTCCGATAAGAGAAAAGGCGATTGAGAAGACGGACATTCGAGCAGAGCTCGGAGAATTGCTCATGGGGAAATACTCGATACATCCCAACTCGGATGATATTACGTTGTTCAAATCTGGAGGGCTAGCTGTACTCGACGCGATGGTTGCGGACCACATAGTCTCACGAGTTGAGAAAAGCGATCTCTAGAGCCGCCTGCAAAGGCTTACCTCAAGGTCTAGTTCTGAAAAACATGGTTATGTCTAGTACCTTCCTATCTCAGATAATCGCAAGAAACTGCTCAAAAACATGGACAGTCTATAGGGATATTCCGGCAACTGTAACGGTGACTGTCACGCTTGTCGTATGAGAAACGTTTCCGCTAGTAGCAGTGATCGTCACAGTATACGTTCCGGGGGTAGTGAGGAGTGATGCCGATACCGTTAGAGCTGCTGAACCAGTCCCGCCGGGTTGCAGATTTACCGCGGATGAACTAAGAGCAGCTGTCGGTTGGGCAGGCGAGAGCCCAGCGGTAAGGCTTGAGGGAGCTACTCTTGCTGTGAGACTCACACTACCAGAGAAGCCGTTGACGCTGGTCAATGTCAATGTCGAGGTGCCGGAAGATCCAATCGAGATGGATAGCGAGGTTGGGTTGGCGGCCACTCCGAAATCGACGATGTCTACGGAAACGGTTACTGCTCGTGTCAGACTATCGTTCGTGCCGGTTACCCGAATGGTGTAATTACCTAGAGATGATGCAGCAGTGGCAATGGTCAGCTTTGATTTGGCGATTCCACCGGAGGCGACCGTGACATTGGATGGGTTCATTGTTGCAGTGGGAGGAGCACCGACTGTATTGGAAGTGGATGATACGGTTGTCGAGAAGGAAACACCCCCCGTGAACAGGTTGAACGTGTTGACCGTGATGTCGGAATTCGCAGACTGGCTGGATAGGACAGCTAGGCTACTGGGACTTGCGCTTAGCTCGAAGTCCGAGGAGGTGTTTGAGATTCTCCACGCGGTGACAGGATGTATCTCCCACCCGGAAAAGTTATGATCCGACTCGTTCACGTGGTCGGCGTCCCAGAAAACGAATCCTTGGATGTCAATCAGCGATTTGTATGCTGCTGTCTGCGCCACTAGTGTGTTGTTGTCGCAAGCAGTGTTCAGGCCGCAGTACGATGCTCCTTTCCAGTCATGATCTATCTCCGCGTGAAGTTGATGCGTGCAGCCCGTAGTATTCGTTGAATCGCACGGGCCATATCCGGGAGTGAAGATGTTGAATGTTGAGTCGGATTGCCGACCGTTAGGATACTGTGAGCCTCCATTTATTGGCATGAAGCTGGTATTCCAGTCCTCCTCAGCGCGATAGCCTCGTTGGACACCGTTGACCTGGACGAACGCCGATACTATCTGACCATTCGCATTACTGATTGTGCATGAAGGTCCCGGAGATGTCCATCCCTGTGGGGTGGAAGACGAGGGAGTCAACCAACTCTTGGTATTACCCGGTCCGTACGGCGACGTGATTCCAGGATTGAAAACGCTCCCGCCCTGTGTAGCTCCACCTTGAGGTCCAGTCTGGTTTCCGACGATCTGTTCAACTGTCACCAGTGTGGGTGTGCAGTTAACGTTCGGGTTCCAAGAGGTCAACCCGGTTGAAGGACTAGCCATCGCACTTGCTGGAAATAGTCCTAGGTGGGCCGGGATCAGGATAGCGGCCATGAGCGCGCAGGTGAGAACTGTTACTCTGGTCTTCTTGCTTAGAAGATACATCGTTTACTGCTTCCCAAGTCTCAATAATACGTCTCGGCGGGCGGATATTTTAGCCGAGTGTCTACAGTGTGTTTGGAGAGCACACTTTTCGGGGCAATAGTGTGCCAACTGACACTTGGCTTGAGGTTTCTACAATAATATAGACAAACGAAGACATGTCAAGTCTAATGTGGGATTAGACGACCTTCTTCCTGTAGGAATGGAAGACCAATAGGTCATACAGAATCTTCGAGAAG
>Ga0209471_1001773_pt1 | contig 12632 bp, 10 predicted proteins | sample GraSoiAngelo_128_FD_185885 | JGI IMG/M metagenome (GOLD analysis project Ga0209471, IMG submission 185885) | Grasslands soil microbial communities from the Angelo Coastal Reserve, California, USA - 14_0927_12_20cm (SPAdes) (version 2) | ecosystem: Environmental > Terrestrial > Soil > Grasslands ...
ATGCCAGACAGGAAATGTTCTAGAAAAAATAGGGGGTCTTAGCGACCGACCCTCGCGTCGCATGAGTGGTCCCTGCGGACCCATGTGAAAGTAAGTATCGGGCTCTAACGACGCCTGACTGATTCGTCCTGCTTGTCCAGGTCAGGGTTTTATCATAGCTCAGCCAGCCCGGTTTGCTCCGTTCATGTCTCTTCCAAAACCCGGCGAAAACGTCAAAGTGACATTGATGAGCGGCGAAACAATCGAGGGAGTCGTCGAATGGATCGATGGAGGAGGCGCCTGGGTCAAAGGAGCCCAGAAGAGCAGATGGGTGCCGCTCGAAGCCTTCCAGCCTCCACCGCAAGCGGACGACTCGAAAGACGACGAGTAACCAATCTTGTCCAATCCTCTGCATGTAAGGATGAAACTACTTTACGAAAACGAGTCCTTTGCTGGAGTCTATCTCGAAGGTCTCTGTATCGATCTTGGACGCTGACCCGTTCAGCTTCCTTACCTTCAATTCTCGCCCGTTCGGATCCGAATCGTCCTTGTCCAGATCCATAACACACGACGCAGTATCTTCCAACCACTTGACCACCTCCTTCGGTGCCTTGGAAAGATCCACCGTCAAGACCAGTGTCACGTTCGAGTCTCTTAGCTTGTCCAGGGTCTCGCTTAATCGCTTGACAAAATCCTTGGACTCGACCTTTGCTATCACCGGATCGAGCGAGTCGAAGAGAATCTTCGTCTTCTCGCCGATAAACATGGAACTGTTCTTTATGAGCGCATCTTGTATCGAATCGAAGTCAAACGCCTTCTCAACATAGTACGGCTCAAAGCTGAACGAGTCGGACTGGGCCGAAAACCCGTCCACCAGCAAGAACCTATATTGAGACTCAGCCTCTGATGGATCCGCCCCCATTTTTTTCATCTGATCCCTAAGAGCAGCAGGCGCCTTATCGTAGGTAACGAACATGCACGGATCTCCTTGCTTCAGAAAACTGTTCGCAAGCCCAGAGCAGAGAGTCGTTTTTCCAGATCCTTGGCTACCATTTACGACCACCAAGCCTGGAGACTCTAGGCTTCCTTTTGTAAGCTCGAAGATATGGTCAAAGGCTTGGGACGCTTTTGGAGGGCTGGGACGCTTCAGAGCTTCTTCCCGGACAGGCTTCTCTGGCTTGTCCGGTGAGGGCGGCGGATAGAACTTGGGCTGGACCGCTTCCTTCGCCAGCTGCTCCATAGGCGCGGAGGGTTTCACGGAACGGACTGGAGGCGCTGGAGGTGGAGGAGGCGCGGTAGTCACTGGTGCCGGAGGCGCGGGAGCTGGTTTCTCTGGGTCAGGGCCTTTCTTTCCCCCTAGACCTATCATCATCGGCCGACTTGTTGGCGTCGCCCTCGGCGGAACCCATTCAGCAGTACTTTGCAACGAGAACGCTCCTGGCTGATCGCCACCCATCGAGTTCGCATCAGAGGGCAAATCTCTGAGCAGAGACTGTAGCAGTCTACTCAGCGAACTGTCCTCGTCTCCCTGCGGAGGACCCTGCCAGCTTCTCGGCGGTTGATAGGAGATGTTGGCGTTCATTGGCGGAGAAGTTGGAGGAGAAGGAGGACTAGAAGCACTTACGGGAACAGGAAGAGCTTGGAGTGGTGCCCCAGGAGAGTTGGGCGCTGAAGTAGGCATGGATATCGACGATTCTACAATCTCTTCGTGGTCTTTCTCGTCTTTCTTCTTCTTTCCGAATAGGGTGAGTATTCCTATCACCGTGAAAAGGGACCAGATGGGATCAAGACTGGTAAGTTGGACTAGCATTCGTTCAACCCATACCTAGTGATCATTCAAGCTCATCCAAGGATACTTGTCCTAGTAGTATCTCGAACAGGAGAACACAGCATGAGTTGTTCTTGGATAGGAGTGATGTTACCCTAGTGAATAGTCACTGGAAACAACCCTGAACCGTTCCTTCAATGCTGAACGCTACAATCCGTCCATTACTAGAACTACCTTTTTGTCTTCAGAATATCCGACTTCGTCAGAATACCGACGATGTTCTCGCCTTTAGAAACGAGGACGCCATAGTTGCTCTGCAACAATCCCAGAACGAGGTCAAGTGGAGTATCATTGTTGACCACCGGCAACGGCGAATCCATGATCTCGCGAACCTTTAGGGCAAGGACCGACTCTAAGGACTCGCCTCGAGCAGCCCGATCGAGTATCGTCTTCTCCGAAATACTTCCAACACATCGTCCGCTTTCGAAAACGGGAAGCTGCGAATAACCCCTACGCCTCATCAAGTCAACAGCATCTCGAACAAGCTGCGTTCTCGCCACAGAGACAACAGGACGACTAATGAGCTCATCCACGCGACGTGCCGGGCTCTCAACCCCTGCTCTTTCTAAAGCGCTGAACAGTCTTTGCACCACCGAATAAGACGGGTCCACTGAACCGGCCTCTATCTTCGCGATTATGGACTGGCTTACTCCAGCCGATACGGCGAGTCTAGACTGTGTCAATCCTAGCTCTTTCCGTTTCTTTGGAATCTCCCCCAAGGATGGAAGCATGCCTCTAGACGGGTTTACGATGCTCTTATTCCTATCGGAATACAGAAAGCCCCATTCCTAACGGAATATGAGTACAACAGAACTTATATAATTAGAATAACTGAAACGACGACGAAAACATGTCCCCAGAAATCCAGCTTGCCGGGATTCACCCGCGGTCGGAAAAGCTAATTGAACTTACCCGCTCGTACGAGCGATCGAAAACCAGCTGGAACCAAGTGGAAGCTCAACTTGAGCGTGAGACTAGAGAACTCATCAAACTTCAAGAGAGCCTCGGCTTCCGACATATTTCCGACGGGGCCCTAGGCTGGCAAGATCAACTAAGGCCTATCGCGCGATCTCTCAAAGGAGTGGAGTCGGGCACCCGATACTCAAGATGGTTTGACACCAACACATTCTACCAAAAGCCCACCGTCACAGGCAAGATTTCAGCCAGCGAGATCGACCCCGAGAGTTTTCTCCGAACAGAACTCTTGACAGGAGAAAGGAATAGAAAAATCACTCTTCCCGGACCATACACCTTCTCCCAACTATCAGAAAACAGGCACTACGAAAATTATCCTGACATGCTCTTCGACATCGCAGTTGCCGAGCGCGAGATAATTAAGAGACTCCGGAATGAGGGTGTTTCGCTCTTCCAACTATCAGAACCCTGCTTGGTCTATCAACCCTACAGAGAGAGCTTTAGGGACCAGTCGGAAGTTGAACTCGCTCTCAGAGCAATTCGGTCCGTGGTCGAGGACAACCCCGGAGAGTTTGTGGTCCAGACCTATTTTGGCGACGTTGCTCCCGTACTCCCCAAGCTTCTGGACCTGCCGATCTACGGCATTGGAATTGACCTCTTCGAAACTGACATTTCCGCACTTCGCGAACAAGTCTCGAAAGCGCTTGTTTTGGGTGTTGTCGACTCGCGGGAATCCTATGTTGAGGACCCTCGCTGGATTGCTGACACGGCAAGGAAATTCTGCGATCAAGTGGATGTTCAAGACCTAGTTTTTGCTTCCAATTCGGACCTGAAGTTTTTGCCGCAAGAAATTGCGAATCAAAAATTGGAAGTGTTGTCGAAGGCATCTGAACTGTTCGAGGGGAGCAGGTAGGTGTCGAAGCTCTTTCCGGTTCAGGAGATCGGGAGTCTCGCCAAACCCAAATGGAGAACGAAGGGGCTTCGACAACAACTCTCTTCACAAGACCTCTCGGAAGCTGAAGAATGGGCTGAGAAGCTAGTCATTCCAGACTTCCATGACCGAGCCAAGAGCATTCTCAAGGCCAGTGATGATAGGGAACGAGCAAAGGGGGTTCTGGAACTCTCCACGTTGTACGGCCTGCGCCTCTTTGAAACCGCTGGCGTAGACAATGACGGTGTAGGGGGAGAACAGCAGCGAGTCGAGATGTACGAGCACGTGATAAAGGCCGTGCAGGGAATGACCCTCCTTGGTCACGTTCACTCGTTTGACTACAAGTATTTCAACAGGGGAGTCGCCGAGTCGAAGATCTCGAGGAAACACCCCGTCTATTTGCCGGAATTCTTGGATGTCAAGAAATACGCCCATCGAGCGGTGAAAGTTCCGATTACCGGTCCATACACACTAGTGGACTGGTCTTTCAGCGGATATTACATCCAGAAGCAACGCGTTTCCTCGCCTAGGACACGGAAGATCGAAGCGAAGCGCGAATTCCTACTCGATGTCGTAGAGCAAATCATACGACCTGAGATCCGAGACCTAGTTAACGCGGGAACATCTTGGATACAGATTGACGAGCCGGCGGTGACCACCCATCCGGAACCTCAGGAGATGGAGCTCTTCGTCGAAGCGTGGAATGAAACGGTCAAAGGGTTCAATTGCAAGTTCAGTGACCACACCTGCTACCCATCTGAGATAGGATACAAAGTTCTCGCAGAATACGCACCGAAGCTAGACAAATGCGACCACCTCGCGTTAGAGTTCGCCAACCGAGACACTTCTCTTCTCGGAGTCGATGATGACTCAAGGGAAGGCTACAGAGACCTCAAACATTTCGTCGATGCCGGCTTCAACGGTGAGTTCGGACTCGGTGTCGCTCACGTGCACGACTTCACAAGAAACGTGTCCCCCGAGGCCGGACAAGCCGTGGGACGAGATCTGATCGAGTCTCCAGAGCTAGTGCGGGACCGACTCCTGTACGCCACTAAGCTCGTCGGGGATCCGGCAAAGATCTGGGCGAATCCGGACTGCGGGCTCCGAACCAGGACGTGGGACGTAGCCTTTGCGAAACTCGCAAGCATCACGAAGGGAGCAGAACTGGCCAGGGAGATGTACGAATGAGACTGAGCGATCGGGCAAGGCATCATAACCTCGTCACAGTTGAGCTTATTCCAGACAGAGTAGTTCCGAGCGATCTGGCCCTCCTGAGAGGGAGAGTAGACGCTATCACGGTTCCCGCCCTGCGGAATGGGCACAACGACCCGAGCTATCCAAAGTCTTTCCCAGTAACTCCCCAACGCAGAAGCCTCGCCTCGGCCTCCATCATCAACAGGGCTGGGATAACCGCAGTTCCCTCGCTAACATGTCGCGACTGCCGCAGGTCCGACTTGTCAACAATCTCGAACCAAGTAGAAGAAGGACTTGGAAACGTACTAATCGTCTATGGAGACCCATATCCGGAGCCTCGTCCAGGAACTTACGAGTTTGCCAAAACCAACCAGCTAATTCGAGAGATCTCTTCACTAAACGGTGGAAACGATCCGTGCATTGGGGCAGTAACCAACCAGCACGCCAATAACCGGGAAAGCGAAATCTCTCGAACGTTATCGCGTGTCGATGCGGGTGCAGATTTCATCGTTACAAACGTCGCGTTCGACGCGCAGAGTGTACTTGGGCATCGAGATTCTCTGCTTGAAGCAGGGTTAAACGTGCCACTCTTCATTCAGGTCTCTATCCCGCTCAGCCTGGATAACGTGTTATTTGTTGGCCAGAAATTCGACATTCCTGTCCCAGCCCACGTCAGGAAGAAACTGTTGGACGATCCCGCTGGCGGAAGTCTCGCTGTTGCAGCGGAGGCCTACGAGGCTCTGCGAGGAGAAGCGAACGGTATTCACTTCTCCTATCTGTTCAGACAACGAAACCCGATCCCCGCTTATCGCCATCTGCTGGAGACAATCGGGATAGCGGGCCCGACGTTGGCTCCGCTCTCCACTTCTGCAGTGAAAACATATCCTGTCGCGTAGAGTTCATCGGACGATCAGAGCACGACTTGGACAGTTAGCTGTCTGGCTTGACCGTTTCGATGGATGATGGGGCGTCTTCCCCGAGCTGGAGTACTTTCTTCAGCTCCTTTTTCATGAGTGACGGGTCATGGTTGAGGTTGAAGTAGTCCGCGAATGTGGTAGTCGTCCTTAGCATTCTCGTTCTCCCGATCCTCTCGTCACTAATCAGGTCCATATCCTTCAGCTGTTTCACGTGGGCATACGCCAGTTTTCCACGAACGCGTACCACGTAGGACTGCGTGACAGGCTGTTTCAGAGCTATGAAAGATAGAGTTCTGAGTGGTCCTGGCGTGAGAAGTGGCCTGTTCGCCAGTTTTCGAACGTCTTTGGCAAATTCTGCCTTGAGTTGCATGACGAAGCGGCCGTCGGGGAGTTCTACAACTTGGATCGGGCTACCGGCCAATCTGTAGCGTTCCGAGACCGCTGTTGCGACTCCGCGTATTTTGTCCTCTGATCTAGCGCCTATAACAGACCCGATCATTTTCAGGTCTAATGGTCTTCCGGAGACGTATAGTGCGGCCTCGCAGAGCTGCTGTTGTAGGTCAGCAGTTTTCGGCTGAGCTGTGTTAGTCGAAACTTGTGCTTCCATCGTTTTTCAGCTCGATTTCAATATCGCCGAACTCGAGGGGCTGGGCTAGGCCAACTCTTCCTTCTACCGCGAGGAATAGCAACATGACGAACATTCTCACTGCTTCGATAGAATCTCCTGTTCCGAGGAGGGTTAGGAAGGACAGTTTCTTCCTTGTGGGACCTGTTTCTGCGAGTAATCTCTGGAGAAAAGCTTTGATGTTCTCTTCAATCTTGACAAGGAAATCGTCAACTTGTTCGAATACCTCAGGCGTTCTGAGAACCATCTGTGCACTTGAGGGAAGCATCCTCTCAGCCGTCAACACCTCGAGTAATCCTTTGATGACTTCCTCAACAGATGTAGTTGTCGATTCATAGCGCAGAGGAAAGGCTAGTGGTGGCGGAACGAAATCCGTGGGCCTCTCGAGCGGAGGCTTCGGCGGTTCTTCCATCTTGAGGATGAGCTCTGATTTCATCCGAAGTAGGATCGCGGAGGAGAGGAGGGCAGTGCCGGAGATAGAGAAGTCGATGAATCCTCGACCCCTCATCTCATGGAGAAGCTCATCCAGCAGATTTGCGAGGTTTAAGTCCCATGGTTTGACGCGATGAAGATGGATCAGGTCGAAGAGGACGGCGTAAGGTGCCTTGAGCCAGTATGCCTCTTCTTGAACGGTCAATTGTTCTCACCTCTCGAGGGTAGAGACACGATCTGACTGCTACCTTTGTCGATAAAGACGCCGAACACTCTCTCTGCTCTCGATATTGTCGTATCTTTGAGGGAGATTACGATGAACTGGGACATGCTGCTCCTCGATCTCAGGAGGGTCGCTAGGCGTTTTGCGTTCAGCACGTCCAAGTGTGCGTCGATCTCGTCCATGACGTAGAATGGCATTGGATGGATTTGTTGGAGTGCGAGGAGGTAGCAGACCGTTGAGACGGATTTCTCTCCCCCGCTCGCGCTCCCGATCGTGAGCTCGGTCTTTCCGGGGAACTGAAGCAAGACATCGAGTCCGCCTTCGAATGGGTTTTCAGGATTGTCCAGGACCATTCTTCCGTTTCCCTCACCTGTCATCTCCCGGAAAATGCTCTGGAATGTCTCGTTGACCTTGTTGTAAGCGCTCATGAACGTGTCAAGCTTCTTCCTCTCTAGTTCGTTCATGAAGTCGAGAATCGCTAATTTCTCCCGCTCGAGTTCACTAATCCTGACAGAGAGATGTTTGTACCCTTCTTTCTGTGATTCGTATTGTTGGGCAGCAAGCTGGTTGATAGCACCTATCTCATCTCTTTCCTGTTCGAGGACGCGTTTCATATCTTCAGCCTCTTGAATTAGGTCTGGGTGCGTCTCGAGGGGTTTTTCGAACCCAAGGCCCCGGAGTTGTCCTTTGAAGATTGTTAGTTGAGCATCGACTTCTCTAAGACCCGCTTTTAGATCGGTGACGGTTGCGTTGAGTGGGTCCATCATTTGCAGAAGTTTCCGTGTTGCCTTTTCGACTTCCACAAACTGTTCTTCGTACTTCCTTCTCTCATCTCCTACACTGTCCAAATTTCCAACTAGCCGTTCCTTCTCCTCGTCGAACTGTTTCATCTCTTTCTCCAATGTTCCGAGCCGATCGTGCGCTTCGTTGGCTCGGACCTCTTCGCGATGAATCTCAGAGTCAAGAGAGCGCAGCTGTATGCGGATCTGGTCGATTCCCGGCCTCAGGGTCTCCAGAGTGGAATGCTGGGAGGAGAGACGTGTTTCTAGTTCGAGCTTCTCACGATGAATGAGCTGGTTCTCGGTGGTAACCTGGTCTCGCTCCGTTTCGAGTTGAGAGAGTGCTAACCTTCTGGAATCAATCCTGAGTCGCGTCCTTTCCTCTTCTATGACTGCAAGGCGCCTCTTCATCTCCGCTCGTTTCTCCGCAGTCTCCTCTAACAGAACTCGCTCTTTCGCCATGGAGTTCTGAAGACTGTCGATTCGTCGGGTCGTCTGTTGCAGGAAGACTCTTGTTCTCTCGAAGCTTTTCTTGGCTTGTTCTACGTCTCTTGCCAAGGCCTCTCGAGTCTTGCTCGCAGACACTCGATCTTCCAAGAGCTCGTCCAGTTCTGTCTGGATCCGATCAACATCGGACCGTGAGCGCTGCACAACTGTCTCCAGCGACTTTACTGTTTTCTCAAGGCTTTCAAGTGCGGTAGATCTGGGCACCAAAGTTGAGATCTCGAGCGGGGCTCTGTAGTAACCGCTCTCAAGACCTCCTCCCGGCTCGTAAAGGTCCCCGCTCGTCACGACGCATCTTTGTCCCTTGGACGCCGTCAGGAAAGCTGCTCTTTGCGTTGTGGCGAGCATGGTATCGCCGAAGACGAATTGGACGGCTGGAGTAATGGACTTGTCGGACCGTATCACTTTCGATAGTGAACCAATTATTCCGGATGCGTTGTCAACGCCGAGCTCTTGATCTGAAAGTTCAAGATCCTCTAAGGGAACTATCTTGACACGTCCAAGTTTCGTTCGTTTCAGGCTTTCGACGCACCGTATCGCTACTTCTAGGTTCTTCACAACTAGCGCTTTCATCCAGCCGGCGCTGGCCGCCTGGATTGCCTTGCGGTATTCTTCGGGGAACTTGACGAGGTCTTCTAGACGTCCGTAGACGCCTTTCAGAGCGCCTTCATCAGCCATCTCTTCGATCTTCTCTATGGCCTTGTCTTCAGCCCCCATGCTGTCTGCCAGGGTCTTTTGGGTGTTGAATTCGACTACCGTGACTCGTGCCTTCTTTGCGACGTCAAGAGCTTCATCAATCTCTTTTCTGCGTTGATCCTTGAGTTCGCTGTACTCCTTTGTTTTCTGCTCGATTGATTCGAGCCGTTTTTCTTCTTCTTTCTGAAGTTTTTCCATTTCGCGAATTCTGCTCTTCAGTTCTTCTGAGAGCTGGGCGAACTCTTTCTGGCGGGCCTCAAGGGTTTGCAGGTGGCTGGCAGTTAGGTCGAGTTTTGTTGAGCTGCCCTTGCTTTGGGCGGTGAGGTTTGCGAGTTCCTTTCCGAGACCGTCGATCTCGTTCTGGACGTCTCTCAGCTTCTTGGTGTCTTGGTCGAGGGATGCTCTGGCGGCTGTGAGTTTTTGGCTTATTTTTTCGACCTTGGACGCTGAATCTTCTAGCTTGTCTTCGAGGATTTTCTTGTGTGACTGGAGGTTTTTGATCGAGCTGGCTAATGGTTTGATCGATGTTTCCATTTCTTCGGCTTGTTTTGTGATGGCTTCGCGTTGTCTTGTGCGGGTCGTGACTAGGTTCTTTGCCGTTTCTGCGGCGGACTTTGCTTCCACGATGCCTTTGCTAGCTTCTGCGATGCGTCTTTCAATGTCGAAGAGTTCCTGGTTTCCTTGGGTGACTGTCTTCTCTTCGAATCGGCGTCTTTCCTCCTCGATCTTCGCTCTTTGCTGTGTTAGGTCTTCTCTTTCACGTCTCACTTGATCAAGCTTGAGTTGCTCCTGTTCGAGGGTCCGCGACATTTCTTGATGTCGGTTTTCGAGGGCTAGAATCTGAGTGGAGAGGATGCGGGCTTGTTGGCTGTTTATCTCGGTCTTGAGAAGGTTGGATCGGAGAAGGTCGTTTCTTTCTCTTTCAAGCTGTTCTATTCGCTGTCTAACCTCATCAACTCTCGCAGACGCGACCTTGAGGTTCAGATCTGCCTCTTGCAATTGCACTCTTGCTTCGACTTTCTTGGTCTCGAAGGTTCCGATTCCGATTAGGCTTTCCAGAATCTTTCTTCGTTCTTCTGTGCTGATCTCTGCGAGCCGGGTGACGGCGTGTTGTGAGATGAGGTTGAATCCGGTGACTTGGATGTCTGCTGAGCTCATAATGTCTTGGACTTGTTTTCTGGAGAGGCGTCGTCCGTTGAGCCGGTAGATTCCCTCTCCGCCTTTCGAGAACTCTCTGGATATTGTTACGAGGCCAGAGTCTACTGGTAGTTTTCGGTCACTGTTGTCGAACTGCACGGCAACATAGGCGGATCGTGCTCCTTCGCCCTGGGACTTGTGGACCAGGTCGGATAGGCTTCTGCCTCGGAGTTCTCTAGGGCTTAGTTCGCCGAGCGCGAACTTGAGGCTGTCTAGTATGTTGGATTTGCCGGATCCGTTGGGTCCGGTTATAACGGTGAATCCTGTGCCGAAGTTGATGGAGACCTTCTTGTTGAAAGTCTTGAATCCTCGAATGTCGATTCTCTTGATGAACACCAAGGCTAGGGCCCTGGACTCTCACTCGAAATCGTGGCGTGTTCTCATCGGCCGAATCTTCTGTAGCGCCTCTGGTAGAGTCTGATGGCCCTTAAGAAATCGATTCTTCGAAACTCGGGCCAGTAGACGTCCACGAAGACAAGCTCGCTATACGCGGACTGCCATAGGAGGAAGCCGCTCAGCCGCTCCTCGCCCGATGTCCGTATGACTAGGTCCGGGTTCGGGTTGGGAAGATGCGCGGTGTAGAGGTATTTGTGGAATATTCCCTCGTCGATATCCTGAGGTCTCAGGTGTCCTTGGTAGACGTCGTCGACGATCTTCTTTGTCGCGTCGACGATCTCTGCTCGTCCGGTGTATGCGATTGCGATGTTTAGGAAATGTCCCGAGTACTGGTCTGTCTCGTCCTCCAGCTTCTTCAGCGCGTCTTGGAGGCTCTCCGGGAGTAGGTCTGTTCTGCCTAGGGCTTTTACTCTGACTTTCTGGGTATGGAGGCGCTTGTCTCTGCCAAGTTTTCGAGCTTCTTCCTCGACAAGTTTGAGGACGGCATTGACCTCTTCGGCTGGCCGGTCGAAGTTCTCGGTCGAGAACGTGTAGAGAGTGAGGGTCTTGATCCCGTATTCAAGGCACCAGTCCAGCACCTCTTCTCCTACTTTGGCGCCGATGATATGCCCGTCGTTGGGTCGGAGGGCGTTTTCCTCCGCCCATCTCCGGTTGCCGTCTAGAATGATTCCGATATGTTCGGGTAGTGGCCTTCCTTTGACCTGTTGAGTTAGCCATTTTTCATAGGCGGTGTATACTCCTGCGATTCTGAGTAGGCTGTCTAACAGGTTTGTTCTTTGACCTCCGGTTTGTTCAGCTGGGCTTGGGCGAGCGCTCTTCCGCATGAGCAGCCCTCTCTTGTGTCAGGTATCTTGCCTATAGCTTCTATGAGAATCTTGTTCAGAATCTGACCAGTTTCTCTTCCTTTCTCTTCCACCTCCTTGGCGGAGAGCGTTCTCTGGAGGCCTGCGGCCATGTTGGAGATGAAGCTGATTGATGCGTAGCAGATTTCGAGTTCTCTTGCTAGGAAGGCTTCGGGGGCGCCTGTCATTCCTACGATTCCGCCGCCGAGGGTCTTGAGCATACGGATCTCTGCGGGTGTCTCGTATCTTGGGCCTTCGGTGCATGCCATCACAATGTCGTTTCGGAGGTTTTTCTTGTTGTCCGAGCCGGCGCTGGCTATCGCGTGCCTTAGCGTCGGACAGTATGGCTCGGATACGTCGATGTGAGTTACTGGGGAGTCGTCGTAGAAAGTTCCTCTTCGCGATTTTGTGAAGTCGATTAGATCTGAGGGTATGACGATCTCGCCTGGTGCTAAGGAGGTGTCTATGGCGCCGACGGCGTTGGTTGCGATTATTCGTTCGACGCCGAGATTTTTCAGTCCCCAGATGTTGGCTCGATAGTTTACCTTGTGCGGTGGGGCGGTGTGTCCTTCGCCGTGTCGTGGTAGATAAATTGCTTCTCGTCCCTTGACTTGTCCAATGGTCAGGGTTGCGGTTGGACCGTAAGGTGTTCCTATGATCTTTTCTTCGCCTTTAATGATGGATTTGACTCCTGAGCCGCCGATTATGGCGATGGGCGGTTTCATTCTTCGTCCTCGTAGAGCGCGCCGAGCTCGTGGAGGGAGAGCTTCTCGCCTTGGCTGAGCTTTTTCTTCGCTGCCTCTTTGAGGTTCTGTTTGTGGGTTTCCTCTTTTTGGCGCTGGCTCATTTTCTCAGCTAGATCGATCGATTTTCTGACAACCTGGTATTTTTCGTCGGTGTCTTTGTATTCTCCGCGTAGCTGGTTTAGGGATTTTCTGACATCTTCCTGTTTTATCTTGAGTGCTTCAAACCGTTCTGAGAGTATTACGATCTCTTCGTGATGCTTCTGGCTTTCCTCTGCTAGCTCCTGGACCTTGACGTGGAGCGCCTCTGCTTCCTTGTTGTCTTTGGCGATCTCGTCTCGTAGTCGTAGGATCTTCTTGGACGCTGTCACTTGGATCTCAAGGGTTCGGATCTTTATCATCAAACGCTTCTCTTCCTCTTTGCCTAATGG
>Ga0209471_1001774_pt1 | contig 12625 bp, 7 predicted proteins | sample GraSoiAngelo_128_FD_185885 | JGI IMG/M metagenome (GOLD analysis project Ga0209471, IMG submission 185885) | Grasslands soil microbial communities from the Angelo Coastal Reserve, California, USA - 14_0927_12_20cm (SPAdes) (version 2) | ecosystem: Environmental > Terrestrial > Soil > Grasslands ...
GAAGAACATTCCGGCGGGAAGCAGCTGATACGACTGCGGTGGTGGCCGTTCGTGCCCGTACGCGGACCGCTTCTCACGCTCGTGTTCGCCGGCCTGACGTTCGGCGCGACGCGGGACCATGCATGGGTCGCCGCCGCGGTGCTCGGCGTCGGCGCGCTGTTGTTCGCGTGGCGCACACTGGAGCAGTGCACCGCCGCCATGACCACGACTCAGGAGGCCGTCGCGCAACTGCGGCGCGGTGCCGCAGGATGAACGACTTCGCGGCGCTCGCTCGGCGCGAATCCTGGCAAAACTATAAAGACGCTCCGCGAGCCCTCGGGGTAACGCGGCGCGCGCGGACTGTTCAACCGCGATGCACTGCGCTGTGGCGACGCGCCCACAGTGTGCCCGTCGTCGGACCCGCGCGCCCCCGCCTACCACAACGCCGACCGAGTCCGCACGGGTTGTGTGTTGCGCTGCCGCGTGCTAATTACAGTCTGTGCAGTTTGTGCAGTACCACACGCACGCCCGCTGTTGCGTGCATGGCATATGCCTTGCCGCACTTTCGCCTGTTTGCATCGCGCGCCGCGCTCCGCTCAGTGAGACAGGGAACCTTGGGTCACATTTCACGACCGCGCCCTCTCGACGCCGGCCCCAGCGGGAGATCCGCCGGCCCCGCCGCCGTGAGCCCGTCGCGCCCGGCACGGGCCGCCGACGTCCCTGCGCCCGCCCCGCGCCCGCGCGTGGCCGGGAAATTCCTGTTCGTCGGCACGGAAAAGCTGTACGTGCGCGGCGTGACCTACGGCGCCTTTGCTCCCGACGCGCGCGGCAACGAGTATCACGACCTCACGACCGTCGAGCGAGACTTTGCGCACATGGCGGCGAACGGCATCAACGCCGTCCGCATTCCCCACACCATGCCGCCCCGCGCGCTGCTCGACGTCGCGGCGCGGCACGGCCTACGGGTCATGGTCGGGCTCTCGGCCGAGCAGTACATCGGATACTTGATCGACCGCCATGGGGCGCCGGACATCGAGGCGTTGATTCGCAACACAGTGCGCAGTTGCGCCGGTCATCCGGCGCTCCTCTGCTACGCGCTGGGGAACGAGATCCCGGCCCCCATGGCGCGCTGGCTGGGCCGCCGCCGCGTGCAGCGCTACCTCGAGCGACTGTATCGCGTGATCAAGGACGAGGACCCCGACGGGCTCGTGACCTACGTCAATTATCCGACGACGGAGTACCTCGAGCTGCCGTTCCTCGACCTCGTGTGTTTCAACGTGTACCTCGAGTCCCAGGAGCGGTTCGAGGCGTACTTGGCGCGCCTGCAGAACATCGCGGGCGATCGGCCGCTGATCATGAGCGAGCTCGGGCTCGACAGCTGGCGCAACGGCGAGGGCGGCCAAACGCGGTCGCTCGACTGGCAGGTGCGCACGGCGTTCGCCGCCGGGTGCGCGGGCGTGTTTGTCTTCTCCTGGACCGACGAGTGGTACCGCCACGGCCACGACGTCGGGGATTGGACGTTCGGGCTCACCCGCACCGATCGCTCGCCGAAGCCCGCGCTGGACAGCGTGCGGGAAGCGTTTGCCGAGGTGCCGTACTCGGCGGGCGTTCCTTGGCCCCGCATCTCGGTCGTCGTGTGCACGTACAACGGCGCTCGCACGATCGGTGATTGCCTGGAGGGCCTGTGCTGCCTCGCGTATCCGGATTACGAAGTGATCGTAGTAGACGACGGGTCTACGAACGGCGCCGGCGCGATCGCCGGTGGCTACGATGTTCGCCTGATCCAGACTGCGAACCGCGGCTTGGCCATTGCGCGCAACACCGGTCTCAACGCCGCGACGGGCGAGATCGTCGCATATATCGACGACGACGCGCACCCCGACCCGCACTGGCTTACGTACCTCGCAGCCACGTTCCTCAGCACGTCGCACGCCGGTGTGGGCGGGCCGAACATCGCGCCACCGGGCGACGGGCCGATCGCCGAGTGCGTCGCCCGCGCACCGGGCGGACCGGTGCACGTCCTCGTCACCGATCGCGAGGCCGAGCACATCCCCGGCTGCAACATGGCGTTCCGGAAGTCCTGCCTCGAGGCGATCGGCGGCTTCGACCCGCAGTTCCGCACCGCCGGCGACGACGTGGATGTGTGCTGGCGCCTGCAGGAGCGCGGCTGGACCCTCGGCTTTCATCCCGCCGCCATGGTCTGGCACCACCGCCGCAACTCGGTGCGCACTTACTGGCGTCAGCAGATCGGCTACGGCCGCGCCGAAGCCATGCTCGAGCGCAAGTGGCCCGAGAAGTACAACGGGCCGGGCCACGTGCGCTGGGTGGGCCGGATGTACGGCGACGGGCTGACGCACGTGCTCGGGTGGCGCCGCCCGCGGGTGTATCACGGCGTGTGGGGCGGCGCGCCGTTTCAGTCGCTGTACCAACCTGCCTCCAGCCTGTTGGGCTCCCTCCCCCAGATGCCGGAATGGCATCTCATGACGGCGAGCCTCGCGGGGATCGCCGCGCTGAGTGTGGCCTGGAGGCCATTCAAGCTGGCCCTGCCGCTGCTGGTGGCAGCCATGGTGCCCCCCGTCGCGCAGGCGTGGCTGAGCGCGGCCCGCGCCAGATTTCCGGACGGACCCGCGTCGTCGTTGGCCCGACTGCGACGCCGGCTGTTGACGGCCGCCCTCCACCTGATCCAACCGGTCGCGCGTCTGCGCGGCCGCCTCATCGAGGGCCTCACGCCCTGGCGACGGCGCGGCACACCGCGGCCCGCACCCCTCTGGCCGGTCACAGCGTCCATCTGGAGCGAGCAGTGGCAGGAGCAGCAGCAGCGGCTCCACGACATGGAAGCAGGCCTCCGAGCCGACGGCGGGTGTGTGCTGCGGGGCGGGCGACATGCCCGCTGGGACCTCGAGGTTCGCAGCGGGTTCTTCGGCGCGGCTCGACTGCTGATGGGCGTCGAGGAGCACGCCGGCGGGAAACAGCTCATCCGGCTGCGCTGGTGGCCCACCGTGCCGGCGCGCGGGCCGCTCCTGACGCTGCTGTTCACCGGCCTCACCGCCGGCGCGGCGCGCGATCGCGCCTGGGGGGCCGCCCTGCTCCTGGGCCTCGGCGCCCTGGTGCTCGCGTGGCGCACGCTGGAGCAATGCACGGCCGCCATGGCGACGACGCGGGACGCCGTGGCGCGGCTGCGGGACGAAGAGTCCTGATGCACGACGCCACGCTGTACCGACGCCTGTTGCACCAGGCGCGGCCGTACTGGCCCCACCTGGCCGGTCTCTTGGTGATCGGGGTGCTCGCGAGCCCCCTCGCGCTCCTCAATCCCGTGCCGTTCAAGATCGTGGTCGATTCGGTCCTGGGCTCGCATCCACTCCCGGCCTACGTCCGATTGGTCCTGCCGGCAACGGCTGTGTCGTCTCGGGCGAGCCTGCTTATCGTCGCCATCGGCCTGCTGCTCGCCATCGCCGCGCTGGCCCAGCTGCAGGCGCTGGCGAACCGGTTCATGCAGGCGTACGTGGGCGAGCGCCTCGTCCTCGGGTTCCGCACGCGGCTGGTGCAGCACGCCCAACGGCTGTCGCTGTCGTATCACGACTCGCGAGGCAGCGCCGACTCGCTGTACCGCATTCAGCAGGACGCCGCCGTGATCGACAAGATCATGGTAGAGGGGATCATTCCGTTCGTCACCGCCGCGATCACGCTGGGGATGATGATCGCGGTGATGCTGCGTCTCGACTGGCCGCTGGCGCTCGTGGCCCTCGCGGTCTCCCCACCGTTATACGCCCTGTCCAGTGTGTACCGGCCGCGGATGCGACACCAGTCCCGCCAGGTGAAAAAGCTCGAGACGTCCGCACTGGCCGTGGTGCAGGAGACCCTCGGCGCTCTCCGGGTCGTCAAGGTGTTTGGCCAAGAATCGCGCGAGACCGACCGATTCGTGCGGCGCTCGACCGAAGGCGTGGTGGCGCGCATCCGGCTCGCGTTGATGGAGGGCCGGTACGGCGTTTTGGTTGGGCTGACCAGCGCGCTCGGCACGGCCGCGGTCCTGCTCATCGGGGCGCGCCACGTGCTCGACGGCGTCCTCACCATCGGGCAGCTGTGGATGGTGCTCAAGTATCTGGACCAGCTGTACGAACCTCTGAAGACGATCAGCAAGAAGGCGGCGGGCATCCAATCCTACCTCGCGAGCGCCGAGCGCGCGTTCGCGCTGCTGGATGAGCAGCCCGAAGTGCCGGAGCGCGCGGACGCCCGGCCCATCGCCCGCGCCGCCGGCCGGGTCACGTTCCGGCACGTCGCGTTTGCCTACGGGCCGGACCGTCCCGTGCTGCACGACGTGTCGTTCGAGATCGCGACGGGAACGCGGCTCGGCATCGCAGGGGCGACCGGCGCCGGCAAAACCACGCTCATCAGCCTGCTCACTCGCTTCTACGACCCCACCAATGGAGCGATCCTGCTCGACGGGGTGGATTTGCGCGACTACACGCTGGCGGACCTCCGGCGCCAGTTCGCCGTCGTGCTCCAGGACGCCGTGTTGTTTTCCCTCTCGATCGCCGACAACATCGCCTACGCGGCGCCCGGCGCGAGCCGGGAGCAGGTCGTCGCCGCGGCCCAAGCGGCGAACGCCCACGAGTTCATCGAGCGGCTGCCTCAGGGCTACGACACGCAGGTCGGGGAGCGCGGTGTGAAGCTCTCCGGCGGCCAGCGGCAGCGCATCGCGCTGGCGCGCGCCTTCTTGAAGGACAGTCCCGTCCTCATCCTGGACGAGCCGACGAGCTCGGTGGACGCGAAGACGGAGGCCGCGATCGTCGACGCGCTGGAGCGTCTCAAGCAGGGCCGCACGGTGATCATCATCAGTCACCGGCCGAGCACGCTCGCCGGCTGCTCCGCGCTCCTGTCGATCGAAGAAGGCCGGGTCGTCGCGGACACCACCCCCGCCCCCGCCGCGGCCCGGCCGGCCCCCGCTTCGCCTACGCCCGCCCCCGCACGCGCCGTGTCCGAGAAACGCCGCGGGAATCTGCTGGCCCACCCGGCCGTCCAGGCCTGGCGCCAGCTTGACCCCGAGGGCGTTCTGCCCGACCGGATCACTCCGGCCAAGTTCAAGCCGAACAAACCGCGGCCTAACCTGGCGGTGTACCGGCTCGAAGGCGTCGGGGCCGATGGCGCTGCGGTGATCGCGAAGCGCTGCACGCGTGGCGGGGGCCAGGTCGAGCGTACCATATACGAGCGTATCCTTCCGCACGTGCCGCTCCCGGGACCGCGCTACTACGGCGCCGTCCCGGGGTCGCCCGAGGACTCCGCGGAGGACGGCTGCTGGCTCTTCATCGGGGAAATCCAGGGTGAGAAATACGACAGGCTGCGCCCGGACCACCGCGCCGCCGCTGCCCGCTGGCTGGGAATCCTGCACACCGAGGCGCGATCCGCAGCCGCCCAGGCCGGGTTGCCCGAGGCAGGACCGAGTCGCTACCGCGAGCAGATGCGCGCGACGCGGGACCTCATTCGAGCCCAGGTGGACAATCCCGCCTTCAGCGCCGAGGACGTGGCGTTTCTCGACGTCCTGGTAGCGCGGTTCGATGAGTTGGACGAGGATTGGGATCAGCTCGCGCGCGCCTGCACCGGCCTCCCTCCTACGCTGATTCACGGTGACTTCAACGGCAAGAACCTGCGCATGCAGGCATCGCCTCAGGGCCTTCGGGTCGGAGCCTTCGACTGGGAGGACGCGGGGTGGGCCGTTCCCGGCGTTGACCTCGCCCAGGCGGTCGATCCATCGTGCCACATCTCCGCGAGCCCGGACCTCGCCACCTACTGGGCTGTAGTTCGGGAGCAGTGGCCGAACTGCGACCAGGCGGACGTGGAGCGCCTCGCGACGTGCGGGGCCGTGTGGCGCGCGCTGGCGGCGATCACGTGGGATGGGCTCCACCTCACCCGTCCCTGGGCCAATGCGTTCCTCCCGGATCTGCGAATGTATGAAGCGGAGCTGACGCACGCGCTCGATCGCTTCGGCTGGGCGGGGCCAGCGGGCCGGGCGAGCCGCCGTTCTGTGGTCCGGGGCCGGGCCGGATGAGAGCCCTGCGGATCGGATTCCTGTTCAAGCGGCCCTACCGCGCGGGCTTTGTGAGCATCTTCCCGAAGGCGATGCAAGCGCTCGCCGATGTCGGCGTGGTGGTCGATGTCATCGCCTGTAACGAACGCCTGATCGACCTCTCCACCGTACGGGTGGAGCACGATCTGTATGTGCTGAGGCAGATCTCCGGTGTCTCGATGAGCCTCGCGGGAGCCCTGCACGCGCAAGGCGCTGCCATCGTCAATCCCTATCCGGCAACGGTGGCGCTGCGCGACAAGGTGATCGCCGCGCGCATCCTCGAGGTGGCCGGGGCGCCCGTGCCCGCCACCTACGTCGTTTCGCAACCCGACCTGTTGGCCCCGCTGCTGAACTTCGGACCGCTCGTCGTCAAGCCGTACGACGGGACTTGCGGGTCGGGTGTCCACGTCGTCCGGAACGAGGCCGATCTCCTCGCCGAGCCTCGCCCGCCGCACAAGCCGCCGATCCTGGCGCAGCGCTATCATCCGCCGCAGGGGCGTGACTTGAAGATCTACGTGATCGGCGAGCGCCTCTTCGGTGTCCGGAAGGTGTTCCCGACGCGAACACCAGTGGAGAAGTACGGCGAGCCGTTCACCCCCACGGCCGAACAAGCCGACATCGCGCTGCGCTGCGGCCGCGCCTTCGGTATCGACCTCTACGGCGTCGACCTGATCGAGAGCGAAGGAAGGACGTACGTGGTGGACATGTCCAGCATACCCGGCTTCAAGGGCGTACCAGATGCGCCGTCACTCCTGGCGTCCTACTTCCGCGCGGCGGCCGAACGCGCAGCGCGGCGCGAACCGTCGTGCGAAGCGATGGTCATTCTATGAGCATGACCGTCTGCCTCGCACCGGCCAATACCATCGGCTACCCGCAAGGAGGCGGGCACCTCTGGGTGTACCTGAACTGGGCCCTGGCGCTGCGCGCGATTGGATGTCGGGTGATCTGGCTGGAGGGCATCGATCCGGCGGTGCGCGACCCGGCCGCGGCGCGCAGACGCCGGTGGCGCGGCGGCGACCTGCAGGAGTGCGTGGCAAGTCTGCAGGCGCGCCTCGGGCGCTTTGGACTCGCAGACGCGCTGGCGCTCTACCCGATCGACGGCGCGCCGCTCCCCGGGGATGTGACCCTTGGCTGCCTGGATCTGGATGCGGCGGCGAGCGCCGACGTGCTGTTGAACCTCTCGCACGCGTTACCCGCACGGGTAGTGCAGCGCTTCCGCCGATCCGCCTTCGTGGACACCGACCCTGGGCTGCTCCAGGTCTGGATGACCACGGGCGATATCTGCGTAGCGCCCCACGACCTCTACTTCACCATCGGCGAGACGGTGGGCACGCCAGCGGCTCGGTTCCCCGACTGCGGCCTCCGCTGGCACTACACCCCGCCGCCCATCTTCCTGCCCGAGTGGCCGGAGGTCCGGGCCGATCCCGCAGCACCGTACACTGCCATCACGCACTGGTGGGGGGGGACCTTCGAGTTCGATGGCACGACCTTTTCCAACGAGAAGCGGATCGCGTATCTCGAATACGCCGCGCTCCCATCCCGGACCCCCGCGAAGCTCGAGCTGGCCGTGTGCCTAGGTCAACACTATGACGAGTGGCATGGGCGGCTCGGGCCCCTGGGCTGGCGCGTCCGTGAGGCCTGGGACGTGAGCGCAACGCCGGAGCAATACCGCGCCTACATCCAGCGGTCGAGAGGCGAGTTCAGCTGCGTCAAGCCGTGCTACGTCCAGTTCGTGAGCAGCTGGACGAGCGACCGCACGGTCTGTTATCTGGCAAGCGGAAAGCCCGCGGTGGTGCAACACACCGGGCCCAGCCGACTGCCGGAAGCCGAGGGTCTGTTTCGGTTCCGCTCCATGGACGAGGCGGTGCGCGCGTTCGCCGCCGTGGAGGCCGACTACGAGCGGCACTCGCGCCGGGCTCGCGCACTGGCCCAGGAATATTTCGACGGCGCGAGAGTGGTCGCAGGAGTGCTGGAGCGAGCGCTGACATGAACGGCAACCGATTGCCGACGGAGGCCGGGAGCGCGAGGGCGAGCCCGACGAGCGGACTGATCGACCTCTCCGAGCGGCTGGAGCGTTCGCTCGAGCGGTGGCGGGAGCCCGGCGCCGCGGAGCTATGCGCTCTCCTGCGGGAGATGGTGGGCGACGCCGCCGACGTGGGGGAGGCAACCCAGCTTGAGCGATTGAAAGGGGCGGTCTATCGCCTACGCATCGGTGGCCCTCCGGACCGCACCGTCGTGCTGAAGCGCCACCGGCCGGCCGTAGCCCAAACCGATCGGCTCGTCGTCGAGCAGTGGCTCCCCGCCCTCGGCCTCGGCGACGGCTGCCCGCGGCTCTTGGCCGCTGCGGCCGAGCGAGCGGGGCGCTGGGTGTGGCACGTGTACGAGGATCTCGGCGACGAGAGTTTGGCCGTGCAGCGCCTGCCGTGGCGTCTCGAGGCCGCGGTCGATTTCATCGCCGAGCTCCACACGCGCGCGGCGAATCACCCGATCCTGGCCGAGGTCCGGTGGCGTGCGCGCGACCATGGGGTGTACTTCTTCACCGCGAACCTCCGCGATTCCATCGCTACGCTCGAAGCTTTGGCCATCCCTCCGCGCGACGTCCCGCACGAGTTCGCGAGGGCCCGGGAGCGCCTGCTTCACCGGCTGTACAGCCTCCGCGAAGAGGCGCCGCGCCGCGTCCAGGCGATGGAGGAAGCCGGAGGACCGGAGACGGTCCTGCACGGCGATCTGTGGCCGAAGAACGTCTTCGTTCCGACAACCGCCGACGGCTCGCGGCCCCGACTCATCGACTGGGACCACGTCGGCGTGGGCCCGTGGTGGTACGACGTCTCTACGTTCCTCTACCAATCCTCTCCCGAGGAGCGACCGGGGATCATGCAGCGCTACCGCGCGGCCGTGGAGCGCGCCGGCTGGCGGCTGCCCGGCGACCGGGCTCTGAACCTGCTGTGTCACACCGCGGAGAGCGCGCGCTACACCCATTGCATCCTCTGGGCCGCGCTCGCCCTGCTCACCGAGGGCGCCGAATGGGGCATCACGGAGCTTATCGAGTTCGAGCGCTGGTTCGACGCGCTTCGGCCACCCCTCCCGGACTGACGTCGCCCGTGAAGCTGCTCATCGTCACCGCCGACGATTTCGGGATCACGCGCGGCGTCAACCACGGAGTCGTCGAAGCTCATCGCGACGGGATCCTCACGAGCGCGAGCCTTCTAGTCAACCGACCGGCGGCCGAGCAGGCGGCTACCCTGGGCCGCGCCTACCCGGCCCTGAGCATCGGGCTGCACCTCGAGCTCGATCCGTGCGGCCCGGTAGGCGTGCCGACGGAGCTCGAGCGTCAACTCACGCGCTTCGTGCAGCTCATCGGCACCGCGCCGACACACGTGGACTCCCACCACGACGTGCACCGCGACCCACGAGTCCTACCGCACGTGCGCGCGTGGGCCCAGCGCCTCGGAGTCCCGGTGCGAGGGTACTCGAGTGTCCGCCATTTCTCGAAGTTCTACGGTCAATGGGGCGGCGAGACCCATCTCGAGCAAATCAGCGTCGATGGACTGCTCCGCTTGCTGGATGCGGAGCTCAGCCCCGGCGTGACCGAGCTGACGTGCCATCCCGGCTATGTGGACGAGGGACTTACCTCGAGCTACACGGTCGAGCGTGAAGCCGAGCTCCGCACGCTGTGCGACCGGCGCGCGCGCCAAGCGCTCGCAGAGCGGGGCATTAGCCTGGCGGGGTTTCGGGACCTGTCGACGCTGGTAGCCACTCCCTCGGTCTCGGAGGGCGCAGCGTGATCGCCGTGATCTCGGTCTACAAGGTCGCGAACTTCCCGGACGGCGGCGGTCACTTCTGGGTGTACATGCAATACGCCCAGGGGCTACGCCGGCTGGGCTGCGACGTGTATTGGCTGGAGCAGTTCCGCCCGCCGGCCTCCGGCGACTCGGCCCAAGAGGCGGCGCTGCTGGCGCCCTTCTTCGAGCGGATGAAGCGGTTCGGGCTCGAAGGGAAGACGCTGCTCTATGCGAAGGCCGGCAACGATTTCCGGTTGGTGGGCTGCGAGTGGCCCGACGTGGAACGCGTGCTGAAGCGGGCCGACCTGTTGCTGAACTTCCACTACGCCATCGACGCCCGCGTGCTCGGCTGCGCCCGGCGCACGGCGCTCGTCGACATCGACCCGGGGCTGCTCCAGTTCTGGATCAGCACGGGTCAGCTCAACGTGCCGGCGCACGACTGCTACCTCACCACCGGCGAAACCGTGGGGACGCCGTCCGCCCGCTTCTCCGACTGCGGCCTCGAGTGGCACCGCATCCGGCCTCCGGTCTGCCTCGACCACTGGCCCTTCACGTACGATCCCCGCGCCGAGGCGTTCACGACCGTCTCGAGTTGGTCGACGGCCGACTGGCTCAAAGTGACGGAAAATGGCCAGACCGTGCTGCGGGAGAACACCAAGCGGGTAGCGTTCCTCGAGTTCGCCGAGCTGCCTCGGCACACGCGCCAGCCGCTCGAGCTGGCGCTCTACACTGACGATCGCGATGCTGCCGACCTGACGCGTCTCACGGGAAACGGCTGGCGGGTGCGCCACTCGACCGAAGTGGCCGGCAGCCCCGACGCCTACCGCTCGTACGTGCAGCGCTCGCGCGGCGAGTTCAGCTGCGCCAAAGCGTCCTGCATGCAGTTCCACAACGCCTGGGTGAGCGACCGCACGCTCTGCTACCTGGCGAGCGGCAAGCCGGTCGTCGTGCAGCACACCGGCCCGAGCTCCTATCTCCCGAACGGCGCAGGCATGTTCCGCTTCACCTCGCTCGACGAAGCGGCCGCCGCACTCGAGCAGGTCAATCGCGACTACGAGCGCCACTGCCACGCGGCGCGGGGTCTCGCTGAAACACACTTCGATTCGAGGCGCGTCCTGGAGACCGTTTTGAACGTCACGTTGAGCCCCCCCACACCGCATCCCCCGAGCGATGCGATCAAAGTCCTTGAACGCGAGGTACGGTCATGACTCCCCGACCCGGCCGCCTGTTGTGGCTCGTCGCGCTGCTCGCGGGGGCGTGGCTTCGTCCCCTGGTCGCGCAAGTCGGCACGACGACCGACATCATCGTCGGCAGGGTCACGGGGCCCGACAGCCAGCCCCTGGCCGGTGCCAACGTCGAGGCCATCTCGCTCGAGACCCAGGTGTCGCGCCAGCGCACGACCGACGCGCGCGGGCGCTTCACGATCGTCTTCCCCGATGGCGGGGGACAGTATGAGGTCGTCGTGCGATTCATCGGCATGGCACCCGTCCGGGTCACCGTGGCTCGGCAGGCCGACGAGGACCGCCTGGTGGCCAACGTCCAGATGGGCCTCAACGCCGTTTCCCTCGAGCCGATCACCGTCACTGCACGCTCCCGCCCCTCGGAGCGCGCGGGGCCGGGGGCCACCGAGCGCAGCCTCAGCCCGGACCAGCTGGTCCGTCTGCCGGTTGACCCGTCCGATCTGAACGCCGTGGCGACGCTCACGCCCGGCGTGGTCGGCATCGGTGCTAACGACTCAACGGCGACGGCGTTCTCCGTCGCCGGCCAGCGGCCCACCGCCAATAGCGTGACCCTCGACGGCGCGTCCTTCGGCACGGGGAGCGTGCCGCAAGATGCCGTCCGATCCACGCGCGTCGTCACGAGCAGCTACGACGTGGCGCGCGGCCAGTTTTCCGGCGGCGTGGTCGCATCCACCACGCGCGGCGGCACGAACGTGCCACAGGGGTCCTACACCTATACCGTGCGCGATCGCGACGTCGCGTGGGGTGAGGCCACGTCATCGCCCTTCGGCCAAGGCTCCACGCAACAGGTGCTCAGCGGGGGGATGGGCGGGCCGATCATTCGCAACAAGCTCTTCATTTTTGGCGCCCTGCAGGGACGCTGGCGCGGCCAGGCGCTTCCGTCACTCACCAGCGCCGACGCCGCCACGTTGCTACAACTCGGCGTGAGCCCTGACTCCGCCGCGCGGTTCCTCAATCTGGCGCGCTCGAGCGGCGCGCCACTGACGATCGCCGGTCTCTCGCAAGACCGGAGCGGCGACAACACTCTCGCCCTGCTCCGCCTCGACTGGCGTGTGTCGGATGCTCACACACTCACGCTCCGGCTCGATGGCCGCTGGGACTCCCAGGAACCCACTCGCGTCAGCACACTGGCTTTGCCCGCGACGGGGGGGACGCGCTCCGAACACGCCGGTGGCGTGATGGCCTCGCTGACCTCGTACTTCGGCGGAAACGTCATCAACGAGCTGCGCGGCTACCTCTCGGCCACACGGCGGGACATGCGACCCTACCTTGCGATCCCGGCGGCGCTCGTGGTGGTCACCTCCGATCTTCCCGGCGGTGCGCAGGGGGTCCAAACCCTGGCGTTTGGGGGCAACGATGGCCTCCCGTTGCGCACGGACAATCGCAGCGTCGAGGCCGCCGAGGAGCTGTCGTGGTTGCCGGGCGGCACGGCGCACCGGGTGAAGCTCGGCGCCTTCCTCAACGGCACGCGGGTCGCAGAGAATCAGAACGCCAACCAGTTCGGGACGTTCGTGTTCCCCTCGCTCGCCGCGCTGGCCGCCGACAGCGCCTCCGTGTTCTTG
>Ga0209471_1001775_pt1 | contig 12623 bp, 5 predicted proteins | sample GraSoiAngelo_128_FD_185885 | JGI IMG/M metagenome (GOLD analysis project Ga0209471, IMG submission 185885) | Grasslands soil microbial communities from the Angelo Coastal Reserve, California, USA - 14_0927_12_20cm (SPAdes) (version 2) | ecosystem: Environmental > Terrestrial > Soil > Grasslands ...
TACACGTACTATGCCGACAACAAGCTGGCCGACATTCGGGACGCGGTCGGTCACGACACGCACTACACCTACGATCTCGGCGGTCGCACGGCATCGGTCTGCTCGCCTTCCTGCATGGCGCGGGACGCGACGAACCCATCCGGAACGCCGACCACCTATCAATACTTCAAGGACAACCTTCTGCAGTGGAGCAAGCAGCCATTCAAGGGTGATGGCAGCCAGCTGTACCAAACCGTATACGGCTACGACAGCGCGGGCCGGAAGACATCGCAAGACACCGAGCTAATCAACAGCTCTGGCGGCGTGATCACCGATCCGGGCGCGCAGACCTTCACTTACTACAACGACAATCGGCTACACACACAGGTGGGACGCGGCGGTAGCGCGACGATCACGGACGCCTACGATCCTGCAGGGAACATCACCAGTGCAACAGATAGCACCAACAGCAACGGGACGATCACCTCCACTTTCTACCTCGACAGCAAGCCTCGCACCGTCGACAACGGCACCAAGACGAACAAGTACACGTATGACGGCACGGGCCAGACGGCGGCGCGGGCGGATGTCACCGATGGCGGCGCGACCGTCTCGATTACAACCTATGCGTACGGCGACGCCGAGGTGCCAACCTCGATGACCGCCAGCGCTCCGGCGGGCACGACCACCTGGACCTACAACCAGGCGGGCCAGCAGACGCGCGAGAACGATCCGAATGGGCAATACACGACGTTCCTCTACTACTCCGACAACACACTTCAGAAGAAGACACTGCTCAACTCCTCGAACACCGTGCTCAACAGCTGGACCTACACTTATGACCCGGTGTTCCACCAGCTGAGCCAGGTGACGCCGAGCCTGAGTACCTACTACCAGTACGACAACGCGAACAGGGTCTGCTATTACTCGACCAGCTCGGCCCAGAGCAGCTGCAGCCCGGCCACCTACACCTACGACAACGATGGTAACCGGCTGACCGCGCCAGGGCTGACCTTCACCTACAACGCCGACGATTCGATGAATAACGTGAATGGGGGAACGCCCTTCAGCTATTACGCCTTCCAGGCGGTGCAATCCGACGGGCAGACGTACGCCTACGACGGCCACGACCGAATGACGGGCGCTGGCACTGGCAGCTACCAGTACGACGCTCTCGACCGGCAGCGGAACGCTAACGGCACGGCCATCCAGTACGACGGCTTCAGTCAGAACCCGGCGATCGAGACGGTGAGCGGGTCCGACCGGATCTACGCCCTCGATCCCTACGGCATGCCGAAGGCGCTCCAGAACGGCGGCACGAGTGAGTACCTGACCGACGACGGGCATGGAAACATCGCGTCGGCCAGCACCGGGCAGTCAGTCACCTGCGCCCTGCAATACGACCCCTGGGGCAAGCCGATCGCCGGCCAGAGTACCACCAATCCGTGCCAGGGCGCCGGCGGCACGCAAGACGATCTGTTCTACCGGTCCTTCCGCCGCGATGCGTCAAACGGCGACTACCAGTTCGGCTCGCGCATCTACGACCCGACCAAGGCCGGCTTCCTGTCCTCGGACGTCTACCGCACAGGCAGCCCGAGCCAGAACCAAGGTCTGCAGCTCGATCCGTTGACGATGGACCGCTACAACTACGTCAACGGCGATCCCGTCAACCTGGTCGATCCGGACGGCCACATGGTCTGCAACACGGACGAGCCCTGCGCCTATCGGGGCCGCAACGCCAACTCCAGCGCTAGCTCTTCGAGCAGCAGCAGCGACTATGGCGGCTCTTACGGAAAATGGCAGGACGATCAGTTCGGATCAGCATCCCCAGCGCCCCGGAGATCGCCGCAATGTCGGATGGTCCCTGCTGGACGGGCCGGCATGGTCCGATCGTGCGACAACGACCGAAGCATCCAGGATTTCCTGAACTCGCCGGTCGGCCAGGTCGTGAGCAACGCTGCACAGGGTTTTTGGAACGAGGGGGTTGGCACAGTTGTTGGTCTAGCCACGACGGTTGAGTCGACCATGACGCGGCCGCAACGAACCATTGCTGCCCTTGCCGGCGGCCTGCTTCGTGGGGATCCCAAGGCTGGCCTTAAGGACGCATTCGATATTTCGGTCGGAGAGACAGTGCAGCAGGGTGTCAGCACCCTCAATGGCCTGATGGCCATCGGCGATCGTTACAACCGCTTGACTGACCCATTCCGCATGATATCGGAGTTCAACCGGCTTGGACCCCAGGGGTTCGCCAACCAGTACGCGAACGACGCCGGGGCCATGACCTTTGATGCAGCCGCTATTCTGGCCACTCGAGGGATTGGCGCTGAAGGCGAGGGTGCAGGCATTGCAAGCCGTGCTGGCGCGAGGTCCATGATTCCCGGCGGGTCGGTCGGTGGAGCTACCGCTGGCATGGATATCACCGCTGCGCTTAGGGCAAAGTTCTTTGGGGACGGCGAGGCCGTCACGTGCGGCTACTGCGGGATGCCGACTGCGTCAACCCTTGATCACGTCATCGCGCGGATCTTTGGCGGAAACCTCGAACCGGAGAACATCGTCCCGGCTTGCGAGCATTGCAATTTTTCGAAGGGAGCGCGAACCGCACCCAAGACGCCGCCAGCCGGATACAGCGGGCCTTGGCCGCCGGCCTGGTGGCCCGACTGGATGCGCACCTGGTGGCAGTCTCAATATGGCCCATAATTCAGTGGTGTCGACAGACAAGGACATTGCCGTTCACCTCAGTCCGGTCTGGCGGCAGAAGGCTAACTTCCTGATTCACGCCGAGCTCTCATCGGTTGGATTGCCAAGCAAATGGGAACAGCTGTGGGTTCGTCAATTAGATGGCGGACGCTACGAGCTATGTTGCATTCCTTTCTTTGCTCCAGGACTAGCGCTGGCGGATCAAGTCGACGTCGCTCCTAAAAATGGCATGGAACATGTCGTACGGTCGTTGGTCGCCGATTCAGGCCGAGTCGCCGCCCGAGTCGCATTTGTCAACGATGCCGAATTCGAGACTCTGGCCCGTCAAATAATCGACCAGATGCGTACGGCAAACTGTCTTTTCGAGTGGTACACCACCCGCTACCTCGCGATTGATATCGCGGATCGACGGGCCTTCCAGCATATGAACAAGGTTCTTGCCGACCACGGTTCCGCAGGCAACATCAAGTACGAGTTTTCTAAACAGGGCGTCTTCGAGCACTAGCGAATCGACGAGTTGCCCGTCGTTTACCTGTTCCGGGCTGGCGCCGTGGCGCAACTACTCGGGCGCCACGTCGGTGCAGTTTCCGAGCGGACCCGGGACCAACATCGACGTCGTCTCGCCTCACGCGGCTTGAACCGCACGCGCGGACCCAGTTCGGATCAAGCGATGGGGCACTACGATTGAACCAATAGCGGGCCTGAGAAATCTTTCAAAGGCGGAGCTTCTATAACGATTTCCGATAGCGGACTGGATGGGATCTGATCCTCGTGGTCCGTAATATGTCAGCGATTGGGGCAGACGAGGCTGACGCATGGGCATCGACTCCTGGCCAGCGCTGTAGGCGCTGTCATTCTTTGTGCTCCGTCGGTGAGCGTCGGCGCCGTTGCGGCTGGCCCTTCAAAAAGCCTCATTGCCCGCTACAGCAAAACAGGCCCTCCTCGGATCGCGCACTTCGGCACCAAGGGACAATCGCATAGTACGGCGCCAAACCTGAAGAAGCCGCAGCTCTTCCGCAACCCGATCGCGCTCAACGCCGCTAAGGCAAAAGCTCAGCAGGCACTCCGTGGTTCCACTGCGCCGGGTCTTACGTCGCCGCCCAAAGTCGCGGCTCCCCTCGCGCCAACCCCAACGCTGGAAACGCTGACTTCATTTCCCGCCATGGGACTCGAGCAGCAGGTAGCGGACATGGGTCGAGGCCAGGTCAGCGGTCCAGGGAACACCCAGATCGGCGTTAGTCCAAGCCAGGTGGTCGAGGTCGTGAACGCGAATATGTCCGTCTGGACCAAGTCGGGCGCGCGGGTGGGCACCGACGACCTGGGCCTGTTTTTCTCCCTTCCGGCCGGATTTGCCTTCACGGATCCGAACATCCTCTACGACACGGTGAGTGGTCGATGGTTCCTCTCGGGGTCCGCGTTCAACGCCGCCTACGACAGCCACGTATACATCGCGGCCTCGCAGACTTCGGACGCAACGGGCACCTGGTACATCTACGACTTCGCCATCACGACCGGAGTGTTCATGGACCAGCCGCTTCTGGGGAACGGGGACCAGGTGATGACCCTGGTTTGGGCTGATTTCGCGACCCCCTGTTCACCGGGCTGCACCTACAAGGGCGAGGAGATGTATGCCATCGAGAAGTCCCAGCTGGTCGCCGGAGCACACCCGTTAGACCGCGCCACGACGCCCATGCCGGACCAGACGCGGTTCGGGATCGTGCCGGCTCGCAGCCTGAGCTCGACGACGACCGAATACCTCGTCTGGAACAACTCGGACCCGACCACCCTCATGGTGCAGACGACACTCGGACCGACGGTCGGCCTGCTTGCCATGACGGGACAGCCCGCCTTGCATAACGTCACCTTCTCGGAGGTGGCCACCCCGACGATCGCCGCGACGACCGCTCCGCCACGCGCGCAGCAACCGGGTGGCGCGCCGCCGCTGGAGACCGGCGATGACCGGCTCCTGTCCGCCGCCTGGCAAAACGGCACCTTATGGACCGCCGCCAACGAAGCGTGCCCCGGATCCGCGGCCTCTGGCTGCATCCGATTGCTGAAGCTCGACACCACGGCCGGTACCGTCGTGGAGAGCGAGCTTGGCACCGCATCGGACTTCGTCTACAACCCCGCGGTCTCGATGGACGGCTCCGGGCAACTGTTCGTTGCCTACAACGAGTCGAATACCAGCGTCTTTCCCCGCCTGGTCGCGACCACCGGGGCCGGTGCGGCGGTCACGGTCGTGATGTCGGGCACCGCGCCGATTGACCCGAGCCTCTGTGGGCTGGCGCCGTGGCGCAGCTATTCGGGGGCGGCGGCCGATCCGGTGGACGGGGCCGACGTCTGGGTCGCGGGCGCCTACGGCGCCAACAGCACCGATCTCTGTGACTGGCACAGCGCCGTCGGTCGATTGACGCTCGCCAGCCCGACGGTCAGCGGTTTCAGTCCGACCGCGGTGCCACAGGCGGGCGGAACCGTGGTCGACATCCTGGGATCGGAGTTTGTTCCTGGGGGCACGTCGGTGCAGTTTCCGAGCGGGCCCGGCACCAACGTCAACGTCGTCTCGGCCCACGAGCTGACTGCGGTCAGCCCGCCCACGGCGACCAGCGTTTCGGGCGCGGTCACGGTGACGACCCCGAACGGCACGGCGTCCTCAGGAGGCCAGATGCGAATCGTTCCCTACCTGTTCAATCCGGCGCCCATCGCGCCCAACGGGACGCTGGCGGCGAGCACGACCACGAATGTCACGCTGTCGGTGACCGGCGCCACCTCCTCATACCTCTCCTTTACCGGGCCAGGTACGGCCTGCGTGGGCGCCACCTGCCTGACCGCCGGGCCGGCGCTGTTCATGCCAACCGCCGGGCAAATCACGATTCAATACAAGACGCCTTCGAGCGTCCCTACCACCGGTACCGCGGTTATCACGGTTCAGGATGCGGCCACGTCGCCCACGAACGTGCTCACCGACACGTACACCTTCACCCGAGCCGTGGCAAGGGTCGCGATGGCGTTCAGCCCGGCCATCGCTCCCACCGGCGACCTGGTCGCCGGCATGTCGATGATCGTGATGCTGACGGCGACCGACGTAGCGAACAGTCCGATCGCTGGTGCCAGCATCAGCCTGTCGTTCCAGCAAGCCAGTGGCGGCGGTTCAGCGTCGGTGGCGAAGGTTGCCCTGACCGTTTCGCCACAGCGGTTTACGACCGACGCCAATGGCCAGATTGCCATCGTGTACAGCACGCCCGCGACACTGCCGCCGGCCGGAGGGACGGACACGATCGCGGCGACGGCGGTGGGCGCGATGGGGGACCAGGACAGCTACACCTTACCGCCGGTCACGACCTTCTATTTCGCTGAAGGGTTCACCGCCGGTGGGTTCTCCGAGTTCCTGTCGCTCCTGATGCCCAACGAGAGCGGGACCGTCCTGGTCGACTATTACACGCAGTCCGCCCATGGTCAGAGCATCGCCTTCCTCACCCAGGGCTCGGTCGAGCTGATCGACGTCGGGGCGACGGTCGGTGCCAACCAGCAGGTCTCGATGAAGGTCACGTTCCCGGGGCCTGGCGTGGCGGAACGAACGTTGAACTTCAACTTCGGATCCTGGCACGGATCGACCAGCATCGTCGGCGTGACCGCGCCGTCGACCCAGTGGAACTTTGCCGAGGGATCGACTCTCAGCTTCTTTTCCGAATATTTGACGCTCCAAAACCCCAGCGGGGGCCCAGCCCCGGTCACGCTGAAATATTTCACCGACGCCGGCGCCACGGCGACCAAGACCCTGACGCTGCCGGCAAATACCCGGACCACGGTGGCCGTCTTCGACGGCGATCTCACGACGCCAACGACGGCGTGCGCGGTCAGCGGCGGTAACGCCGCGCACTGCGGCGTGGGCCCCGGCGTCGTCGGCGTGTCGGTCAAGATCACCTCGACCGTGGCCATCATCGCCGAGCGGCCCTTCTACGTGAACAACTTCAGTTTTGGCGACGGCCCCATCCGGGACGGGCATGTCGCGTTTGGCGCGACGAACCCCGGCACCGAGTGGGACTTCGCCGAAGGCACCACGCTGCGAGGATTCAAGGAATACCTGACCCTGCAAAACCCGAACCCAACCGCGGCGCATGCCCACCTGCAGTACCTCACGGATCTGCCCAGCACCAACCCGTTGAAATCGCTGACGCTGCCACCGAATAGCCGGACGACCGTGGAGGTGTTCAGCGGAGACCGCAACGCGAATCCCAGCTGTACCCCCGGGGTCGGGGGCAGCTGCGGCATCGGGCTCGACATTGCCGGTGTCTCGCTCCGGGTTACGTCGGATCTAGCGATCGTTGCCGAGCGGCCCATGTACATGTCCTTCAACTTCGGGTCCGGACCGGTGGCGGGCGCCCACGATGTGGTGGGGGCGACCGGGCTCGGCCGGCTGTTTGGCTTCTCCTATGGGTCGACGCTGGCGGGGGACAACCACTACCTGACGATCCAGAATCCCGGCAACACGGTTGCCAACATCGTGGCGACCTACTACACGAGCAGCGGTGGCATTGTGCGCAACTTCACGGTGGCGCCCTTCAGCCGGCACACCGTCGGCCTCTTCTCATCCGCGGAGGGCCCGGGACCGGGCTACTATCCCATGGGGATTGTGATCGAGTCAGACCAGGCGGTCCTGGTCGAAAAACCGACCTACAGCCGGAACGCGACGACCTACGGCGCGACCGACACGCTCGGCTACACTCCAACAGGCTTTTAGCTTCAACCCCTAAAGGAGGAGAACGTGACGACCTCATCCTGGACTCGACGTTTTGCCGCAATTGGCCTCGCATCGATCTTCGGCTTGCTCGCGGCCGCACCCACGGCGGCGGATTGGCCCACCTATCACCACGACAATGCCCGCACGGCCTTTGACGGCCAGCAGGTTCCCTTCAATTCGGTCACCCCCGGATGGACCACGGGAGGGCTCGACGGCAAGACCTACGCCGAGCCGCTGGTGGTGGGCAGCACGGTCTACGTGGCGACCGAGAACAACTCCGTCTACGCCTTCGATGTCGCGAGCGGTGTCCTGAAGTGGAAGTTCAACGCCGGTGCGCCGGTGCCCAACGCCAACCTCGCGCCGGGTTGCGGCAACGTCGACCCGGTCGGCATCACCGGCACGCCCGTCATCGATCCGGCCGCCGGCCGCCTCTACGCCGCCGTCCAGGTCAATCCGCTGTCGCCCAGCTATCAGCTGGTCACGGTTGACATCAATACCGGCAACGCGATCGGCGCCCCCGTCACCCTCACCTATACCGGCTTCAACGCGAAGACGCAGAACGAGCGCGGGGCGCTGGTGCTGGCCAACAACACGGTGTACGTGCCGTTTGGCGGCCGCATCGGCGACTGCTCACCCTATGACGGCGTCGTGATCGGCGTGCCGCTCAACGGCAGTCCGCAGATCCACTACAAGACGCCCACCAACGGCGCTCGAGCCGGGATCTGGGCGACCGGAGGCGTGGTCGCGGATGGATCCGGCAACCTCTTCGTGGCCACCGGCAACTCAGGATGCGTGTCGACCTACGACTACAACGACTCGGTGATCAAGCTCTCAGCCGGCCTGGCGAAACTGGATCAGTGGGCGCCGACGGACTGGGCGAGCCTCTCGTGCGCCGATAACGACATTGGCTCGAGCGCGCCGACCCTGCTCCCCGACCTCGGCATGGTCTTCATCCAGGGAAAGGAGCCGACCGGCTACCTGCTCAACCAGAGCCCGCTGGGCAGCACCTTCACCGGCAGCACCTTCAATCCCGGCGGCGAGGCCTTTGCCGGCCCGGGATGCACGGGCCGGTCGTTCGGGGCCTCGGCGTACATGTCGCCGTATATCTTCGTTCCCTGCGACAACGGATTGGTCGGGCTCAAAGTTGATCCGGCCACCAAGACCTTTTCCAAGATCTGGACCGTCAGCAGCTCGCAAAGCGGCCCGCCGATCGTGGTCGGCGGCGCGGTGTGGAACATCAGCGGCGGCACGCTCCACGCCTACGACCCCGCCACCGGTACGCTGCGCTACTCGCACGCCGTGGGATCATTCAGCAACAGTTTCCCGACGCCGGGCGCCGGCCAGGGCCGGATTTTCGTGGCGAATAACTCCATCCTGCAGACCTTCGTGATCGATCCGATCTGCACGACCGCGACCACCCCAACCTCGACCGCCGGGACGGGCGCGACGAACTTCTACTTTGCCGAAGGCTTCACGGCCTTCAACGAATGCCTGGCGTTGCTGATGCCCAACACCAGCGGCACGGCGACCATCGATTACTGGACCAAGAGCGGCCACACCATGGGCACGATCGCGATGGTGGCGGGCCAGGTGACGACGGTGAATGTCAATGCCGCCGTCGGGGCGAACCAGGAAGTCTCGGTGAAGGTGAACTTGCCCGGCCCCGGGATCGCGGAGCGGCTGCTGAATTTCAATTTCGGTTCATGGCATGGCTCGACCGACATCGTGGGGGCGACAGGGCCCAACACCGAGTGGGACTTCGCCGAGGGATCGACGCTGAGCATCTTCAGTGAATACCTCACGCTGCAGAATCCGAATGCCACCGCGGTTCCCGCGACGCTCGCCTACATGACGGACAGCGGGGCCCATCCGAGCAAGACGGTGAGCCTGCCGGCGAACAGCCGGACGACGGTGGAGGTGTTCAAGGGGGACACCACCAGCACGCTGGCGTCGTGTGCCCCAAATGGCGCTGGGTCGAACTGCGGCGTCGGGCCCGGCATTGCCGGGGTCTCGGTCCAGGTGACAACGCCCGGCGGCCAGCCGATCGTGGCCGAGCGGCCCTTCTACGTCAACGGCTTCAGCTTCGGTTCCGGCCCGATCAACGATGGGCACGTCGCCCTGGGGGCGAACGCCCCGGCGGCGCAATGGAACTTCGCGGAAGGCACGACGCTGCCGGGCTTCAACGAGTACCTCACGCTGCAGAATCCGAGCAGCACGACGGCGGCCAGCGTGACCTTGCGCTATATCGACCAATCGGCAACCGTCACCACCCGCTCGCTGACGGTTAACCCGCTGAGCCGATTTACAGTGGAGGTCTTCAAGACCCTCTACGGCGTCGGCCCCGGGGTTGCCGGGGTCTCGACCCAGGTGACCTCGACGGTGCCGATCGTGGCCGAGCGGCCGATGTACGTCTACCGCGACTTCGGCGATGGCGCGGTCCCGGGAGCAACCGACGTTGTCGGGGCCACCGGCCTGGGGACGCTCTTCGGGTTCGCCGCCGCCTCGAGCTCCCTGGGCAACAGCGACTACCTGACGCTACAGAACCCCAGCACCACCACCGCCGCCAATGTCAGCATCGATTACTACACCGCCGGCGGCAAGGTAACGAAGGTCGTGACGGTGAACGCCAATACCCGTCTGACGGTGCCGGTCTTCGGGACCGCCAGCGGCATTGGAACGGGCCAGGTCATGCTCGGCATCGTGGTGACGAGCAGCAACGCGGTGCCGATCCTGGTGGAGAAACCGACTTACAGCGCCAACACCACGACCTACGGCGCGACCGACACCATGGGCTACTCGCCGGCCAACTTCTAGCGACACATACATATAGATGTATGTGGGACCCCCGAGCCAAACGCACGGCGTGGGGACGACCGCCACCGTGAGCGCGACCTCCGCCAACACCTGCGAGCAAGCGCTCTCCAACGTCGCCGTGAAGTTGGCCGTGACGGCGGGTCCCAATGCCGGCCGGACGCGAGCGCGGTGACCAATGCCAACGGGGTTCCGAGCTTCACCTACGGCGTCCAGCCTTACGCGAACTCGACGACCAGGAAGGCCATGCCGTTTGGCCCGCGCGCCCAGGCGGCGCCGACCGAGTGGTATGGCCCCAGGATGTGGCTGCGCTGGACCGCTGCCGGGCACCGATACCCGGCGCGCCACCGTGACCAACCTGGCCGTGCAGGATCGTCCTGGTGCGGACCAACCACGGCTACGGACCCAACCCCGGCCATGCGGGGACCGGAGCGATCGTCGCCCAGATCTGCTAGTCCTGGCGTTCAGCCTTACGCGAACTCGACGACGAGGAAGGCAATGCCGTTTGGCCCGCGCGCCCAGGCGGCGCCGACCGAGTGGTATGGCCCCAGGATGTGGCTGCGCTGGACCGGGTCAGACATGAACACCGAATTGAGCTGCGCGTCATCGATGCTTGACCAGTAGCCCGCATTCTCAGCGGTGGCGCCTCCGAGCCTACATCCGAGGTCGAGCGCGAGGCCGCCCGTCGGCGCGAGGTAGCCTTGCTGGGCCAGGGACTTCGCGACCTGCGAGGCAACCCCGGCCAGGCAGGCGTTCCACTGGACCGGTGGGAGCAAAGACCCCGCGCGATCCTGATTGATGAGCCCAAGTTGCGCGGAGGCTGCCTGAGCCTGGATCCGCGGCGCGGCCGGCAGCGCCACGGTGGGTATCGGCGCGAGAGGGGTTTTCGCTGCCTGCCCCGGACTCGCCACTCCGACTGGCGAATTCAATGGGGCCTGGGCCGATGGCGTGGTCGAGGACGGCTTCGGGGTCGTCGCGGCCGATGCCGAGCTACCGGCTGGCGCCTGCGCCGAACCCGCCGCGAGCCGGGCGGCGATGGCCGAATGGGCACCACCCTGGAAAAGGATCACGGGCCGGAGCATCAGAACCGCGATACCCAGGGCTGTCAGGGCCGCGGCCGCCAGGGCGACCGGCATCCAGGATCGACGTGGCCGCCGCAACAGCACCGCCTTTGGTGGAGGGGTCGTTGCCGGACTCGAAGGCTGGCCCGCAGAAGCCACCCAGCCGGCCGCCGCCCCCGCCCGGTTGCGAAAACCATGCTCCCGGTACGTCCGCTGAAGGTGGGAACGAACAGTCGCCAGCGAAAGCCCGAGCCTGGCGGCGATCTCCTTATCGGCCAGACCCTCGGCGAGGAGCTCCAGAATCTGGGCCTGTCGGGGGGTGAGAGCCTTGCGCGAGCCCCGCTGCTCCATCAGAAACGATATGGAGGGGTCATCAAAAAGGATGATAACGGATCTGCTAGTTGACGGGCCACCGCCAAACCCGATATCTCAAGTATCAGATGTTCCGCAAACGAGTTCGGATAAGGAGATTCACGATGGGTTACAAGGGTGTCTCGCGACTGCTCGCCATCCTTCTGGCTAGCGGGTTCGCCCTTGCGCTCCCTCCCGCGGTCTCGGCTGACACCCTGACCCTGGTCACGGTTGATTGCGGCGACGGGTCTCCGCTGCAGGCGACGTTGGACACGGACGGGTTGACCGCGCTCCAGTCGTCGCTCCAGGCGATCATCGACAACCCGGCCGGCCTGAGCTGCACCCTGAGCACAAGCCCGGTCATCGCGCCGCCCCTCGGTACCATCGCGTCGGCGGACTCCGGCCGGCCGTTTGTGGTGGGTGGCGGTCGCTACGCGCGCAGCGGCGGGTGCGGGATCAATTTCAACCTCAGCGGCCACGTCGATTCCGATGGTGTGGCGCGTGGGACGGTTGCGTTCGGGATCAATAACGCTCCCGGGTGTGACCAGGGGGCAGTCAAGGCCAAGGTGACCTGCCTCAACGTGAACGGGGTGGACAAGACAGCCGAGGTAAAGGGCGACGTTACTCAGGCGAACGGCGTTCTAGGCGGCTTCCAACAATCGCCGCCAATCGTGGTATTTACCGACGTCCAGGACAACGGTAAGGCGGACACAATTACCCAATTGACCGACCCTGATCAAATCGATAATGCCTGCACGGCGGCGCCCGGGATTCTTTCAGCCGACAACGGAAACATCACCGTTCACAGCTGAGGCTGGCGCCGGGGTCGGACTACCCGAATTCGCTCCGGCTACAGGCGGTTGATCAGATCCTGTGCCCAGTTGATGAGTAGCGCGGCGTAAGACGCGTTGATTGAACTGCCGCCGCTTTGGACCTTCGAAATGAAGGTGTTCAGATAACTCTTGGCCGACGCGATGTTTCCGGCG
>Ga0209471_1001780_pt1 | contig 12606 bp, 11 predicted proteins | sample GraSoiAngelo_128_FD_185885 | JGI IMG/M metagenome (GOLD analysis project Ga0209471, IMG submission 185885) | Grasslands soil microbial communities from the Angelo Coastal Reserve, California, USA - 14_0927_12_20cm (SPAdes) (version 2) | ecosystem: Environmental > Terrestrial > Soil > Grasslands ...
CGCTCCCCAGCCGAATCCGCGCATTGCGGCTGGGCGCCAGCTAGTCATGTTCATCAAAGTGGAACTACCGAGTGAAGATACGTCGCCGCACGATCTTCGGTCGGGCCCGCGCTTTTAAGCAAACGCACAATAGGTGGCCCTTTGCTGCTTAAATCGGCGTACCGGATGCCCGCTCCGATTGTCCCCGAGGATCTCTTCAAGTTTCGGTGGATCGACCACGTCCGGCTCAGCCCTGACGGTGAGCGAGTCGCCTACCAGCTGAGCTGGGCGGACGGTGAGGCGCGCCAGAATCGCAGCCGCATCGTGATCCGGCGCCTCCTCGAGCCTGAGCCCGCGGAGGCCACCGGCGGAACCAGGCGTGATCACTCGCCCGAGTGGTCGCTGGACGGTAGGCGCCTTGCGTTCGTCAGCCGGCGTGGCCCCGTCGACCAGGTTTTCGTGCTCGATCTCGCGAGCCCGGGCGACTCCCGGCAGCTCACATTCCTGCCCGAGGGTGCCGGCAGCCCGACGTGGTCTCCGGACGGCAGCAAGATCGCTTTCATCGGCACGGACCTCGCCGACCCCGACGCGATCGTCGACGATCCTCGGCCTCCAGACAACAAAGACCAGCTCCGGCGTGCGCCGGTGGCCCGGGTCGCCCGCCGCCTCGACTACAAACACGACGGCCAGGGCTTTGTCGACGGACGCTATCACCACCTCTTCGTAGTGCCGGCAGCAGGCGGCGACGTTACGCAGATCACCAAAGGAGCCTGGGACGTGTCCGGCTTTGACTGGTCGCCCGACGGCGACCGGCTGGTGGTCGCCGGTAATGCCGAGCCGAATGCCGACCTACAGCGTGCGCTCAACCTCTACGTCGTCGACCTGGCCGGAAGGCGATCGAAGCTGGCCGGTGGGTTCTATCTGGCCTCGCCAACGTGGAGTCCACGCGGCGACCTGATCGCGTTCATCGCGCCGAACGGGCTCGACGCCGGACTCATCGAGCGGCTGTGGATCGTGCCCGCTCGAGGCGGCGACCAGCGGTGCCTGACCATCGGGCTCGACCAAGCGGTCGGCGACAGCCTCATCACCGACATGCGCGCGGGCCACAACACCAGGCTCGTGTGGTCGCCCGAGGCCGATCGTGTGTATTTCCTGTCCAGCGGACCTGGCTTGAGCTCGGTCTACTCATGTGACCTCGAGGGCAACGCACGCCAGGAGGTGGGTGGGCAGCGGCGCATCTACGACTTCGACGTCGCCTCCGGCGTGACCGCGCTGTGCGCTTCGGACGTCAGCAATCCGGGGGACCTGCACATGTTCATGCAGGGCGCCGAGGCGCGCGTGACCGACCTGAACCCATGGCTGCGCGAGCGCTATGTGGCCCAGCCCGAGCGCCACGCGTTCACGGCACCCGACGGCTGGCGGCTGGAGGGATGGCTGTTCCGGCCTCCGGACTTCGATCCAAGCCGGAAGTACCCACTGGTGATGGAGGTGCACGGCGGCCCGCACGGGCAATACGGGTGGGCTTTCTTCCACGAGCTCCAGATCCTCGCGGGCATGGGCTACATGGTGCTCTGCGTCAACCCGCGGGGCTCGGATGGTTATGGCGAGCACTTCCGGCGGCAGGTCGTCCGCGACTGGGGCGGCAAGGACTACATCGACCTCATGAGCGCGCTCGATCAGGCGATCGAGCAGACCGGGACCGTCGATGTAAGCCGACTGGGCATCGGCGGCGGTTCGTATGGCGGTTACATGACCAACTGGGTCATCGGCCAGACCAATCGCTTCTCGGCCGCGGTTGCGATGCGATCCATCTCCAACCTGGTCAGCGAGTACTCGCAGCACGACATCGTGCTATGGGGCGCGCTCGAGCTCGGACCTCCGCCGTGGCCCGACCTCGACGAGCTCTGGAAGCGATCTCCGATTCGGTACGTGCAGAACATCCAGACGCCCCTGTTGCTGAGCTGCGGGGAGATGGACCTTCGCTGCGCGATCTCCCAATCAGAAGAGCTATTCGGCGCCATGCGCTTCCTTGGCAAGACGGTCGAGATGGTCCGCTTTCCTGAGGAGTCGCACGATCTGTCGCGCAGCGGCCGGCCGGACCGCCGCGTCGAGCGGCTCAAGCGCATCGCCGCGTGGTCCAGCACGACGAGGTCGCGACGCCTCTCGAGGCGTCCAGGCCGACCGCGGTGCTGGAAACGCTTCGGATGCCCGAAGCCGCTGAAGCGTCCCCGACCGCCATCCTGGAAACGGTGCACGTCGAGGACCTGCCGGCTGCTGTAGAACCCGAACCTGACGTCGCGGAGGCCGAGCCCGCCGTCGCCGAGACCGTGGTCGAGGCGCCTGAGGCCGAGGTCGAGGCGCCGGTGATTGGGGACCCGTACACGACCTCGGCTTTGCCGGTATTTCCAGAGCCTGAGCCGTCGCTCGACGCTGTGCCCGTAGCCGAAGAGCCGCAACTGGAAACGGCCGAGCCGGAGCGAGCGGCGGAAGAGGTGGAGCCGGTCGCGGAACCGCTGGAGCCGGTCGAGTTGGAGGCATGGTCGGAGCCCGAGCCGGAGCCAGAGGCGGTTGCCGCCGAAGCCGCGCCGGAGCGTGAACCCGAAGCTGAGCCGGTGGAAGCGGTCCCCGTTGAACCAGAGCCGGTCGAAGCCATCGCGCCAGAGCCAATGGTGTCGGAGCCCGAGCCCGTGGCGGCAGAGGCCGAACCCGAGCCCGTCATGGCCGAAGCCGAGCCTGAGCCAGTCCCGGAGCCAGTTGTCGAAGAGCCTGAGCCCGAACCCGTTGCGGCCCAAACACCCCCGCCAGCACCGGCCAAGAGCGTCACGTCGACGATGCTCCGGTGGCCGACCAACCCTGGCATGCAGGACAACGGGTCGAGCGATTCCGACACGGGCGAGGCCGCGACGTCGGTCATTCCCGCCTGGCAACCGACCGAGATGCCGTCAGAGAGCCGGCGGACGGTCTCGCTGCAGGCCATGCCGCCGGAGGCGATCGCGGCCGGCGAGGCGTTCGCCGCCAAGCTCAGCTTCGAGACGGGCCCGTTTACGGGCAGGATCATCGCCCTTCCGAATCAGATGGTCACCTTGGGCCGCGCGCCCGACAACGACGTGGTGGTCGCCGACCCAGCCACGTCGGGCCGCCACGGCCGCATCGAGGTGCGGGCCGGCGCGTTCTGGATCAGCGACCTCGGCAGCACCAATGGCACGCTGGTGAACGGCGAGCCGGTGATCGACAAGCAGCTCAGCGACGGCGACCTCATCGCCATCGGCCAGAACACGATCCGCTTCAGCCTGGAGTAACCAAAGCCGCGCAATCGGCAGCGGCTTCGTTCAGGAGCCTCGTGAACTCCTCGACGTCTGGGACGATGCCGGGGTCGGCGGTGAGACCGAAGTACGCATCGCCGTTGTAGGAGACGATCGCGACGCCCAGCCCCATCGAGGGATAGAGAGGCGCAAAGGGCCACACCTCTAGAAGCTGGGCGCCGCCTGAGTACAGCGGGAACTGCGGCCCTGGAATGTTGGTCACGTTGATGTTCGCGCCCGCTTGCGGGTTGGACATGAGCCGGCCGGCGAGGACGAGCAAGGTGGGCGGCGCCCAATCGGCCAGGCCCGCGAGCTTGTCCGCCGCGATCGCCTGGCGCGTTCGTTTGAGGTCGCCGGTGGTGACCTTGATCCGGCGCAGCCGTTCATCGATGGGGAGGTCGCCGGTCGGCAGCTCGAGCACCATGCCGCTGATCTGATTGCCACCTCGCCCTCGCGAATCGTCGCCGCGGACGCTCACCGGACAGAACACGCGCACCTTTTCCGGCACCGTCTCGCCGCGGCTCTTGAACCAGCGGTGCAGCCCTTCCGAGACGACGGCCAGCACTGCATCGTTGACCGTGCAGCCGAAACGTTCCTTCAGCGCTTTGAACGCCGCGAGCGGAACCTTGAGACCCCTGCCAGTGCGCTGCGGTCCGATCGTCCGGTTGAAGAAGAGATCGGGCCGCGGCGTCACGATCTTGCGGCCGACGTTGGCCAGGCCCGTCCACGGCAGCCGCCGCGTGTTCCAGATCGCCGGCACCCTCGAGCGCTGGGCCTTTGCAGCCGGGCCGAAGTTCCACAACGCGGGACGGATGAGCTGCCAGTTGGACGGTTCCGCTCGCGCCTTCCACTCTTCCGCCGGCGGTTCGGGCGTGAAGCCCTCCGGCGTGGTGTCGAGCAGCAGAGTCAGGATGTCGACGCTAGAGACGCCGTCGACCATGGCGTGGTGCGCGCGGTTGACGATCACGACTCGCCCACCACGCAGCCCCGTTATGACGGTCATCTCCCACAACGGCCGGCGCATGTCGAGCGGCCGCGCGAGGATCCGCATGACGAGCCTGCGCAGCGTGGCGCCGTCTCCAGGAGGGGCCAGCACCTCTCGACGCACGTGCGCGCCAAGGTCGAAATGGGGGTCGTCGACCCAAACCGGGTGCACCAGGTTCAGCGGTACGCGATGGATGCGCTGCCGGTACCGCGGCACCAGGTGGATGCGCTCCTTGATCGTCTCCTCGACGCCAAGTGCGCCTCGCCCGCCCGGCACCTGCGACTCGCCTTCGAAAACGTAGACGGTGCCCAGGTCGAGGGGCGTGTGTGCACGCTCGGCATAAAGAAACCAGGCGTCACGCGCGGAGAGCGGCTCGTAGAAGGCTTGAGCGCTCGCAGCCACGGGAAGATCCTAAAGTCCGGAGTGGCGCCCCAACGGCCGCGCCTGGATAATCTCCATTGGGACTACCAAGCACTGGCGCCGGAATCTCCGGCACCTGTTTGCGATCGGCCCACACTCCTGAGAAGAGTTCAAAAGCCAAGCCTCGGGGGGTCTGCGCTCCGAGCGCAGCCGGCGGATGGCCATGCGGGTTAGGACCCCCGCCGTCTGTCGGTGACTCCTCGAGGTGAGGCAATTAGAATTCCTCACTCAACGCCATGCCTTTCTTGCTGATCGCAATCGTGGCAGCCGTGATCGCCGTGGTGGCGCTTGCTTACTGGTCGCCGGGGCGTGTGACAGTGTTCGAGTTCGAACGTGGGCTTCGCTACCGGAATGGTCGGTTCGTGGGCACAGTCCAGCCGGGGGTCCATTGGGTCGCCCGGCGGACGACTTCGATCACGAAGGTAGACGTGCGGCCCTATGTCCTGTCGGTTCCGGGTCAGGAACTTCTCACGTCGGACGGGATCGGAATCAAGGTGAGCCTTGTCGCCGGCGTCGAAGTCGTGGATCCTGCGGCTGCGGTCAACCAGGTCCAGAACTACACCACGACTCTCTACACGCTGCTTCAAGTCGCACTTCGGCATGCGGTGAGCAGCCGGTCGCTCGAAGATCTTCTCGCCGGGCGCGGCGACGTGGGGTCAAAGGTTCTCGAGGATTCGGCCCAACCTGCCCTCGCGTTCGGCCTGAAACTTGCCTCGGTCGATGTCCGCGACGTGATGCTGCCCGGCGACCTGAAACGGATCTTCGCCCAGGAGGTGGCCGCCCGCAAGGAAGGCCTGGCGGCGCTCGAAAAAGCCCGTGGCGAGACGGCGGCTTTGCGCAATCTCGCGAATGCGGCGCGCATGATCGAGGACAACCCGGCACTGATGCAGCTTCGATTGCTGCAGCAGCTGGGGACGACCGGAGGCAACACCGTTGTCCTGGGCGAGAGCGCCGTCATTCCCGTTGCGAAGAGGAATCGGCCGGCCGGCAAGGGGAAGGAGAGCGCCGAGGACAAGGAAACGTCGACCTGAGCCGGCTGCTCATCTGCGTTTCTTAGGTATCGCCCGGGTTGCTGCGCATGCTGACCGAGACCAACGACACCTGCATGGGGGTGTACTGCCACGTGACGCGACCGGGAATGGTGTCCATCGGCGACCCCTGTGGCCCCGGACTAAGCTAACCAGGCTAGTTTCCAATGGCTCAGGAGGAGAGAACATGGCGGTCAAGGCTTTCTCGAACGAGTGGGCCAAGGAGTTCAAGGACGAGGTCAACAGCTCCAGCGTTTACAAGACCGCGGCCAAAGGCTGGAAGTGGACGGTCGGGCTGGTGGTCGAGGCCGAGCCGGACAAGAACTTCCCCGAGTCGAAAGGAATCGTGATGGACCTCTTCGACGGCGACGCGCGCGATGTGACGGTGGGTCCGGCATCGGATGCCCAGAAGTGCGACTTCGTCATCACCGCGCCCTACACGCGCTGGAAAGAGGTTGCCACCAAGCAGCTCGACGCGACCAGGGGCATGCTGCAGGGCAAGCTCAAGCTGAAGGGCGACCTGCCGACGATCGTGCGCTACACCAAAGCCTCGCAAGAGATGACCGAATGCACCACGCGCGTGGCGGTCGAATGGCCCGACGAGACGTAAAGGCTGAGGCCGTCGAGCCGAAGCTCGTCGAGTATGCCGACGAGGAGCCGAGCGCATTCGCGGCCATGCTGGGAGGCCTCATCGAAGCCAACGTCAGCGGCCGTGACGAGAAGAAGCGCGACTTCAAATCACTGGTGGCGCGGGTCGGCATCTTCGTGACCGACATCGACGAAGGCGTCACGCTCGATTTCAAAGCCGGCAAGCTCACCGTCCACAACGGGCTACGGCCGCGGCGGACGATGACGATCCGCGCTGACGCGGACACGGTCATGAACCTCAGCAATCTGAAGATCGGACTGTTCGGGCTGCCGGTTTATTACGACGGCGTGGGCCGCGGCATCGCCGCGAAGCTGCTCACGGGCAAGCTCAAGATCGATGGCCTGCTGCCGAACGTGATGACTCTGAACACAGTGACGCGAATCTTCTCCGTGCAATGAGTGGTCTGGCGGTGGTCGGCGCGGGCTCGATGGGAGCCCAGATCGCCCAGCAGGCGGCGCTGCACGGCATCGATGTCAGGCTCCACGATCAGAGGGACGAGCAGCTCCGGAAGGCGACTGAGTCCAACCGTGGACACCTGAATCGGCGCGTCGAGAAGGGACGCCTGACCGCGAAAGATGCCAACGCGGCCGCCGCACGAGTGCACCCCACCACCAACCTCGACGAGGCGGTAGGCGACGCAGATGTAGTGATCGAAGCCGTGTTCGAGGATCTCGGCGTGAAGCGCGAGCTATTCGCCGAGCTCGACAAGCTCGCGCCCGCCGCGTCGGTTCTGGCCAGCAACTCATCGACGATGGGGATCAGCAGGATCGCCGATGCCACCCGCAGGCCCAAACAGTGCGTGAACATGCACTTCTTCTATCCAGTGCTGGTCATGGACCTGGTCGAGGTGGTGCGCGGCCCCGAGACCTCTGACGAAACCGTCGATCGCGCGCTGGCGATGGCGCGTGCGATGGGCCGGACGCCGGTCCTCATCAACAAGGAGATCGACGGGTTCATCGTCAACCGCATTCTCCATGCCGCGACCCAGGAGGCGTACCGCCTGCTCGATGCCGGCGTCGCGGGCTTCGAGGACATCGACGTCGCGGTTGAGAAAGGGCTCAACTGGCCGATGGGGCCGTTCCGCCTCGGCGACTTCAGCGGGCTCGACGTCACGTACAGGGCGCGCAAGCACATGTTCGAGACCACCGGCGACGAGCGCTACCGGCCGTCCCCGCGACTCGAGGCGAAGGTGCAGGCCGGGAAATTGGGCCGAAAAACCGGCGAGGGTTGGTACAGGTATCCCAAGGCCGACAATTAGGTTCGTGGTCACCGGCATCCACCACGTCGGCATCGCGGTGGCGGACCTGGACGAGTCGATCGACCTGTACCGCTCGGCGCTTGGGGCCGAGCTCCTTCACCGTGCACGGAGCGACCGGGACGGGCTGGAGGCGGCGTTCATGAGCACCGGCGCAGGCGAGGTCGAGCTGTTGAGCCCCACCACGGAAGACTCCCCCGTGGGCAAGTTCCTGGCCAGGCGCGGGCCGGGCTTGCACCATGTGGCCTACGGCGTCACCGACATCGCGCAGGCCCTCGACGAGGCGCGTGGCGCCGGTCTCGAGCTCATCGATCCCGAGCCGCGCATGGGGATGCACGGCGCGATGATCGCGTTCGTACATCCCAAGACCATGGGTGGCGTGCTGACGGAGTTCGTCCAGACATGACAGAGATTCGCAACGACTCTGGTGTTCCGCTCAAGCCCGTCTACGTAGCGGAGGACCACGGCGGCGAAGAGCCGCCACCAGGCTCATTCCCGTACACACGCGGCATCCACAGGGACATGTACCGCGGCCGGTTGTGGACGATGCGGCAGTACGCCGGCTTCGGGACCGCGGCCGAGTCGAACCAGCGCTATCAGTTCCTTCTGAAGCGAGGGCAGACCGGCCTCTCGGTTGCGTTCGACCTGCCCACCCAGATCGGGTACGACTCCGACGACCCCATGGCCAACGGAGAGGTCGGCAAGGTGGGGGTCGCCATCGACTCGCTCGAGGACATGGAGGTCCTGCTCAAGGACATTCCCCTGGACATGGTCTCGACATCGATGACGATCAACGCTACCGCGGCGATGCTTCTGCTCCTCTATCAGCTCGTCGCGGAGAAGCAGGGCTGTCCACCTGAAAAGATCACCGGCACGGTGCAGAACGACATCCTCAAGGAGTACGCCGCGCGGGGGACCTACATCTTTCCGCCGGTGCCGTCGATGCGGCTCGTCACTGACCTGTTTGCCTACTGCCAGACCGAGCTTCCCAACTGGAACACCATCTCCATCTCCGGCTACCACATCCGCGAGGCGGGGTCGACGGCCGCGGAGGAGGTCGCGCTAACGCTCAGCCACGCGGTCGCCTACGTCGAAGCTGCGCTGGCCGCGGGCTTGACCGTGGACGACTTCGCGCCCCGAATCTCGTTCTTCTTCGCCGCCCACATGGACTTTTTCGAAGAGGTGGCCAAGTTTCGCGCCGCGCGGCGCATCTGGGCTCGGGTCATGCGCGACAGGTTCGCGGCCAAGGACGAGAAGTCGCAGGCGCTTCGGTTTCACACCCAGACAGGCGGCGTGACGCTGACGGCTCAGCAGCCCCTCAACAATGTGGTGCGCACCGCCCTCGAGGCGATGAGCGCCGTGCTCGGGGGTACGCAATCGCTCCACACCAATGCGTACGACGAGGCGCTCGGCCTGCCATCCCAGAACGCGGCCGAGCTGGCGCTGCGCACGCAGCAGGTGATCGGGCACGAGACCTCGGTGCCGCAGGTGGCCGACCCGCTGGGCGGCTCGTACTACGTGGAGAGCCTGACCGACCGCGTGGAGGAGGAGGCGCTCGCGATCATGGCCGAGATCGACGAGCTGGGCGGCGCCGTGAGGTGTATCGAGACTGGATGGACGCAACGCCGCATCGCGGACAGCGCCTACCGATTCCAGACGCGTGTCGAGGCGGGCGAACGAGTGGTCGTCGGCGTCAACAAGTATGCCAATGACGGCGAAGACAAGGTCGAGATCACGAAGGTCGGGCCGCGCCACCAGGTGGCTCAGTCGCGCGCATTGAAACGGCTTCGGGCCGGACGGGACCAGGCTGTGGTCGCACGACGCCTGAGCGACATCGAGCGCGCTGCGCGCGGGACCGACAACCTCATGCCCCCGCTGAAAGCTGCGCTCGCGGACTACGTAACGATTGGTGAGTGCTGTGTGGTGCTGCGAAAGGTGTGGGGCGAATATCGCCCACCCGAGATTGTTTGAGGAAAGGAGACCAGATGCCGGGCTACCCCGATGTCATTCCGATGATCGCCTATGAGAATGGGTCCACGGCCATGGACTGGCTGGCCGACGCCTTCGGGTTCAAGGAGCGGGCGCGGATGACCAGCCCCGACGGACGCCTCAGCCACGGTGAGATGGAGGCTGGCGACGGCCTCATTATGCTGGCGACGCCGAGCCCCGACTATCACGGCCCGAAGAAGCATCGCGAGGAGTGCGAGCAGGCTCAGAAGTGGTCGTCGGTGCCATACATCGTCGACGGCGTGCTCGTGTACGTGCCGGATGTCTCGGCCCATTTCGAGCGCGCGCGGCGCGCCGGCGCCCACATCCTGTCTGCGGTCGACGAGACCCCGGATGGCAAGCGGTACCGCGCCGAAGACCTCGAAGGCCACCGTTGGATGTTCATGGAGAGAGCGTGAGCAGCAACCCCAAGGGCCACAAGGTCGATCCGCTCAATCAGCTCCGCCAGCGCAAGTACGAAGCCGGGCATGGCGACGCAGAGGCTTTCAACCGCCAGCATGCGAGGCACAAGCTCACCGCTCGCGAGCGCATCTCTCGCCTCGTGGACCGCAACTCGTTCGAGGAGATCGACATCTTCGCCACGCATCGCGCGCAAGGCTTCGGCCTCGAATCGAAGCGGGTCCCCGGCGATGGCGTCGTCACCGGCATGGGCAAGATCGACGGCCGCGACGTGATGCTGTTCAGCCACGACGCATCGGTTTTCGGCGGGTCGCTGGGCGAGGTGTTCGCGGAGAAGGTGATCAAGGTAATGGACCTCGCATTGCGAAATCGCATCCCGATCATCGGCATCAACGACTCCGGCGGCGCGCGCATACAGGAAGGAGTGGTCTCCCTGGCCGGTTACGCCGAGATCTTCTGGCGCAACGTGGAGTCGAGCGGCCTCATCCCGCAGCTGAGCCTGATTCTCGGACCTTGCACCGGCGGCGCCGTCTATTCGCCGGCGATGACCGACTTCACATTCATGGTCCACGAGCTCGGATACATGTTCATCACCGGCCCCGAGGTGGTCCGCGTCACCACCGGCGAGGAGGTGACGTTCGATTCGCTCGGCGGAGCTGAGGTGCACAACGTGAAGTCAGGAGTCGCGCACTTCCTGGCGGAGTCCGAGGACGAGTGCTTCACGCAGGTGCGCCGCTTGTTCTCGTACATCCCCCAGAGCTCCGACCAGAAGCCGCCGACCGCGAAGGCAACCGACGACCCCGAGCGTGCGGCTCCGGGGCTCGCCAACATCATCCCGGACAACCCGAAGGAGCCTTACGACATCAAGGACGTGATCGGGATGGTCGTCGACGGCGGCAACTTCTTCGAGGTGCAGCCCTTCTTCGGGATGAACATCGTGATCGGGTTCGCCCACCTCGACGGGAACCCGGTCGGGATCGTGGCCAATCAGCCAAAGGTGATGGCGGGCGCGCTGGACATCAATGCGTCCGTGAAAGCCGCGCGATTCGTTCGTTTCTGCGACGCGTTCAACATTCCGCTCATCACGTTTGTCGACGTGCCTGGATTCCTACCGGGGACCGCCCAGGAGTATGGCGGCATCATCCGGCACGGGGCGAAGTTGCTCTACGCGTTCAGCGAGGCAACCGTGCCCAAGCTGACCGTGATCACGCGCAAGGCTTACGGCGGCGCGTACTGCGTCATGTGCTCCAAGCACATCAGGGCAGACTTCAACGTCGCCTGGCCGACCGCTGAGATTGCTGTCATGGGCCCGGAGGGCGCGGTCAACATCGTGTTCCATCGGGAGCTGGCCGCAGCCACTGACCCCGTGACGCGTCGCCGTGAGCTGGTGACCGAGTACACGGAGCGTTTCGCCAACCCATACATCGCCGCCGAGCGCGGCTACATCGACGACGTCATCGAGCCCGGCCGCACGCGCGGGGAGCTGATCCGTGCTTTGCGTATCGCCCTGCGCAAGGAGCGCCGCCGCAACCCCAGGTGGCACGGCAACATCCCGCTCTAGAGACCGTGAGGTTCTAGGCTTACCGGCGTGAAGCTGCTCGAGTACCAGGCGAAAGAGGTGCTGGCGTCGCTTGGTATCGCGATTCCGCCGGGCAGGGTTGCGCACACACCGGACGAAGCCGCCAGCGCCTGCGCCGAGCTGGGTCCCGTCGCCGTCAAAGCGCAGGTGCCGGTGGGCGGTCGTGGCAAGGCCGGCGGCATCAAGCTCGCCGGCACTCCCGAAGAGGCACGAGCAGCCGCCCAACAGATCATCGGCATGGACATCAAAGGCTTCAAAGTGCCGCTGGTCTACTGCGAGTCCGCCCTGGACATCGGGCGCGAGATCTACCTGGGCTTCACGGTCGACCGCGACGCGCGCGCCAACATCCTGATGCTCTCCGCGCGGGGGGGCATGGACATCGAGCAGGTCGCCGAAGAATCGCCCGATTCGATCGCCCGTCTGTATCCGAACCCATGGCGCGGTCCGCTCGACTTCGAGCTCAGCCAGCTCGTGTACGAGGCCGGTCTCGGTGAGCTTGCACGGCCGCTGGCGGCATTGATCAAGAAGCTGTACCGCGCCATCCCGGAGCTGGACGCGGTCACGGCGGAGATCAACCCACTGGTCATCACCAAGTCGGGCGACATGGTCGCCGGCGACGCGAAGCTCGAAACGGACGAGAACTCGGCCTGGCGACACAAGGACCTCGAGCAGCGCTACGGCGGAGGGGTGGAGGGTGATCCTTACGAAGCCGAAGCCAAAAAGCGCGGCCTCACCTATGTGTCGCTGGACGGCGAGGTCGGCATCATCGGCAACGGCGCCGGCCTGTGCATGAGCACTCTCGACCTCGTCCAGCGCGCCGGCGGGCGGGCGGCCAACTTCTGCGACATCGGCGGCGGCGCCAAGGCCGAGGTGGTCGAGAACGCGCTCGCTGTGATCCTCATGAACCCCAAGGTCAAGGGCGTGCTCATCAACGTGTTCGGTGGCATCACGCGCGGTGACGATGCCCTTGGCCACCTCGTCACCGCGCGACCGCCTGCAGATG
>Ga0209471_1001785_pt1 | contig 12582 bp, 10 predicted proteins | sample GraSoiAngelo_128_FD_185885 | JGI IMG/M metagenome (GOLD analysis project Ga0209471, IMG submission 185885) | Grasslands soil microbial communities from the Angelo Coastal Reserve, California, USA - 14_0927_12_20cm (SPAdes) (version 2) | ecosystem: Environmental > Terrestrial > Soil > Grasslands ...
CACCTGGGCGTGCCATCCACTGACGTAAGTTCCACCGGGTCGTATGGCGTTTATCATTCCGTGTTCGACAACTTTGCCTGGTTTAAGAAATTCGGCGATCCCGATTTCACATATGAGCAAGAGATGGCACGCGTATACGGGATTGAGGCGATTCGTATGGCCGACGCCGATGTTCTTCCCTATGATTACGAAGAGTACGCGAAGGAGATCACGGCGTACATCGAAGCTGCAAAGAAGAAAGCGGGAAAAGATTTCGGCAGCCAGTCACCTGATTTCAAAGAAGCCACTGATGCGGCACATCATTTCGAGCAGGCAGCGGCGAAGGTGTTCGAACGTGGAAAGAATCCACCGAAAGATCCTGCCAGCCTCAATCAGGCTCTACGCCAGGCCGAGCGCGCTCTATTGATTCCCGACGGCTTGCCGAATCGTCCCTGGTTTCACCACGCTATCTATGCGCCGGGGCAATATACCGGGTATGCAGCGGTGGTGATCCCCGGTGTCAACGAGGCTATCGACAGGCACGATGTAGATCGCACCCGAGAGCAAATCTCCGCCCTTGCAGCCGCGCTAAATCGCGCCACGAAAGTGCTGGAGAGCTACCATTAGGGTATAGGTTTTCCCCCTTGCAAAGAAGAGGCTTGTCACTGTGCAAAGATTTTCATGTGTGTCAGAACTCCAGGGTCCGTCCGATTTGCTTCGGATTCATCTTTGCTTCGGATTCATGGTGGACCTGAGGTAAACTGTAGTTCCTGCAAGCGCATCCAACTGCTTGCGGACAACTGACGTTCGGGCGAAACACCGCTCCGGTCAGCATGTTCGAGGGTCCCCATGGCGCGAGCACGCATCATCACTCGATTTCCGGAACAATCACACGACTTAGCCGAAAATCTGCGGTCACGCGGGTTCGAAGTGCAAACCGAATCGCCAGGGAAAATCTCCCCCCAGCCTGCGGACCTGGAAATCACAATCGAAGAATGTGACGCGGAGGAAGCTCTGCAACGCGCGACGAGCGTTCAGGATGCGTGCGCTTTTGTGATGCCGGGAGCGATTACCGGCGGAGTGCAACCGATCACCGCGATTCCGTTCATCCCGCAGATGAACATTGAAAAAAGCGAGACTGTAGGTTCTGAGGCGCGCGCCGCGGAAATCGAAAATCTGCCTCGCCATAGTTTTGGTATGGAGGCACCGCGCGCTGAAGCGGCCGAATTTGGCGCTACGCCCATAAGTGATCTGGAATCGCCGCCCCAAGTAAACGAAGATGCTCGCGCCATGATCTCTGAGCCTGAGCGCGCCACAGCCGAGCCGCAGCCCATTTTTCTCGAAGAGCAACCTGAAAACCAGCAACCTGAAATGGTTTCTGCATCAGCTTCAGAAACTGTATTTCCGCAGACGGAAGCTGATTCGCGCCCGCCGGAGCCAGAATTGATTTCCGCCGAATCTCAGTTGGGAGAGGGCGCAGTCTCAGCTGCTGGAGAGATTTCCGACGCGCCCAGAGACGCTGAACCGGTTTTTGCCGAAAGCCGCGACGCTCAGCAAGTACAGCTTTCGGAACTGCGGACGGAAGATCCCCAAGCGACGTCCGCTGTCGAGGAACCACAAGTGTTTTTGTCTGGCCCAGACGATCTCGAAATGCAAACTCAGACCGTAGAAATGGAAGATGCTGGGTCTCACCCACTTCTCTCCGAGGAAGCGCACGACCCTTCATTCGAAGAATCGCCCGGTCCAAGCTTCCCTGAGAGTGTGGAACTGGCGGCTGAATCCATCGCGCAGGTTTCGATCCCGTCTTCCGGCTCGGAATCGCTTCCCGGAAAAGTTGTCGCGCAACAATCCATGCGCGAAGAAGAGCCTTCATTGGAATCGCAGCCTGTTTCCGATTGGCCGATCTGGCAACCCATCTCCGCAGAGGAAAAGGCGCGTGAAACCATGGGGCCTGCGGAGCAGCAGCAGCCGATTTACGATGCTCGAACTTCCGCCCCATTTGCGCTGCCGCTGCAGCGTCAAGGGGTGCCGCGTTCCACCATGCGCAGAGTTCGCAATTCCAGGCTTTTGCGCCACCCGATTTTCACCAACGAAAGGATGTTTTGGCGAACCGCCACCTTCGCGGGCGTGATCGCAATAGGTTTGTTGCTCGGGATGTCGGCACATCGGCTTTCGCCTCTGCCCGCGTCTCTGCAACAGGGCTCGGGCGATCTGCAGCCTTCGGAAACAAAGCCCGCCGCCATTGTTCCTGCCGAGTTAAAACCGGTGACTCGTCAGTCCCGCGCCGGAAGCAGGGCGAGTCGTGTGCCGAAACTTCCCGCCGAGCTCACGCCGCCGCTAACAGCAGCTAGTAAAGTGAACCTCGCTTCCTCCAAGCAGCCAGTTATGCGTTCAGCGAGCGATTCCAGTGAGAACGATACTGACATTGCACAGGACACCGTCGTGCGTTATGGCAGTAGGTCTGGTTCTAGTGCGGTGGCCCCATCGCAACAGAAGCCTTCAGTCAAACGCAACTCGGATTTGAATTAGCTTTTCCCCCCGTCACGAATTGCTCAAAGAGGTGGGAGCGTAGCGCGGAACTTCCGATTGCGGATGTAAAAAAGACAAAAATAGCCGGGGTACTGAATTCCTTCTGCCAGCATGGCCGTCTGCCTCGGTTGAACGAGCTGTTACTTAGCCCTTTTTCGGCCGACCACCCTTTTTGCCCCAACGAGAGAGCTTGCTGCGGTGTCTCTTCGTTGTCGATTTCCCGCCCTTCTTACCGATGCATCGGGGACACACTAACCTGGTTGCCGGATGGATTGCGCAGTAGGCCTGTTTAGGCACGGCGCACCATTGTTATGCGAAATTGCTATTTGTCAAGCCGCCAGCTCGGTTTTTCTTGCCCCGACCGCCTCTTTTTCCCCAATCGGACAGATGCTCCTTGTATTTGGTGGTGGTCTTCTGCCCTCCGCTGGAAGCGATGCACCGGGGGCAGAACAGTTTGGTTTTTAAGTGCTGAGCGCAATGCGGATCGAGGGATTTAATGGCCAGCACAATCTGATTGGCCGCTTGCTGCAAGAATTCGGCCTGGCGTTCGGAAAACTGGTTTTTTCGGCGGCTCAGGAGCGTGACCACACCGATGCTCTCCCCGCGCACGATCAAAGGCACGGCGCAATAAGAATGAAGACCCTCAGCCAGAGTGCGCTCCTCGGCGAGGAATTGGTGTTCTGCTTCCACATCGCGGCGGATTATCCGCGAGCCATGCTCGAGCGCCCAGCCATCGTGGCACTCTTCCCGTCCGAGCAATACCCCCACCCGAAAATAGCTGTTCGCGAATTTGCCCTGCCGCGCGATGAGCTTCAGAGCATCCTGTTCCGGTTCGTAGAGAGTTAAGCCTGCGCGATCGAATAGGATGAGCTGTTTAAGGGCGGCGCACATACTTTCGAAGACTTTGTCCGGCGTCGGCTGTGTAATGGCAGCTTTGTTGACCTCCAGCAGCGTCCGGTATCTCGCGGCCAGGGGGAGTGAAACGTTCATTTCTGTGTGGTTCTCCGCGAAATATTGTGCCATGATACCGCCCCTCTCTGTAAAGCTGGCTGCTGGCTTTCTGATCCGAATTCCTGTTTTCGTAACAAAAGCCTTGCCTGTCAATTTCAAAAAGCGAGCGGCTGGCTTTTTCGGAAATCAGAACAGAATGATTTCAACAGCTTCACGCGCGATCCGAAAGATTATCTTGGCGGTGAAACATTTCTCGCGGAGAGTATTCGAGAATGCCAAAGGGTCCAGCTATATCGAATCAAGCAGCGCCGAATTCCCAGCTACGGCGGAAGAAAAAGTACAGCGCCCCGCAATGTATTCCCATGACTTCAAATGAAGCGAAAGCAAAGCTGAAATCGGCAGATCCCGGCGATCCCGCCGCGAAACAATTGTTGGAGCGGATTGCCCAACTAGAGGCTGGCAAGCGGGAGCAGAGATGAACGAATCCGAGCCAGATCGAACTGAGAACACCGCCGTCTCCAGATCGCCGTGGAAATCTCTTGCCATCGTGGTACTGATCCTTGCGTCGATAGCGATGCCCTGCTCCACGCTGCTGCAATTAAAGGGCGGGAGTAGCATGTTTCGGATTCCGCCTCTGCTGTATGGGTTGTGGGCCGCGTTCTCACTATGGGTTGCTCTTGATGCCGCAAACTTTCTTCGAGCCCTGGGCTTACGAGTTGATGATGCTTTGGCTCCGGGGGCTCTGGCGTTATCCGGACTCGGAGTCGTGAATTTGATGAGTGTTTTCGGTGCGTTGTTCATGTTGTCCCGCCTGTGAACTCTGCTGGATCGGGTCTGCTGCATCAATCGTAATCGCTGTAAAAGAGCGCGAATTCGCACGGCATCTGTGCCAGCACAATCCTGAATATAAAGAAGCCCGCGCCTCATGGTTAGGCGCCAGCGACGCGAGCTTCCCGGGGGAACGCTCGATTTGGAGCATCCCAACAACAATCTATCGCGACCTCGCGAATTGCTCCGCGAGAGTTGAGAGCTGTTTGATTTTCCGAACAAGGCTCCTGGTCAGGAGGTCCTTTGAGGGGTTGGTGCCTCGGCAAGTGGAGAAGCGGGACGCGGATCAACAACTCCCGCTCGGACCTACGCCCTAAGCGCCCGCCGAAAGCTTGTGATGGCTCTTGCTCTGTGCGATACCGTATTGCCGGATTTTGTATAAGAGGGCCTTGTAGCTGATCTGCAGCAACGCCGCTGCTTGCTTGCGATTCCAGTTGGTTTCGTCGAGAGCCTTGGCGATCGCTTCAGCTTCAGCTTCATCCTTGGCGCTGCGCGCCAGGGATTTCAATCCGCCAGCAGGCTCGTTGCCGTTTCGCGGGGCTAGATCGGCACGCGGTCCGCTTCCGTCCGTCTTCGGATGCAATTCCTGCACGGCCAGCTTCTCATCTCCCAGCACCAAATAACGCTTGATGAAGTTGCTCAGTTCGCGCAGATTGCCCGGCCAAGAGTACTCCTGGCAAGCCTGTAACAGCGCCTGCGAAAGTGGAAGAGGAGGCCGCGCATACTGCTCCGACATGCGCGACATGAAATGCTTCAAGAGAATCGGAATCTCTTCTTTGCGTTCGCGTAAGGGAGGCAACTGCAAGGTAAAAGCATTCAAACGGTAATAAAGATCTTCGCGCAGACGCTTAGTCGCCAGCGCCTCGGGAATATTGATGTTCGTCGCCGCAAGAATGCGCACATCTACCTTAATGACGGAGCGGCTGCCCAAGCGCGAAAACCGTTGGTCCTGAAGTACGTGGAGTAATTTGGCCTGAAGCAGCGGCGGCATCTCGCCAATTTCGTCCAGCAGAATCGTTCCCTTGTTGCACAGCTCAAATTTGCCCGGCTTGGGATGCGTCGCCCCCGTAAATGCTCCTGCTTCATAACCGAACAGCTCGCTTTCCAGCAGGTCGGCTGGCACGGCAGCACAATTCACCTTTAAGAATGTCCGATGCGCCCGCGGCGATAATTTGTGAATGAGCCTGGCAACAACTTCTTTTCCCGTCCCGCTTTCTCCAAGGAGAAGAACTGGAATATCAACGTTTGCTACCAACGCAGATTGCGAACGGATCTTCCGCATGGCGGGGCTGGCGGCTACGAAGAATACGTCATCACAAAGCTCTTCCACTTCGCCAACATAGTTCTGCTGATTGATGCCAAGGCACTGATCGACTACCGCGTCGAGTTCGGCTTTCTGGAACGGCTTGGTCAAATAGTCATGTGCTCCCAGCCGTATAGCCTGTACTACCTTGCGGGTATCGCTGACGCAGGAGAGCATGACTACCTTTACCCCAGGCCGGAGTTGCCGCAATTGCTCGAGTGTCTCCAGCCCATCAATGCCGGGCATCAGCAGGTCTAAAAGCACAAGATCCGGCTGCAAACCCTTTTGCACGCGCTCCAGTGCTTCCTCCCCCGTACTGGCGGTCTCAACCTTGTAGTCATCTACTTCAAGCAGCGTGCGGATATACCGGAGCATTCCCGGCTCATCATCGACCAGTAAAATTTTGGCCGTATTGCTCATTTGCTTTTCCCTTTGCCGGCGCCCGTGACAGGTTTCAGGGGAATTATGAAAGAAAACTTACACCCCGTGCCGGGTTCGCTCTCCACCCAAATTTTGCCGCCCATACTGTTAACCAGCCGCCGCGCAATCGCCAGACCCAATCCCATACCTTCAGCCTGATTCTCGTTCTGCGGCAGCCGGAAAAAATCGTCAAACACCTCAATATGATATTCGGCAGGAATGCCAGGTCCTGTATCCGAAACGCTTACCTTTACTGAGTTGGGAAGCGGATTAGTTTGGCTTCGACGCTCGCTAAGCACGGCGGGATTGTTCGCGGCGCGTCGTTCCCACATGTAAGGCTCGCCGTGCAACCAGACTGTTCCTCCCGCAGGAGTGAACTTAGATGCATTCTCCAGCAAATTCGATATGACCCGCTGTATCTTGGGGGAATCAAAGGCAAACCTGGGCACTTTATCATTGCCGAGGAAATACAGCGCCAGGCCCCGTTCCTGAAAACGATGGGACCACAGCCGGCAAACCTCAGATAAACAGGCGTTGACATCGCCCACTTCGTAACGCATCTTCGTTTCGCCGGTCTCGAGAACGCTAAAACTCAGGAAATCCTGAATGAACTGCTGCAGCCGTTGACCGCTGGAGCGCATATCGTGAAGAACTTCACGTTGGCGATCGTTCAGCGTCCCGAGCTTCTCGCTTTGCAGCAATTCGACATAGCCATTGAGAATGGCAAGCGGAGTCTTCAGATCATGAGCCGCCGAGCCCAAGGCGTTTGTGGTGCGCAAAAACCGCTCACGAAGCTGGGTGTACTCCTGCAGCAGCTCATGGTAGGTCAGTGAGTCTGTCGTTTGCGGCTTGCTACTGGCGGGTTTTTCCGTATCCGTCGCGCCCGACCCGACTTCCTCAGAAACACACGTATTTTCTGGAGATGGTCCCATGTAGGAATCTCATGGTTTGGCGGACGAAGGGGAAGGACGATAATTGCTGACTATCCCAAATCTTATGGGGAAATCGTATGACAGAGTTTTCCCTCTGTCAACGAGAAATGCAAACAAACAGACACACAGGGGAAAATGCTTGCAACCGGGGAAGTTAATGGTATTAGTGGACTCATAAGCATGGAAGCCGAATAAAAGGCGAAGATGCCCTCGCGGTTCTGCCGGAGGACTAGCGTTGTTTCAGAGAATCTCCCGGAGTTTGACCAGTTTTGGGGGGGTAACACCCGTAACCAGCAACTTGATTGGCACACGAGATGCGGTGAGAGAAAGAAGTATCTTAAATCCAAGGGGCTGGGTTGAATCGTAAGAAACCTGAAATAGAGCGCCGCAGTTGGCCGCGCCTACCGTTGGCGATTCCCGTATTTGTCCGCAGTAGGGACGAGAAGGGCAAAGAGTTCCTCGAATTTGCCACAGCCCTTAACGTCTCCGCTGGGGGTGCGCTCATAGCGGTTCGCCGTGCGTTGCCGCTGGCCGCGCAGGTTTTGCTGGAAATACCCAGCGCGCCCCTCGCCGCGACCACTTCCTTGCCCAAAGCTTCGCGCACGTTGCGTGCGCGCACACTTCGCGTAAACCACGCGGAAGGCTACCACCTGGTCGCTATGAAATTCTCTCATCCTCTCGCGAATCACCCGCTACCTCGGCGCGCCAATCGAAGGAAAGTTGATTCTCCTTTGTGAAAAAGTTTTCCCACCCGGTCGGCCCCGCGCGGACTGCACTTCATTCTCGTTTTGCGACAAGAAGTGACTCAGCGGAATTCCTGTAAGCTGCCAAAATGTAACCAGTTACCGCCGAAATAGTTGCTTCTGCCAAGCATGCTGTTGGTTTGGCTCTAGGGGTGCAACCTGTCATCGTGTGCTGGAGTAACCGCCGGCCACACGCTATGACAACCATCAGTTCAGTCAGTTCCCTGATTACTTCGTTAGGTGAGATTCCGCCGGAGACGGTGATCTTCGGCCACTCGGAGACCATGCAGTCTCTGCGTGAACGGATGGACAAAGTTGCCAGCGCCAACGTCCCCGTGCTGATCCAGGGCGAAAGCGGTACCGGCAAAGACATCATCGCCCGCATGATCCACGCGCGCTCTCCCTGGCGCACCGGCCCCTTCGTAAAAGTCAATTGCCCCGCCATCCCAGGCACTCTGCTCGAAAGTGAGCTCTTCGGATATGAAAAAGGCGCCTTCACAGGCGCCTACGGCTCGAAACCTGGACGCGTCGAATTGGCCCATCGCGGCAGTCTTTTTCTCGATGAGATTTCCGAATTGGATCTTGCGCTTCAATCGAAATTGCTGCAGTTGCTTCAGGATGGGCAGTTCTGCCGCATCGGCGCTCAGGAAGACAAGAAAGTTGAAGTGCGCGTAGTCTGCGCCACAAATCGCCGGCTGGAGGAAGAAATCGAAACCGGCACTTTTCGCCAGGATCTTTTCTATCGGATTAACGTCGTGAACCTGCATCTGCCTCCGCTTCGCGAGCGGCGGGGAGACATCCAAGATCTTGCTACGTATTTTCTCGAGTACTACAACCGCAAATACAACTGCCGAGCCCGGGCACTTTCCTCAGATCTGATGTCTGCATTGCAGAAGTATCACTGGCCGGGAAATATTCGCGAACTCGAAAACCTGATTAAGCGTTATGTGATCCTAGGCAACGAAGAAGTGATCAGCAGCGACCTCGTCGTGCGGGAGCAGGAATTCTTCAACCCTGACATCAATTTGGATGGTCCGATCTCTCTGAAGAAACTCACGCGGCAGGCAACGCGTGAACTGGAACGCAAAGTGATCTTAAAAGTGTTGCAAGCCCACCATTGGAACCGCAAGCAGACCGCTCGCGCGTTGAGCATCAGCTACCGTGCGCTGCTGTACAAGATTCGCGACGCCGGCCTACCCGCCAACCGCTCCAAGCGCCGCCCGGAAGTTATAGCCGGACAAGGTGCCGCTGCGGACTGAATCGGCCATTCACGAACAAGATCGAATCGGAAAAGCTGACTAAAATCCTTCCGGCTCACACTGGCGGGTATTCCTCAACAGGCAGTCCCAGACTTGCATATGTTGCTCCCAGCAGCGGGCGCGGCAGGATAAACTACTGTCAAGATGTGATCGGCGATATGCGGATTCGTGTCTTATTTTTCGGCGTGCTGAAAGACCTGGCAGGGCACTCCAGTGAATCAATTGATCTGCCGGAGCACGCCCGCTTGGCAGACGTGCTAAGTCACTATGAAGAGCGAATTCCTCGCATTCGGGATTTGGTTACTTCCATAGCAGTGTCGGTAAACCAGGAGTATGTAAGCGTAGATGCGAAGCTAAAATCTGGCGACGAAGTGGCCTTATTGCCTCCCGTCAGTGGTGGTGCCGTTGACTCAGCGGGCGAGACGCCCGCCGCACAGCCGGCCAGAGGCCGGCGCTACGCTGTTATAGTCCGTGAGCGCATTGACACACAGGCGCTGATCGACAAGATTAAGCAGCCGGAAGACGGCGCTGACGTGGTTTTTGAGGGTATTGTGCGCAACAACACACGCGGACGGCGCACGCTCTATCTTGACTATGAAGCTTATGAACCTATGGCGCTGAAGTGCATGGAGGAGCTAGCGCTACAAGCACTCTCGAATTTCAAGATTCGCGATGTTGCCATCGTGCACCGCGTCGGGCGGATGGAAATTGGCCAGACGAGTGTGGCAATCGTGGTTGCCTCTGCGCACCGTGCCGCGGCATTCGACGCCTGCCATTGGCTGATCGACACGCTCAAGCGGACCGTGCCCATCTGGAAGAAGGAATATTTTGAGGATGGGGCGGTTTGGGCGGATGGCGAGCCGTTCCCGGCCGAGGTTCCCCGTGCCCGAGGCACCCAATCTGGGGAGCGTGCATCTTAACCGAAGGACCAATCTCTCTGCGCGCTTTGCAGCCAATCTCTGCAATCGCTGCCGTTAGAGATTTTGACCGCGAAGGCCGCAGAGGTTTCGCAAAGTTCGCAAAGACACACTCGGTTCTCACGATGAAGGCCGCTGCTGCCGTGCTGGTGGTCTGTCTGTCCGTTGCCTGCATTGCGCAGGATTCTGACACCACATTCAAGGTAAACGTAAAATTGGTAAACGTGTTCGTGACGGTCACGGACCAGCACGGCGCGCCAATTGCCGATCTGAAGAAAGACAATTTTCAACTAAGAGAAGATGATAAGGAACAAAAGATCGCGGTGTTCGATAAAGAATCGGCGCTGCCGCTATCGATTGTACTGGCCATAGATACCAGCCTCAGCACGCGCAAAGATCTTCCCCTTGAGTTGGCCTCGGCCCGGCGCTTCGCGCACGCGATTCTGCGGCCGGTCGACGCTCTTTCTTTGTATCAGTTCAGCGAAATCGTGAGCGAGGTCACACCCTTCACCTCCGATCTGCGGCGCATCGACCATGCCATTGATCGGGTTCATGTTGGTTCTGCCACTGCACTTTATGACGCGCTCTATTTAGGGGCAGGAGCGCTCGAATCGCGCCAGGGAAGGAAAGTAATGGTCGTCATCACCGACGGCGGCGACACCATGAGCAAAGTGGATTACAAAGAAGCAGTGCGTGCCGCCCAGCAGGCCGAAGCCATTCTGTACAGCATCATTGTGGTGCCCATCGAGGCCAGCGCCGGACGTGACACCGGCGGTGAGCACGCGCTCATTCAGCTCTCGGAAGATACGGGCGGAAAATATTTCTACGCCAGCTCCATGCCGCAGTTGGACGAAGCCTTCCGCCAGATCAGCAACGAGCTGCGTACACAATACCTGCTGGCCTATTATCCTTCGCAAAAGCTATCGGATTCTGACTTCCGGCGCATTGAGGTCCGTGTGAATGGAGTGCCGGCCGCGGGAAATTTCAAGGTGCGGCACCGTACGGGCTACTACACATCGAAGTCGCGTTAACGAGACAAATTCTCGTATGAAAGTCTAAAAGTCTATAAGATTATCCAGCTTCTACTTTTTGAATTAAGGATCAGTTGTTTTCCCGGTTGTTCTCTGCCGCTGCCCCGGGAGAGCATGCTGTTGCTGTTTTGCGCCGCCCAGGTTTCGAATTCTTTGCAGGGAAGGTAAACCCAAACGAATGCTGCGCCATGCCGGCTGTGCCCGCTCCGCCATCCTGCATTTGATTTCGCTGGCTGGAGCCATCGCCCTCCTCGTTGCAATTCCGCCCTCCGTTCTTGCTCAGGAATCTTCCACCGGCAATATCTCAGGAACCGTCACGGGCCCGCGAGGCGCCTCAGTCAGCGGTGCCGACGTAACGATCACAAATAAACTCACCGGTCAGGCCACTCATACCACGACCAGCCCGGCGGGAACCTACGCCGTTCGCGACCTGGCCCCGGGTGATTACGTCATACACGTCCAAGCCAAAGGATTCCAGCCTGCCGAGCTTCTGGTGCGAATTCAGAGCGGCGCCAGTGTCACTGGAGATGTCCGCTTGCAACGGCTCGCCGCACCTTCGGTTTCGCTGGTGGACACCACGAGTCCCGCTGTGCGCGGTTCGGAAACTTCGGAGCAGATGGAGCAGTTACCCACGAACCGAAATTTCCTTGAACTGGGCAATTTGCAACCCGGAGTTCAGGTTCTGGAGGGCGTTGCGCTTGCTCCTGCCAAGACGGGCGTCAGTTCGGTTTCTATGGTGGGGCGCAGTGGCCGCACCACACGCACGCAAGCCGACGGCGTAGATATAACGGACGAGGCGACTGGCGCAACCACGCAGAACATCCCGGTCGGCGGCGTTCAGGAACTACAGTTTTTTCAGTCCAGCGTTCCGCCGCCCTCGGCGCTGGGTGCAGCGGGAGTGGTCAACGTCGTCACGAAATCGGGCGGGAACGACTTTCATGGCCAGTTATTCGGGAATGCTCGCGATAAAGGCGCAGGCATCGCCAAGTTTCCTGGTGGACAGGCCAATCCATATTCCCGCGAGGTGTTCGGCGGCAATGTGGGCGGGCCAATCTCGAAAGACAAGTTGTTCTTCTTCCTCGGTGGAGAATATTTCAAGCAGGACCTCATAGCCCCTGTCGTATTCAACGCGCCCTTTACTGCCCTGGGTGGCGGTTATCATTCTCCATTTCGCGACACCGAGCTGGACGGCAGGCTCGACTACAAACTCTCGACTTCAGCTCGTCTGTTCTACCGCTTTAATTATGACAATCTCAACTCGGTGGATTCGTTTGGAGGCAGCAATTTCCAAGTTTTCAAGACCCGGAATCACGCTCCCACGCACGCGGTTGGCGTCGACTTCGGAAGCGGAGGCTCGACCCACAGCATCCGCTTCGGCTACATGCGTTTTTCAAATGGAGTTGCTGATGCGGTGAATGGTTCGGGAATTCCAAACGTTGCTCCGGGAATCAGTCTGAATTTTAGCGGCGGATCGGGATTTGCCAGCGGCCCAAGCCCACTAGCGCCGCGGCGCGCAATTCAGGGAAATAAAGAAGTTCGCTACGACGGCACCCGGATTCGGCGCTCGCACACTTTTCGATACGGTTTCGAGTTGAACAAGATTGATGATCTGGTGCTGGCAAATTTTTATGGCCTCGCGCCAGAGGTTGAATTGGATACGAGCGCGCAATCTCTGCTTCTGGCTGCCAGC
>Ga0209471_1001786_pt1 | contig 12578 bp, 11 predicted proteins | sample GraSoiAngelo_128_FD_185885 | JGI IMG/M metagenome (GOLD analysis project Ga0209471, IMG submission 185885) | Grasslands soil microbial communities from the Angelo Coastal Reserve, California, USA - 14_0927_12_20cm (SPAdes) (version 2) | ecosystem: Environmental > Terrestrial > Soil > Grasslands ...
GGTCATACCGACACCAGCTCCTTTGCTTTGTGAGCCGCCTCGCCGAGCCGCAGGACCTTCTGCTCGGCGACGCCGGTCGGCAGATAGCCCAGCTCGCAATTCGACGTGAGATAGAGGTTGCGAGGCCGCACGGTGTCGGCGAGATGGCGGGCTACCTCAACCGTATTGTCGAGGGATTCGAGAATCGAGCTGCGGCCATTGATGATGCCGGCGACCAGTCCCTTGTCCCAGCCCGAGCCGAGCTCGCCGACGTCGGTCTCGATCAGGTCGACGCCGATGGCGTCCACCGGCAAGCGCAGCAGCTGCGCGATATGGGGCCCCGCGTCGCCGAAGTAGACGTGGAAGGCCAGCGTCGCCTTCGAGTCGCGGTGGAGCACTTGCAGAGCCTCCCCAAGTGGCGCCCAGTCGTTGGCCTTGATGCCGACGTAGCCCAACCACGGATCTTCGAGGTGGATCAGCTCGGCGCCCCCGGCCACCGCGGCATCGATGGCTGGCCGGAGCACATGCTGCGCCAGGTCGAGCATGAGGCGGTTGCGGTCCTGGTCGGTGTGCGCCGCGCGCGAGAACATGTAGGGGGAGGGGAGGGTCGCGACGCGCGGACGAGGCACCGAGGCCGCGGCGACCACGCCCTCGGGGTTCTTCACGGTCGGGACCTTGCCCAGGAGCTCCGGCTCCCGGAAGAAGGTATTGGTGTCGAACCAGCGGACCAGCGTGTGGGGTTTGGCGCCGAGCGCCCCCATCAAGGGCCGGAAAATGTCCTGCCATTTGAGGAGGCCGTCGGAGAAGAAGTCCATGCCGGCCTTCTGCTGAACGCGAAGGAAAGCCGCCTGATCATCGGAGAAGGCCTGGTCGACCGCATCGGGGCCCACCCGACCGCGGTCGATGCCTCGCGTCGCCGCAACCACCTGCTCCGAACGGGGATAGATCCCGTGTTGATACGCCAGAACTTTGATGGGGAGAGTTTAGACGACCGACCTATAATGCCTAGAGTTCGCCACGGCTCCGACGCGCGGCGTAACGGACCGGGCAGCGGAGGCGTTGAGAGGGGATATGAAGAGGTACGGGGCCGCGCTCGTGGTGGGGACCGCTTGCCTGATGCTGGCCGCCTGCGGCGGCGACAACACCACAAGCTTCGTACTGGACAGTGGGTCGCCGAGCGCGGGAGCCTCGGCAAATGCCAGCGCATCCGCCTCGAGCAAGGCCAGCGCCTCGCCTACGGATTCCACGCTTCCCGCCACCGCCGCAACCCCAATCGCCAACAACTTAAAGATCATCATTGACAGCCCGGACTCGAGCACGCCGATCACCTCGCCGGTCCAGGTTTCGGGGACGGCCAGCGTCGACAAAGGGACGGTGGTTGCCGTGGTTCTGGATGCCAACGGAGCCGAACTGGGCCGGGCGACCACGACCGCGTCAGCCGTAAAGCCCGACTTCGGCCACTTCGACGTGACCGTCACCTTCTCCGGGGCGACCGCCGGGGCGAAGGCCCGTCTCAAGGTCTTCGGCGTCAGCCCGCGTGACGGCACGACCCCCACCAATTGGTACTACATCGATGTGAGGTTCGGCTAGGCGGACCGGCCGGAAAGGCTCCGACCGCCCGTTACACGCGGTGATGGCCGACACCGGCTTCTCGATCTCGATTGTCATCCCGACGCTGGATGCCGGCCGTGCGTTCGGCACCGTCCTGCACCGGCTGATGGGCCAGGGACGAGCCCCCCTCGAGATCATCTGCGCCGACCGGGGCTCGACAGACGGCACCCGGCACATCGTGAGCCAGTTCCCGCTCGCCCGCCTGGTCGAGATCGCCGAGCCGGCCGGACCGGGCAGCTGGAACCGGGCGATGGAAGAGTGCCGCGGCGACGTCGTCGCCTTTCTCGCCCAGGACGCGCTGCCCGGAGACGGTGACTGGCTTAGGCATCTGACGGCGTCGTTCGAGGATGCGTCCGTGGCCGGCGTCTACGGGCGGCAGGAGGTGGCGATGGGAGGGGATCCGGTCGCCGGGTTCCGCCTTGCCCACCGGTTCTGCCGCGAGCCACACCGGCGCCGGATCCGTGTCGGGGACGGGATCGCCTACAAGTCGCTGCCCTTCTTCATCGACAACGCGGCCGTCCGCCGCTCGGTCTGGCGCGGCATCCACTTCAACGAGCATCTGCCGGTCGGGGCCGATCGGGTCTGGGCGCGGCAGGTGGTACTGGCCAGCTATACGATCGCGTATGCGCCGGAGGCCGTGGTTGCCCGGGACGTGGTCGCCGGCCTGAAGGCGGCCTACCGGAATGCCCTGCTGACCGGATACACCGATCAGCACTACGGGGACCAGGGCGGCACGCTATGGCCGGACTCCCGGAACTTCGTCAAACGGGCCGCCTGGTATCTCCTGAAGGGTTTCGCCTGGGGCGAGCTGCCCTACCTGGCCCTGGAAGACGTCGTGCAGCGCTATGCCTACCGGCTCGGCCGGCGGCTTGACCGGCTGAGCCCGCAGCTTCGCGGACGGTTCGCACCCGAGATGGCGCAGCCTGACCGGGCGCTCGACGTCGACGACTGGGCCGCCTGAGCGGCTCGCATGCTCCAATTGCGGATGTGCCGACGCCAGCCAACATGTTGGTCCTCACCGCAATGCTCTCCCAGGCCGGGTTCATCGCCGCGGAAGATGAGGCGAATCAGCTCCTCGCTCGCGCCGCCGGCGACGGCAAGCTTCTCGACGCGCTGGTCAGACGCCGGCTGACCGGCGAGCCGCTTGCCTGGATTGTCGGCACGGCCTCTTTCTGCGGCGTGGAGATCCGCGTCGATCACGGCGTCTACGTCCCGCGCTGGCAGAGCGAGCCGCTCGCGCGTCGCGCCGTCGAGTGCTTGCCGGCAACCGGCGTGGCCATCGATCTATGCACCGGGTCAGGAGCGATCGCCCGGGTCTTGATGGCGCGACGGCCCGGCGCCCGCGTCGTGGCATCCGACATCGATGAGCGCGCTGTTGCCTGCGCCGCCGCCAACGGCGTGCGGGTCTACCGCGGCGACCTCTTCGCCCCAGTTCCGCGTGCGCTCGAAGGTCGCGTCGACGTCATCGTCGGTGTGGTGCCGTATGTGCCAACGTCAGCGCTGCCGACGCTGCAGCGTGACACCTTCGCCTTCGAGTCGACCCAGTCCTACGACGGCGGCCCGGACGGTACCGATATCCTGCGGCGCGTTGTCCGCGAGAGTCCACGCTTCCTTCGGCGTGGCGGTGCGCTGTTGCTCGAGCTCGGTGGGAGGCAGGGCGACGAATTGCGCGACGACCTGGCGCGGCTCGGCTATGTCGACGTCAGCGTTCTTCACGACGACGAGGGCGACGTCCGCGGAATCGAGTCGAGACTCGAATCTGGCTGATCGTCAGGGCCGCCAGGAGGGGGAGGGGACGATCGCGAGCGGGCAGGGGTAATTCGCAAGGTATAATCGGCGGCAATTCCTCCCATGCGCGCTAACGCATCCGCGGGGTCCAAACGGCCCATCTCGTCGGAGCCGCGCGGGAGCGTCACGGTGGTGGTGCTTGCTGCCGGCCGGGGCGTGCGGATGAACTCGAGGATCCCCAAGGTCCTCCACCCGGTGGCCGGCCGGCCAATGCTGCTCTGGGCGATGACGGCGGCCCGCGCGCTGGATCCCGGGCGGACGCTGGTGGTCACCAACCCGGCCCAGGACGGCGTCCAGGCGGCCCTCAACGGCGAAGGCCAGACGGTGCCGCAGGCACGCCAGCTTGGCACCGGGCACGCGCTATCCCAGGTCACGGCGGCACACCGGACGTCGGGGCCGGTGGTCGTCCTCTACGCCGACACGCCGCTGCTTCGAGGCGAGACGCTCCAAGCACTCCTCGCCGGGCACCGCAAGTCTGGCGCGGCCGTCACGCTGCTGACGGCGACCCTCGACGATCCGCATGGCTACGGCCGTATCGTCCGTGGGCGCAACGGGGTGTTTAGGGACATCGTCGAGGAAAAAGACGCCACCGATGAGCAGCGGGCGATCCCGGAGGTCAACTCCGGCGTCTATGTCTTCAGCGGCCGCGAGCTCTGGCCGGCCCTGCTCAAACTCGAAAACAAGAACCGGGCGGGCGAGTACTACCTGACCGACGTCGTCCGGCTGGTCAAGGGGAAGATCGCGACGGTGGCGGTGCAGGATGGCGACGAGATCCTCGGCATCAACGACCGGCGGCAGCTCGCCCAGGCCGAGCACGTGATGCGTCAGCGGGTCCTCGATGCCCTGATGGTCGGCGGCGTCACCATCACAGACCCCGCGACAACCTTCATCGATGCCGACGTCGCCATCGGCCAGGATACGGTGGTCCACCCGTTCACGACGATTACCGGGGCCAGCGTGATCGGCGAGGATTGCGTCATCGGTCCGCTGGCGCAGCTGCGCGATTCGACCATCGGCGACGGCTCGAGGATCGAGCGCGCCCACCTGGAGAAAACCAAGGTCGGATCGAAGGTCACCGTGGGGCCCTTCAGCCGCTTGCGGCCTGGGACAGAGCTGGCGGATGGGGTGCACATCGGCACCCACACCGAGATCAAGAATTCCCGGATCGGCACCGGGAGCACGGTACCGCACTTCAGCTACCTCGGCGACGCCGTCGTCGGCGCCAACGTGAATATCGGCGCGGGCAGCATCACGGCCAACTGGGACGGCTTCCAGAAGAACGTCACGGAAATCGATGACCGCGCCTACATCTCGTGCGATACGATTTTCGTCGCCCCAGTGCGGGTTGGCAGCGATGCCGCCACGGCCGCTGATACCGTAGTGACCAAAGATGTGCCCGCTGGGAGCCTGGCCATCGGCCGCCCCGAGATGAAGATCGTCGAGGGGTATACGGCGCGGCGGCGTGCCCGCCACAAGGCGGTGGCCAAGAAATAGCCCAGCCCAGAACGATCGGCGAGCGGGTCGATTCGCGGCCGCAGGCACCCGAGGGGGCGCCTCGCGAGCCTGGCGCGCTGAAGCTGCTCTCGGGCGACGCCAACCCCGAGCTGGCAAAGAAAATCGCCGACGCCCTGCACGAGCCCCTGGAGGATATGCGGATCACCCGCTTCGCGGACGGCGAGATCGATGTCAAGATCGGGCACAGCGTCCGCGGCGCGGATGTGTTCCTCATCCAGCCAACCTGCCAGCCGGTCTCGGAGAACTGCATGGAGCTCTTCATCATTCTCGACGCGCTGCGGCGCGCCTCGGCCGGCCGGATCACGGCCGTCCTGCCTTACTACGGGTATGCCCGCAAGGAAAAGAAGACCCAGGCGCGCGATCCGATCTCGGCCAAACTCATGGCCGACATCATCACCCTGGCCGGGGCGAATCGTGTCATTGCGCTGGACCTGCATGCCGACGCCATCCAGGGCTTCTTCGACATCCCGGTCGATCACCTCACCGCCGAGAAGCTGATCGTCGAGTACATCCGCAAGCTGCACCTGCCCAATGCCGTGATCGTGTCGCCCGACGTCGGCGGCGCCAAACGTGTCGGTGACGTCGCCCGGCTGCTCGACCTGCCGATCGCCTTCGTCTACAAGCGGCGCCCCAAAGACGACGTCGTCAGCGAGCAGCGCGTGGTCGGTGATGTCAACGGCATGGACGCCGTCGTCGTCGACGACCTGATCTCGACGGGCGGTACCCTGGTCGGGGTCTCCAACGCCCTGCGCGCGGAGGGCGCCACCAGCGTCCGGGTGCTCGCCACCCACGGCGTGCTCGCGGGCGATGCCGTCCAGAAGCTGGTCAACTCGCCGATCGAAGAGCTGGTGATCACGGACTCGATCCCGTTACCACCCGACAAGCAGCACCCAAAAATCAAAATCCTGTCGGTGGCGCCCCTGCTCGCGGAAGCGATCCGCCGGGTGCACGAAGATCGCTCGGTGAGCGAGCTCTTCAAGTAGGCACGGCCTTGGACACGACCGCCTGGATCGAGATCGTCATCATCGCCATCGCGCTGATCCTGGCGGCGACGGCTGCCTCCGCGGAGACATCGCTGACGTCGATCTCCCGCGTGCGGCTGCGGCAACTCGTGGAGCAGAAGGTCCCGGCGGCGATCGTAATCGAGCGGCTGCACCGCAACCCCAACGCCTACCTCTCCACGATCCTGATCGTGAATACCGTGGCGATCATCGTGGCCTCGTCGGCCGCGACCTTGCTGGCGCTGCACCTGTATCACGAGCAAGTCGCCGAATGGCTGGTCAGCCTGATTCTCTCGCTGCTGGTGCTGGTGGTGTGCGAGATCACGCCCAAAACCCTGGCGTTGCAACGCGCCGAGCGCGTCGCGCTCCGGCTGGCGCGGCTGGTCGCCACCGCCACCCTCGTGATGCGGCCGGTTGTCTACGTCCTGACGGCGGTCACCCGGCTGATCCTTCGGCTCCTGGGTGGGAAGGCGGAGGTCCGCGGCCCGTTCGTCACCGAGGAAGAGCTCAAGATGCTGGTCACCGTCGGCGAGGAAGAGGGCGTGATCGAAGAAGAAGAACGGGAGATGATCCACGGCATCTTCGAAATGGGAGACATGAGCGTTCGGGAGGTGATGGTGCCCCGGACCGACCTGGTCGCCATCGAGGCCAACGAGCCCGTCGAGAAAGCCGTGGACCTGGTGACCAAGCACGGCCACACCCGCATCCCGGTCTACGAGGACAACATTGATCACATCGTCGGCGTGCTCTATGCGAAAGACCTGCTTCGCGCGGTCGTTCGCGGCGAGAAGAAATCGCTCCGGGAGATCGCCCGTAAGCCCTACTTCACGCCGGAATCGAACAAGGTCCAGGACGTGCTGCGCGACCTGCGCAAGAACCGCGTCCACATGGCGATCGTGGTGGACGAGTACGGCGGCACCGCCGGCGCCGTCACGATCGAGGACATTCTCGAGGAGATCGTCGGTCCGATCCAGGACGAGTACGACATCGGTGAAGAGGACGAAATCCAGTTCATCAATCCCAACGAAGTCGTGCTCGACGGCCGCGTCAGCGTGGACGACGTCAACGAGCTCTTGAAACTCGATATTGGCGGCGATAACTACGACACCATCGGCGGCTATGTCCTCAACCAGCTCGGCGCCACCCCGAAGGTTGGCGCCACGCTCAAGCTGGGCACCGCCGAGCTGCGGGTCGAGGCGGTCCAGGGGACGCGCATCAAGAAGGTTCGGATCAAGAGCCAGACGCCGTTCGAGATCCCCGCAGCCAGCGAGGCTCAGCCAACCCTCTCCAGCACTCCCCAGCCAGGGCCGCGCCCACCGGGGGCGCCACGTTGATGCGCACTGAGCCAGTCAACCGGACGCCGGGCCCGGAGGACACGGTGCAGGTCAACCGTCGGCCTGGACGGTTAGGGGTCAAGCACTGGCTCGACGAAGTGATCGCCTATTCCGAGTTGCTGGCCAACCTGGTGGCCCGCGACCTGAAGACAAAGTACCGGGGGTCATTCTTCGGCATTTTCTGGTCCCTGCTGAACCCCCTCCTGCTGATGCTCGTCTATACCCTCGTCTTCTCGGTGATCGTCCGCGTCAACATCCACCCCTATGCCATCTTTCTGCTGACCGGCCTTGTTCCCTGGAATGCCTTCGCGCAGAGCCTGACGACGGCCACCACCTCGGTGCTCGACAACGCCCAGATCGTCCGCAAGATCTATTTCCCGCTGCAGCTGCTCCCGCTTTCCGCGGTGATCGCGATTTCGGTGAACTTTGCCATCAATATCGGGCTGCTAGCGGTGCTCACAGTCGTGTTCCGCGCCCATCTCGGCCTCACCATGTTGCTCCTGCCAGTGCTCGTGGTGGTGCAGCTCGCGTTCACCTTCGGCCTGGCCTCGCTGCTGGCGGCGGCGCAGGTGTACTTCCGCGATGTGCAGTACTTCCTCGGGATCTTGGTCACCGTCTGGTTTTTCCTGACGCCCATCGTGTATTCGCTCGACATCGTGCCCGAGCGCCTGCGGCCACTCCTGGCCATCAACCCGATGGCCTGGGACATCTCGTCGTTCCAGGACGTCTGGTTCTACGGGAGGTTGCCGAACTGGCCCTACTTCCTGGGCTTCTGCGCCGTCAGCGCCTTGACCTTGCTGGTCGGCATCATCGTCTACGGCCGCTTGAGCCTGCGCTTTGCGGAGGAAGTCTGATGCCGGCGGCCATCAGTTTCGAGCGGGTCTCGAAGCGGTTCCGCATCTACCATCAGCGCCACGAGAACCTGAAAGAGGCGGTGCTCCGCCGCCGCCGCGGCGTCTATGAGGAGTTCTACGCCTTGCGCGACGTTTCATTCGCCGTCGAGCCGGGGTCGACGGTCGGCATCATCGGCTCCAACGGATCAGGCAAGTCAACCGCACTCAAGCTCGTGGCGCGGATCCTTCACCCCAACGGCGGTGAGGTGAGCGTCGACGGACGCGTCTCCGCCCTGCTCGAGCTCGGCACCGGCTTTCATCCCGACTACACCGGACGCGAGAACATCTTCCTCAACGGCGCCCTGCTTGGCTTGCGGCGAGAGCTCATCCGCCGGCGGCTCGATGACATCGTCGCCTTCTCCGGTATGGAACGCTTCATCGACAACCCGGTCAAGACCTACTCGAGTGGCATGTATATGCGCCTGGGATTCGCGATCGCCGTCAATGTGGATCCGGATGTGCTGCTGGTCGACGAGGTGCTGGCCGTGGGCGACGCGGACTTTGCGCAGAAGTGCTACGAGCGGATCAACCGCTTTCGCACCGAAGGCAAGACCATCCTTCTCGTCTCGCATGACCTCGCCGCCGTCCGGCGCTTCTGCGATCGCACCCTGTGGATCGACCGCGGCACCATTTGCGCCGACGGCAACGCCAACGAGGTCACGGCGCGCTACCTCGCCGATGTCGAGGACCGGCAGCGGCCGGCTGAGGAGAAGGCGGACAGTGCCGGCGGCGGCACGGGCGGCCGGCCGATTCAGATCGCCCGCGTCCAACTGCTGGGGGAGGGCAGCCAGCCGCAATATGTCTTCGAGCCTGGCGATCCGTTGCGCGTCAGGATCTCCTATCGCTGCAATCAGCCAGTGGAGCGGCCCGTCTTCGGCATGTGGATCGTCCGAAGCGACGGGGTGAACTGCTACGGGTCCAATACCCGGACGGCCGGTCCGCCGATTGCGCGCCTCGAAGGACAGGGCAGCGTGACGGTGACGATTCCGCACCTCAACCTCCTCGAGGGTGGCTACCTCCTCTCGGTCATGATCGGCGATGAGGCCGACCGGGAGACCTACGACCTCTGGGAGTACCGGCTCGAATTTCGGGTTCGGCAACAGGATGCCGACCCCACCGGGCTGGTGTTCATGCCGGCGAAATGGGCGGTTGATCGCTGAAAGTCCTCTTTCTCACCCATGAGCCGCTGACGGAAACGATTGCCGGCCCGGCGATTCGCGTCTGGGAGCTGGCCCATGTGCTGGCCACGCGTCATGAGGTCACAATCGGAGCGCCGAACCGCGACCCCCGGCCGTCAAGCCAGGTGCAGGTTCGTTGCTACACCGACGGTGCGCTTGATCAGCTGCTGAGGGAGCATGACATCACGATCGCCTCGGGCTACTTGCTCCACCAGAACCCGATGATTCGAAAGCGGGCCCGCTACCTCGTCATGGACGTGTACGGCCCATTCCTGCTCGAGAACCTCCATCTGTTCGGGGACGCCAGCATCACCGATCGCATGGCGCTGCACCAGCGTGGCGTGGAGGTGGTTCTCGAGCAGCTCGAAGCCGCCGACTTCCTGCTCTGTGCCAGCGAGCGCCAGCGTGACTACTGGCTGGGCGCGCTCTCGATGGCCAACCGGATCAATCCCTATACCTTCGCCGCGGATTCGAGTCTGCGATCGCTGATCGACGTGGTGCCCTTCGGGCTTCCCACTGAGCCCCCGAAACCGTCGGCGCTCGCCATCAAGGGCCTCGTCCCCGGGATCGACCGGGGCGACCTGGTGATGTTGTGGACCGGCGGAATCTGGGACTGGTTCGACCCGCTGACCGCGATCGAGGCGGTGGCAAAGATCAAGGATGAGGTGCCAACGCTCAAGCTGTACTTCATGGGCGGCCGCCACCCGGACCCCGCCATTCCACCGATGATCATGGCTCGTCGCGCGGAGGAGCTGGCCAAGGATCACGGACTGCTCAATTCCCGCGTCTTCTTCAATGACCGCTGGGTGCCCTATACGGAGCGGGTCAATTACCTGTGCGATGCGGACGTCGCGATCAGCTTCCACCACGAGCACCTCGAGACGCGCTTCTCGTTCCGCACCCGTTTCCTCGATTGCCTGTGGACGGGTCTGCCGATCCTGGCGACCGCCGGCGACGTCCTGTCCGACACCGCGGCCGCGGAAGGCGCCGGGCTCACGGTCGCGGACGGCGATGTCGACGCGGTCGCGGAGGCGATGCGCGCCCTGGCGACCGACCCCGATCGCCGGGAGTCGATGCGCAAGCGCTCCTTGGCGCTGGCGCAACGCTACCGCTGGACGACCGTCGCCCAGCCGCTGCTCGCCTACTGTGGACAGCCGCGTCAAGCGGCGGACGCCGGCCAGCCAGACCTGTTGCTGCCGCGGCTCCCCGCGCCTTCGGTCTCCAGCCTCGTGCTGGCCGCCTACCGCCGCGATGGCGTCGCCGGGCTGATGCGTCGCGCCGCCACCCGCCTCAAACGCTGGCGGGTTCAGGCGCGTCTGGCGAGGCACTAGCCCGGTGCGTCCCGGTCTGGTCTCCGTCATCATCGTGAACTGGAACGGGGCGCACTGCCTGCCGGCGTGTCTGGCGGCCGTCCGAAGCCAGCGCTACGATTCGATCGAGATCATCGTCGTCGACAATGGGTCGACCGATGGGTCGGTGGCAGATCTGGAAGCGGACCCGGCGGTCCGGCTGATCAAGAACGGCCGCAACCTTGGCTTTGCTGAAGCCAACAACCAGGCCATCGCCGTCGCCGGCGGGGAGTTCGTCTTGCTCCTCAACAACGATGCGATCCTGACGGAGGACTACATCGGGGCGCTCGTCGGCGACCTGCGGCAGGACGAGAAGCGCGGCTCCGCGTCGGGCAAGCTGCTCCGCCCGGCCAGTGGGAACAATGGGCCCACGATTGATTCGGTGGGACACGTGATGTATCGCAATCTCTGGCCAACTAATCGCGGTGAGGGCGAGCCCGATGGCCCGGCGTTCGATCAGCCTGGCGAAGTGTTCGGGGTCTGCGCGGCCGCCGGCCTCTACCGCCGGGCCATGCTCGACGACGTCGCCGTCGAAGGCGAAGTTCTCGATAGCACCTTCTTCGCCTACCTCGAGGATGTCGATCTCGATTGGCGGGCTCGGCTACGGGGCTGGCGGAGCTGGTACGACCCCACGGTCATCGCCTATCACCAGCGGGGCGGGACCGGACTCTGGTTCTCGACCCGCATTCAGCGTCACATCTTGAAGAACCGGATCCTGATGGGCATCAAGAACGATGCCGGGCCCTGGATCTACCGGCGGCTTCCCGGGATGGCCGCGTTTACCGCCGCCAAGGGCCTCCAGGTGCTCGTCACTCGGCCCGGAGCCCTGCTCGGCTTCGTCGACGTCATCCGCTTGTTGCCGGCGACCTGGCGAAAACGGCGGATCATTCAGAGGCATCGGACGGCGCGCCCCGCCGCCCTGGAGCCGTGGTACGAGCCTTATCCGTACGTGCGCAAGATTCGAGAAGGACGGCTGGGCCGCTCGCGACGCCCTAGCCGGGCGGAGCCTTCCGTGAAACGACCGACCTGAGGATCCGGCCCCGCCAGGTGTTTTTAGGGAAGACGTTGCCGACCGTTCGCCGGAGCCGCCGCGTCGCCGCGGCCGTGACCCCTTTGCGTGCCTCGGCATCGCGTTCCCGCCGCAACCGCTCGGTCTCCGATTCCAGGTTGGCGATCTTCGCTCGGTGCTCGGCAGCCAGTTCTCGTAGCGAGGCGCTTTCATCACGAAGCCTGACGATCAGCCGCTCATAGTTGCCGATCTGGCGAGCCAGCGGGTCGCGCGCCCGGCGCAGCCGGACCGCCCATCCCGCCAGGTAGGACGCGTCGTAGTCGACGTCGCGAAAGAAGTCCTGGCGCGCGAACAGATCGGCCCAGTATTCAGGCGGCCGCACATTGACATGGGTGGCTTCCTTGTAGTCACTCGAGGTGGAGGAGAAGAGCAGGTCGTCCGAGTGGCCGCAAAGGTTGGCCGCGGCCACGGCGGCCTCCTCGGGCGAGAGGTGTTCCAGTACCTCGACGCAGACGATCAGGTCGTAGCGGCGGGGCAGGTCGGCGGTGATCGACCCCTTGGTGCAGTAGGGTTTGATGTCCGGCCTGACCTGGTCGAGTGCGTAGTCGGAGACGTCCAGGCCGACGGCCTCCACCCCCCGGTCGCGCAGCGCCTCGACCAGGAAGCCCATGGCGCACCCAGCGTCGAGTACCGAGTGGGGGCCGATTTCGCGCACGATCCGGTCCGCAATCCGCGCGAACCAGCTCAGCCAGTACTCATCGCGCTGGTAGGGGCGGCCGCAGCCCTCGGCGTAGTAGGTTCGGTCGTACGCCTCCGAGACCGCGGTCCCCTCCCGGGCCATATCGTCGGGGAGTCTACCATCGTCTCTTCGGCCGAGGCTGCCGTCCGTAGAATGGCCTCGATCACGGAAGAGCATCGACA
>Ga0209471_1001792_pt1 | contig 12563 bp, 8 predicted proteins | sample GraSoiAngelo_128_FD_185885 | JGI IMG/M metagenome (GOLD analysis project Ga0209471, IMG submission 185885) | Grasslands soil microbial communities from the Angelo Coastal Reserve, California, USA - 14_0927_12_20cm (SPAdes) (version 2) | ecosystem: Environmental > Terrestrial > Soil > Grasslands ...
CCGGGGTTCGGGTCACCTCGCTAAACGGCCCGATCACCGTTGACGCCGCGACCTTGTCGGTCGCCAGCGATGGCCGCAGCTGGCTGATCGATGCCGATCACGCCCGCGTCGCGGTCATCTCGCCCCAAACCAGCTGGACGTCACCGGCTGCCGCTGTCAGCGGCACCGTCTTCACCGGCGGGGGACCGGCGGAGTGGCAGGGGCCCGGTCAGGGCTTGAGCGTCATCCAGGTCGCCGCCAACAGTCGCGAGGGGCTGCCGGTTCGAGCGGTGCTGCTGGCACTCAGCGGTGCACCCGTACTTCGGACCGATCGCTTGGGAACCATCGAATTGGTCATGCAGTCAGGACGCGTCCGCAGTCCGTCGGAGTAGGCTCATTCGCTTTCTGTCAGGGAAGTTCGCCAGACTCCGGAGAAAAAGCGAGTAGGTCCGAGCTGAGATTAGAGCTTGCAGGGGTCGACACAACGCGATCGTTGTATTAATTAGTACGGCCCGCGTACTAGTTTTGGGACTGCTAGGTCTTTTGGTATTAAGTGGCTGTGCCGGGCTCCGGTCGATGAAGGCTGGTTTCAGGCCCGCGTTCTTAACGACACGGCGAGTGAAATCATTCTGCGAGAAAACTGCATTAGCGGAACTGAATGCCACGATCATGTGTCAAGTTACGCCATTCCAGGAGGAGATTTGGCCCCGGGAGCTTCCGTCCTGATTCAAACGGTGGCCAATGGCGGAGAACAGCCCCTCGTGATTCTAAGCGCGTCGGGGCAAGTCTTAGGGTGCTTACCAATGAAATTCGGTCGGCCCCAACCATGTGGCTCAGTTTTTGTGGGGCTGGCAGGAGTCGAGATGGCGGGCATAAACGGGTCGGCACGGTCGATCTCATTGAAGCCGCAGCGGCTTTCAGCGCCGTGCCGTAGCCGGGCGGACCAGACTCATCGCCTGCAGATGGCTTCATGTACTTGCCTCAGCACGTAGTCGATGTGTGTCTAAATCGGCCTACGGAGCACCGACGCCAGGCGTTCTCCCGACTGAATTCTTTAGCTCCGTTCGGGGCCATCATCGAGCGGTATCAGCACCGTCGCCAGCATCCGTCGCTTACGATCCGGCGACGGATCGAGGGCTAAGCAGCGACCCACGGCTGCATTGAACGCGCCGGACACTTCTGAAATCTCTTCGTCGGTGAGCAGGTGAGGCTTACCCGCTAACAGGGCCGGGACCTCCTGCCCCCTCGCGGTCGCCTACGTAACGCGTTAACTCGGAACGGCGCTTGCGGTTTGGCGTCAACTCTTTAGGTCGGGGGCGACCAGGAGCTCAGCAATATCCTCGCCGGCCCGCGCGATCTCCGTGTAGCGGAAGTCGATCCTCTTGACAACCTACAGGCTCGGTGCTTTGCTAGGCGCGGCGGCCGCTCATACGGCGGCTTCCCAAGGAGGGGCGTTGGGGCGGGGCACTGGGGCACCAGGATGACCTGGTTTCCAATTGGACCGGACTTCGTCTTCGGTCCCAAAAACCAGACGTTCAAGCGGCTGTCGGTGCGCAACGAATTCGGCCGGCAAGGACTCGTTTCGAGCATCACCGTCGATCCCACGGATCCGTTGACGCTGTATGTGGCGGAGCGCCCCAGCTCGGGCGGCAGCTCGGCATTCCGGACCCGCGACGACGGTCGCACCTGGACCCCCATCGCTGACTCGCTGCAACAGGCTGACGCCAACGTCGACCCCAGTTGTTTCGCGGTCAATCCTGACCATCCGCAGACCATCTACATGGGCACCTGGTCAAAGAGCGTCGTGTACGTCTCCAACAGCCGAGGGGATCCTGGCACGTGGTCGGCGTTCGGGATCCCGGCCAACGTGCGCAAGCTCATTGTCGATCCGCGGACGTCTGCGAACCTGGCCACGACCGTCCTGTACGCCGCCGCCGGACAGGGTGTCTTGCGGTCCGCGGATGGCGGCGCGAACTGGACACAGGTTCTTGCGGGCGATGTCTGGACGCTTGTCGCCTCCATCCCAACGACCGGCACTGCCCACTTTTACGCGGGCGTCTGGCAGAAAGGCGTGTTTCATACCACGGATCCCACGACGGCTTGGACCAACCTCAACACGCAGGGCATCGGCTTGCCGGCGCACACCTCCGCCACTACCATCCAGCCGAATGGCAACTTCGACGCCGTCTTCGTCGACTATTGCCGCGGGAATCCGAATCGCGTCTATGCCTGGCTCATTGTGCGATCCTGTAACGCGGTCGGCGCGTCGTGCGATGAGGTCACCGCCGGCATCTATACGACGTCGTCGCCCACGACGGGGTGGACGCAGGTCGCGTCGGCCTCACCTCCCGGTCCAGGACAGGGCTTGTATGCATGGTCCTTTGCCGTCGCCCCCAACTCCCCAGGGAACGGTACCAACGACATCCTCATGTTTGGTTCGCTTGGTATGCAGCGTTCGATCGACGGCGGCCAAACCTGGCAAAACGACGTCACCTGGTTCCATGCCGACCAGCACAGCATGGCGTTCTCGCCGGAAATTCCCGCGGCGGGCGTGGTCCCTGCCACATACATCGGGAACGATGGCGGAATCGGGAAGAGCAGCGTCTTTGCGGACCCGACCGTCTCGATCAGCACCGCGCCGGCCGATTATAACGAGGGCTTCAATACGGCGAATACCTTTGCCTGGCAGAACCGCAATCATGGGAAACAGTCGAGTGCCATCTATCAGTACAGTGCCGATCCGGCCATCGCGGCGCTGTCGTACATCGGCTGCCAGGATACGGGCATCGGCGCCGGCGACAGCTCGCTCGGATGGCGAGGTATTGCAGACGCCGACGGTGGCGCGCTCGCTGTCGCTGCTGGCCCAAACGGCGTCAACCTCTGGGCGAGCCTCGGCTATTTCGGCGGATGGGCGGGGTTTCGGATCCTCCACTTCCTGGACAAGGGTGAATTCGCTCCAGCCTGGAACTGGGGCCTGGTTGGGACATCCGTCATCGCCGGCACTAGCAACTATGTCAAGGGACTCGACGGGAACTGCCTCGCCGGTGGCGTGGTCCACGACGTCGACACCACGCTCGGCGCCGCGATAATCGGCGGGCCGACCCCGCAGGCAGCGACGCCGGCCTCGATGGCCAACGTCGCGGTGGGCCGCGCCGTCACCATGGACAGTGGGAGCGCCCCCGAAGAAACGGTCTGGCCGTCCGCAACGACCGCCACAACGTTCACGGCCGTCTTCCAGAACAGCCATGCCGTCGGCTCCGCCGTCAGCCCGCATCGGAGTTTCGTGCTTCGCATCGATGGCAGCGGCGCGGGGGTCAAGATCAGCCAGGACTTCAACGGTGAGGGCAACATCCGAATCATCGGCGTCCATCCCACGGATGCGAACTTCCTTTACTGCGCGACGAACAGCCAGAAGGTTTGGCGCACCAATACGGGCTCGACGGCTTCGCCGGCGACGGTATGGACCGAAATGGCGACGGGACGACCGCTCGGCCTCAACATCACCGGGTTGGCGATTACGACCGGCGGTCTGGCTTACGTGCTGCTCAGCCAGCCGCTCAGCTCTGGCGCGACCACCACGCCGCTCTTTGAGGTTTCGACGGGTACCTGGCTGCCCCAGAGCTGTTCTGGACTTCCAACCGGCTTTTCGTACGGAAAGCTCGTTGCCGATCCGGTGCAGGCCAACACGCTGTACGCGGCTTATGGGGCGAAGCTCTGTCGTCTCACCCTCGCTGCGGGAATCTGGACCTGGACCGACATCAGTGGCGGCCTACCCGGCCAGTGGATTTACGACCTTTGGATCGGCAAGATTGGGAGCGCTGCGGCGCCGAGGGTCTTGCTGCGAGCGGCGATCCCCACCCGCGGCGTGTTTGAACAGGACGTAACCGCCGGTGCAGTGGATCCACCAATCTTTCTCTATCTGCGCGACAACTTTCTTGACCAGGCGAGGCTGGCAAACAGCCCGGACGGCGCGCTCAATCCCTACAATCCGGTGCCGTCCGACCTGGTGTTTCATTACCAATCCGCCGATATCAAGATCGACGCTCGACAGAATCGGCCGGTGACCGGCGCTTTAGACTTCTTCCAGACGGATCCGGAGGGCAACCCGGTTCCGCCCTTGAACCACACGCTGTTTGATCAACTGCAGGACAACAGTCAAAACCTTCCCCAAACCGACGCCGCCAAGGTGCACGTCCAGGTGCACAACCGAAGCTACTCCGCCGCCGGCGGCGTCTCTGTCTGGGCCATTTACTGCCGGGCGGCGTCCCCTCTCCCTCTCCTCAGCCAGAGCCCATCGCAGGGAAATGCTTTTCCATTTTGGAGTCAGTTCAGTGCGGCCGGGGCGATCACACCCAATCTCCCAGCCGATAGCCCGTGGAAATCTGTTGGATCGCCACAGGTTATCCCCGCGGTCGACGTGGGGAATCCCCAGGTGGCGTCTTGGGACTGGGTCATCCCGCCCCTACAATCCGGTGACCCTGGCCACTACTGCATGGCGGCATTTGTCCAGAGCGCAACCGACGGGGTTGGGGAGTCGATGCGCATGCAGATCGACGATATTGCGCCAAGCAACCGTCACGTCGGGCAGAAGAATGTGCACATCGGGCCACCCCTTCCCCCGGCTCCCATCGCGCCGCCGCCGGGCGGCGGCGGCGGCGGCGGCGGCGTGATGGAAGAGTACCTCGAGTTTCACAATCCGTCGCCCGCAACGACCAACGCGGATTTCCTGTTCGACCTCCGCGGGTTGCCCCAAGAGCTCGGTGTAACGGTCCGGCTATCCAAAATCGGCACAGTCTCGCCCCGAGTTCAATCCGCGACTGGCGTGGCAGACCAGCGGCCACTGCCTGTTGACCGTCGATGGACAGCTGGTGCGCCGAAAACGCTGCTCGGCCGGATTATTGGGTTTGTCAAGCGCCTCTTCTGCGAATTGGGCAACATCGCGAGAGCGCTCCTGGGAAGGCACCGCCGCCCGTGTGGCCCACCACCAGGTCCGCCATTTCCCGAATTTGAGCCGTTGATCTACGAAGCTCAGCCATCGGCCCTGATGGAACTGCGAGGCATAACGCTACCGCCGTTTGGCTTCTGCGCAGCACTGATCCGGATCGAGACAAAAGGCAATCTGGAGCCCGGATCAAAGTACCGTTTCAACGTACAGAAGCGAGTCAGGGAAGCCGCCCTGGGCGGGAACACGTACGTCGTCACAATCGACGGCGATCCCAAGCTCAACAGGCCGCTGGTTGCTCCTTCGCATGACCCCGATCTGCCGCAACGGGAGCGTGACCGGCTCAGGGAAGGCGGCGAGCTCGGACGCTTCATCCCGCCGGGGGCTGAACAACTGATTCAGGACCGCGAAGCCGAGCAACACAAGGAGTAGCGACCACAGCCGGCCATCGGTGCGGCAAAGGAACGGGAATACAAATGAAAACGGTGGGGGCAGCATTCAAACGGGTGGGGGCAGCCGCTTCGGCTTGCCCCACTCGCGGCCTCGGTCGCAGCCGTCGCCCTTCTGATGGTTACGTCCGACAGCGAAGGGCACATCGACCTGGCACATCGTCACCAGGCGCTCCTATTCGGCGGGGGCCTGGGGGTCGGCGTATGGGTCATCGCCCTGCTGCTGTACCTGCCCCTAGCGGGTCCGAAGCGCGCCAACTTTCGCAGCTATTCGCTGCTGAGGAATCGGATCCAGGGACTCCGCGCCCGGCGAGACATCGTTTGCGCCGGCCGCAACCATTCCCCGAGCATCTGCGGCGAAGTTCTAACGAGCCTGAACACCATCGATCAATGCTTGAAGTCGGGCAGCGGAATCTGGGTCCAGGGTGGTGGTTACATCGCCGCCTGGGAAGCGGTTCACCGAGCCGAAGAGCTCCTGATGGATGTCGAGGACAAGGACGCCCTCTTGGAGGATGCGGAACATGACGTCCTCCGCTTGACCGACTCCAAGATCCCTCACAAAGATGAGCTGCTCAAGCTGGTCCAGGAAGCCAAAAAGTACTTATGCGGCGGGAAACAAAAAGATAGCTGCGTGAACAGCATCGAGGCGGCCCGGAAGGTCCTGCGGGAGGTTCGCTACAACGTCAACGTGTTCCGCGACTCGACCTGGAATGGCCTGGTCACCCTCCGCAGTCAGACCATGGCGGCCCTCCTGCTCATCCAGCTGACCGCCTTTGCCCTTCTAGCGCTGGCCATTCTGATGAACGCTGAGCCGAAGGACGTTTCCGCGGCCGGTCTCTATTTCCTCGTTGGAGCGCTCTTCGGGGTCTTCAATCTCCTCTACACCGAGTCGCAGGCCGATACGGCGGTCGACGACTACGGGCTGGCGACGGCCCGGATGCTGACCCTGCCCGCGGTTTCCGGCTTAGCTGGCCTCGGTGGCGTTCTGTTCGTCAGCTTGGCCGCAAACGAAACCACCGCAAATCTGGCATCCCAGTTCGACTTTCAGAAGCACCCACTCCAGCTGCTCGTTGCTGCGGCGTTCGGGGCCACCCCTGGAGTGCTCGCGAAGAATCTGGCCGCCAAGGCGCAGACGTATCAGAGCGATATCAAGAGCACGGAACCGACCGATGGAGGGACCGAACCCAGAAAGTAATCCCGACCGCCGCCACCGACGGAGCTTAACTATCGCGCCGTCGGGACAGCGATCTCCCAGACTCCGCGGCTGCGTGTTCCAACCCGCAGCAACCGCAGCTTGGCATGGAACACGAGATCGACGGCAAGGGCCCGGGGCAATCCAGTGCCGAACAACGACCAGGACCGTCCCCGATTCGTCGTCTGAAACACGCCGATGTCCGTCGCCGCCCACAGGGTGTCGGCCGCCTTTGGGTCCGCCGCCAGCGCATTGACCGGTACGTCTGGCAAGTTGCCGGTCGCGTCCGTCCAGGAGCTCCCCCCATCGGTCGAGACATACACGTGACCTCCCCGGAGTTGGGAGACCGAGGCCCAGTATCGCTCCGGCGGGCCGGATTGCACCACGATATCGCTGACGTAGGCGGCCCGCGGCCTGCCGAGTTGGTGCGCCCCGCTCCAGCCGGCGGAGCTTCGATCCAACCGGAAGATCTTGCCGTCTTCCCGACCGACGAGCAAGCGCGTGTCCGACGCGAAGGCCATGGCGGTCGCCACCTTTCCAGCGGGCAACGGCTTTTCCGTCCAGGAAGTTCCCTCGTCGTCGGAGACGAACACGCTTTCCCCGGCCTTCGCCAGGTTCTTCCCACTCGCTTCCAGCGGCGGGTAGAAGAGCGCGTTGTAGGTATCCGGCACGCTCGGACTGATGTCGTCCCACGAATCGCCCCCCGAGCGTGAGCGATCGATGGCCATCCCGTAATACGAGTGGTAGCAGGTGCGCGGCATTGCGGTCTCGGCGGCGCAGTCTCCACCGTCCCCAAGCGCAATCTGGTCCCACACCCCTGCCCCCCGGTTTCGCAGCGTTCCGTTGTCCTGGGTCCCGCCGATGATCCACGTCCGCTCGACCGGATGCTGAGCCAGGTACTCGAACTCGGTGATGACGAGACCCTTGTTCAGGGACTTCCACGAATCGCCCCCGTCGGCGGACCCGAAAACGCCACCGTCATTGCCGACGTACAGGGTTTTTGGATCAGAAGGATCGAACGCGATCGTGTGCTGATCCGGGTGGCAGGAGTCCCCCTGCGCTTTCGAGGAGATGTCCGTCCAGGTCCATTGCCCGTTTGCCGATAGCCGGCCTCGAAATGCATCGATCGCGCCCAGGAACACGGTGTTCGCGTCCCGTGGGTCGATACCAACAAACCAGTCGTACCAGGATTGCGAGACGCCGTACCCCTGGTCGCGGTCGCCCGGCGGGTTGAGCGACGGCAACGGGACCTCGGAAAACGCGCCGTTTTGCGTGGCGCGCCGCCAGAGCCAGTACGACTGATCGAGCGCGGCGAAGACATAGGCGACCCCAGGATCATTACGAGCGTGCGCCACCGCCATCCGGCCGGCGGGGACGTCGCCGGGAAACGACGCCGGCCCACCAGGCAACGTCACTCGGGTCCAGACCGTCCCCCCGTCGACCGATCGATAGAGGCCGTCCTTGGACGCGGCCAGCAACTCCGTCGATCCCAGCGACAGGTCCCACGTGCCGGCGCTCCGGATGCGACTCCAGCTGGAACCGCCATCGGTGGAACGGAAGGTTCCCGTAAAGGTCGCGGCCCACAACCGTTTCCCATTACTTGGATCGACCACCAGCCGGTAGAAGTAGGAACCGGCAAAGGCCGCCTGGGCCATGAGTTTCCAGGTGGCGCCGCCGTCGGTGGAACGTAAGAGCCCCTGGCCAGGAACATCGAGCGCGTTCCCTTCACCGGTCCCGGCGTACACTTTTTTGGGATCGGATGGGTCGAATGCGAGGGCGCCGATGCTGAGGCAGGGCTGGTCGTCGGTTCGAGGTTCCCACGTCCGACCGCTGTTTTTGCTTTCCCAGACGCCTCCCCCGGCCGACCCGATCAGAAGGTGGGCGGACGCAGCCGGATCCACGGCGATCGCTGCAACTCGCCCGGCCACCGCTGGATTGGCGCCCGAGCCCTGGCCGTAGGTCTGACCGTGCGGGATCGAGGTAGGCCCGAGAGGTCGCCAGACTGAAGCTCGGCCGACCGGCGCAGCCCGTCGGCGCGGCACCCGTGCGGCCAGGGCCTGCTGGTAGTTGGCGACCGGTTTGACCGGCACCCTTCGTAGCCCGCGTGCCCGAAGGAACGCCTCGAGCCGCGCTGCGGCCTTGCCGCCAGAGGGCATCCGCGTCCGCGCCGCTCGGAAGCTTTGAATGCGAGCGCTGGCATCGGGGCGGGGCGTCCCTCTGGCCGCTCTCGCTTCAGCTCGAGCCGTTTCTGGCGGGGCGGCAGCTTCGTCTTCGCCCGGTGCTCTCACGTCTTCTTCCTCTTAGCTGGTCGTTTTGGGGCAGGTGACCCGCCCTTCTGCGGATCGGTTGGGCTCACCTTCTCTGGGGACTCTTCGTCCGTCGGCTCTGCGGCCGGGTCGGCCGGCAGGCCGCGTTGCTTTAGGAACTGGCGCCGCCGCTCCAGCGCTCGGCCCCCCGGGATGAACTGATCGCTCGATAATCCATCCCGCCGTGTCATGAGCGACTCCGGCGATGCGCCAGGAATGCTGACAGCATCGCAATGAGGATGATCACGGCCAGCACTGGGATGCCGACCTCGGTAAGCCCGCTTCCGCCATCAGGCGAGATATGGAGTGTCCGTTCGATCCAGTCCAGATCCGAATGCCCTCCCCCGGCCTTGACAATAACAGCTGCGAGAGCGTTGTCGTCAGCGGCGGCCGCAGGCTGGCCGCTCACGCAGTCCCTGAGCCCGCTTGTCGGCTGGCCGTTCCTCCAAGCATCGGGAGCCATCGCCAGCTGGTTCCGATTCGTGGTTGAGACCGCCTGCAGCCTTCCGCTGGCCAAGATTGTCACGCCTATTTCCCGCCTCCTTGCTGGCCGCGGCAGCCATCCTCGACGGCGGCGCGCTCGTCGGCATCAAGCTCCACCAGTGTCGGCCGCCCTGCGACAACGCGACCCCGTCGACGACGATCGGGCCAGTCAATGCAGTGACCCGAATCGTCGTAGCTGGTTGATCCAGGCTGATCAGGCTGTTATCGCCGTCGTTCCACCCCAGACGAGCTGGCAAGCGCTGCCGACCGATCTGGATGGCGCCATCTTCACCGGGGGCGGGCCACTCGAGTGGCAGGGCCCGGGTAAGGGGTTCAAGCGTCGTCCAGGTGGCCGCGAACAGCCGCGATGGCTTTCCGGTGCGTGCCGTGCTCCAGGCCCTGCACGGCGCGCCCTTGTACAGAACCGACCGCCTGGGCGTCATTGAACTTGTTGCCGCCGACGGTCGGTTTCGTCGGTAGTCGCGCAGCGAACAGTTCGCCGGCCGCCTAGATGATTCTTTACCGGGCGTAAGCGAGCTGAGTCTGGGCCGTTCTAGAAGGCGACTACCCCGCAAGGAGGACGAATCGTGCGAATCAAACCAATCATGGTGGGAGCCATCGCAGGACTTGCGCTGGCGACCCTGACGGCCAATGCCGGCACCACGGCCACCCCGCGCATCTCGGGAAGCCTGGTAACCCTGGTGGCGGCGACGACGACCGTCACAAAGGCGGCCGATCGAGAGGCAGCGACCGGGGCGACGCGCAGCGGCGAGAGCGAGAAGGCGGCCGAGCCGGCGGTTAATCCCGTAGTCGCCGTGAAGCCGGTGACGCCCCGCGTGCTCCAGACGACGGCCGCTTGCCAGCAGGCCATCGATACGCTCAAGGCGATGCACCAGGCCGATGTGGCCGAGGACACCACGGAGCGGGCTGCCCAACAGCCAATCTCAGCCGCCGCGATCGCGGCGGAGCGCACCGAGGACCTCGCCGAGATTCAGCGGTGGCAGCCGGCCCTGATGGCGGCGCGGACCGCGTGCTTACAGCAGCCAACGACGGCGTGCCAGGCCGCCCTCACCGGCTTGCAGGCGCTGGTACCGGCGAACCGCCCCGAATCGTGGAGCGAGCTCGTCAAGCTGCCGAACCAGATCGACCAGGCTGGGCTACGCGCGGCCTTTACCGCCGTCGCCACCGCCTGCGCCCGCCGCGACTAACCGACGCTATTGACCGAGGGCCTGGGTACCGGGCCCTTTTCTATTTCCAGCGTGACGGCGTCGACGTCGGCGACGGAGCGAAGGACGTGGACCGTAGCGAAGCCCTCGAGGTCGAGCCGTTCGACATCCCGCGTCACGTCGGCAACCTGGCGGCGGATGACGGATGCGGGGACGGTCCTGGCGCGGGCAGCGTTGCGCGCCAGGCAGACGTCAGCGGGCAGGTTGAAAACGATTGCCATCGACGGACGTCCATAGCGTCGGGCATCGGCGACCAGCTGCGCGCGCCACATCCAGTCGGTATTGGTCGCGTCGACGACGGCCAGGCGGCCGCCGGCGAGCCTTGCCTGGACCCGGCGATGCAGCTCCGCGAAAAGTACGTCATCGGTTGGTGCGCCCGTCATCTCCGCCCGTAGGCGATCCGACGACACGACGCAATCCGACACGAAGTGATGGCCGGCAAACGTCGACTTGCCCGATCCCGCTGCGCCAATCAGCAGCACGAGAGCGTCAGCGGGGACGTCGATCCGACTGGGCTGGGACGCGATCCCCTCGCTCACCTAGCTGATCATGGCATGCCCCCGACGTGGCAAAAAAGAACGAGCGGCCGGCTGGGGGGAGCCGACCGCTCAAAACCGACTGAGCTCGATCTAGCTACTAACGCTCTTTCGGGATTCGCTCTTGTTGGGCGCCGATGTGCCGGCAACGTGGAGCAGATTCTCCACACCGGCGACGCCGGGCACCTTCAGGACGGCCTTCTCGACATTGGCGATCTGGTAGGCGTTCTCCACCTGGCCTCGGATTGTCACGACGCCGGACTCGACATCCAGGTTGATCTGACCCTTCGGCAGGTCGGGATTGCGGAAGACTTCGCTCTCGACCCGGTCGCGCAAGGTCAGGTCATCCGCGGGGCGGGGTCGCATCGTGCGCAGTTGCACCATGCGCTGCGGGAACGCCGCGGCGGTGGTGCCGGTCCGCGCGCTGATCTGGTTGACGGTACGCCAACCGCGACGCGCCCGGGCACCCAACCAATCGGCAAGGAGTGCGCGCCGGGCCCGGCCCTTCTCAGGATCGAAGAGGTACACCGCGGCCGCGCCCACCATGGCGCCGGTCATAACGGGCAGGCGCGAAGGACCGCGCCGTCCGGGCTTCCGGTTGCGTGCCAGCTTCGTCTGCTTCTTGATTTGCGTCGAGATCGATTCCTCTGCCGACGCACCGAGTTCGCGTGCGGCGTTCCCGGCTCCGCTGCCGAGCTCCTTAGCCGCCCGGCCGACACGGTCGACGACTTCGTCGCGAACCTTCGTGAGGTCGACTTGCTTGATGTCAGGCACCACGCGTCACCCCCTCGGTAACTTTTTCCGCGGTCTTGTTCTTGGTCGCCTGCACGAGATTGCCGTGGCTCAAGACACCAACGAGGTGGCCGTTCTCGGCAACCGGGAGCCGGCGGATCGCTTCGCGTTCCATCATCTTTGCCGCCTGCTCGATGTCGTCGTCAGGGCTGATGATCGTCACCTGGCGGCTCATCAGGTGCTCCGCCGTTTCGCTTCGAGGATCGTGCCCCTCCGCGATGCAGCGAATCACGATGTCGCGATCGGTTATCACGCCGATGAGCGTGCCACCGTTTTCGAGCACCGGGATGAACCCGGCGTCTTCCTGTTTCATCTTCTTGGCGACGTCGATCACCTTGTCGCTCTTCCTGGCCGATGACACGGTCTTGGCCATTGCGTCTCGAACTTTCATGCGCGCACCTCCCAGGGGCGGTCACGTTTGCGGTTTTAGTTGCTCAGCATGAGATTATAGCAAAATTTGATATCGCCAGTAGCAATATCCAGGAGGTGCTGAATACGGCTGAGGCAGAGCCGAAGGCGATCGATGGACTAAGCGAAGAGGTTCTTCAGCTCGACCGACGCTTCGGCCTTGAGCTGGGCGAGCGTGCACGACTTCGGATTCTTGTCGGGCCGCCAGCGCACGAAGCCGACCCCGTGACGGAAGCGCCCGTTTTCGAGT
>Ga0209471_1001794_pt1 | contig 12549 bp, 5 predicted proteins | sample GraSoiAngelo_128_FD_185885 | JGI IMG/M metagenome (GOLD analysis project Ga0209471, IMG submission 185885) | Grasslands soil microbial communities from the Angelo Coastal Reserve, California, USA - 14_0927_12_20cm (SPAdes) (version 2) | ecosystem: Environmental > Terrestrial > Soil > Grasslands ...
CGCGCATGCGTCACGTGGAAGTGCCGAGCATCCGACAGCTTTCGCATGGCTTGAAGGATGTTGCGCGCATCGCAAAGGTGCCGGTTAAAAGTGTGCTGCTGGCTGCTCATCTGAAAGTAATGAGCGTCATCGGTGGGAAGACAGATGTGATGACGGGTGTTGTGTCTCACGGGCGGCCGGAAGTAACTGATGGCGAACGTGTGCGCGGCCTCTTTCTGAACACCATACCTTTTCGACTGAACCTCTCAGGCGGAAGTTGGATAGATCTTGCGCGTGAAGCGTTCAAGGCGGAACAGGAGCTATTTCCTTTCAGACGCTATCCGCTGATCGAGATGCAGAAATGGTGGGGGCGGCGGGCGTTGTTTGAGACTTCATTCAACTTTGTACATTTCCACAATGTCGAGAACATCATCGAGTCAGACGAAATTGATATTATTGGGTTTAAGAAATCCGAGATTACTCACGACAAACTGTCTTCAAAATACAATCAGAACCCGGCCACCTCTGAACTGGGGCTCGCACTCGATTACGATGCTGCTGCATTATCAGAAGAACAGATCGAAGCGATTCGCGATACTTACGATTTGGTGCTGAGTGCGATGGTGAGTGATCCGCAAAGTCGCCATAATTCCACCTGTTTTCTTTCGGAGCATGAAAAGTTCAAGTTGCTGGTTCAATGGAATGACACTCGTGTCGATGGCCCCGCAGAACAGTGTCTCCACCGCCTCTTCGAAGCACAAGTGGAGCGCACTCCTGAGGCCATCGCTCTCGTCTACGAAGAGCAGCAGTTGAGTTATGCGGAGCTTAATAGTCGTGCCAATCAGGTGGCCCATTATCTCAGGGACCGGGGCGTACAACCTGAGGCTCTGGTCGCGGTTTGCATGGAGCGCTCGCTGGATTTGGTTATTGGAATACTCGGGATACTCAAGGCGGGTGGCGCCTATGTGCCAATCGATCCGTTCTATCCGCAGGAGCGTGTTTCCTTCTTGCTCGCGGATACGGCGGCGCAGGTAGTACTCACGCATCTGCGGTTCGCGCAGCGAGTCGCGACGGAGGGTGTCGAAGTGGTTTGTCTCGACCAGGAGGGGCCGGCGCTCGCGCTACAAAGCAGCAAGAACTTCTCGTGCGCGGTAAGGGCGGATAATCTCGCCTATGTTATCTATACCTCAGGTTCGACCGGTCAGCCCAAGGGCGTGCTCGTTCCTCATCGCAACGTCGTTGACCTGCGAACTGCCCTGCAGCAGGCCATCTATCGCCATCACTGTTCTCCATTGCGCGTCGGCGTGAACGCTTCCATCTCCTTCGATGCCTCTGTCCAGCAACTCATCCAATTGCTCGACGGACACACGCTGCACCTGCTCACCGAAGAGGTGCGGCTCGACCCCTCAATGCTCTACGACTACATCACAGCACATGAGTTGGAGGTGCTCGATTGCACTCCCGGACAACTGCGGCAACTGTTGCAAGTCAGGGCCGAGCGACAGAGCGAGCAGCAGAGGACGGAGGAGAGGCGGGAGGAAGACAGATGGCTGAAGGCCGTACTGGTGGGCGGAGAAGAGATTGACGATCAGTTGTGGAAGGACATGGGAGCAGATGTAGATAGTGCTTACTACAACGTCTACGGTCCGACGGAGTGCACGGTGGATGCGGCAGTAAGCCGGGTACGCGCAGGCGAACCGCCGAGCATCGGGCGACCAATTGCGAACACGCAAGTGTATGTGCTGGATAGACGGCTGGAGCCAGTGGCGGTGGGCATCAAGGGAGAGCTTTACATTGGTGGTGATGGGCTGGCTCGAGGGTATCTGAACCGGGCGGAGTTAACGGCGGCGCGGTTTGTGCCGGACCCGTTTGGGGGGAGGGGAAGGCGGTTGTATCGGACGGGAGACGTGGTGAGGTACCTGAGCGATGGCAAGATAGAGTTCCTGGGGCGGGTGGATGATCAAGTAAAGATGCGGGGATTTCGGATCGAGTTAGGGGAGATAGAAGCGGTGCTGGGGCAGCATGCGCAGGTGGGAGCGGCGGTGGTGGTGGCGCGGGCGGAGGCGAGTGGGGAGAAGCGGTTGGTGGCCTATGTGACCGAGGCGCGGACAGCGGAGGGGGAGGTAAGCATCAGTGAGATACGGCAATATCTGAAGGAGCAGTTGCCGGAGTACATGGTGCCCTCGGGATATGTGGTGCTGAAAGAATGGCCGCTGACGGCCAATGGGAAGATAGATCGGGGTGCGTTGCCGGGGACCGAACAGACGCGGGCGGGTTTGGAGCAGGTGTATGTGGGGCCTGGGAGCCCGGCCGAAGAACTGCTGGCGGGGATCTGGAGCGAGGTGTTAAGAGTGCCGGAGATTGGGGTGCATGACAACTTCTTCGAACTGGGGGGCCATTCGCTGCTGGCGACGCAGGTGATGGCGCGGGTGCGGCGGACCTTTGGAGTGGAAGTGGCGTTGCGGAGCCTGTTCGAGTATCCCACGATAGCGGGCTTGGGGGCGGCGGTAGAGCAGGTGATGAGAGCGGCCAATGCGCCGGCTGGGGCGGCCATAGAGCGGGCGCCGCGGGGCGGGGTGCTGCCGCTCTCGTATGCGCAGCAAAGACTGTGGTTCATCGACCAGTTGGAGCCTGGGCAGAGCTTCTACAACATCCCGATGGGGGTGCGGCTGCGAGGAGAGTTGAAGCTTGAGGCGCTGCAGGAGAGCTTCACGGAAGTAGTGCGGCGGCATGAAGTACTGCGCACCCGGTTCGGGAATCGGGAAGGGGAGGCCGAGCAGATCATCGGGGCGAGTGAGTTGGTGGAGTTACCGTTGCAGGATCTTTCGGGGCTGGGAGAGGAGGAGCGCGAGGAGGCGGCGCGGCAAGTGGTGCAGGAAGAAGCCGAGCGCGGCTTTGATCTGGCGCGCGGACCGCTGCTGCGGCTGCGCGCGCTGCGGCTGGGGGAGCGAGAGCACATTCTGGTGGTCAACATGCACCACATCATCAGCGATGGGTGGTCGCAGGGAGTGCTGGTCAGAGAAGTGTCGACGCTGTATCGGGCCTATGCCCGTGGAGAAGCCTCACCGTTGCCGGAGTTGGAGATTCAATATGCGGACTATGCGGTGTGGCAAAGAGAGTGGCTGAGGGGAGCGGTGCGGGCGACCCAGGTGGAGTACTGGCGGGCCCAACTGAGCGGGGTGCCGGCGCTGCTGGAGTTGCCGACGGATTATCCGCGGCCGGCGGTGCAGGGACATCGCGGGGCGCATCAAGCGGTGCACATTCCGGGAGAGTTGAGCCAGGCCCTCAAGCAGTTGAGCCGGAGCGAGGGAGTGACGCTGTTTATGAGTCTGCTGGCCAGCTTCCAGGTGTTGCTGTGGCGCTGGAGCGGGCAGAGTGAGATTGTGGTGGGGACGCCGATCGCCGGGCGGACGCAGGTGGAAGTGGAAGAGTTGATCGGGTTTTTCGTGAACACCCTGGTGCTGCGCAGCAGTCTGGGAGATAACCCGACGTTTCGGGAGTTGCTGCAGCGGGTGCGCGAAACAGCGCTGGGGGCGTATGCGCACCAGGAGATGCCCTTTGAGCAGTTGGTCGAGGAGTTGCAGCCCGAGCGCAGTCTGGCGCATGCGCCCTTGTTCCAGGTGCTGTTTGCGCTGCAGAACAATGCGGCGGTCAGCGAGGTCGATCTGGGCGAGTTGGAGGTGAGCACTCTGGGGTGGGAGAGCACCACGGCGAAGTTCGACCTGAGCCTGAGTTTGACCGAGACCGAGCGGGGGCTCGAGGGGAGCCTCAATTATAACGTGGAGTTGTTCGCAGCCGAGACGATGGCCCGGATGGCCGGCCATCTGACCACCTTGCTGGCCGGGGTGATCGCTGCTCCGGAGCAGCGCATCGGCGAGTTGCCGCTGCTGACCGAGGGTGAACAAGCACAGTTGGTGAGTTGGAACCAGACCCAAAGCGAGTATCCCAGCCAGCAGTGCGTCCATGAGTTGTTTGCCGCCCAGGTGGAGCGCACTCCGGAGGCGGTGGCGGTGGTCTGCCAGGAGCAGCAGCTAAGCTACCAGCAGTTGCACCAGCGGGCCAACCAGTTGGCCCATTACTTACAGCAACAGGGAGTGGGCCCCGATACCCTGGTCGGGGTGCTGCTGGAGCGCTCGACGGAGATGGTCGTGGCGCTGCTGGCGATCTTAAAAGCGGGCGGAGCCTATCTGCCCCTCGACCCGCAGTACCCCAAAGAGCGGCTCTTGTTCATGATTGAAGATGCCCAGCTCAAACTGTTGCTGACCCAGACCCTGCTGGCCCCGGACATCCCCGCCGCACAGCTCCAGGCCGTCTGTTTAGATCGGGATTGGGAGCGGCTGGCCCATTACCCTCCCACGCCTCCCCAGACTCAGGTCCGGCCCGACAATCTCGCCTATGTCATCTATACCAGTGGTTCATCGGGAAAACCCAAAGGAGTGCTTGTGGAACATAGGTCGGTGACCAACTACGTCGAGGCAGTTGGTCAGAGCCTCGCACTAGGCAACACCACCAGTTTTGCCATGGTGCAACCGCTGACCGTTGACTCTAGCGTGACCGTCATCTATAGCGCCTTACTAACCGGCGGTTGTCTTCACGTGATCACTCAAGAGCGCGCCGCCGATGCGGAACCTCTGGCGGACTATTTTAAGAAGCATCGCATAGATTGTTTGAAGATCGCCCCCTCACACTTGGCCGCTTTGCAAACCTGGACTCACCCAGAGCAAATCATGCCTCGGTCACGGCTGGTAATAGGCGGAGAGGCATCAAGGCGTAGCTGGGTAGATAAACTACATGAGCTTGCTCCGCAGTGCCAGATCTTCAATCATTACGGACCAACGGAAGCAACCGTGGGGATGCTTACCTATGAGGTGAAGCAAGCCGAATCAGCAACACACAATTCAGCGCTGGTGCCCATCGGGCACCCATTGGCCAATACCGAAGCCTATCTACTCGATGGATCCTTGCGACGTGTACCGGTTGGTGTATCAGGAGAGTTATATATTGGCGGCAGATGTCTCGCTCGGGGATATTTGAACCGACCAGACTTGACAGCCCAGAGCTTCCTACCGCACCCCTTCAGCCCGGAGCCCGGAGCCCTCTTGTACCGCACGGGAGACCTGGCCAAATATCTGCCGGACGGGAATATTGAATTCGTGGGCCGTGCTGATGGCCAGGTAAAGATCAGGGGCTTCCGCATTGAGCTAGGGGAAGTAGAGACAGCACTGGGCCAGCACTCGAGCGTGCGTGAAGCGGTGGTCGTGGCGCGCGAGGAGGCAGGTGGCGAGAAGCGGTTGGTGGCTTATCTGACCAGTCAAGAAGCAGAGAACAAGTTAAACCCCACGGAGTTACGTCAATACCTGAAGGAGCAGTTGCCCGAGTACATGGTGCCCTCTTTTTTCGTACTGCTCGATGAACTACCACGCTCTTCTCACGGCAAGTTGGATCGCCGGGCCCTGCCAGTTGCTGAGCTAAGAAGTTCGGAAAGCAGAACCGCCAGGGTCGCGCCGAGAGATGTGTTGGAGTTTGAACTGATCCAGATTTGGGAACAAGTACTCGGGGTGCAACCTATCGGAATCAGAGATAACTTTTTTGACCTCGGAGGGCATTCCTTATTAGCCCCTAGATTGGCAGCGCAGATCCACCAGTCCCTGGGGTACCGACTACCGCTCGTACTTCTGTTCCAGGAGGCGACGGTTGAACACCTGGCTCGATATCTGCGCCAACAAGCAGCTATGACAACACGATCTTCATTGGTGGCAATTCAGCCAGACGGCACCAAACGACCGTTCTTCTGCGTTCACCCTGTCGGCGGAAGCGTTCTTTGTTACCTTAAGCTCGCAAAATATCTGGGCCCAGATCAGCCTTTCTATGGACTCCAGGCGCTGGGATTGAATGGAGAAGAAACTCCCCTGCCGCAAATCGAGGAAATGGCAGCACGGTACGTTGAAGAAGTCCGCAAAGTTCGAGCGGTTGGCCCATACCTGCTTGGAGGTTGGTCCATGGGCGGGCTGATAGCTTGCGAGATGGCCCAGCAACTTCAAGCTCAGGGTGAAGAAGTGGCTTTGCTTGCCTTGTTCGATTCGACAGCGCCTGAGAAGAAAGCAAGAAGGCATTCAAAGATAACTGAGACGTCAATCTTGATGACCTTTGCGAGGGATATGGGACTTGCATTGGACCGGGAAGAGATTGATTGGACCAAGTTAAGGGCATTGGATCCGGAAGAGCAGTTGATGTTTGTCCTCGACCAGGCGAAAAAAGCGGATAAAGCGCCGAAGGAATTAGAGATTTCGGATCTCCGCCGCTTCTACAATATCTTCAAAGCGAACGCCCTGGCGAGCCAGAATTATGAGCTGCGTACCAAACTGAAAAATATTACTCTGTTCAAAGCCAGCGAACAATTGGCGAATGGCGACAGGCCGAAGCCAGTAAGTGACATCGGCAAGAGGGATCCGCGGCTGGTCCGCGACTTTTATGACCTCGCCAAGCATCGAATCCGAGGATTACGAGACAGAGTACTGGAAGTGAAAATAGGCCGGCTTGTTCTCTTCAGGAGGAACGGAAATGAGGACACGCCGCAGGAAGCATTTCAGAAGTGGAGCGAGCTGGCCGTCGGCGGCGTAGAGATGAAGATGATCCCCGGCAACCACTTCACCATTGTTCGGGAACCGCACGTCAAAATTTTGGCTGAGCAGCTCATGACGACACTTGAAGAAGCCCAGAAGGACAGCACCAAAGGAGTTGACTATCAATGACCCTTCTATCATTTCTGTTACACCGATCGCGACTTACGACCGTCATCCTGATCTTATTGACCGGTTTTATGGCGGGAGCCAGTAACGCTGGTCTCCTGGCCCTCATCAACACCGTGGTGAGCAATATCCATTCGCCCAAAACGGTTCTCATATGGAGCTTTGGTGGACTCTGCCTTGTTATGTTGTTCGGAAAGCTCGTTTCACAGATCATGCTGGTTAGTCTTTCGCAAGGTGCGCTCTTCGATATACGGATGAAGTTGAGCAGGCAGATCCTCAGCTCGCCATTGCGTTTGCTGGAAGAAACCGGTAAACCGCGACTAATGGCGGCCCTGACCGAAGATATTTTCGCTATCAATAACGCCGTCGTGACGATCCCGATGCTGTGCATGCAAATAGCCACCGTAACGGGGGGACTCATCTACCTTGGCTGGCTAAACTGGGTCATATTGCTTTGGACCTTGGGTTTCATTGCCGTCGGCGCTGCCACTTATCAGCTGCCGATGATGAGAGTCTCGCGCTATCTGCGGCTCGGACGCGAACAGGGGATCGCGCTAATCAAACACTTTCGCACGATTATCGACGGGACGAAGGAACTCAAATTACATCGTCGCCGGCGCGAAGCATTTCTGACGCAGGAACTCCAGGCGTCGGCGGCTGACTATCATAGACATATTTTCATAGCAAATACGACCGCGACGGCGGCCGCTGGTTGGGGGCAACTGCTGTTCTTCATCGCTATCGGCCTCCTGATTTTCTTGGTGCCCGCCTGGAAACCGGTCGAGGTGACCACGTTGACGGGCTATGTTCTCACAATACTCTACCTAATGAATCCCTTGCAGTACATCCTGGACACTATTCCGACTCTCGGCCGCGCGCAGATCTCAATCAAGAAGATCCAGGAAATGGGCCTGTCCCTGGCCCGGTCAACGGAAGAGATCGGGACAGAGGAGATCGCCGAGCCTTCCTGGCAGAGCGTTAAGCTGTCAAACGTGACGCATTCTTACCAGGGAGAAAGAGGGGAAGACTTTGTCCTTGGACCAATCGACCTGACGTTTCACGCTGGGGAACTGATTTTTCTAACGGGGGGCAACGGCAGCGGCAAAACGACTCTTGCCAAGATTGTCATCGGTCTTTATCTCCCGCAATCGGGAAACATAATTTGGGATGGCAAACTCATCACTGACAAGATGAGAGAAAACTACCGGCAACTGTTTTCAGTCGTGTTCTCTGATTACTACCTCTTCGATAAACTTCTTGGACTCGACCGGCCGGAAATTGACATCCAGGCGCGCGAATATCTGGAACTGCTCCAACTGGACCGCAAAGTCCAGATCAAAGACGGCTTGCTTTCAACCATCGATCTGTCTCAGGGGCAGCGCAAGCGCTTAGCCCTTTTAACAGCTTATCTTGAGGATCGGCCCATCTATCTCTTTGATGAATGGGCCGCAGATCAAGACCCCATGTTCAAAGAGATCTTCTATCTACATCTCTTGCCCAGTCTCAAGGCCCGAGGCAAGACAGTAATCGTCATTAGTCACGATGATCGTTACTATGACGTCGCAGATCGAATCATCAAACTCGATTACGGCAAGATTGAGTTTGACAAGAGCCTGGACGAATCTGAGCGGGCTTCAATTGATTCTTATGTCGAAGAAAGCAAGATTCTCGAGATGGATCTAGCAACTTGAAGCTAAGAGGTAAGAATAGTGGAAGGCGACGATGAAAGGACTAGCCGGAGGGCGAACCTGGGCAGGATCGTAGCGTCCGCGCTTGCGCTCTTGGTACATCTCCCTAACAGGGCAGGTGTCCGGCGACAGAAAAGAAAGCGCCAAAAAAAGGACCTGCCAGCGCGGGAGGAACTCAACTATACTTTCCCACTGCCGCCTGGCGCATTTATTAATCTCTCGAACATCAATGGTCCGGTCTTCATTGAAACAGCAGATACCCATATTGCCGAGGTTCAGACCATACGCTCGGCACTTCAACGCCGTGATCTGGATCAGCAACCGCTTATCGTTGAGCTAACGGAGAATGGTCTCTCAATCCGCGGCGAGAGACAGCTCTTGAATTCGTCTCGACGAAATGGCGTCCGTCACCGCGTCACGGTTAAACTCCCAAGACAAGTTGAATTATCCGTGGATCGAGTGAACGGCATGCTAGACGTGAGGGAGATCGGGGGAAGCGCATTGCTCAAAAATATTAACGGTGGCGCCAATGTTAGACTGGGTCAAGCTGTCGGCTCTTTGGAGATCATCCGAGTTAACGGTGGAGTGCAGATCGCTTTAGGACAGCCTCAAGACGGAGGCATAAAGATTCATCGGATAAACGGCGTCGTCGAACTTCATTTTGTAGGCGAACCCAATGCAGAACTAGAGGTGGAGGAATTCCGCGGTGATATCAATTCTGTGATTCCACTGGTCGCTAAAGGCAGGATGGGTAATTCTCGATTACACGCACGTATGGGATCAGGTGGTCCTCTGATCTCTATTCATTGCATCAATGGTGGGGTCCGGCTCCGGCAGGACGAGCAGTCGATCTAAGCATGATCCAGAGAAAAAGATTACGCCCCAACAACGTGGATTCAAAGTTCCTACAGGTCTTTGACTGCCCAACATTTATCCATACCTTAGAAGTTTGACATATACCCTGTAGGAGAATAGAATCTCGCCGAATCGAGACTCAGCTACCTCCCTTCTCAGCTTCTTTGGAATTTTCCAGACCGGTTGAAGTCAATAGCTCACCAAAACAAGGAGGATCAAACCGAGATGAGCCTTGTTGTCATTGAACGAGCCGCTGGTGTTTCCCGCTGGTATGCTGTCCACACCAATCCCAATCAGGAGAATCGCGCCGACCGTAATTTGAAGGCTTGGCGGGTGGAGACCTTTAATCCACAGTTTCAAGCGCGCCGCTTAAATCAATTCACTGGTAAGGCGATTCATGTGACCCAATCTTTATTTCCACGGTATATCTTTGCCCGCTTTGAAAGCGATCTGCTGCACAAGATCTCCTACACCAGAGGGGTTCACTCCGTGGTCAGTTTTGGCGGCACATGCATTCCCGTCGATGATGACGTAATAGCAATTCTCAAAACGCGAGTTGGGAACAATGGGCTCATGAGAATAGGTGAGAAATTCGAATGCGGTGAGAGGGTAGTGATTCAAGAAGGTCCTCTCAGGAACCTTATTGGCATCTTCGAGCGGGAACTCAAAGGTAGTACAAGGGTGGCAATTCTTCTTTCGTGTGTGAGCTATCAAGGCCGAGTAGTAATCGACAGGGATCGGCTTGGAAAGCTAAATTAAGCGGCGGAGAAAGATGTAGAGGCGACACTGCTGCTTTGCACCCTGGTTGAGGTTAAGGCTGTCTGGTAGCGCGCATCTTAAGAGATTGCCCGGAACTAAGCCTTGAGTCGCAGCCTTTCTCATCGATCACCTCCAACTTGCCGTAAGGTTTCGCGTCGTGAGATCGGTCCTTGAGTTGAAGGAGCGCCCGCCCGAGATGATCAATCTTAGGGCAGTCTCAGACTTTGGTTGAGTGGTTGCCCCGTGTTTTTGAACTAATGATAACTAATTGAAGAGGAGTCTAAGATGAATAGAGACGAAGACGAAGACACCACTATCTACAATGTTGTGGTGAACCACGAAGAGCAATATTCGATCTGGCCCGCTGACAGGGAGAACGCTCTCGGTTGGGGTGATGCCGGCAAATCTGGAACTAAACAAGAATGCCTGGCTTACATAAAGGAAGTGTGGACTGATATGAGGCCTCTGAGCCTCCGAAAGAAGATGGAAGAGGCTGCACAGAAAGCCTAGCAAGCTGCTGAAAAATTTACGATTGGTGCCCGCTCGCGCCAGCGAATTCGCCCACTAGGCGCGGACGCGGCGCGACCCACGCTGGCGAGCCGTGACTCAAAGGCGACCTTCTCCCCCTTTTCCTAATCCGACACATGATGACGGCAAGGTCTTCAACAATGAATCCTTGGTTGAAATGCCTGCGATCAAGACCCGGTGCGGCGTTACGCCTGTTCTGCTTCCCCTATGCTGGCGGCGGCACGATGATCTATCGCACTTGGCCTGAAGGTCTGTCAAGCAATCTAGAGATCTTATGTGCTCAACTGCCAGGGCGTGAGGCCAGGCTGGGAGAGTCTCCGTATAGTCGGCTCTCCGACACAGTTGAAGCTATGGCTGACGCCATACTTCCGTACCTTGACAGACCGTTTGTTTTTTTCGGTCATAGCATGGGGGCGTTGATGGCCTTCGAGCTCGCGCTCAGGCTGCGTAGAAGTTGCGGTCTGGAGCCGGCCCACATCTTCATCTCGGGTCGTCGTGCTCCTCAACTCAGCGACCCTGAACGGTTGGGGTATGACCTTCCCGATTCGGAGTTCATTGACTGGGTTGCTCGTCTCAAGGGCCTGCCGAAGGAAGTGCTTCAGAATGCGGAGATTATGCAATTCGTCTTACCGCTTCTGCGCGCCGATTTTGCGGCCTGTGATACCTATTCTTATGTGCCGGAATTCCCATTGACCTGTTCCATTACGGCCCTCGGCGGCTTAGCGGATCAACAAATAGGGCGTGAGGATTTGGCCGCTTGGCGCGAGCAAACGAATGGACCATTTACTCTGCGCATGTTGAATGGAGATCACTTTTTCGTGAATTCTTGCCGGGCCGATTTGCTGCGAGTGATCGAAAGAGAACTGCAACCTATCTTTGACAGAGCTCAAGGATCCTCCGAGAGACGCCAACGATGAAGGCTCGCTTGGGTAGTATTCGATGATGCGCGGAGCGCAAAGAGAAACGGAAACCTTAGCCCCTGATCTGGACGGGTTCCTTAGGGATGAAATTCCCGTAGCAGCCGCTGTTAAAGAAAATGAATAAGACCGTGGTTACCCTACCAATTAGATCGCGTGACCGTAATGACTAGCAGGCACGCTGAGCATTCACTTTTCAATCCGCCGGAGGAATAGAATGGACATTGTACGCCCATCAGGGAAACGCAAACGTCTGCTGCGTCAGGCTTCGTACATCTCGCTCGGTTTGTTGGCAGTGGCTCTGGGCGCGGCAGGGGTCTCCCGTCTGAAGCCCGCCATGCCTACGGTGGACCGCTCGACGGTTTTCATAGATGCCGTCAAGCGTGGGCCGATGCTGCGGCAGGTGCGCGGACAGGGCACCCTAGTCGCAGAGGATGAACGCTGGATACCTGCTCCCGTGGCCGGCCGCGTCGAGCGCGTTCTGATCCAGCCGGGCACGCAAGTGACCTCCGAAACTGTTCTTATTGAACTGACCACTCCGGAATTGCAACAGTCCGCACAGGACGCTGATTACCAGCTCAAGGCAGCGGAGGCTGACTACAAAAACCTCAAGGTGAAGCTCGACAGTGAGCGCCTGAGCCAGGAAGCTGTGGTCGCAACCGTGCAAGCGGAGTACAAGCAAGGCAAGCTACAATTGGATACCGACGAAGAATTGGCGAAGGACGGATTGCTTCCAGAACTAAACCTGAAGCTTTCCCGAGTGAGGGCGGAGGAGGTAGCCAATCGCTACCGCATTGAGCAGCAACGTCTCGCGGCGACCCCCAAATCTGCCCTAGCCCAGTTGGAGGCACAGCAGGCCCGCGCAGCGCAATACAAAGCCCTGGTCCAGTTGAGGCATGCTCAAGTGGAATCTCTGCGGGTTCGGGCTGGAACGGCGGGCGTCTTACAACAGGTGTCCGTGGAAGTGGGCCAACAGGTAACACCTGGAGCGAACCTCGCCCGAGTGGCCGATCCGAAGAGTTTGAAGGCACAACTCAAAATTGTCGAAAGCCAAGCCAAGGATGTTCAGGTGAA
>Ga0209471_1001795_pt1 | contig 12547 bp, 11 predicted proteins | sample GraSoiAngelo_128_FD_185885 | JGI IMG/M metagenome (GOLD analysis project Ga0209471, IMG submission 185885) | Grasslands soil microbial communities from the Angelo Coastal Reserve, California, USA - 14_0927_12_20cm (SPAdes) (version 2) | ecosystem: Environmental > Terrestrial > Soil > Grasslands ...
CGTGCCATCCGCCTTGGCGAATAGCTTTACGCGGGCAAGAAACAACCCTTGGAGAATTTCAATTCGCGTCGACCATAGATTGTATTGAGTGCCCATGATGCGTTGGTCATCGCAACCAACCCATCTACCGATGTCGTCGCGTTTTCCCAGGATTCCAGGCACAACGAATGCCTCCTCAATCGCGCCGAGTCCGAACTTCATAATCACAGTTCCATAAGCAATTTTGGCAAAAAGTTTCGCAAACGAAGATGCTACTTTCATCGGGTTGTGCATTTTGAACACCACATCATCAGCATTGTGAAGCTTCGCGATTTCCTGCGGACCTTCTCCAACCCATGTGATGTTCATCTTGTGTGCCTCAACGCCTCCCTTGTATGCGCGTCGATCCAAGAAAGCCGGCGGTTCGAAAACGGGAAGCGGTATGATTTTCCAGTGGGATTGCCACGGCGCTTGGATCTCTTCTTCCTTGCCGTTCCGAACCACGTAAAGCGGCAACGGTTTTTGGCGTTGCTTCCTACGACGAGTTTTAGCGCCAACAGCCGCACACGCATCTGATAGTGTGTCCCGTAAGACGATGGTCTCAAAAGCTGAGGTAATGTCGGCGCACTTCTTACAGCTCGCCTCTAGTAGAACTGAATCTCCGTTAAAGCCGTAAGGAACAGTGTGTTCGTCTTGTAGCGGACCTGCCGTTGTCCCGCAATAAATGCATTGTCCAATCAAGCGCTTTTTCATCGTCCATTAATGTTGGCACACTATAGGCACACAAAACAAAACAACGGGCAGTTAGCGGAAGATCGCTGACTGCCCGTAACTATTTGATTCTGAAATGGTGCCGAGGGTGGGAGTCGAACCCACACGACCTTGCGGTCAACGGATTTTAAGTCCGTAGCGTCTGCCATTTCGCCACCCCGGCGTACGGATTCATCAAAAGATAGCATGGCGGCGATTCTTGCTCTAGCAGCAATGCATCAGAATCCGGGAATGGCAGCGAGCATCTCGTGAAACAAGATTCGCGAATCAATGAAGGAGGTTGTACCGCGATCGGCCTTCGCTCACGCTCGGGTTCATACTTTGCGGTTCTTCTCTGCAGCTTTGCACCTCTGCGTGAACGCTGCGGCCCGGACGGCTTATCTGAATCAAAGACGCGAAGGCGCCAAGGCTGGCAAGGGCCAGATTAAGGGACTACGCTCGGGCTTCTAGCGCGTCTCGTTAGGATGTTAGAATGCAACCGCTTTCTTAGAACCACCGTCCAACGATATCGATGACTGAAGAGCAGGAAGTCTTTCGCGAGCACATTCAGCAGCAAGGCCTCAAGCGCACTGCGCAGCGCGACCTGATTCTGGATGTGTTTCTGCGGACCGAAGGCCACCTGTCGGGAGAGGATCTTTACCGGCTAGTTCATGATGAGGATCCGAGCGTGGGCCAGACGACGGTGTATCGCACGCTGAGGCTCCTGACTGATGCGGGACTCGCGCGCGAAGTTCGATTCGGCGATGGCCGCGCGCACTACGAACACAATTACAAGCACGAGCATCACGATCACATGATCTGTTCCGAGTGCGGAAAGATCATCGAATTCTACTCGCCTGAGTTGGAAGCGATTCAGGATGCAATGGCTGCGAAATACAAATTTCAATTAACGGAACATCTGCTGCGCATGATCGGGATCTGCAGCGACTGTCGAAGAAAGAGAGCAGGCTCTGAGAAGAAAGTCGCGCAAGTTGCGAACTCGGCCCGCCGATAGGCGGATCCCGTCGCGTTCATCAACATGACAATCGTCAACACAACGCTAAAACAATTGCTGAGGACTTCGTTTCACTCTCTTATGCTGGGCATCGTGCTCGTGTTTCCGCTGCTGCTGCTTGGTTGCCCGAGCAGCACGAACAAGCCGTCGGAACCAAATTCAGATACATCGACAAACGATTCTTCCAAATCGAATTTCGACGGCGACCGCGCGTTCGAACACGTTCGCAAGCAAGTTGAGTTTGGACCACGGCCGGCGGGCTCAGCCGAGTTAGAGAAAGCGCGCGGCTACATAATCGATCAGTTGAAGTCATACGGATTGAAAGTTACGACCGATGAATTTCACGCGATGACTCCGCTTGGCGATCGGCGAATGGTGAACGTTACGGCTGAGCTGCCGGGAGAATCTAACGACGTGATCATTATTGGCAGTCACTACGACACGAAGTACTTCAAGGAATTCAAATTCGTGGGCGCGAACGATGGCGGTGCGTCAACGGGCGCGCTGATGGAAGTCGCGCGTGTGCTGGCCGCGAAAGGAAAGCCCAAGCTGACTTACTGGTTTGTGTTCTTCGACGGCGAGGAAGCGTTCTGCAAAAATTGGGACGATTGCCACAATCCGAATCCCGCCGATCCGAAAAATCCTCTGCCGGACAATCTCTACGGCAGTCGTCATTACGTGGCGCAGCTCATAGACAAAAACGAATTGAAACGTGTACGAGCTATGATTCTATTCGACATGATGGGTTATAAGAACCTGCATCTTGGTCGCGACGAGCTAAGCACGACCTGGTTGCAGGAGATCGTGTGGCAAACCGCGAAGCAGATCGGTTATAGCCAGCAGTTCATCGATGGACCTGAAGGTGTGGGCGACGACGATCACGCACCATTCCTGCGCGCCGGCATTCCTGCGCTCGATATTATTCAGTTGAGTACGTACGAACCCTGGCACACAAAAGACGACACGCTCGATAAGGTTTCGGCGAAGAGTTTGAAGGCTGTCGGCGATACGATCGTCATCAGCTTGCCGAAGATTGAAGAGCGGATACTGAGCCGATCGAGGTAGAGTGCTAGGGTAATTAAATCTTCGTGCCGTCGGCACGAGATGTTTATAGAGTAGTCGAGTATTTATTGTTCTTGTCGCCCATTCATGGGCGAAAATATTTCGCTCCTGACGGAGCTTGTTAAGAATATCCGGCGGTAAGCTATAAACATTTCGTTCCTACGGAACGACATCTTCACACCATAGCTCGCAGCTTGTCTTCCACAGCTTTACCAACTTCGCTGCAACGAGAAGCTTTCTCCTCGCCAATCAAATCATAGGTAAGCGTTTTACCCTCGCTGAGAAGTTCCTCTACGGCACTTTCGACTTTCTCAGCGGCGCGAATTAATCGCTCATCTTCATCTCGCGTGCCGAGCCAATCCATCATCATCCGCACTGACAGAATCGCGGCCAGCGGATTCGCTTTATCCTTGCCCGCGTGTTTCGGCGCGCTCCCGTGAATAGGTTCGAACATCGCGTGCTCGTCGCCGATGTTGCCGCCGACCGCGAGTCCCAACCCGCCGGCGGTTGTCGCGCCGTTGTCGCTGATGATATCGCCGGCGAGATTCGGCGCCACGACCACGTCATACCATTCGGGATTGCGAATCTGCCACTGGCAGAACGCGTCGACATAAGCGTAATCGAGTTTGAGCTCGGGGAATTCGCGCTGACCGATTTCGCGAAACACTTCGCGGAAGAAGCGATGCGCGCCGATGATGTTTGATTTATCGACGCACGCGACTTTCAGTTGTTTGTCGCGGCGACGCGCGAGATTGAAAGCGTAACGCACGACCCGTTCAGTCGCGCGCCGCGTGATTCGAATCGGCGTTATCCGGCCGTCCGCGATTTCGTTTGTCTCGCCCGTGTACGCGTCCTCGGTGTTCTCGCGAATCACCACGTAATCGACTTTGCCAGCTTCCCAAACCTCTTTTAGCTCGCCATGAATCTTGTGCTTCACGCCGGGATAAAGTTTGATCGGCCGAACATTCGCATAGAGATCAAGCTTCTGCCGATTTGCAATCACCTGCGCGAATCCGGCGAGCTGAGCTTCGGGATAAGGCTTGCCGGCTTTCGTGAAAACGGTCTTGCCGTCAACTTCATGACCGACGGCGCCGAGAATAATCGCGTCGGCGGCTTCGCATTTTTCGAATGAGCCTGCGGGCCATTCGATTTCATGTTCAGCGTAGTAATGACCTCCGCATTCGATCTCTTCGATGCGGAAATCGATTTGAAAAAGTTCGCCAGCGGTGCGCAGAATTCGCAGACCTTGCGCCAAGACCTCCGGCCCGATGCCGTCACCCGGCAGAGCTATGATGGAATAGGATTGTTTCATGTCGTGTTTGAAAGAAATTGAATATAAGCGACGCCTGGAAGAATCGACAAACGCGGCCTGTTCGTCCCTCTCCCTTTGGGAGAGGGCCAGGGTGAGGGCGCGAAGCGTAGCGAAAAAGAAAAAGAAAGGGACGATTTGCTTGCCGTGCTACGTAGTCCCTCACCCAACCCTCTCCCTTTGGGAGAGGGCGTTTGGAGGGCGAAGACTTCTCCCTAGGTTTTCTTCCTCTGTGTCCTCTGTGGTAATAATCGTCGTTCATGCTTACCGCGGAAATCATCGCCATCGGTTCGGAACTGTTGTCTCCGGACCGCACCGACACGAACAGCCTCTGGCTCACGGATCAACTTAATCGCATCGGCATCGACGTTAAACTTAAAACGATCGTCGGCGACGACGACGCGCGGCTTGAAGAAGTTATCAAAGATGCAGTCAAACGTTCCCGTGTCGTAATCACCACGGGTGGTCTTGGACCAACCGAAGATGACATCACGCGCAAAGTCGTCGCGCGCGCGTTGGGGAAACGTCTGTCGCTTGATGAAAAAGTTCTCGACGAAATTCGCGAGCGCTTCCAGAGCTTCGGCATGAAAATGCCTGAGCGAAACTCGCGGCAAGCGATGGTAATTGCCGGCGCTGAAGTGCTTTCAAATCCGAACGGCAGCGCCCCGGGTTTGTATCTTGAACACGAAGGCTGTGTGATCGCTCTATTCCCGGGTCCGCCGCGCGAAATGAAGCCGATGTTCGAGAATCATGTGCTGCCGCGGATCGAAAAACTTGCGGGTGACACACGATTCGCGACTCGCGTACTGCGCGTGGCGGGCATGGGCGAATCCGCAGTCGATGAAAAGATCGCGCCGATTTACACGAAATACGAGAACCCGCAAACGACGATTCTCTTCAATAGCAGCGAGATCGAGATTCATCTGCGCGCGCACGGAAGGACCGAGGCTGATGCCGAATCGTTGCTCGACGATCTTTCTTTGAAGATTGAAAAGGAACTTGGCAACGCGGCCTTTTCGTTTCGCGGCGAGACGATGGAAGAAGTTGTCGGCCGGCGTCTGGCGATGACTGAATTCACGCTCGCAGTGGCTGAGAGTTGCACCGGCGGGCTGATTGCTCAGCGTCTGACGAACGTGCCTGGCGCTTCGAAATATTTCATCGAAGGCCTGGTGACTTACTCGAATGAGTCGAAGGTTCGGCTGCTCGGTGTCGATAAGAAACTGATCAAGGAATTCGGGGCGGTGAGCCAGCAAGTCGCGCGCGACATGGCGCGCGGCGTTCGCCATCGCGCAAAGACCGATTTTGGTTTAGCAGTCACAGGAATCGCCGGTCCCGGCGGCGGAAGTGAAGAGAAGCCCGTCGGCTTGGTTTATATCGCGCTTGCTGATGACGCGCACACCGAACACAAGAAGCTGATGATTCCGGGCGACCGCGAACTCGTTCGCTGGCGTGCATCTCAGGCGGCGTTGGATATGTTGAGAAGAAGATTGATTTGAGTATCAGGTCTCCTATTTCCTCAACCGATACACATGAATATTCGTTCGCAGAAACTCGGAATGCGCATGCATGATTGATTCGTAATTCCCGATCGACTCGTTGTATTCGGCGGCTGATCGATACAAGTCAAATGGCGTCGATCGCTCGGCTTCAATCACGACCAAATATTCTACTTTTTGATCGTTGAGAAACTTCAAAAACGATTCGCGCTCACGTGGCGCATCGGCGGAAGACAGAAATTTGTCTTCAGAGATTCCTGACAGAACCCGCACTGTTCCGTCATCGCAAAAGATTCGCGTGTTTGAATTCTGATCGAAGTGGTCGCGAAGATAATCGGCGACGTTGCGTTGAGTTTTGTACCGATTGATTTCGCCGACGGCACCGGCGAATTGAATGGTTGCGTCGAATGAGCAGATGACGATGATCGCGACGAGAACGCGTCGCGCGATCTGAGGTTTGTGCTTGCGAATCCACAGATACGTCCAGGCCAAAATCGGAAGACCGAGCGTGAACAGAATCAATCCATAGCGCGGAAAAATAATCGGTTGCTGATGCGTTAGGTATGCGCCGATCAGAAGCGCCAGAAAAGCAAAAAAGAAAAGCAGCGGCGCAAGGATAGATTGAACTTCGCTAACTTCGGATTTCGTTTGTCTCACGCGAAGGCCCAAAGACGAAAAGACTCCGCGCTCGCGAATGGCCGGGTGTGAGAGACTTCTTAGTACGAACCACGCCGCAACACAACACGCAACCAAGACTGCAATGTCTGTCGAGACGAGCAACGTCGCGGTATCGCTCATTATTTGCTTCAGCGAGAAGCGCGCGATTGATGGATTCATCGTCATCAGCCAATCGTGATACTCCTGACGTTGCTTGAAACACGCGAATGCGTCACCGGTCGCCTTCCATGAAATGTAGAACCAGAACACTGGCGGCAGGATCAAGATCACAATTGCGACGAGTGAAACGCGACGGTCGCGGATGAGTTGAAGACAAGGAATCAACGCGATCAGCATCCAGCTTTCTACTCTCGTCAGCCCGGCAAGCGCGCCAAAGATTGCGGCAACAATCCAGTTACCGCTCAAAATAAAATACAACACGGCCACCACTAAGAACGCGTGCGGCACATCGGTCATCGCCGACGCTGAATAAAAAATGTGCAGCGGATTCAATGCAATCAGCAGAAACATCGCCAGCGCGGCGCGCCGGTCGGCGGTCAATCGGAGCGTGATGGCGTAAACAAACAGACAAGTCCCCGCGCCAAACAAGGCGGCGACCAACTTACCCGAATAAAAGCCGTTCTTAATAAGGACGTTAACAATCGCTGATAAGAATTGGTAGAGCGGCAACCAGAATCCAAATAGATCAGTCAGTCGCAGGCTTCCCGTAGAAATCTTTGTGCTGAGCGTGCCGATGTCGCGGATGTAAACGTACGCGTCGCCGAAAGCGTTGGGCAGAAAGAAAGCGCCGACAATACGAGGCGCGCCCGCAACGATCAGCAGCGCCGGCCAGATGGTCCTACGATTCCAAAATTGATTCATCTTAGCGAAAAACGAGTCTTGCGAGCATACCAGCAACCTGTGCGACCGCAGTAGTTGCATGCTTGTTCTGCGCAGAGCGGCTTGTTATAGTCAGCGTTCAATCGAGTATGCGTAATGGCGGTAGCAACTGAAGAGAAGGTTCTGGCGACGAACCGCGCAGCGTTTCACAATTATCACATCTCCGCAAAATACGAAGCCGGTGCTGTGTTGACCGGAACGGAAGTGAAGAGTGTCCTCGACGGCCGGATTCAGTTGAAAGAATCATATGTGGCAGTGAGAGAAGGTGAAGCTTGGCTCTTTAATGCGCACATCTCGCCGTACGCGCACGGCAATCGCGCGAATCACGATCCGTTGCGCACACGTAAGCTTTTGCTGCATCGGCGAGAGATTGAAAAACTCGATCAGGCCAGCGCTATCCAGGGCATGACACTCGTAATTACGCGGGTGTATGTGAAAACACGAAAGATCAAATTCGAAATTGGAATTGCCAAGGGAAAGAAGCTATACGACAAGCGCGAGACTGAGCTGCGCCGCATCGTCGATCGCGAAACGCGCGCGCAATTAAAACAAAGAAATCGATAATCAGCACCGATCCTAATCTTGATCGTAAAAGAGAAGCGAGGTTAATAATGGACGCATTCGGAAGCTCGAAACCTGTTAACGAAATTGACGCCGAGGGCTTGGCCGTTGCCGTTTTCAAAGATGAAAGAGCAAACGGCGGTCTGCTGAAGAGTTTGGACCAGGCCGTGGGCGGATTGATCAGCGAGGTTACCAAGTCGGAAGAATTCGTCGGCAAAGAAGGCGAGACAGCTTATTTTCATGTTTCCGGCAACGGCTTAAAGGCGCGCCGTCTGCTGCTGATCGGTTGCGGCGATCGGGCTTCGTACAAGTCCGCCCAAATTACGCAGATGGGCGGGACCGCGGCGCGATTTCTGCGCAGCAAGAACCTGAAAACGATTGCGGTTGTTCCGCGCGCCGATGGCGAAGCGAAAGCCGCGGCGCAGATGGTTGTCGTCGGTGCAATCATGGGAATGTTCGAGCCCGACAAATATCGAACGAAAGACAAGGAGCAGCGCCAACTGAAATCCGTCACGGTGGTGGTCGACGGCGCCGACAAGAAAGCCGTGCAGCGCGGAGCCGAACGCGGACGCATCATCGGCGAGTCGATCAATTTCACTCGCGATTTGGCGAACGAACCCGGCGCTTACATGACGCCGACGATCATGGCTGATCGCGCGAAGCAGGTGGCGAAGGAATTTGGGCTCAGCTTCGACGTGCTCGATCAAAAACAGATGGAAAAGCTGGGCATGGGATCGCTGCTCGGCGTTGCGCGCGGATCGGATGAGCCGCCGAAACTTATCGTGATGAAATACAAGCCTTCGAAATCGACTTCCAAAGATTTGCTGGCGCTGGTCGGGAAGGGAATCACATTCGATTCAGGTGGCATTTCACTCAAGCCCGGCGAGAACATGGAGCTGATGAAGTACGACATGACGGGCGCCGCAACCGTAATTGGCACGATGCAAGCGATCGCTCAATTGAAGCCATCAGTATCGGTACTGGGCGTAGCGCCGTGTTCCGAAAACTTGCCGTCAGGTAAAGCCATAAAGCCCGGCGACGTGCTGCGCGCGATGACCGGCAAGACGATTGAGGTAATCAACACGGATGCCGAGGGCCGCCTCGTTCTGGCGGACGCGATCGCTTATGAAGAAACTCGGCGCGACGAAAATCATCGACATGGCGACGCTAACAGGCGCGGTCTCAATCGCGCTCGGCGACGTGAACACGGCAATCCTCGGAACTGATCAAGAATTGATCGACGAAGTAATCGCTTCGGGTGTCGAAGTCGGCGAAAAGTTTTGGCAGTTACCGCTTGACGCGGAGTACACGAAACAAATCAAGAGTGACATCGCCGATATCAAGAACGTTGGGGGCAAGAAGGCCGGAACCATCACGGCCGCGGCTTTCTTAAAAGAGTTTGCCGAAGAGACGCCGTGGGCGCATCTTGATATCGCCGGCACCGCATGGGGGGATCCGGCTACGCCTTATCGTTCAAAAGGTCCAACCGGCGTAGCCGTCCGGACGTTAGTGGAATTCATCGAACGCTCAGCCAAATGAGCAGCGTTATTAGTTCGCCCAGATAATTCAGTCGATGATAAAATCGGCACGTAGGCTGAAGTCGCGTATCTTCCTGAGACGATCCCCTTACGATGACCGATTATTATCAGGTCCTGGGCATTAAGCCATCGGCAACCGCTAGTGAGATCAAATCCGCCTATCGCCAGCTGGCCCGCAAACGGCATCCAGACGTCAATCGAGATTCCGAGAAAGCTGCGCGTGAGTTCGCGTTGCTCTCGCTCGCCTATCACACGCTGATTGATCCGCAAGAGCGGGCGTTTCACGATCAGCAACTCACCAAGCAGCGAAACGGCACGTCGATTCTCGAGTCCGACAATCCTCACGCGCAGCGCGCCCGCAACATCGCCGCGCAGGCTCGTTGGGATCGAGTCGTCAATCAAATCCTGGAGAACGATCGGCGCGAAAATACGGCGCGGCAGCGAGCCGTTTTCACCACGGTGTCGCTGTTTCTCTCGACGTTCTTTGTTGCCATGATCAAGCCACCGTTGTGGCAGTCGTTTGGTCTTATCGGCCGGGCGATTCTTGCGACGTTGTTCATCGCCGGGATCTGGCACTTGATCACTCGCCTGCGCGAATACTTTCGGCATTACACTTACAAGCCTGAGCCGATTCATTTTTCGATCACGCAGGAAGATAAATCGCCTTCACAGCCTTTCACGCGATTCTCTGCATACGCGTTTTTAGTTGGCGGCTACGGAGTTAGCCTGGGACTCGGATTGTTGATTGGTTGGCAAGCGCAGGATTTCTTTTCCGATTTGACGATGCTGTTCCGGCATCACGTCCCGGCCGGTACGGGGGCAGGCTTTTCACCCACGACCATGATCATTTCGGATTTGATTTTCTACCCGCCGATTGCAGTTTTGGTTATTGATACGATGCACGCGCTAGCATCGCGCATCGACGCAGGTTGAGGTCATAGAAAGTGATGTCATTTATCAAGAATGTGGCAGCGGGTTTGTTTCTCGCGACGGTGTCGTTTGTTCCTTTCGTGACAGGTCAGGACAATCTCACGCCGCTGCAGCGCCAAGTCGAGCAGCAACGACAGCGTCTAAATTCGTCCGAGATTGAGGAACGGCGCGATGCGCTGATGAAACTCGGCTCGATCAAGCAGCCCGAGGCGTCGCGCGCGGCAGCTGCGGCCTTGAACGATCAAGAAGCAATCGTTCGGGTGACAGCAGCGCACGCAATTATTTCGCTTCCTTCTGACGAAGCCGCGGGGCTCTTGATTCCGCTCTTGAAAGACAAATTGGAATTTGTGCGACGTGAGGCTGCGTACACTCTCGGTGAAACACACAGCCGTTCAGCAGCCGCGCCGTTGATTGAACTGCTGTCGTCCGACGAGGAAGCGAGTGTTCGCGCGGCCGCGACCGGCGCGCTGGGGCAGATCAAAGACGACTCGGCGGTAACTCCGTTGGTTCAATTACTCTCGGGAACGTCGAGCAAGAAAAAATCAAAGTCAGGCGAGAACGAGTTCGTGCTGCGCGCCGCGGCTCAGGCGCTCGGCGAGATTAGCAATCGGGCTGCTGTTAGCGTCTTGATTGCCACGCTCGGCAACGATTCGCAATCGTCGGACGTTCGCCGCGCGGCGGCTGTTGCGCTCGGCTCGATCGGCGACGCTCAAGCAATGCCGGCATTAAAAGCCGCCATTGAATCCAGCGATCCCTACCTGTCCGAAGCTGCGCGATCGGCAATTCGAAAACTCGAAACTGCCAAAAACTAAAGGCGCCGAAGCTCATCGCTCCGGCGCCTTACCTTTGAGGGGCTGAATTCTTACTTAGCCTTCAGTCTTCTCGCTGCGTCCCTGTCCTTTTTTCGCAGCCTTGCTTTCCTTGGCTTGCGGAATCGGCAGGCCCACGCTGCCCGAACGGCTGGCGAGCGGCTCGACGTCGGCACGTGGCGAAATCATGTCCTGAATCAACGCGCCACCGGACTTCTTAAAGAATGTCAGCTTGCGGTCTTTTTTATTCAGACCGACCTGGACCAAATCGCCAAGGCCGATTTGACCAGTCGCCACCAGATTCGACAGCGGGTAGACGAGGAACCGTTCGACCGCGCGTTTCAAATGACGAGCGCCGTATTTGTAATCGATGCCTTCCTCCAACAGCATGTCTTTCGCGTCGTCTGAACACTGGAAGACGAACTTCGTTCCGGCCGATTGCATGATGCGATCCTGCACTGCCTGCAATTCGAGATCGAGAATCTGTCGCAGGTGATGTTCTTTCAGTGAGCGGAACACCACGACCTTATCGATGCGATTCATGAACTCAGGCGAGAACTTGCGCCGAGCTGCTTCGACCGCAGTGCGATAAATTTTCTGATCGACCTCCGTATCGTGCGGATTCTTGACGCCTTTGCCGGGCGCGAATCCGATGCCGCCAGTAATCAATTCAGCCATCTCGCGAGCGCCGAGGTTCGAAGTCATGATGACCATGCACTTCGAGAAATCTACGCGGCGGTTATCGCCCAACGTCAGAGTGGCTTTATCGAGAATGCCGAGCAGCAATTGCCACAGCGCATCTGAAGCTTTTTCAATCTCGTCGAACAGCACGAGCGTCACCTTCATTTCTTCAGTGTGCATGCGGTCGAGGTTTTCCTGCGTCAACATCGGCGATGTCTCGCGATGTCCGAGGTATCCCGGAGGCGAGCCGATCAACTTCGCAATTTCGTGTGAATGCTGAAACTCGGCACAGTCGATTTTCACGACACCGTTCACGTCGCCATAAAGAACTTCAGAAGCCGCCTCGATGACACGAGTCTTGCCTGAACCAGTCGGTCCAAGGAACAGCATCGTTCCGATTGGACGCGCCGGCGGATTCATTCCGGCGAGAAAAATCTGATAAAGCCCGCTCATCCTGCGGACAGCTCGTTCCTGCCCGACGATTCGCGCACCAAGTCTGTCTTCGAAATCCTGGGCGCGCGGACTCTTTTGATCCGGGTCGAGAAATACTGTTTCGTCAATCTGTTTCTCTGGGGCACTCATCTCTTTTTCCAATTCGGCAATCACGATTTTCTATCGGCCTACAACGCCGCTACTATCTCGGTCGTTGTTGCGGATCCTCCGTTCCTGAGCTATGCAAAGAACGATCCGCTCCGTAAATTGATGCACAACGAACGTTTCGCGTTTACTTTCCGTGAAAGTCACGAATCCCGTGCACTTGCTGACGCACACGGTATATATACGACTCAGCGCGAATTGTCACCGAAAATTTTGGTGACGCGGCGACAACTTGACGTGATTGTCGACACATCAAATTAACA
>Ga0209471_1001796_pt1 | contig 12547 bp, 13 predicted proteins | sample GraSoiAngelo_128_FD_185885 | JGI IMG/M metagenome (GOLD analysis project Ga0209471, IMG submission 185885) | Grasslands soil microbial communities from the Angelo Coastal Reserve, California, USA - 14_0927_12_20cm (SPAdes) (version 2) | ecosystem: Environmental > Terrestrial > Soil > Grasslands ...
GCTGGCAACCGCTGATCGGGCCGCTTGGTCGACCGAGATGATGCGGTAGTCGGCCGATTCGATGCTCAGCGGCAGCGGCCCCGTGACCATGACGGGTTGGCCGCTCTCGAGCTGCACCTGGAGGCCATAGCCCGTGCCCGACTGGTCGACCAGGTACGCGAAGGTGTAGCCCGGCACCGCGAACTGGCGGAGGTAGTTCACGTACACGAGATTGCCCGACTGGTCGACAGTCACGTTATCGGGCCACCCTGGTGAAAGACGATGGGCGGCTAGAAACGAATCGGCCGTGCTGGCCGGCGTCGGGCCCGGAGCTGGAAGCCGCGAGCGATCCGTGACATTGACGACGTACAGCGGCTCGCGTGAGTTGGGTGTGCTCGAGAGCACCTCGAGCGTGAAACCGTCGCCGGAATATCGCCCGAGCTCTTGCGCGCCGGATGATTGCAAGGCGGGCGATGCCCCCAGCGCCATTGCGAACTTGTCCGCGTCGACGGCAGTGGGCTCATAGAACCGATAGACCGGGGCGGTCGACACGGGAATACTCAGGTGCCCGGCCCACACCAGCGTCGCCGGACCGGTGTAGAGCGGAGCGTTGAGGGCGAGCGACGATTGGGAGGGATATGTGCTGCTTGCTGAGCCGGGAGCCGCGGGTGCCGGCAGACGGCCGAACGAACCTGAACCGACGGCAGGAACGTGCTGGGCGCCCTTCTCGTCCTGGAAGGGCGAGCCGGCCGACGTGGCGGCACCCCCACCGCGGAGATGGAATCCGCCCTGAGCGAGAACGCCGATGAAGATCGCAACCACCAGCAGCGCGGCGACCGCGCCGGCGGGAGCGGCGGGTATGCGCCGAATGCCGCCCACCAGCCCGGCTATGCCGGCGCGCACGCGCTGCCACCACGGCCGCCTCACCTGAAGCTCCGCCCATAGATGGTCCTCGAAGCCCGCGCGCGGGCGGGTGGTCTGGAAGGCGTCGTCGAGCTGCCGCTGCAGCGCCTGGAGCTCGAGGTCCTCTTCGTCGCTCATGCCATCTGTTCCTTGACCGACTCACGAAGCGCCTTCAGCGCCCGGTGGTACAGCATCTTGGCGGCGTCCTCGCTGCAGGTCATCAATACCCCGACCTCTTCGAAGCTCAGGCCCGAGTGTCGCAGCGAGATGGCCTCGCGCTGGCGCTCCGGCAGCTTGGCCACATGCTGCAGAAGGGCTTTGTACTGGATGCGTTCCTCGGCCATCCCGGCCGGGTCTTCCTCACTCATCGGCTGATGCTCGATGGTGCGCCGCAACCGCTCCCGCCTGCCGTGGGCGCGGAAGTGGTCGAGTGTCGCGTTCCGCGCGATGCGAAACAGCCACGCCGCCGGCGTGGTGTTGCGCACCTCGAAACGCCCGTAGGCCTGGTAGGCGTTCATGAAAACCTGCGCAGTGATGTCCTCCGCGTCGGCCGACGTCGCGACCTGCGCGCGAACGTACGCGTAGATCCGGCCGAGGAACTCCCGGTAGAGGTCCTCGAAGGGCGGTCGGTCGGCAAGCACGGCCGAATCGTATGGGTATGCATCGGTACTTGAGCCAACGCCCCCAACGGGGCTGGTGTAACGCTAGGGTCCGGCGCCGGGGGCCCGCCAGCAGATTCGCGGCATCGGCGGCCGGAGCCAAGGAACGGGTGGCGCAAGGAGGAGCGCATTGTTGATGCGCGACGACGCCGCGCCAGGCCCCGTGACGCTGGCTTAAGCGCCCATCTCGGGGTCCCCGTCGAATCGCTAGATTCGGCGGGGTGAGTCGGCGCCCGGCCGCCTAGGCCGCGAAGATGCAAGGGACCTCCGGAGCTGGACCCTAAGCGGTGGCGTAGGACCGAAGCATCGGGGCGATCTCGAGCGGCCGGTTGGTGAAGATCGAATCCGGACGGCACAGCTGGCACCACGCGACGGCCGCCTCGTCGTCCACCGTCCACACCCCGACCGCGCCGCCGGCGGAGTGGATCTCCTTGACGAGCTGGGGGTCCGTGGCGCCCCAGTGCGGGGAGTAGACGTCGGCCCCCGCCTCTCGCATGATCCGGGCCGGGTCGATTGGCCGCGCGCCTTCGAGCACGCCGAGCTGCAGCTTCGGCTCCATCTCCCTGAGCTGGCGGATCGAGGGGTGATGGAACGACACCGCTGCACATTCCGAAACCGCTCCTAGCTGCCGCAGCATGGCTACGAGCTTCTCCTCGAGCCCCGGGTACTGGATGGGCACCTGCTTGATCTCGATTACCAGCCCCACCTTGCCAATCGCCAGCTCGATCACCTCCTGGAGGAGCGGGATACGCTCGCCCTCGCCCGCGTCAAGCCGGCGAAGCTCCGCGGCGCTGTGATCGCGAACAAGGCCCTTGCCATTGGTCGTTCGCTCGAGCGTGTGGTCGTGGATGACCACCAGACGGCTGTCGGACGAGAGGTGCACGTCGCATTCGATGAGGTCGCAGCCGGCGCTGATCGCTGACCGGAACGACCGCAACGTGTTCTCGGGGTGCTGCGCCGGATTGCCGCGGTGCCCGCCGATGAGCGGGCGGCCGTCATCGTGTGCTGCCTCGTAACGGTCGCGGATGGATTGAGTCAAGGCGCCGGAAAGTCTAACCGCGCCGCCGCGCTTTTCTGGCGTCCGGCTTGTCTATAGTGCTGATGATGACCGCCCCCGCTAAAACCATTGGCGACCTCCGATCCTCAGGCCATGTGCGGGAGAGCGTCAAGCAGGAAATGCGACGAAACCTGCTGGCACGCCTGCGCAGCGGTGAGCCTCTTCTTCCTGGCATCGTCGGCTACGACGATACGGTGCTGCCGCAGCTGGCCAACGCGGTGATCTCCGGCCACGACGTGATCATGCTCGGCGAGCGCGGCCAGGCGAAGAGCCGCATCATGCGCTCGCTCATCAACTTCCTCGACCCCCAGGTGCCCGCGATTGCGGGCTGTGAGATCAACGACCATCCTTTCGCCCCCATCTGCCGGCGCTGCCTGGATCTCGTGGCCAAGAACGGGGACAAGGTCGAGGTGACATGGATCGACCGCGACCAGCGCTATGGCGAGAAGCTCGCGACGCCGGACATCTCCATCGCAGACCTCATCGGAGAGGTCGACCCCATCAAGGTCGCCGAGGGACGCTACCTCGCCGACGAGCTGACCATCCATTACGGTCTCTTGCCGCGCACCAATCGCGGGATCTTCGGAATCAACGAGCTCCCCGACCTCGCGGAGCGCATCCAGGTCGGCCTGCTCAACATCATGGAAGAGAAGGACGTGCAGATCCGCGGCTACCGCGTGCGCCTGCCACTCGATCTCTTCGTCATCGCGAGCGCCAATCCCGAGGACTACACGTCGCGGGGCCGCATCATCACGCCGCTCAAGGATCGCTTCGGCTCGCAGGTGCGCACGCACTATCCGCTGACCATCGGCGAAGAGATGCAGATCATGGAAGCCGAACGACATTCGGTTCCAGAAGATTTCGAGCTCATCTTCCCGAGCTACATGAAAGAGATCGTCGCCGAGCTCACGCACCTCGCGCGCCGCAGCCCGCACATATCGCAGTCCTCGGGTGTGTCGGTGCGCATGTCGATCGCGAACTTCGAAAACCTCGCCAGCAACTCCGTGCGACGCGCGGCGCGGTTGGGCGAGTCTCTGGCGGTACCGCGCATCACCGACCTCGCCTACCTCACTTCATCGACAGCAGGTCGCGTCGAGATCGAAGCGCTCGACGAAGGCAAAGAAGAGCAGGTGCTTTCACGGCTCGAGCGCGGCGCGATCAGTGCGGTGTTCAGCCGTCATTTCTCCGCGGCTCAGTTCGACGGCATCGTCGCGCGGTTCGAGGATGGCGCGATGCTCGAGGTCGGCGAAGGAATTCCCGCGCGCACATACACGCGCGCTATCGGCGAGCTGCCTGAGATCGCGACCGCGTTGAAGAAGCTCTCGCTGCCGGATCGCCCGGAGGTGCGCGCCTCGGTCATCGAGTTCCTGCTCGAGGGCCTGCACCTGAACAAGCGCCTCAACAAGGACGAGGTCGAAGGCCGAGCGGTCTACCGCCGCTAGCCCCCGCCGCTTCCGCATCTTTGGACCCAAACAGGCGTATCAAGCGCGTTTTTTCCGCACGTTTGGCGCCGAACGGTCGTTATCGCTGGGCGGCGTAGGTCCAGGTGAAGGCGATGACTACGCCGACCACGAGCAGGAAAAACAGCAGCTCGACCCTGATCGCCAGGCGAACCAGGCGCCGCGCCCTGCGCGTTCGCGCGCCGCACCGCTCGCAGTAGGCGGCGTTCGGGACCAGCTGGGCCCCGCAGGCATCGCAGGCGGCCTGGGTCTGTTGCATTGAGTTGAGTATGTACATTTCACTCAATGGAACTCCAGGAGGAGCTATCCCCCGCTGACGCCGTCTTACTGATGAGCTCGGTGCCGGAGCGCATCGGGGATCTCGTCTACGGCCTCGATGAGGCCCGGCTGCGCTACCGCCACGGCCCGGCGTTCCCCACGCTGGGCGGCCTGATCGGGCACCTGCTCGAGTCTGGATCGAAGGTGGACGGCCTTCTCCGGCATGCCCACCTGGACGGGCTGGCCGCGGCGGACGTGCGCGCCACCATCGACCCCAGCCACGACCATGAGCTCGACCGGCCGCTTCAGGAGGCCCTCGAGGACTTCGCGCGCGTGCGCCGGCGCACGGTCGACCTGCTTCATGGTTGGGGCAAGACCGAGTGCCAGCTCGTCACACGCCATGAGGTGGCCCACATCGCCCAGATCCGCAACCTCACCGCCCTGCTTCCCGACCCCGGGGACCTGGGCCCGCTGCAGTCGCATGATGTGACTCCGTGAGCGACGAAGAACCGGCCGCGTCGCCGGCGCCCGCTTCCGACCGGCCGCCCAAGTCGGGCCGGTCGCGGCGCAAGCGCAAGTCGGGGAAGTCGGAGGGGCGGGCCGCTCAGTACTGGATGGTGGTCAGCTCTCCGGAGAACTTCCGCAAGACACGCGAGCTGGGCTTCACGATCCAGGGCTTGAAGAGCCGGCACCGGCGCCGGGTCGAGACGATGCGCGTCGGCGACCGAGTCCTGTACTACGTCACGGGACGCATGGCGTTCTCGGCGACCGTGACCGTGGCCTCGCCGATGTACGAGGACCACACTCCGACCTGGCGTTCCGCTCGTCGCGACGAGGACTATCCGTGGCGCGTGCACATCCGGCCCGACATCGTCCTGGACGATTCCGACTGGGTGCCGGCGAAGGAGCTCGCCTATCGCCTCGACTACGTGCGCAAGTGGCCACCAGAACACTGGACGCTTGCGTTCCAGGGCCACATCCACGCCCTGCCACGCAACGACTTTGGAATCGTCGAGGACGAGATTGCACGGAGCGCGCGGCAGAAACGGTCCCTCGCGGCCAGCTGATTGAAAAAGAGGCTGACGGAGCTCTATACCTTTCATTTCAAGAGCGAGCGGCGGGAGCGGCTGTTCCTCGCCTCCGTCGGGTTCCTGCTCACGTTCGGCATCGTCCGCGGCGTCACACACCTGATCCGGGCGGGCGTTGGGCCGATTCACAATGTCAGCGCCGGCGGCCTCCACATCCACCACCTGGTCTGGGGCATCCTCATCCTGATCCTCGTCGGCTATGTGTGGCTCATCGAACAGGGCGTCGGGTCGAACTGGATCGCCAGCGTCACCGCCCTCGGATTCGGGGTGGGCGCCGCGCTCACCCTCGACGAGTTCGCCCTCTGGCTGAACCTCCAGGACGTCTACTGGACTGGAGCCGGGCGCGAGAGCATCGACGCGGTGATCATCTTCATCTCGCTCCTATCGGTTGGGATCTGGGGCGGGCCCTTTCTCCGCGCGCTCGCGAAAGAGCTCGTCTTCATCTTTCGCCGCCCTGTCACAAAGCAGGGCTAGGTGGTGCTTGGTGATTGATGGCGGCGAATCTCGAGGCTGTGCCTGAGGGCAGAACCAGGTTGGTGAAGTCCCGCGAAGAGGCGTTCGAGGCGCTGTTCAAAAGTGAATACGCGCGTGTGGCCGGCATCGCCAACCGGGTGCTGGCCGATCCGCATGAAGCCGAGGACGTCGCCCAGGAGGTTTTCATCAACTTCCACCGGCTCCACTCGGCGAGCGCGCCGTTTGCGCCCGCATGGCTCCACCGAGCGGCGGCGCACACCGCGTTGAATCGCGTTCGAGGCCGCCGTCGGCGCGAGAAGCGAGAGCTCGCGCAGGCACCCGAGGAAGCCTCGAGAACAGTGGATCCGCAGCAGATGCTCGAGGTCGGCGAGGACAGGCGAGTCGTGCGAGCCGCGCTCGCCCGGCTGGCGCCGAAACCGGCCGCCGTGCTCGTGCTACGCGCCAGCGGCCTCAGCTATGCCGAGGTGGCGCAGGCGCTGGGAGTTGGAACAGGTCAGATCGGAACATTGCTGAGACGCGCAGAAGCAGCGCTGCGCAAGGAGGTCACCCGTGGCTCATCTATCTGAAGGAACTTTGCGCCGGATGTTCGACGATCCGGACGCTCTCACCAGCTCGGACAGGCAGCACTACGCCGGCTGCGCCGGCTGCCAGGCACGGTATGCCGGGATGGCGGACGACGCACGCGCCGTCGCGACCCTGTTGGCCGCGCCCGACCTCCAACCTGATGTGGCATCGGCGTTCAAGCGCGTGCAATCCGCGCCGGCCGCGAAGCCTCGCTTCGGCTTCAGCCTGCCGATCCTGCGCCCATCCTCGCGGCCGATGTTCGTGGGCGTCGCAGCCGCGGCCGTCGCCCTCGCCGTGGTGGCCACCGCCTTTGCCAACGTCCTGCCCCTGTTCCAGCCGAAGACGGTCGAGCCCGTGCCGGTGACGGTTGCCGACATCCAGTCGCTCTCCGCTCTCAGCGAGTACGGGACGCTGACGTGGTCGACGCAGCCGCAGCCGAAGATCGTCCTTTCCGCGGCCGACGCCGAGGCGATCGCCGGCTTCAAGGCGCCGGCAGCCGGTTACCTGCCGTCCACGATGTCCAAGACGATCACCTACGCCGCGATGCCGAAAGCGGTCGCCGTGTTCACATTCGACGCCGGCAAGGCGGCGACGGCGGCTGCCCAGACGGGCCAGTCGCTGCCCAAGCTTCCGAAGGGCATGGACGGCTCCAAGCTCACGGTGACCGTCGGGCCCGCGATCGTCGAGGTGTACGGCAAGATGAACGCGAGCTCGAGCTCGGACGCCAGCTCACAGCAGATCAACGTGCCCGAGCTTGTGATCGGCGAGTCGGCGGCGCCGCAGGTGACGTCGACCCAGGTGACCACCAAGCAGCTCGAGGACTACATCCTGTCCATTCCCGGCTTGTCGAAGGACCTGAAGGCCGCGCTCAAGGCCATCGGGGACCCCACCAGCACGCTGATCATTCCGGTGCCAATCCAGTACGCCACCTCGACCTCGGTCACGGTCCAGGGCGTCAAGGGCGTTGCGGTCGGTGACAACACCGGCCTCGGCTCGGGCGTGATCTGGATCAAGGGCCATGTCTTCGCGGTCGTCGGCCCACTGAAGCAGATCGAGGTCGTCAAGATCGCAAACGGCCTGAAGAGCTAGCCTGCATGCGTGGCTGAAACAGCCTCGTCTTCTATTTCCACAGCGGCCATCCCAAGCGGGGTGGCCGCTTCATCTCCAGCGATACACACCGTCGACCTGTCGAAGCGATTCGGGAGCACGGTCGCGCTCACCGGGCTTTCGATGACGGTCCCGCGTGGCGAGATCTTCGGATTCCTCGGCCCCAACGGCGCCGGCAAGACGACGTCGGTGAAGCTGTTGCTCGGTCTGCTCAAGCCAACCTCGGGAGAGGCGTGGCTGCTGGGGGAAACCATCGGCGATCTCAAAACCCGCAATCGCATCGGCTACCTGCCCGAGCTCTTCCGCTACCAGGGCTGGCTCGATGCACGCGAGGTGCTTGCCCTTCATTGCGAGCTTGCGCCGCTGGAGCGCTCGACGTGGAAAGAGGAGATAACGAAGGCGCTGGCCACGGTCGGTCTCACCGACCGCGCGGACGACCGGGTGAGCACTTTCTCGAAAGGCATGCAGCAGCGCCTGGGCCTCGCCGCCGCCTTGCTCGGCAGGCCCGAGCTCGTATTTCTAGACGAACCGACGTCGGCCCTGGACCCGGTTGGACGCCACGACGTTCGCGAGATCATTCGCGGCCTTTCTGCGCGCGGCACCGCGGTCTTCCTCAACTCCCACTTGCTGAGCGAGGTGGAGCAGGTTTGCGACCGCGTCGCCGTGGTGGACCACGGCCGCGTCATCGCTTCGGGGACCATGGACGAGCTGCTCAGCGGCACGGCCGTGCGCGTCCGAGTCGGCGGCCTCGATGGCGCGGCCCGGACCAAGCTCGCCGGCTTTGGCCCGCTGGACGATGAAGGCGAGCACCTGACCTTCACGAAGCTGGACGTCGAGCGCGTCCCCGAGCTGGTGTCGACCATCGTTGCCCTGGGCGGCAGGATCTACGAGGTCGCGCCGAGGCACCAGACGCTGGAGGATCGATTCCTGCAGCTTCTTCACGAGGAGGAGAAGTCCTAGTGTCCCGTCCCCGAAGGTCCTTGCATCTTCGCGACCTAGTCGGCCGGGCGCCGTCTCACCCCGCGGAATCTGACGATTCGGCGGGGACCCCGAGAGAGGCGCTGAAGCCTGCGTCGACTCCTGCGCGCGCTCGGTCACGCATCTACGCGATGCGCTCGCTCGCGTGCTCGTCGTCTCCTTGGCTCCGGCCGCCGATGTCGCGAAATATGCGGCGGACCTCGGGGCGGAGACACTAGTGCCGCCGGTTCTGGTGTTCGCCAGGCTCACCATTCAGGAGGCGTCACGCCGCCGCCTGCTGTTGGCGCTGCTCGTACTCACGCTCCTCGTGGTCGGATTCTCCGCGTGGGGCTTTCACAAGATCACGACCGTCACCCGCAGCGACGGCACGCTGCTCCCGCCGACCCAGGTGACCCTGATCACGTCGCAGCTGCTGATCGTCGTCACCTTCATGTACAGCGGGGTCCTGGCGCTGAGCGCCGCAGTCGTCGCGGGACCGCTCATCTCGAGCGAGGTGGAAAGCGGACTTCTCCTCTCGATGCTCGCCCGGCCGGTCCGGCGCAGCGAGGTGGTCATCGGAAAATGGCTCGGGCTCGCGGTGCTCGTCTTCGTGTACGCCGCGGGTTCCGCGTTCCTCGAGCTGGCGGCGGTGAACTGGGCGACTGGATACCTGCCGCCGCATCCGATCGAGCTCGTCCTTTATGTGGCGGCCGAAGGCTTATCCCTTTTGTCACTTGGGCTGGTCCTTTCGACGCGCCTATCCGGCATCACGGGCGGGGTGATCGCGCTGGTGGCATGGCTGATGGCATGGATCGCCGGCGTCGTCGGCGACATCGGGGCGGGGCTGCAGAACTCGGCGCTGCAGAACGTCGGCACGATCAGCCACCTGCTCCTGCCCACCGACGGCCTGTGGCGCGGGGCTGTCTACGCGATGGAACCCGACGTCATCCTGGCGGCGCTGCGTGCGGCCGGGACCGCCGGGCGTGCCAATCCCTTCAGCGCCGTCGACCCGCCTCCGAATGCATTCCTAGCCTGGGTCGTGGTGTGGTTCGCGCTGATGCTCACTCTTGCGATCTGGAGCTTCCGAACCCGCGAGATCTAGGGGCCTGGAGCCGTCGGGGCGGCCGGATACGACCATTTGTGCCCGAATCGCGGGATCTTTCTGCAGCCCATACGACCATCTGTGCCCGAATGGCGCGATCCAGCTCGGATCAGGACGCCGGTATCACCGCCTGTGTCTGCGTCACCCGGGCGACGCGCCGACCCTGTGCGTCGAGGATGTCGGTCTGCACCACGATCGTCGTGCGGCCGACGTGCAGCGGCGTGCTCACCGCCTCCACGAATCCCTCGCGCACCGCGCGGAAGAAGTTGGTCTTCGACTCGATCGTGGCTGTGCCGGCGCCCGCGGGAAGGTTGAGCACCGCGCAGTAGGCGCCGACCGAGTCGGCGAGGGCCATCAGCACGCCCCCGTGCAGAACGCCGCCTGTCGTGCACCGCTCCGGCGCCCATTCCATGCGCCCACGCGCCTCTTCAGGCGATGCCGAGACGAGCTCGGCGCCGATCAGGGTCGCGAACGGCATCGCCGCGAGCGGATTCTCTCCGCTCAGGGATAAAGCCCTCGTTCTCGGGTGGCGCCTGCGACACGTGAGACCGCACGCACGTAAGCGGCCATCCGCATGTCCAGCTTCAAATCCAGCTTTGTCTTCAAGACCTCGGAGAAAGCGCGTGTCATGATCGCCTTCAGCTTCTGGTTGACCTCGTGCTCCGACCAGAAGAATGACTGCAAGTCCTGCACCCACTCGAAATACGACACTGTGACCCCGCCCGCGTTGGCGAGGATGTCCGGCACCAGGAAGATGCCGCGCTCGCGAAAGATCGCGTCCGCCTCAGGCGTCGTCGGCCCGTTGGCGCCTTCGACGATGAGGCTCGCCTTCACGTCACGCGCATTGCGCGAGGTGAGCTGGTTGCCGATCGCGGCCGGCACGAGCAGGTCGCAATCGACCGTCAGCACATCCTGGTTGCCGATCTCCGTCGCTCCCGGAAACCCGCGAAGCGTCTTTTCGCGCGCGCGATATTCGAGCACGCGCTTGATGGAGAGGCCGAGCGGGTTGTAGATTCCGCCGTAGTCCTCGCTGACCGCGACGATCGTGCAGCCGGCCTCTTCCAGCAGCCGCGCGCTGATGCTGCCGACGTTGCCGAAACCCTGCACTGAAACGCGCGTCTGGTGAGGCTGGCGGCCGAGGTGCTCGAGGGCTGCAATGGAGCAGATGGTCACGCCGCGACCGGTTGCTTCTACACGACCCAACGAGCCGCCCACCTCTATCGGCTTGCCGGTCACGGAGGCGGGTACCGAGTAACCGAGGTGCATCGAAAGCGTGTCCATGATCCAGGCCATCGTCTGGCCGTCCGTGTTTACGTCGGGCGCCGGGATGTCGCGGTCGGCGCCGATAAGGATCGATATCTCCGTCGCGAAGCGTCGGGTCATGTGTTCGAGCTCGCGTGGGGACAGCACGCGCGGGTTGACGATGATGCCTCCCTTGGCGCCGCCGAACGGGATGTTGACCACAGCGCACTTCCAGGTCATCCACATCGCCAGGGCCTTGACCTCGTTCAGGGAGACGTCGGGGTGGTAGCGGATGCCGCCCTTGGCCGGGCCGCGGTTGATGTTGTGCTGCACCCGATAGCCGGTGAAGATGAGATGCGTCTGGTCGTCCATCTCCACAGGAAAGTTGCAGGTGAACTCGCGCTGGACCTCGCGCAAGACCTCGCGCAACCACGGCTCGAGCTTGATGATCTCGGCCGCGGTGTCGAACTGCGACTGCGCGGTTCGCCATTCATCGGCTTCGACGACGGGGTGCAGCTCGGCAGTGCTCACATCAGCACCGATGATCGCGGATATTCCGCCTGGGGATCACAAATTACGTTGATGCAGGCGGGCAGGCCTGAGGCGAAAGCCCGCTCGAGCGCGGGGCGGATCTGATCGGGGCGGTCGACCATCTCGCCGTGACCGCCCAAAGCCTCGACCAGCCTGTCGTAGCGGGTGCCCTGGCCCAGGTCGGCGGCGACGCTCATCCCCAGCATGTTCTGCATCGGGTGCTTCTCGAGAGCCCAGATCCCGTTGTTGCCGACCACGCAGACCACGGGGATTCGGTGCCGGACCATGGTGTCGAACTCCATAGCCGAGAACCCGAAGGCTCCGTCGCCCGAGAGCAGGAGGACCTGCCGGTCGGGGCGGGCAAGCTTGGCCGCCATCGCGTAGGCCGGGCCCGAGCCGAGGGCGCCAAAGGGCCCCGGATCGAGCCACAGGCCGGGCTCGCGGCGCTCGACGAGGCGGCCCGCGAAGGACACGAAATCGCCGCCGTCGCCGACGATGATCGCGTCTGGGTCCGCGAAGCGGTCGACCTCGGCGATCAGCCGTGCCGGGTGCACGGGCGACGAGTCCACCACGGTCAGCGCAACGTCCCGGGACCGCGCGGCCGCCTCGGTTTCGAGCAGTCGCGCGAGCCATTCGGATCGCTGGGGCGCGGCCGCCGCCGCGGCCAGCGCCGCGAGTGACGCCCGAAGGTCGCCGTAAAGGGCGGCCGCCGCCGGCCGGTGCTTGCGGTGGTCGTCGACGTCCACGTAGACGAGCTTGGCGTCTTCGGCAAACACCGGGGGCTGGCCGAAGTTGAGACGGAAATCGAGCAGCGCTCCGATGACGAGGATGAGGTCGGCCTCACCCAAGGCCTTGCCGCGAGCCCGAGGAAAGAACAGCGGATGGCCCGGCGGGAGCACGCCTCGGGCCATGCCGTTGACGTTCAGCGGCAGGTGCGCGGCATCCACGAGCCGTCTCAGCTCATCCTCCGCGTGCGACCACCAGACGCCGCTTCCGGCGATGGCGGCCGGCCGCTCCGCGTCGCGGATGAGCCGGCCGATCCGCTCGACCGTGTCCGGGTCAGGCGGCGGCCCGAGGTCGGGCGTGAGGTGCTCGGTCGCCTCGGGGATGTCGGCGGCGCCAAAGAACACATCGAGGGGGACGTCCATGAACACCGGGCCGGTGCG
>Ga0209471_1001797_pt1 | contig 12547 bp, 12 predicted proteins | sample GraSoiAngelo_128_FD_185885 | JGI IMG/M metagenome (GOLD analysis project Ga0209471, IMG submission 185885) | Grasslands soil microbial communities from the Angelo Coastal Reserve, California, USA - 14_0927_12_20cm (SPAdes) (version 2) | ecosystem: Environmental > Terrestrial > Soil > Grasslands ...
GAGCCACCGGAGCCTTTGCCCGCCGCCGAGACCGGCTCGCGCGTCTCCTGCTTGCTTCCCGTATCGCGACCGTTTCCGCTCTCGCGCTTGGGTTGCTGGCCCGCGTCGGCCTTGGCCTGCTGCGATTGCGACTGCTGTGGCTGCTGCGACTGCTGCGACTTTCCGGCGAGCTGCTGCTGCGAACCCTGCGACTTGACCTGGACCTGCTTCGGCTTGGTCGCCTCGCTCTTGGGTACGCGAAGGGTGAGAACGCCGTGCTCGAACGACGCTTCGGCCTCGTCGGCGTTGAGCTCGACCGGAAGCTCGAGCAAACGGAAAAAGCGACCGAACCTTCGCTCGCGTCGCACGTACTCGCCTTCGTCGACCTCTCGCTCATCGCTCGTCTCGCCGGCGATCGTGATCGTGTTTGCTGTCGCCTCGATCTGGATGTCCTCGGGTCGCACGCCCGGGAGCGCGGCCGTGATCACGTACGCGTCCTTCTCCTCACGAACGTTCACCGGAAGCGCGATCGATCCGTCCGCGCCCTGGCCTTGTGACGGGACGACGCTTTCGTTGAACAGCCGGTCCATGGCCTCGTGAAGCGACATGAAGTCTCGAAGTGCGCCGCGTGTGAACGGGACCAAGCTCATCTCTGTCTCCTCTTACAAATTTGGTACGCGGTCGGAAGCTGACCACGCCCAACGCGCCAGCTGGTCTCTCGTCCGAGGGCTGATGTGCCGCCAGTCGTGCTCGCCGATCTCGCTCTGCCGGCAGTAGGCCCAACCGCCTCGGTGGATCGTCAAGGCGGGTTGACCGGCAAGGGTCCTCGGGCGATGGTCCGCACGAACGCAGACGAAGTGGATGAGTGTCCCAGCCATCGGAAACTCCCCTGGGCGTTGAACGCGGATCGCTTTCTCAACCGTAGTGACGGATCGCGGGGGAGTCGGTCCGTTACATGACGTAATTCGCGATCTGCTAGGTGAGCAACTCCTCGTACTCCTCGCGGATCTTGCTGTAGCACTCGCATGCGCGGCCCTCGAGCGAGCCGCGATCGAGCACGCGCATCCGTCCCCGGCGATATGAGATCACGCCATCGGCTCTGAGCCGCTCGGCCACGAGGCTGACGGCCGGGCGCTGCACGCCGAGCGTGTTTGCCAGGTACTCCTGTGTGATCGCGAAGTCGTCGGAGCGAGCGGCGTCCTGACAGGTGAGTAACCACCGTGCGAGCCGGTGTGCAGTCCGATGAGCACCGTTGCACGCAGCGGTGTGGGCGAGGAGCGACATATACGCGTTGCTGTATCGCCTGAGGAGCTCACGGAACGCCGCGCTCTCGGAGATCGCGTCGTCGAAGGCCGAGGCGCCCATTGCCAGGCACTCGCCCGCGATCTGGCCGACGGCGCTCTGATGCGCCGAGTAGTCCTCGAGGAAGACCGATATGCCGAGCATTCCTTCGGGCCCGACCGTGGCCACCTCGAGCACCCTGCCGTTCTCGAACTCCGCGACGATGGATATGAGGCCGCGGATCGGGAAGTAGACGCGCCGGATTACCGAGTCGGTGGGGTACAGCACCTCGTGCGTGCCGAGCGAAACGCGCTCGAGACGCCTCTCGATCCGAACACGATCCTCCGTCGGAAGCCGCGCGAGGAGCCAGTTGCCGGGCGGCACCACACGATCGAGCGGGACGGTCTGCGTTGCTCCTGCCGCGGCACGCATCAGATGTGACCCCGCCCAGGCAGCACGAGCGTGAACGTGGCTCCCGTCGAGGAGGTCGACTCGAGCCGCAGATCTCCGCCGTGGCGTTGTGCAATGAGGCGGCTGATGTAAAGGCCGAGCCCGGTCCCGCCACGCTCGCCGACATTGGATCCGCGAAACGACGGCTCGAAGAGATGCGAGCGGTCTGCATCCGGGACGCCGATGCCACTGTCCTTGACCTGAAGCTCGATGTCGCCCGCCGGCTTCGCCTGAGCGAGTGTGACCAGGATCGCGCCGCCAGGGACGGTGTAGAGCTCGGCGTTCGCGACGAGGTTCTCGACGATCTCGTCGATGCGGTCCGCGTCGACGCTGGCCACGAGCGTCTCGATCGGAGCACGAAACTCGAGCACGTGGCGCTGGCCATGGCGACTCGTGACCCCGCGAACGAGCGCCACCAGGTCGGTCGGCTCCGGTGTCACATCGAACAGCGGCGCCCGCGCATCGATGGATGTCTGCATCTCTTGAAGAAGGCGGCCGAGGCGCCGAAGCTGGATCTCGGCGATCTGTAGCGATTTCGCCAAGACGCTCGTTGGTCCGCTGCGCTCGAGCGTGCGCTTCGCCATCTGCACATGGCCCCACGCCGTCGTCAGAGGGGTGCGCAGCTCGTGGACAAGCATGGCCATCAAGCGAAGCTGATCGTCGGTCGCGCGTAGCTCCGACGCGTCGATGGAAACGAGCACCGCGCCGACGATCGTCCCCGAAGTATCTCGCAACGGGACCGCGCTGAGATGTAGCGTGCGCTCGGTCGCGCCGTCGCGCTTCAGTGCGACAAGCTCGCCTCGCACCACCTCACCCCGCAGGGCTCGCGCCGTCGGCACGTCGTCGGCAGCGAACGGACGACCGTCCGGATGGTGCGCGTTCGCGCCGCGCATCATCCGTTGGAGATCGGTGCCGGTGCTCGCACCACCGATCATTGAGGTCGCGGAATTGCAAAGGACGATCCGCCCTTTTCCGTCGATGATCGACATCGCTACCGGAAGCTCGTCCAGTACGTGCAGCATGCGATCTTCATCGAGCCAGCGGCGTCTAAAGCCCGAGCGATCACCTCGCCCGCGAACACTCTTCATCTAACGTCCCCTGCGCCGAGCGCCGTCTCCCCCGCAGAGGAACATGTGCGCCCGCTGATGGTTTATCCCACCTGCCTTTGATCCAGTGAAGATGTACATTCCGCCACCCCCGCCGTGGCATCCCCACTGCAGCGCCGCAGAGCGCGAACCACGGAAGGAAGGCGCCGTGATGGCAGTGAAGCTGAACGAAGCCGGGTTCGATCACGCAAAGACGCTCATCGACGAGGGCAAGGTTGTGGTCGACGAACGTGACGACTGGAGCGAGCACCAACCGACCGCCGAGAAGGAAAATCGCTTCATCGAGAAGCACGGCATGCGCGAATACGCGAAGTGGTACCTGGGCATCGACGACGAAGAAGATCAGGACAACAAGGGCCGCTACAAATTCCCGTATGGCGACTTCGCGAACGTCCATCGCTGCGGGGTCCTCGCCGCGGAGAGCCGGGCGGGTCAGTACAAATACTTCGACATCGAGCGAGCCGCTTCGCACCTTCACGGGATGATCGAAGAGCGGCGCGAGGTTCGCGCGTAGTCGGCGACTAGCGGACCGTCACGACCGTAAAGATCCCGAGATCGTCCATCCACGCGCCGCCGTCGACGACCCCGCGGAGCGGCACCACGAACGTACCCGGCGCCGCGCCCTTCACTCGGAACGAGAACGTCGCGTTCCCTCCGGGTGGGACGATGTCCTCCTCCTGGACCGCCGGGCGCTCGGGCGCCGGCCAGCCGTCGGCAAGGAACGCGAGATCCTTCGAGTTCCCCGGGATCCCGAGGCGCGCCTCCTGAGCGGTGCCTCTGCGCCAGGCGGTCAAGCCGGTGTTGCGAAGCACCACCGACACCAGGGCTTTGTCGTCGCCGCTGACCTCCGGATACGGCGACTCCGACACGAAGCTTGCATGTACGGTCGCGCCCGTCGGCGGCGCGCAGAGGCTCGTAAGCCACATGAAGTGCGGCCAATCCCAGGTCGGCCCGGGATCGGTGTGCGTGCTGCCCGGCACCTCGTTGTGCCCGATGACATGCTCGCGGTCGAGCGGCATGCCCTCCCGTCCGGAGATCGCGCACACCAGGGCGGCTCCCGCGTAGTACTGCTCGGTCGTGAAGGCAGGGTTCGTCACGCGATCGAGCTCGAACTCGATCCCGATCGAGTGCCGGTTGTACCAGACGTTGCCGGAGTGCCATGCGGTATCGCCCTCGGCGACGATCTGGGCGATGTGACCATCGCCGCGAATGACGTAGTGGGCGCTGACATCCGAAGCGAGGATGTTGAAGGCGCGCAGCGTGCGTGCGTAGCTGATGTCGGTGTAATGGATGACGATGTAATCGATCGAGGCGCCGTCGCGGCCGGCCCAATAGTTCGTTGGACTCGTGATGTACTCGGGCTCAGGCACGAACGGGAAACGCATAGCGGTACCCGAGCGCGATGCCGCCGCCGCGCGCGCCACCGGTATCGCCGATTCGGGGATCGCCGCGGGATCGAGAAGGGGACCGATGGGCGCGTCCGGCCCCGTTGTGTCGCGGGACGCGACGTCACTCCGTCCGGTGGCGCCGATGAGGAAGATCACAAGAACGAGAACCGACCGACGAAGCAACCCCTGCATCTTCCCATCGCCGGACCCGAGTAGGCAATAGGCATACCGTCATCTTGTCTGCTTGGTAGCCGAGCGTGCCCCTGCTTTGAGTCCCTGCCGCAGATGGGGGTCGCGCGGCACTCTGTGTGCTGGTCGGTGGGCCGTGCGGAGTGACAACGGATTTTCTGCCGGCCTTGCGATCGGCGTGCTCCTGCTGGTTGTGGTGCTGCTCGTGATCCTCGTGTCGGTACCGATCGGCGGCGGCACGGACGCGAAACCGCTGATCAATATTCGGTTCTAGCGAACGCGACGGCACACGCGTGGGCGAGCGCCGCGTCAGTCGGCTCGGCTGAGGCGCGGATCGAACACATCGCGAAGGCCGTCGCCGAGGAGATTGAATGAGCCGACGGCGAGCAGGATCGCCAGACCCGGGAAGAGCGAGAGCCACGGCTCCGTGCTGATGAAGTTGCGGCCCTCGCTAATCATCACGCCCCACTCCGGCGTCGGGGGCTGCGCGCCGAAGCCGATGAAGCTGAGACCGGCGGCCGCGATGATGACCGAGCCCATGTCGAAGCTCGCCTGCACTAAGAGCGGCGCCACCGCGTTCGGAAGGAGGTGGCGGGCGATGATCCGAAACTGCGACGCCCCGATCCCGCGCGCCGCCTCCACGAACTCGCGGCGGCGGAGCGAGAGGATCTGTCCGCGCGCGAGACGCGCGTAGATCGCCCAGGTGACCGCGGCGAGCGCGATGATCGCGTTGGTCAGACTCGGGCCGAGCGCCCCGGCGATCGCCATCGCCAGGATGAGGGCCGGAAAGGCCAGGAATACCTCGGTCAGCCGCATCAGCGCCTCATCCACGAGGCCGCCGGCGTAGCCGGCGATCACGCCCACGAATGTGCCGAACACACCGGCCGACGCAACGACCACGAGGCCGATGAGCAGCGAGATCCGAGATCCGTAGAGAAGGCGGCTGAGGATGTCGCGGCCGAGCTGATCGGTGCCGAGCCAGTGCTCGGGCGACGGCGGTTGGAGCCTCGACGCGAGCGCCTGGGTGAGCGGGTCGTACGGCGCGATCAGGGGCGCGAAGATCGCGCACGCGGCAAAGAGACCGATGAGAGCGAGCGCCGCGACGTTGAGAGGGCTGCGGAGGATCGGCGCGCGCGCCACCAGCCGCGCAGCCCCGAGCCGGCCGGTCGCGGTGAAGGCTTCAGTCACGCTGGATCCGCGGGTCGAGCCAGTAGTAGGCGATGTCGACGGCGAGGTTCGCGACTGGGTAGACGACCGCCGCCAGAAGCGTGACGCCGAGGACGGCGGGGAAATCGAGGCTGATGGCCGACGCCGTCGCATAGCGGCCCAGCCCCGGCCAGCTGAAGATCGTCTCCGTCAGTACAGCGCCGGAGAGCAGGCTGCCGAACGTGAGCCCGATGATCGTTACCGTCGGGATGAGCGCGTTGCGGAGACCGTGTCGGACGACGACGAGCCGTTCGGTGAGACCCTTCGCGCGCGCGGTCCGCATGTAGTCCTGACCGAGGACTTCGAGCATGCTGGAGCGCGTCATCCGCGCGATCACGGCTGTGGAGAAGTAGCCGAGCGTGAGTGCGGGAAGGACGAGGTGGATCACGCTGCTGCGCAGAGCGTCGAGGTCGAGCGCGAGCAGGCTGTCGATGACGTAGAGCCCGGTTCGCGTCGGCGGTGGTGAGACGAACGTGTCGAGACGACCGCCGCCCGGAAGCCAGCCGAGCTGGTAGTAGAAGAGGCCGATGACGACGAGCCCGAGCCAAAAGACCGGGAGCGAACCGCCGGCGAGGGCCGCGATGCGAACGACCACGTCGGGGAAGCGGCCGCGGTAGATCGCCGACCAGATCCCCGCCGGTATGCCGACGAGCAGCGAGACCGCGAGGGCCGCGAACGACAGCTCGAGAGTCGCGGGGAACGAGTCGGCGAGGTCGTCGGCGACCGAGCGCCGCGTGCGGATGCTCTTTCCGAGATCGCCGTGGAGGATCCCGTTCACGTAAATGACGTACTGCTCGGGAAGGGGGCGGTCGAGGTGATATTCGCCGCGGAACGCCGCGATCTGCGCGTCGGTCGCGTGATCGCCGAGCGCGGCCACCGCGGGGTCGGCCGGTATGACGTGCGAGATCCCGAACGTGATGATCGAGACACCGATCATCACGGCCGCGATCCCGACGATGCGTCGTGCTAAGAACGCGAGGAAGCGCATGGGGCGCGAGTTCTACTTAGATATCGCGGCGAACTCCGTCCAGTCCACAGGGCTCCAGACAAAGCCCTTCACGTTCGAACGAAGACCGAACTGCTTGGTCGGCTGATAGAGGATGACGTACGGCCCGTTGTGGAGGACGTACTCGGTGATCTCCTTGTACGCCGCCGCGCGCTTTGTCGGATCGGTCACAAGAGCGGCGTCACGGCCCTTGGCCGCGATGGATGCGTCGTTCCAGCCGTTCCGGTACGCGATGGACTTCGCGTTGTAGTCGGTGAATGGCCCGACGTTGGCGTCGGGATCGGGGAAGTCGGGGCCCCAGAGGATCAAGACGAGCTGCCCCCTCTGCGCGCGGTAGGTCGTGAGCAGCTCGGCCTGCGTGGTCTGTTTGATGTTGGCGGTCACACCGATCTTGGACCAGTCGTCCTTGAGCTTCGCCGCGATGTCGGACCATTGGGCGCCGCCCGGCGCGGGTCCAGTCGGGACGAGAAGCTCGAGCGTGATGCTCGTCTGGCCGGCCTTGGACAGGAGGGCTTTCGCCTTGGCCACGTCGGCTTGGAAGGGCGTCGCGTCGTTGTACCCGGCGAGCCCGGCCGGAACGATGTCCTGCACTTTTTTCGCGTTCCCGCTGAGCAGGTTGTTCACGATGCCGTCGTAGTCGACGGCCGTTCGCAAGGCCTCGCGGACGTCGACATTGTCGAGCGGCTTGACCGTCGAGTTCATACCCACGTACACGAGCTGCAGGCTGTTGCCCGACGCCGTGGTGACGCCCGCCTTGCCCTGCAGCGCCTTGATCTGTTGGGGGCTCAGGTTCTCCGCGATGTCCGCGTCGCCCTTCTCCAAAGCGAACTGCTGGTTCGTCGACTCGGGAACGTGCTTGGCCAGGACCGCGGAGAGAGTCGGCTTCGTCCCGCCATAGTTCGGATTCGCCTTGAGCAGGACCTCCGTGCTCTTCGTCCAGTGATCGATGACGAAGGGCCCACTTCCCGAAGAGTGATCGAGCAGATAGCCGGAACCGAAGTCGCCGCCTGACTCCTTCGTCTTCACCTCCTTCGAGTCGACGATCCCGCCGATGGTGAAGGTCAGGATTGAGAGGAAGCCCTGAGTGCTGGCCGTCTTCGGCAGGCTGACGACGACGGTGCTCGGGTCTGAGGCCTTCACGCTCTCCGCCTTGAGCTGCGCGATGTCGGTGAAGAGGAAGGCCGGCGACTTGTTGAGCTTGATGGCGCGCTGTATCGAGTACACGACGTCGTCGGCGGTGATCGGGTTCCCACTCGCGAACTTCTGACCGGTCTTCAGCTTGAAGGTGATGTCGAACGTCGAGCCGGTGTCCTTGATGTCCCAGCTCTGTGCGAGGCCAGGCTTGATGGTGGCCAGGTCGGCACCTTCGAACTTGACCAGCGTTTCGTACGTGTTGTGTGCGAGCAGGGTGCCGCTGAACTCGTACACGACTCCGGGATCGAGCGAGATCAGGTCGCTCAGATCGGAATACCAAACGAGCGTGCCGGCAGCGCCCCCCGCCGATGCGGTCGGGCTAGCGCCGGCGCTGCCGCTGGCTCCGGGGGTGGTTGCGGGACCGCAGGCCCCGGCCACGAGCAGCGCGGCGGCAAAGAAAATCGAGGTGTAGCGAGCCGATCTCAGCATGGTGTGCCCTCCCCTGCGAGTAGTCGATGAGCCTAGCACCGGTTCCATCCCGGATTTGACTCGACGAAGTCGTCTGCTACTCCTGTGTCGTAGTTCGGGCGGAGGTGTGCATCATGCTTCGTCTCGGCGCATCCGCGGATCTCGTTTCGCGCTGGCGGCGGCGGGCGCTTCTCAGAATGGCGTTCCTCGGCGCGCTCGGTCTCGCGGCGACGGAGGTTGTTGCCCTGGTCGCCCCCTTCATCCGCATCAACCGGATCGAGGGCCTCGGAAACCCCGTCACCGTCGGGACGAGGGCGCAGCTCCTCGAGACGTTCGCGACGACGAATGACCGGCCCATCCTTTTCCGCGAGGGCCGGTTCTTCCTCCTTCACGCGCCCGGCGGCATCATCGCCGCGTACCGCAAGTGCACCCATCTCGGCTGCGCCGTGCCGTGGAACGATGCCGAGGACCGGTTCCACTGCCCGTGCCACGGGTCGCAGTACGACAAACGCACCGCCGTCGTCCTCCGGATCCCCGCACCAAAACCGCTGCAGCTCTTCCACATCGCCGCGAACGCGGAGGGTCAGCTCGTGGTCGACACGAACCCGCTCCGGGTCATCGATCGCACGGGCGGCGAGTGGGATCCGCGGGTGATCGAGATCGTCGACAGCTAACCGGCAGATCCGCCGGCGGGCATCGCGATGACCGAGCCTTTCTCGACCTCGCGCCGGACGATCGGCGCGACCTTCGTGCCGAAGAGCTCGATCGCATGCAGGACCTTCTCGTGAGGCAGCGTTCCGACGCTGAGCTGGATGAGGAACCGATCGAATCCGAACAGCTCGTGCTCATAGACGATCTTCGCCGCGACCTCGTCCGGCGTCCCCACGAGATTCGCGCCGAGCGGTCCACGCTCATGCTCGAACTGCTCGCGGCTCGGTGGAGCCCAGCCGCGCTCGCGGCCGATCTTCGCCATCACGTAGGAGTAGGCCGCATATGCGTCGTCCCCCGCCTGCCGTGAGTCCTCCTCGATCAGCCCGTGCGAGTTGATGCTCACGCGGAGCTTCGCGGGATCGTGGCCCCCGCGGCGGCCCGCCTGGCGGTAAAGGTCGACCAGCGGCACGAAGCGGCGCGGCTCGCCACCGATGATCGCGAGCGCGAGCGGCAGACCCAGCCTGCCGGCCCGGACGACCGACTCAGGATGCCCGCCGACCGCGATCCAGATCGGTAGCGGATCTTGAACGGGGCGCGGAAACACTGGGAGGTCCTCGATCGACGCGCGATGGCGGCCCCGCCAGGTGACCCGCTCGCTTTCGCGGATCTTGAGGAGAAGCTCGAGCTTTTCCTCGAAGAGCTCGTCGTAGTCCGCGAGGTCATACCCGAACAGCGGGAACGACTCGGTGAACGAGCCGCGGCCCGCCATGATCTCGGCGCGGCCGTCCGAGACGAGGTCGAGCGTGGCGAAGCTCTGAAACACTCGGACGGGGTCGTCCGAGCTGATGACGCTGACCGCGCTCGTGAGACGGATGCGCTTGGTGCGCGTCGCGGCGGCGGCGAGCACGACGGCAGGTGCGGAGACGACGAACTCGCGGCGGTGATGCTCGCCCAGGCCGTACACGTCGAGGCCGACCCTGTCGGCCAGCTCGATCTCGTCAAGAAGCCGCCGAACACGCTCGTGCGCGCTGATCGTTCGTCCGGTCTCGGGATCGGGCGTTGCCTCGCCGAAGCTGTAGATCCCGAGCTCCACGGTTCCTGAACCGTAGGCGGTCGCCGATGATTCCGCGGCGCTCAGCCGATCCGCTCGGCTACCTCGAACGTGCCGCGCTGCAGCACGAGCTCCTTCTCATTGGAGGCGAAGCTCACGACGGTGCCGTCCGCGAAGTCGAGCACGCTCGTGAGGGTGTAGCCGGAGCCCGCCAGGTACGAGACTACATAGACGCTGTCGTTGACCCGAGCGACCTGGTACTTCGCCTGCGTGTGGGCCGTCCTCTTGTCGGCTTTCCGCTGGCCGTTCGTCGGGGGCTTCGCCGCCGTGCGTCGATCGGTCTCGTGCCAGGTGACCTCGCCGTCCTCGCCGAAGACATGCTCGAAGCTCTTGCCGGCCATCGGTCCGTCCTCGTACGTCCACCGAATGGTCTTGCCGCGAACCGGATCGGATCCCATCACGCCTTCCTTTCAGTCGCGCGATTGCCTTCCGCCTGGCGCAGCAAGGGAAGGACCACGCATCTTCTTTCCCGCACTGCGGGATCAATTCGGTTGCGCAACGGCGCTTCGCCGGATGGTGTTCGATCGACGCACAGTGCCGATACACGCGGCCGCATCTCAATGAGCTGCGACGACTCGGCGATTTGGCCCGCTCGGTCGCTTGGAGGCCGATCCGCCACTCGGTCTCCAAGACGGGTGGTGCGCAATTGACGGATAACCGAGCGGACACGGCGAGGATTCGAATGGACATACGGCCGCTTCCCCGGCCGAACGAACTTTGACCGTGAGGAAGGGCCTTGTCGTTGATCCGTGCGTGCTCTCTCGCCATGCTGCTCTGCGCCACTTGGCTTGCTGCCCCAGCGGCCGCCGATGACGGTCCGCCCGTCCCCGCGCCGCGCGTCGCGCCGGCGGCGCGGTCCTACCCGCGGGGCTTCAACACATACGACTCGCTCATCGACTACGCGCAGTCGGTTGCCGCCGCGCAGCAGGATTCGGACGTTCGCCTTGCCGCGGTGATCGCGCGTCAGGATGCGGTGGAGGCGAGGCTCGCGTCGGTCTTCGACCCACGCGTGCGCGGCGGTCTGCTGCGGTCTCGGGCGGAGCTCATGGATGACATCACCCTGACTGCGCTGCGGACACAACTGGCGACCGATGCCGCCGCCAACCGGCAGCTGGTCGCCGACGGCGCGACCGTGGCGGCCGCGGCCTCGTGGCGCCTGCCGCTTCTGGGCGAAGACACGCAGGACTTCGGCCCCACTCCGTACTACTTCGAGCCGGCCAAGACCTACCGCGGCGTCTCCTATCCGCACTTTCACGACGGAACCGACATCGCGGTCCCCTGGGGGACACCGGTCCTCGCGCCGGCCGCCGGCGTAGTGGTATTCGCGGGGACGATGGGCGACGGCGCCGTGGTCGTGGTCATCGCGCACGACGCGGGATTGGTTTCGATGTACGCGCATCTCGACAGCCGCATCTTTCCCGTGCCGGTAAGGCCTGGGGACACCGTCGAGGCGGGCGATCGGATCGGGAACGCCGGGCTCACCGGACTCACGACCGGCACGCACCTCCACTGGAGCGTGTGGCGGAACGGCGAGCTCATCGACCCGCTTTCGATGATCGGGAGCTAGCGCGGAGCGATCAGCGACCGTACCCGACCGGTAGCAGCACGTCGCCATACGTCGTCAGGTAGTACACCTGCCAGCCGTAATACCCGCGATACGCGTCGGGATCCGTACGCATTACCTCGGCGTACGCGGTGACCGCGCGGACGTAGCGCTGCGATTGGTTGTAGCGGAACAGCGCGCCGGCCATGTTGCCCGGCGCGCCATTCGCTTTGAGGTAGCGCGCCGCCGCGCGAATCGCGTCGCGGTCCGAGTTGATGTCACCCTCGCCATACCGTGCCCAGGTGGCAGGCATGAACTGCATGGGCCCCTGCGCGCCGGCGACCGACGTCCCGCGGATCCGCCCCATGCGCGTCTCGACGAGATGGATCGCGGCGAGGTATGACCACGGGATCCCGAACTCGACCTCGGCATCGCGGTAATAGCGCGAGAGGTCGTCGAGCGGCGCGGGCTCGACGATCCGCCAGGTCGTCGGCAGGTTCGGGCCGGGGACGACCGTGGCGCGCAGGTCCGCCGTCGCGTCGGCATTCGCCGTCGCGGCCGCGCGTATCTCGGACGGCAGCGCCGCGAGCACGACATCGTGCCACTCCGGTCGCGCGGCGAGCCGTCGATACGTGAGCTGCTGGAGATGGCCGAACCACGCGAGATCCGCTCCGGCCACGCCGTGATCGCGGATGGCGATCTCCGCCGCGACAATCTGCGCGGCCAGGCCATCCGGATCCGAGGCCGCGACCGGTGGATCCGGGCGTGGCGTCGGCGTCGGCGACAGACTCGCCGAGGGAGCCACCACGGCTGAGCGTTCGGGTGTAGGCGTGGGCCCTTCAGATACGGACGCGGCGGGCGGGCCGCTTGAAACGGTGCATGCGTAGAGGAGCGGGATCGCGGCGAGAAGCGATGCCCTCGGCCTCACGATCGCGAGCATGCTTCGGCGCGCTCGAGCAGCAGCTCGCGCTCGCGGGCGTTGCGGGTGAGCGCGGCCGCGCGCTCGAATTCTCCACGGGCTTCGGCCGAGCGGCC
>Ga0209471_1001798_pt1 | contig 12546 bp, 13 predicted proteins | sample GraSoiAngelo_128_FD_185885 | JGI IMG/M metagenome (GOLD analysis project Ga0209471, IMG submission 185885) | Grasslands soil microbial communities from the Angelo Coastal Reserve, California, USA - 14_0927_12_20cm (SPAdes) (version 2) | ecosystem: Environmental > Terrestrial > Soil > Grasslands ...
GCGCCACCATCGTGACGGTCTGGCCCGAGACCCGCGCGCTCGGCACGACGAGGGTGTAGCCACCGTCGTCCTTGCTGAGAGCACCGAGTCCCATCGTCGGGATGGCGACTTCGACCTGCCCCAGCGACTGGCCGGCATCGCTCGTGACTTTGCCGGTGATCGTCACCGGCCCCTGCGCGGCGAGCCCCGTACTGCCGTACGGGGCGAGCAGGGCCGGTAGCGCGAGAAACGCGCTGAGAATGAAGGAAAAGAACCGACGGGGTGTGAATTGCATGTCCCCTCCTGCGAGGTAATGTGACACGCACGCCCGGCGCCGCCTGTCCGGCGGTCCGGTGGACATCCAATTGTTCGCTCAACGAGCCGCGCGCTCCGCACGACGGATGACGACCGGAAGGGCGCACAACGCACGGGGACGGCGACGGCTAACGCCGCTTTTTATATCACCATTTACGGCGCGGCGCTAGAGTAAACCGGAGCCTACGAATGTTGCATTATGGAACACTACCGCCGTGGCGCCGCTACACCGGACCGACTATGGTTGGTCGCCAGAAAACCCTCATGATCCGTACGCTCCTCGTTGCCGCCGCGTGGTTGGTCATCGTGCCGGGCCCCCGCCAGGCGGCCGACCCGCTCGTGCCGTTCCACCTAACCGGGCGAGGGAACCGCTCGGCCAACCAAGGTGGAACGGCACTCGCCGCCCGGACCAGGGGCCGCTCCGACGCGCGGGTGACCGTGTACGAAATGTCGGACTTCCAGTGCCCCTACTGCCGCGAGTTCGCGCTCGGCACGCTGCCGCTGCTCGAGCGCGAGTACGTCCAGGCAGGCAAGGTCCGCTTCGTCTACATCAACCTGCCGCTGTCGAGCGTGCACAGAAATGCCGCGACGGCTGCGGAAGTCGCGGTGTGCGCCGCCCGGCAGGAACGGTTTTGGCCGATGCACGATCTGCTGTTCCGACACCAGAGCCAGTGGTCCGCCCTCGCCTCCCCCCGAGCGTATCTCCTCGCGCTCGGCGACTCGGCAGGTCTCGACTCCGCCCGGCTGACCCAATGCATCGCGTCCGGCGCCGCCGCCGCGGAGGTGCAGAGAGACGCCGAGCGTGCGCGACGCTCCGGCGCGATCAGTACCCCTACCTTTTATATCGAGGGCGCCCTGCTCGAGGGCGCGGCACCGATCGCGGTCTTCCGGGCCGTGCTGGACTCGATCTACCAGAGCAAGACGGCGACGCCCCCCCGGCCCCCCCGGCCGCGCTGATGGGGCGCCCTTCCTTCACCTATCGGCTCAGCATCGGGCTCGCCCACCGGGCCCTCCCCTTCGCCGCGCGGTTCGACAAGAAGCTGGCCCGCGGTCTGGATGCGCGCCGCGGGGTGACGGACCGGCTGTCCGCCTGGGCACGGGCCCACCGCGATCCCAAGCGCCCGCTGCTGTGGGTGCACGCCTCGTCGGTGGGCGAGGGCCTCCAGGCGAAGCCGGTGCTCGAAGCCGTGCGCGCCGAAGCACCGAACTGGCAGCTCGCCTATACGTTCTTCTCCCCCTCGGCTGAGCGGCTGGCGCGCACGCTGCCGGTCGACGTCGCGGACTACCTGCCGCTCGACCGCCCGGCCGAGGTGAAGGCCGTGCTCGAGGCGCTCCAGCCCGCGGCGCTCGTGTTCTCGAAGCTCGACGTGTGGCCCGAGCTGACGCTCGCCGCGGCGCAGCGCGGCGTGAAGCTGGGCCTCATCTCCGCAACGGTTGCCCCGCACAGCTCGCGGCTCCGCTGGCCGGCGCGCGGCTGGGCGGAGCCGGCCTACCGCGCGCTCGAGCGCATCGGCACGATCAGCGCGGAGGACGGCCGGCGCCTCGAGCAGCTGGGGGCACGCCCGGGGGCCATCGAGGTGACGGGGGACACGCGCTACGACAGCGTCGCCGAGCGGGCGGAGCGGTTCGACCGCACGCGTGACCCGTTCGCGCGCCTCGCCATCGCACCGGCCGGCACATTCACCATCGTCGCCGGGTCCACCTGGCCCGCCGACGAAGCCGTGGTTCTCCCGGCATTCGTGGATCTGCTCGCGCAGGTGCCGAGCGCGCGGCTCGTCCTCGCCCCCCACGAGCCCAACCCCGATCACCTCGCCGGCATCGCACAGGCCGCCGGGCGGCTCGGCCTGCCGCGCCCCGTCCGGCTGTCGCAGGTGGAGCACACGTCCGCCGCGCCGGTGATCGTCGTGGATCGCGTGGGGATCCTCGCCGACCTGTACGCACTGGCGGATGTCGCGTTCGTCGGGGGCGGGTTCCACCGCGCGGGCCTCCATTCGGTGCTCGAGCCCGCGGTGTTCGGCGCGCCGGTGACGGTGGGTCCGCACTGGCACATGAGCCGCGACGCGGCACTCCTGATCGAGCGGGGCGGCGCCGTGGCCTTGAGCGCCGACGGGCGGCACCCGCTGCATTCACAGTGGCTCGTGTGGCACCACGATCCGGCGGCCCGCTCCAAAGCGGGCGCGGCAGGGAAACGGCTGGTACGGGAGGGACGCGGGGCAGCGGAGCGCACGACGGCGCTGGTGAAAAAGCTCGTTGCGGGGTAGGGACAAGCACGAGGGGCCCCGCTCCTCGACAAAAATACGCAGTCGCTCCGCGGGACCCCTCGCGCTTGTCGCTTCGCCTACTGTCCGACGACCACGCCTTCCAGCGTCACCGACCTGCGTACGACGAGCCCGAGCGTCAGACCGGTCACGAGCAGATCGCTCCAGCGGCTCCGCACTCTGATGCGCAGGTTGGCGATGCGCGCACCGGCGCCGACCTGTGCCGCGAGCACGTCCTCGAGATTTGGTTGCGCCACGGACACGAGACCCAGGAGCATGTAGACCGCGTGTTTCGTCACACGGAACGGCGCCCCTGAGTCGGGGCGCTGGGCGGCGCCGGCGAGCGAGACCGGGACACCGAGATGGGTCGAGTCGAGCGTGAGCGCGCAGCCGCTCAACGCGAGGGCCAGCACGAGGACCGACCCCCGCATAACCAGAAAACGGATCACACAACTCCTGGAAACGGACGAGGCGCGCCGGATTGGCGCGCCCCAAAGGTAGCGGCTCCAGTCCGGGTTGTGAACCAGTGGTTACGGTTCCCTCTACCGGAGCCCGATGTTGGCGCCGACGCCGAACACTCCATGTGTCTTCCCGTCGGCGAACTTTTCCGAGTCGTAGGCAAGGTGAACCCCGATCGGGCCGAAGCCGAGGTTGCCCCCGATCACCCACCCGAAGTTGGTCTCGTGGTCCGCAGCGCCCGGCGCCACGCTTGCATAGTGGTGATACCGGATCCCGGGCGAGACGTACGGCTCGACGCGCACGACCGGCGTGGGCAGTGGCACGCTCAACCCAACCGCGCCGAACAGCATGGTCTGCACCGGAGCGGCCACGGTGCTGGAAGTGATCTCCAGGCTGTGACCGCCGCCGAGCTGCAGGTTGACGGCGACCGGGATGAGGCTGCCGCCTATCAAGCGGAACGCGGCCGTGCCGCCGAAGGTGGTTATCCGCTGGCTGACGAGGTCGGCCTTCCAGGACGACACCCCGCCGGTCAGCGTGAACGTGCCGGCCCCGAGCATGATCCGGCCCCCGATGGCGTTGCCTCCCCCCGCATCAGTATTGGGCCGACTGTAGTCCCCGTAGATCGTGAAGCCAGAGCCGGCTGTTGGGTTGTTCCAGCTCGGCTCGCCGAGCCACTGTGCCGCGGCTGGCGGCGCCAGCAATGCCAATCCGAGTGTCAACGCTGCGCGTTTCATAAGTGCCTCTCAACGCCTGGAGGAAACCGTGTGGGACCAGGGCGCACGGTCCGGCGAAGATGCGGCAAAGCTACTACAGGCCCATGGGGAGTCGGAGTCCGACGTTCGCACCTATCCCGAACACGCCGTGGGTGGTTCCGTCATCGAACTTTTCGGAGTCGTAGGCGACATGGATCCCGACGAGGCCGAACCCGAGATTCCCCCCGATGACCCACCCGAAGTTCGTCTCGTGATCCGGCGTCCCGATGGGAACAGTCGAGACCTTGTGATAGCGGATGCCCGGCGAAAAGTACGGCTCGATGCTCATCCCCGGCGTCGGGAGCGGAACGCTCAACGCGACGGCGCCGTTGACGGTGGTCTGCGCCGATAGCGTCTGCGTCCCGGACGTGACCTCGCCGCTGTGTGCAGCACCGACCTGCAGATTCACGCCGACGGGGATCAGGCTGCCCCCGATCAACCGGAACGAAGCCGTGCCACCGTACGAAGTCACGCGGCTGCCGAAGGCCTCCGGCTTCCAGGAGGCGACGCCCGCGCTCAACGTGAACGTGCTCAGCCCTAAGGCAACCCGGCCGCCGAACGCATTGCCCTTCCCGGCGTCGGTGTTGGGCCGCCCGTAGTCCCCGTAGATCGTGAATCCAGTCCCGCTCTTCGGCGTCCACATCGGCTCGCCCAGCCACTGTGCCGCGGCGGGCATCGCCACGTATGCCGCCAATCCCAGCGTCAACACTACGCGCTTCATAAGAATCCTCAGGTTTCAGGTGTTGGGCGCTGGGGCTTAGGTACGCACCGTTAGCCCTAATCCCTAGCCCCTATTCCCTAGTGTCGCAGCAAGGGTAGGAACCGCGACCCGGCAAGTCAATCGTGTGTCGGTCTAATGCACATACACGGCGCCGATCGACACGCCGGTGAGCGGGTGATCGCCGAGCCCGCCCGAGACGCGCGCGTCCAGCACTCTGGACAGCCGGAAGTCGGCGCCCACGCCGAAGCCGAACTCCAGGGCCGAGGTGCGGCCGCTGCCAGCGACGAACTGTACGGTGGGTTGGACATAGGGCACGATGCTGACGGTCGATCCCCGCGGATCCACGCGGCGGCCGAGCGACAGTCCCACCGGAACAAACAGCGTCGAGCCCCCGCTCACCAGGCCGGCCCCAGCGCCAAACACGATGGCGCCGTCCAGCGGGAAATCGATAGTGTGGGTGATTACGCGCTGGCGCACCTCGACGCCGGCGAGCAGAACGGCCTTCCCGGAGCCGGGAGGATCGAAGATGCCGCCCCGCAACCCCACGTCGAGCGTGCCGCTGGCGTAGCGATACGCGCCCTCGAACCCGGTGCCGCCGCCGTTCGGGAAGCTGAACACGGCTCCCAACTCCGACCGTTGAAACGCGCGATAGGGTGCGTTGTATGACGGCATGCCCGTGGCCTGTGCCCCCACCCGGACGGGGACCACTCCGCCCACCACCACGACCAGCACCGCTACGCCACGTCGCATGTTGGTCTCCTTGCCGCGATTCGGGTCAGCGTGAGTCAGGTACCCAGCCGAACGGGCATCGTTCCGAGTCCATGCGTCTAAAAGGTCGCTGAAAGACCCATGAGCACCGTGCCGTGATGTTTCCCACGCTAAAAGCGTGGGCCCCGTAAGGCGCTATGCTAAAGCACAGCCACGCGTGAGCGTTGTGTCGTGCCGGGCCCATCCTTTAGGATGGGAACTTCGACGGCGAGACCCTGTTTTTCGGCCTCCTGCTAGCAAAGCAACGCGGCCCGCCCACAGCGTGGACGGGCCGCGAGCGACAACTGAATCAGAAGCGGACGCCGCCCGTGAGGATGAATGTCTTACCACCACCGAGTTCTCCGCGAGCCTCCGCGAACGGCGTGAGGTGCGAACCCTTGAGCTTGAATGTGGTGCCGCCGAGCAGGTTCAGTCCCGCCTTGGTGGCGGAGGTACTGATGGTCCCTGCGGACGCGGATGCGTGAGCGATGTTCAAGCCGCCGCCACCATATGGAGCAAGGGAGCTGCGTGCCGGGACGCGAAACCGGTAGGCGACGTTGCCGTTGATCTCCCAGTAATGCGCACTCACGCCCGACGGCGCGCTGGGGAAGAAGTAGTCGAACGAGACGATGCCATCGAGCGGCACCTTGGGAAACAGCGACTGGAGCCCGAACACGCCCCGGCCGCCGATTCCGAAGTCAGCGTCGCTACTCCAGTTGAGCTCCGCCGCAAATTGAGGTGGCTGCGCGCGGGCGGCGGGCCGGGCCGCCGGGCGCCGCTGGGCCACGAGCTGTGCCGGGATGAACGCCACGGCAGCAAGGAGCAGGGCACTGCCGATCCACTTCCGCATATGGGAACCTCCCCTGTAGGGAAGAGTGCACGGGCGCGACCAGAGAAACGAGCCGCACATCGCTAAGAACGATGTGCAGATCTGTCAAGACACGTCGACCCGATCGGCCACGATGCGGACGGCATCGCCTACCACTTGGAGGAACCCTCCCGCCACCTGGAACCGGCTGGATGCGCTCCCCTGGCGCACCTGCAACACACCCGTCCCGAGCAACGTCAGGAACGGCGCGTGACGCGGCAGGATGCCTACCTGGCCGTCGTACGCCGGCGCCACGACCGCGTCGGCGGACCCATCGAATACCGCTTGCTCGGGCGAAACCACGGTGACGTGCATCACTCAGCTCGTGGCCAGGCGTTTCGCCTGCTCCAACGCCTCGTCGATCCCGGCCACCATGTAGAAGGCCTGCTCGGGCAGGTGATCGAACTCCCCCGCCACCACGCGCTCGAACGCGCTGATGGTGTCCTCGAGCTTCACATATTTGCCCTCGAGGCCCGTGAACTGCGTGGCCACGAAGAACGGCTGGGACAGGAAGCGCTGCACCCGGCGGGCGCGCGCCACCAGCTGCTTGTCTTCTTCGGACAGCTCGTCCATCCCCAGGATCGCGATGATGTCCTGAAGGTCCTTATAGCGCTGCAGGATCCGCTGGACCTCCACCGCCACCTTGTAGTGGCGCTCGCCCAGGTACTGCACGTCCAGAATGCGCGACGACGACGCGAGCGGATCCACGGCGGGATAGATGCCGAGCTCGAAGATCTGACGGGACAGCACCACGGTCGCGTCGAGGTGCGAGAACGCGGTCGCGGGCGCCGGGTCGGTGAGGTCGTCGGCCGGGACATAGATCGCCTGCACCGACGTGATCGATCCTTTCTTGGTGGAGGTGATCCGCTCCTGCAGCTCGCCCATCTCCGTCGCGAGCGTCGGCTGATAGCCCACCGCCGACGGCATCCGCCCGAGCAGCGCGGACACCTCGGAGCCCGCCTGCGTGAAGCGGAAGATGTTGTCGATGAACACCAGGACATCCTGGCCTTCCACGTCGCGGAAGTACTCGGCCACGGTCAGCCCGGTCAGACCGACCCGCAGTCGCGCGCCCGGGGGCTCGTTCATCTGACCGTAGATGAGCGAGCAGGACTTGAGCACCCCGCTCTCCTTCATTTCCAGATAGAGGTCGTTCCCCTCGCGAGTGCGCTCCCCCACGCCGCAGAACACCGAGCGGCCGCCGTGGCCCATGGCCACGTTGTGAATCAGCTCCTGAATGATGACCGTCTTCCCCACGCCGGCCCCGCCGAACAGGCCGATCTTGCCGCCCTTCACGAACGGGGCGATCAGGTCGATGACCTTGATCCCCGTCTCGAACACCTCCGTCTTGGGCTCCAGGTCGACGAACTTCGGCGTCTCGCGATGGATCGGCCAGCGCTCCGCATCTGCAGGGATGGGATCGCCTTCGTCCACCGGCTCGCCCAGCACGTTGAGGATCCGGCCCAGCGCCGCCTGGCCCACGGGCACGGTGATCGGCTGGGCGGTATCCACGACCTCCATGCCGCGCACCACGCCGTCGGTCGAGGTCATCGCCACCGCGCGCACCTGATTACGCCCGATGTGCTGCTGTACTTCGGCGGTCAACCGGATCGGCGGGGCGCCGTTGCCGCGGTGGTCGATCACCACGGCATTGTAGATCTCGGGCAGGTGCTCCGGCTCGAATTCTATGTCGAGCACAGGGCCGATGACCTGGACGACTTTGCCGACGTTTTGCGTCGGCTCGCCAGCCGGCTTCTTTGCAACTTCTTTGGTTCGTGTCGCCATTTAGTCCTCGTTGTACGTCTTCCGTCATCCGTCGTCCGTAGTTCAATACGAATGACGGATCACGGATAACGGATGACTAGCCTTTTAGGGCTTCCGCCCCACCGACGATCTCCGCCAGCTCCTGCGTGATCTGCGCCTGCCGTGCCCGATTGTAGGTGCGCTGCAGCAGCTCGATGATATCGCCGGCGTTGTCGGTGGCGTTCTTCATCGCAGTGCGCTGTGCGCCCAGGAACGCCGCCGCCGTTTCCACTAGAGCGCGGTATATCTGGTTCCGCACGTAGAGGGGCAGCAGCTGCTCGAGGATCGCTTCAGCGGAGGGCTTGAGGATGTAGTTGACCGCCCTCTGCCGCCCTCTGCCGCCCTCTGCCGCCGGTGGGGCAATGGGGAGGATGCGGAGGGTGGTGGGCGGGGTGGACACCGCGCTCTTGAACTGTGCGAACACCACCTCGACCGCGTCCAGCGCTCCCGACTCGAACTGCGCCATGAGCGGACCCACGATTTCCGCCGCATGCTCGGCCCTGGGTTTGTCGCCGATGTCCGTCCGCTGCGACGCCACCGGTCGCTTCGCGAACTTGAAGTAGCTGATCCCCTTCTTCCCGATGAGGTGAAGGTCGACGCCGGCGCCTTCGCCCTCGAGCTGCTCGATCCGGCGCCGCGCCTCGCGGATCAGGTTGGCGTTGAACGCGCCGCACAGCCCGCGGTTGGCGGTGATGACCACTAGCGCGACCCGGCGGCTCTTCCCCGCGGGTTGGCGCAGCAGGGGAAACCGCTCCGCCAGCTCCGGCGCGTACAGATCGCCCATCACCTCGGCGAGCGCGGCCGCGTACGGTCGCGCGGCGATCACGCGGTCCTGGGCGCGCTTCAGCTTGGACGTGGCCACGAGCTCCATCGTCTTGGTGATCTTGCGCGTGCTCTGGACCGACTTGATGCGGCGGCGCAGCTCGCGGGGCTTGGCCATCAGTGCGCGGCGAGCTGCTTATACGCGGTTACGGCAGCGCGCAGGCGAACGGTGAGGTCGTCGCCCAGCACCCGGCGGGTCCGGATCTCCTCGCCGACGTCGCGATGCTGGGCCGCCATGAAGTCGCGGAACCCCTGCTCCCAGGCCCGGATCTCCGGGACCGGGACATCGTCCAGGTAGCCGTTCGTTACCGCGAAAATGACCATGATCTGCTGCTCCACCGGCATCGGCTGGTACTGCGGCTGCTTCAGCACCTCCACGACGCGTACCCCACGCGCGAGCTGCTTTTGCGTCGCCTGGTCGAGCTCCGAGCCGAACTGGGCGAACGCCTCGAGCTCGCGGTACTGCGCGAGATCGAGCCGCAGGCGGCCCGCCACCTGCTTCATGGCCTTGATCTGGGCGTTGCCGCCGACGCGCGACACCGAAATACCCGGATTGATCGCCGGCCGCACGTTCGAGTAGAACATGTCGGTCTCGAGGAAGATCTGGCCGTCGGTGATCGAGATAACGTTGGTGGGGATGTAGGCGGAGATGTCGCCCGCCTGGGTCTCGATGATGGGGAGCGCGGTGAGCGAGCCCGCGCCCATTGGGTCCGACAGTTTGGCCGCCCGCTCCAGCAGGCGACTGTGGAGATAGAAGACGTCGCCCGGATACGCCTCGCGGCCGGGCGGGCGCCGCAGCACCAGCGACAGCTGGCGGTACGCCGCCGCCTGCTTCGAGAGGTCGTCGTACACGCACAGCGTCGCCTTCTTCTCGTCGTACATGAAATACTCGGCCATCGCGCAGCCCGAGAATGGCGCGATGTATTGCATCGGCGCGGGCTCCGATGCGGACGCGAGCACCACGATCGTGTAGTCCATCGCGCCGTGTTCCTTGAGCTTTTCGACCACGGACGCGACGGTCGAGCCCTTTTGCCCGATCGCCACGTACACGCAGATCACCCCTTCACCCTTCTGATTGATGATCGTGTCGACGGCGATCGCCGTCTTGCCGATGGCACGGTCGCCGATGATCAGCTCGCGCTGGCCGCGACCGATCGGGATCATCGAATCGATCGCCTTGATCCCCGTCTGGAGCGGCTCCTTGACCGGCTGTCGCTTGATGATACCGGGCGCGACGATGTCCACCTTGCGGGTCTTCGTGCCCTGGAGGGGGCCCAATCCGTCCACGGGACGGCCCAGCGCGTCGACCACCCGCCCCACCAGTGCGGGGCCGACGGGCACCTCGAGTACGCGCCCGGTGCGCCGCACCTCATCGCCCTCGCGCAGCACGAGATAGTCGCCGAAGATCACGGCGCCGATGTTGTCCTCCTCCAGGTTCAGCGCCTGCCCGGTCACCTTTTCCCCCGTCTCCGAGGAGGTGAACTCAAGCATCTCGCCGGCCATCGCGGAGGTGAGCCCGTAAATGCGGGCGATGCCGTCCTTCACCTCGAGCGCAGTACCGACCTCGCGCACGTCGATCTCGGCGAGATCGGCCGCCTGGATTTCCTTGAGGAGGATCTCTTTGAGCTCGCCGGGCCGGAGAATGGAATCGGTCGCCATGGAGATACCGGTTAGGAGTTTGTGAAAAATATCACATGAACGCGGAACGGGGAAGTCGGAATGCGGAACAGTAGTGCAAGGTCGTTTGCGGGACGACCCCACCGCGTTGTTCCGCGTTCCGCGTTCGCACTTCCGCGTTCAGGTTCTCGATCTTGTCCTTCCTCTTATGAATCTCTGAAGCACGCCTCGCGCCCCCACCGTCCGCAATTCCTGCGGCGTCGTACCCGCCACACGCCGCGCCGCCCCCGCGAGATGGCTGGTGGACGCGTAGCCGAGGATGTGCACCACCGACCGCACGGTGTACCCGGGATTGCCCAGCAGATCGGCGGCACACGCCGTACGCGCGAGATCGATGACCCGCTTCAGGTTGGGGGCGCCGCCGGCGGCGAACTCGCGCGACAGGTGCTCTCGTGTAACACGCAGCGCCGCCGCCACGTGGCCCGTCTGTGTCGGGAAGCCGACGCGGCGAAGCACCTCCTCCCACGCGGCGAGCTGCAGCCGATCGGTGAGGCGGAGCAACTTGGGCGCATCGGCCAGCGCTGCGCGCCGCGCCACTTGAGCCGTCCGGGCCGCGATCCACTCCCCCGCCACCGCGTTGTCCACGCCCTCGACCAGCACCCCGGCGAACCCCGCCGCGTCGCAGGCGGCGAGCAGCGGCCCGTCGTCCGACCGAAGGGCTGACAGCACGAACATCGGGATGCGGGGGAACCGGGCCGGCAGCGCCAGCGCGGCGGTGGGTGCGGTCTTCACATCCAGCACCACCGCGTCTACGAGGCGCTGGTACAAGAGCCGCTCGACGGCGGCGAGGGTGCGGCACAGCCGCACCGTCCCGGCGTGGCGCGGGAAGCCGCGCTTCACCGCACGCCGCGGCTCGGCCCGAGGGTTGAGCACCGGCACGACGGCCGTCATGCGGGCTGCTCCGGGGCGGAGCGGTCCACCACGTGGGCGAGCGCCTGTACCATCGCGGTCGCCTGCTCCAACACCGCGCGCGCGTTGTCGTAGGAGATCGAGCGCCGCGCCTCCTCGGGGGCGTACCACGCACAATCGGTGATGCCTTCCTCCGTCTGCGGCACGCACTCGCCGCGCCTCGACTCGAACAGGAAGAAGTGGCAGAACTTGTGGATCGTCTTGCCGCGAAACCGGAAGTACCAATCGATCACGCGAATCGGGCCGTGCAGCACCAGGTCCTTGAGCCCGGTCTCCTCGGCCACTTCGCGCCGCGCGGCGTCGGCCGGAGGCTCCCCGGGCTCGAGGTGACCCTTGGGGAACCCCCAGTTGCGATAGGAGTCGCGGATCAGGAGGAACCGCGGCTCGCCGTGCGGTGCGCGGCGGAAGACGACGCCGCCGGCCGAGGTCTCGCGCTGGGCGCGGCGTTGCTTGCGCTTCATAACGAACGCGGAACGCGGAACGCGGAACTTGACGAACGCGGAACGCGGAACGCGGAACGCGGAACAGATGGACCGACGTTCGCGTCGATGTTCCGCGTTCCGGCTTCCGACTTCCGCGTTAGTCTAGAACACACTGAAGGAGAAGTACTTCCGCGGATTCGCCTGGATGTCGGACAGGAGCTGCCGTAGCTGGATCATCGTGAGCGTGGTCTCGCGATACAGCGTCGAGTCCGACACGAGCAGGCCGAGCGTGCCGCTGCGGTTCGCGATGCGCGACATCACGCTGTCGGCCGACACCAGGACGCGCACCAGGCTCTCCTGGTTCTTGTGGGCGGCGCCCAGCAGATCGCGAAAGTCCTGCGATGCCGACTGTAGGTTGGCGCTGGTCGTCGCGGAGTTGTTCAGGATGGTGGCGAGCTGACCTTGATTGGTCGCCGAGTCCACGCGTCCCAGCGTAGCCTGCAGGTTGGTCGCCGCTTTGGCGAGGACATCCGAGCCCTGACGCAGATTCGACCCCACCGATCCGATCACCTCGGCCTGCTCGTTCGTGACTTTCACCAGCTTGTCGGCGACCTGACCGAAATCCCTGATGGACCGCCGCAGCTCGAGCACGGCCTCGGAGTCGAAGGCGGTCTGGATGCGGCTCGACACGGTGGCGATGTCGGTCGCGATGCGGCTCGCCTGGGCGGTGAGCTGGCCGATGTCGGGGAGTGTGGCGCCCGGCCATTTCCCGCCGCCCGCCGCCTGCGCCTCCGCGATGGCCTGCTGGATGTTGGGA
>Ga0209471_1001801_pt1 | contig 12544 bp, 15 predicted proteins | sample GraSoiAngelo_128_FD_185885 | JGI IMG/M metagenome (GOLD analysis project Ga0209471, IMG submission 185885) | Grasslands soil microbial communities from the Angelo Coastal Reserve, California, USA - 14_0927_12_20cm (SPAdes) (version 2) | ecosystem: Environmental > Terrestrial > Soil > Grasslands ...
GTCGGGCAGCCCTGTTCTCTTCATCCACGGGCTCGGTTCCTCGGGCTACATCGAATGGCGCTTCAACCTGGTCCGGACCAGCCGCAGCCACCGGGTCTATGCGCCTGACTTACCGGGTTACGGCCGCAGCGACAAGCCCCGGGCGGCCCGCTACGGGATCCCCTACTTCGCCAAGACCATCGACCGCTACATGCAGAATCGCCACCTGCGCGGAGCCGCCGTGGTCGGGACCTCGATGGGGGGCAGGATCGCCCTCGAGCTGGCGCTGCGCTACCCGGAGCGGGTCGGCAAGCTGGTCCTGGTCAACTCACTGGGGCTGGGACGCCCCAGGATCCAGCCCTACTACCCGGTGATGCTCCTGCCGCGCCTGGGCGAGAGCCTGCTCCACGGCCTGCGACACGGCCTGCGGCTCGCTCCCAGCCACCTCATCCGCCGGGTCTCGGCGCGGTTCACCGGCGCGACCGGCGACCTCGAGAAGACGATGAGCGACGAGTACCTGGACCACCTGCGCGAGATGTACGAGGCGGAGGGCTACACGGACGCCTACCTGGCCACCGTGCGCTCGCTTGGCAGCCCGCGGAGCCTCATCGGCATGGACGTGAGCCGGCGCCTCGATCACCTGGAGGTCCCGGTCCTTTTGATCTGGGGCGCCAATGACCCGCTTTTCCCGCTCGAGCAGGCGCGCAGGGCGCTGGACTTGATCCCAGGCTCCCGCCTCGCGGTCATCGAGGGTGCCGGCCACACCCCCCAGGCCGAGCGGCCCGAGGAATTCAATAAGCAGCTCGCCGCCTTCCTCCGCCGCTGAACCTGGCAGGTCTCGACTCGAGACCTACACCGGACCCGACTACCGGGCGGCCGTCAGTGGCACCTGGGGTCCGCCGGACCCGCTCCTCCACCCCGACCCACACCATCCGCCCCGGCTCTACCAGTTCGTGGTGGCCGTCCTTCGCTGGCTGCTGCCGAAGCTCTTCCGCTTCGAGGTCGAAGGCGTCGAGAACCTGCCCGAGGGCCGGCCCTACATCCTCGCCGCCAACCACCAGGCCTGGTACGACCCCGCCTTCCTCCTGATCGCGCTTCCGACGACGCTGCCGATGGTCTATTCGATGGCGCGCAGGGACACTGTCTTCAACCGCGGCTGGAAGCGCGCGATCGTCCGCAGGCTCGGGGTGTTCGCCATCCAGCCCCACGAGGGCGAGCTGGACCGGACCGGGCTGGCCAGCGTCTACCACGTCCTCTCCCGGGGAGGCCGGGTGCTCATCTTTCCCGAGGGCCGCTACTCCCGCGGGCGGCGGCTTCGCCCCTTGAAGAAGGGGGTGGCGCACTTCGCGCTCCAGGCCGGGGTGCCCATCGTCCCGGTCGCCATCGAGGGCGACGCGCCGCTCTGGCCGCGCCGGAGGGTGCGGATCTCGATCGGGACGCCGGTCTACCCGGACCCGCCGGCGTGGTGGAACCCGGCGCGGCGGGTCCTGAAGCTGGTGGACAGCGTTCGGCGGGCGATGCTGACCGCTTTCGACAGGCCGCCCAAGAAGCCCGAGGAGCGCCTGCTGGGAAGGCTGCGGGTGCGGTTGGGAGCGCTGCGTCAGCGACTGCGGTTCAGCGGACGGCGAGACAGGTGATGGTCTTGAAGACGCCGTCGACCTTCTGGATCTGCTCCACGATGATGTTCCCGATCCCCGCCACGTCCTTCGCCTCGCAGACCGCGATCACGTCGTACTCGCCCGTGATGGCGTCGGCGGCGGTGATGCCGGCAAGGCCCTGGAGGGCCTTCGCCACGTCGATGGCATGACCCGGAGAGGCATTGATGAGGACGTATGCCTTCATGGAACCGAACCACCCCCACACAAGCTGCGAGTTCCGGACGTCGTCACCGAGACTTTAACGCTCGCAGCATGACCTCGTCGGTGATGTTGGCGCCGCTCAGGATGACGACCACGCGTTCGCCGGGCGCCGGCGCGTAGCGGTAGAGCAGCGCCGCCAGGGCGGCGGCCCCGGCCGGTTCGGCCAGCAGGTGCTCCCACTCGAAGTAGAGCCGGATCGCCCGCAGCATCTCCGCCTCCTCGACCAGGACGACCTCGTCGACGCAGCGCTGGGCGATCTCGAAGGTGAGAATGCCCGGCCGGCTCGCGGCCAGCCCGTCGGCGATGGTCTGGACCCGCTCCAGGGTCACCAGCTGCCCGGCCTCCAGGGAGCGCTTCATCCCGGCGGCGCCGGCGGGCTCCACGCCGACCACCTTGACCCCCGGCGTCTTCTCCTTCAGGTAGCCGGCGACCCCGGCGATCAGGCCCCCGCCGCCGATCGGCACGATCACCGTATCGAAGGCCGGCAGGTCGGCCAGCAGCTCGACCGCCAGCGTCCCCTGGCCGGCGATCACCCGGGCATCGTCGTAGGCGTGGACGAAGGTGGCGCCGCCCTGGTTGCGCTGGGCCTCCAGGAAGGCCTCCTGGTAGCTGCGGCCGTGGGCCACGACGCGGGCGCCCATGCGCTTGATCGATTCGACCTTCAGCTGATTGGCGTTGAGCGGGACGTAGACGGTGGCCGGGATGCCGAAGGTCAGGGCGGCGTAGGCGACCCCCTGGCCGTGGTTGCCGGCGGAGGCGGTGATGACGCCGTGGGCGCGTTCCTCGGCGGTCATCCCGATCACCTTGTTGAGCGCCCCGCGCACCTTGAAGGCGCGGATCGGCTGGACACCTTCCAGCTTCAGGTGGACCTCGCAGCGGGTCTTGGCGGTGAAGGCGCGCGAGAACTGGAGCGGCGTGGGGCGGAGGTAGGGGGCGAGGTCGGCGGCCGCCTGCTCGACGGCGGCGGCGGTGATGCTGGCGGTCTCCAAGTTGGCCGCTTGACATCGTAACCGGCGAGGCGATCCCGGCTTAGGCTTTCGTGCACCCGAAGCGATGCGACGGCTCAGCGCAGCTGAACTCGACGCGGAGCGGCGCCTGGTCGAAGCCGCCCAGGCCGACCCGGCGCGCTTCGGGGAGCTTTACGAGAGGTACGTGGACGCCATCTATTCCTTCAGCTACCACCAGACCGGGTCGCATCAGCAGGCCGAGGAGGTGACCGCCGAGACCTTCGAGCGGGCCTTGAAACACCTGCCGGGCTACCGTTGGCGCGGCGTGCCGTACAGTGCCCTGCTCTACCGGATCGCGGCCAGCGTGGTCTCGCGCCACCGGCGCCGCCCGCCCTTCCTCGAGCTTCACGAAGCCCATCCGGCCACCAAGCCGGGGCCCGAGGACGCCTGGCTGAGCGCCGACAGCGGGCGGACCCTGCGCTCCGCCCTGGCCCGGTTGCCTGAAGACCAGCGGACCGTCCTTCTGCTCCGCTTCGAGGCGGGCCTGAGGAACGCCGAGATCGCCAGGACCATCGGCCGGACCGAGGGTGCGGTGAAGGCCCTGACCTTCCGCGGCATCAGCGCGCTGCGCAAGCACCTGGACCGCGACGAGGTGCTGACTTGACGCGCCCCGAGCAACGCCTGGCGCGCGCGCTCGACCGACTCGAGTCCGGCGGCCCGGCCGCGCTCGGCGGCGAGGACCGGGAGCTGCTGGAACTGCTGGAGACCGCCGGCTACCTCCGGGAGTCGCTGACCACGGTGCCGGCTCCCGACTCTTTCAAGCGGGAGCTGAGGGACTGGCTGGCGCAGCCGCGGCCGGCGCCTTGGTGGCGGCCGCTCCTGCAGCCCCGGCGAAGGCCGGTGATCGGCGCCGCGGTCGGTCTCAGCGCGGCCGCGGTCGTCGTCGGCGTGCTGGTGCTGCGGCGGCGGCGATTGGCATCGGTCGGGTGAGCGAGAACCTCGAGCAGCTGCCGGACCCGGAGAAGGCCCGCGTCAAGTCTCGCGACCGCAAGATCCGGGGCCCCAAGGTGGTGGTGGACAACCCGGGCCTGCGAAAGGTGACGATGCAGGTCGCCGAACGCCGGCGGGCAGCTAAAAAGCCGAAGCCCTAGCGCGGCCAGGCCGGGACGATCATCCGGCGATGGGTGCCGGTTCCGCAGAGCTTCTCGCCCTCGTGGCACTCGACGTCGAACCAGAGCTTGTGGCCCTCGACGCGGTTCAGCCTGGAGGTGACTGTGACGTGGCCGCCCGGCTCGGTCGGCGCCAGGTGTTTGACGCAGACCTCGAAGCCGACGGTGGTGAATCCCTCGGGCAGGAGCGGCTCCACGGACTTGTGGCTGCACTGCTCCATCAGCCCGACCATCGCCGGTGTGGCGAAGATGCCGCGACCGCCGACATGGCTGGTCAGGAGCGAGTCGTCGACGTCGCGTTCAAGCGTCCCTTCCCGGCCCGGCTGCACGTTCTCGAACTCGGCCACCGGATACATTTTGAGACGTGGGTGTTGCCCCGGTGCGGAAGGCGGTCTTCCCGGCCGCCGGGTTGGGGACCCGCTTCCTGCCGGTCACCAAGGCGCAGCCGAAAGAGATGCTGCCCCTGGTCGACAAGCCGACCATCCAGTACGGCGTCGAGGAGGCCGTCGCTTCCGGGATCGAGGAGGTCATCCTGGTCACCGGCGGCGGGAAGCGGGCGATCGTCGACCATTTCGACCGCTCCCTCGAGCTCGAGTTCTACCTGGCCGAGCGCGGGAAGGACGACCTGCTGGCCGTGCTCCGGAAGGTCGACGAGCTCAGCGAGAAGCTGGACCTGACCTACATCCAGCAGAAGCGGCCGCTGGGCCTCGGCCACGCGGTCTGGACGGCGCGGCGGCTGGTCGACAAGGAGGCCTGCGCCGTCCTGCTCGCCGATGACGTGATCCTGGGCGAGAAGCCCTGCCTCAAGCAGCTGATCGATGTGCACCTGGAGTCGGGCGCCACCGTGCTGGCGGCGCGCCGAGTGGCCAAGGACCAGGTCGGGCGCTACGGCATCATCGCAACCCGGTCCAGCTCGGGTAGGGTCCACGAGGTCGCGGACCTGGTCGAAAAGCCATCTCCCGAGGCGGCGCCCTCCGACCTGGCCATCCTCGGCCGCTATGTCCTCGCCAACGACGTGTTCGGCGCGCTCCACCAGGCCAAGCCGGGCGCCGGCGGCGAGATCCAGCTGACCGACGCCATCCGCTCGACCATCGCCACCGGCAGGGTGGTCGCGCTGGAGTTCGAAGGCGAGTACTACGACACCGGCGAGGTTCCCGGCTATCTCCGGGCGAACATCAGCCTGGCCTTGAAGCGGGACGATTTACGGGAGCAGCTGCTGCCCTTCCTCAAGGACCTGCTCGACGGTTGATGCCGGCCCGGCGCGGCTATAATTCGGATCTGGCTCTATGAGCTGTTCCACCTCCAACGTGCACCTATTGCTATGGCTATTTCTGGAAAGAGACGGTTTGACGACGACGACAAGGTCGTGCGCTACAACCGCTGAGAACGATTTCGAGGTGGAGGTCACGCGCACCCTTCAGAAGTGGTGCGTCACCGTCTACCAGCTTCCCAACCGGGACATCCTGGCGCAGGACTTCTTCCCGGAGCGCTGGAAGGCCCTCGCCCGCGCGCAGGACTTCATCCGGCTCCTGAACCAGCGGAACAAGAAGGAGAACGCGGAGGCGGAGGTCGAGCTCTAGCTTCTAGCTAGAATCGGGCTTCGTGAACTTCGGGCAGCTGATTCGGCGTGAGTGGGGCGCGGTCTCCTTTGTGGTCACCGTCCTGGCCGGCCTGGTGATCGTGCCGCTTGCCTTCTTCTTCCTGAACAAGGGGCCGACACCGGTCAATTTGCCCGAGTCGTCTCCCAGCCCGACAGTTTCGGCCAGCGCCTCGCCGACCTCGTCACCCTCGCCGAGCCCGTCGGCGTCCCCGTCGCCGAGCCCGTCCCCCTCCCCGAGCCCCTAAGCCGTCAGAAGCTCCAGAGGACGTCTCGGCCGTTGGGCTGGACGATCTGCTCCAGCCGCAGCTGGAGGTCGGCGATCCGCTGCTGGGAGGCCTGGACCCGGATCTCGATCAGCTCCGCGAGCATCAGCCCCGCCACCGTGGCGCAGTCCTGGAGGAGGGGGAAGACAACCGGGCGGACGGTGTTCTGGATGTAGTCGCGGGAGGCTTCCGGCCCGTCCTCGAGCTTCTCCGACCGGACCAGGCTGCGGTCGCGGAACGCCATCACCACGACCTCGTCGCTGAGCATCACAGGGTCTGTCCAGGCGTAGGGGCCGTCCGCCCGCTGGCGCAGCATTCGCAGCCGGCCGAGGAGCGCTCGCATCGGCTGCGACGGCCCCTCGAAGAGGAGCGGGACGTCCGCGCTCGCCGCGTACCCGGGCTGGCTCGGGTAGCGCGCCGTGAAGCCAAGATCGCTCACCCCTGAGAAGGGCGCGGGCACCTTGATCGTGATCTCTTCCATGACGTCTATAAGATCGAGAACGCTTGGCGAGGCCAAAGCGGACGATAGCAGCAGGATATCAACAATGTCACTATAAGGAAAGGCGTTAGTGAACCTGACGGGAATCCGCGTTCTCGATCTCACCCGCCTGCTTCCCGGAGCGTTCTGCACCATGCTCCTCGCGGACCAGGGCGCCGACGTGATCAAGGTCGAGGAGCCGGGAACCGGTGACTACATGCGCTGGTACCCGCCCTTGATCGACGGCCAGGGGGCGGTCTTCAACTCCCTGAACCGGAACAAGCGGTCGCTGACCCTGAACCTGAAGGCGGAGGCGGGTCGGGACCTGTTCAAGGCGCTCGCAGCGACTGCGGCCGTGGTCGTCGAGGGCAACCGGCCCGGTGTCATGGACCGCCTCGGCCTGGGCTGGAGCGTCCTCCGGGAGGCCCACCCCGGCCTGGTCCTCTGTTCCATCACAGGCTACGGCCAGGACGGGCCCTTCGCCCAGCGGGCCGGCCACGACCTGAATTACATGGCGACGGCCGGGGCGCTGTCGCTGAACTCGCTACCGGGCGGCAGCCCGCACCCGCTGGCGGTGCAGGTCGCCGACATCGGCGCCGGCGGCGTGGGCGCCGCGGCCGCCATCCTGGCGGCGCTGGTCGGCGTCGGCCGCGGCGGACCCGGGCAGCACCTCGACGTGTCGATGACCGACGGCGCGCTGAGCTGGCTGGCGATGCCGATCGCCGAAGCTTTCGCAGGCGGCGAGCCGCCCGCCGGCGGCAGGACCCGGCTGACGGGCCGCTACCCCTGCTACCGGGTCTACGAGTGCGCCGATGGACGCTTCCTGTCGGTGGGCGCGCTGGAACCGAAGTTCTGGACGGCGCTGGTCACGGCCCTCGACCGCCCGGACCTCCTCGACCGCCACTTCGACGAGAGCCCGCAGGCCCACGCCGAGCTGGAGAAGGTCTTCTCGACCCGCTCCCGAGATGACTGGGCCGAGCTTCTCGACGGGCTCGACGTCTGCGTGGAGCCGGTGTTGGAGGTGGATGAGGTCGACGCCCACCCACAGGTGGCCGCGCGCCGGCTGCTGCGGCACGGTCCGTCCGGTGCCGAGGTCGGCCCCGCGGTGCCGCTCCCGGACGGCTGGCGCCGCCTGGAGGCGCCGCGCCTCGGCGAGCACACGGCGGAGGTCCTGGCCGAGGTGGGCGTCGACGCTTCCCGGCTGCCGGAGCTGGCCGCCTCCGGCGCCATCTAACCGGATGCGGTGATCTCTGCCCAGACCTTCTCGGTCTGAGCCCAGGTCTCCTCCCGCGAGCCGCTGTTGTCGATGACGTAAGTCGCCCGTCCGCGCTTGGCGTCGATCGGCAGCTGATTGGCGATCCGGGCCCGGGCGTCCGCCTCCGGCAGGCCGCGCGCCACCAACCGCTCCAGCTGCAGCTCGGGCGGAACGTAGACCAGGATGGTCGCCTTGAAGAGGCCGTCCAGGTTGTTCTCGAAGAGCAGCGGGATGTCCTGCACGACGACACCGACGCCCTTTTCCGCGGCCTCGGCCAGGCGCGCGGCCGACCACTCCCGGACCAGGGGATGGGTGATGGCATTGAGCCGCTCCAGCGCCTGGCGGTCATTGAAGACCAGCTCGGCAAGCCGGGCCCGGTCGAGCCGTCCCTCGCGCACCAGCTCGGGACCGAAGGCGTCGACCACGGCCTGGAAGCCCGGCGTCCCCGGCTCCAACACCGCGCGAGCGCCCTCGTCGGCGTCGATGACCTCGGCGCCCAGCTCCCGCAAGAAGGCGCTGACGGTGCTCTTGCCGGACCCGATCCCGCCCGTGAGGCCGATCAAATCCATACGATTCTTACGAGCTCCACTGAATGCAGGACGAGAAGTTTGATGCGATCGTCGTCGGCGCCGGGCCGGCCGGCGTCGCGGCGGCCATCACCATGGCCCGCGCCGGCCTCCAGGTCGTGATCCTGGAGAAGGGCGAGAAGCCCGGCTCCAAGAACGTGATGGGCGGGATCCTCTACCGGCACAACCTCGAGGAGGTCGTCGGGGAGGCCTGGAAAGAAGCTCCCATCGAGCGGCCGATGATCGAGGAGCAGCGCTGGTTCATGACCGACCAGGCCGCCCTGCGCCTGCTCGGCCACAAGAATTTCCGCCATCGCGAGCACCCGAACTCCTGGTCCGTGCTCCGCGCCCGCTTCGACCCCTGGTTCGCGTCCAAAGCCGAGGAGGCGGGCGCCTTCGTCATCAACGAGACGGTGGTCGAGAACCTGGTCGTCAAGGACGGCAAGGTGGTCGGTGTCGCGACCGGCCGGGAAGGCGATCTCTTCGCCGACGTGGTCATCGTCTGCGAGGGGATCGGGCTCGGCAAGCGGCTGCTCGAGAAGGCCGGCCTCAAGAAGCCGATCCGGGCCAACCAGGCCGCGATCGCGGTCAAGGAGATCATGGCTCTCGACCCGGCCAAGATCGAGGAACGCTTCAACTGCGAGCCCGGAGAGGGCTGCGCGGTGGAGTGCTTCGGCGCGTCGACCATGGGTCGGGCCGGCTTCATGTTCATCTACACGAACCAGGACACGCTTTCGGTGGGTGGAGGCGTGCTGGTCAGCGACTACAACGGGGGCGTGGTCAGGGCCCGGGACGTCGGCCGTGTCGACCACGGCGTCTTCAGCCCCAACGAGCTGATGGAGCACTTCAAGACCCACCCGGCGATCAAGCCCCTGCTGGAGGGCGCGGAGACCGTCGAGTACGTCGCCAAGATGATCCCGGAGGCAGGGTACAAGTCGATGCCGAAGCTCTTCGGCGACGGCTACCTGGTCTGCGGCGACGCGGCCATGATGGCCAACCCGGTCCATCGTGAGGGCTCCAACCTGGCGATGGCGAGCGGGCGGATGGCAGGGGAGACGGTGATCCAGGCCAAGGAGCTGGGTGACTTCTCGGAGCGGACGCTGAGCCGCTACAAGGGGCGCGTCGACAACTCCTTCATCGGCAAGGACATGCGCAAGTACAACGACGCGGTGCCCCTGCTCGAACAGAACCCGGAGATGCTGGGCAAATATCCCGAGCTGCTCGACCGCGCGCTCGACGAGTTCTTCCGGGTCGACGGCGTTTCCAAATGGGAGAAGCAGAGCCGGATCCTGAAGATGTTCGCCAAAGAAGGTGGCGTGAAGATGGCCTGGAACACGGCCAAGGCCGCCTGGACGATGAAGTGACGCGCCGTTCTAGTGCGAGACGCTGACCTGGATCGCGTGGTAGCCGCTGGAGCCGTCGGGATAGCTGGGCTGGGCTGAGCCCGCCTGCAGGGCGCCGGATCCGTCCCGGGCCCTGACGCGGAGGTTGTAGGCGCCGGCGGCGGAGGGTGTCCAGGTGGCCGTCCAGGTCACCCAGGTGAGTTCCGAGAGCGGTGGCTTGACGCTCGCCTGCAGCCAGCTGCCGCCCCCGTCGGTGCTGTACTCGACCGCGCTGATCCCCCGCTTGCCGGCGAAGGCGACGCCGCCCAGGCTGACCGGTCCCAGCTTCAGCAGCTCCCCGTCGGAGGGGAGGTCGAAGCGCGAGGTGGTCTTGATGGCCGCGTCCGGGTTCCAGCCCTGGTTCTCCCAGTACCCGTTCCGGGCCCCGGTCGTGACCTCGATCTCGTCGAGCCATTTGGGGCCCTTCATGCCGTAGTGGCCGGGCACCAGGATCCGCGCCGGGAAGCCGTGCTGGGTCGGGAGCGGGCCGCCGTCCAGGCTGTGCGCGACCAGGATCTCGGGGGACTGCAGGACGAGGCTCAGCGGCAGGCTCTCGGTGTACGCGTCCCGGGATCGGAAGGCCACCAGGCTCGCCCCCGCCTGGACTCCGACCAGCATCAGCAGCGACTGCAGCGAGGTGCCGCCGAACTGGCCGGTGCTGATCTGGTTGCCGCCGACGTTGTTGCTGATGCACTCGAGCGTCACGTACTCGACCGTCTGTGGAAGTGCGTGGAGCCCGGCCAGGTCGAACCTTTGGGGGCGATCGACCATCCCGTGCACGTTCAGCGACCAGCCCGCGGGATCGACGACGGGGTCGGAGAAGTTCTTGGAGACCACGTAGAAGCTGCCGACCGGCGTCAGCTCCGGCGAGAGGCCGCCCAGCCGCCGGTCGGGCGGGTTGAAGATCGCCTGGTACCAGCCCGGAAGCAGCTGGACGCCGAGGACCAGCAGCGATCCGCCGGCGATCGCCACCGGCATCCGGGTCAGGAGCAGGCGGCGGCCGGGCTCCGCACGTTCGGGCGGCGGCAGCAGCCAGCGATCGTGGGCGGCCTCCAGCACCAGCGCGTAGACGGCGAAGAGAACGGCCCAGAGGAGCGGCGTCGCCACGCCCTCGATCAGCCCGAGGAACCCTTCGCCGGTGATTGGAAGCAGGACCATGACCACGACCAGCCACCCGGCGCCGCCCAGCAGCAGCGCCAGGAAGGGGATCTTGAACCGTCGCCGGAGCGCTCCGTAGACGCCCCCCAACACCGCCAGGCCGGCCAGCTCGGCGACGATCAAGCCCGCTTCCTCGACCACCTTGCCGGCGTGCTGCAGGTGGTCGATCAAGAAGCCGAAGACCGCACCCGGCATCACGTTCAGCAGCGGCTGCTGCAGCAGCTGAGGCAGCGGCCGGAGGCCGGCGAGCGGCCCCAGCAGGTACATGGCGGCGACCAGCACCGTCCCGGCGACGGCTCCCGCGACCACACCTCGGCGCACCTCGGTTCCCAGCATCCTGCGGCCCGATCCTAGGCGCGGCGGGCGTCTCTGAACCGGGTCTGATCTGGCGCGGGTTCCTTAACAGGCCCGTAGCAGGAATGTTTCAGGTGCCTCCTAACCTTCTGCAGGCAATGGAACAGGTCGTTCTGCGAGTTCTCCGGGCCGAGGTCCGGCGCCGCAAGTGCCCGGGCTGTGGCAACTCGCTGCGGCGGGCCGACATCGAAGCCAGCTTCCGCAACGACAGCAGCATCCAGCTGCACTTCCGCTGCCGCTTCTGCTCCTTTGAAGGCGGCGGCGAGTTCGAGCTGACGCCCGAGATGTGTCGCGAGGCCGCCCAGATCGCCGGCGCCGACGGTGAGGAGTCGCTCCTCCCCGAGCCCGTCACGCTGCCGGAACTGGATCCCATCACCGCCGATGACCTGATCACCGTCCACGAGGCCCTGGCCGGCTGGAGCGGTGGGTTCAGCCAGCTCCTGGAGCGCTCTTCCGTCTAGGTCCGTTCCGCGAGCCCCGGCGGAGTGCTTAAATCGCTTCGAGTGCCGATCCCGTTCCGCCCCGACGACGTCTTCAATTTCCGCTGGATCGACCACGTCCGGCTCAGCCCCGCCGCGGATCGGGTCGCCTATCTCGTCCGCCATGCCGACCGGGAGGCCGTCGACTACCGCAGCCAGGTTTTCATCCGCGGCATCGGCCTCGAGGATCCGGTCCTGCAGGCGACGGCCGGCACCCAGGACGGCTCGCCGGAATGGGCGCCCGACGGTCGCCGCCTCGCTTACGTCTCCAAAAAGGGGCCCTTCGGCCAGGTCTTCGTCCTCGACCCGGAGGCTGGCGACACTCGCCAGCTGACCAGTTTCCAATTCGGCGCGGGGTCGCCGAAGTGGTCGCCGGACGGCAGGCGGATCGCCTTCCTGGGCACCGTTCTCGGCCACCCGGAGGGCGTGGTCCTGGATCCCCGGCCGCCGGAGGGCGGGCCGGACGCGAAGCCACGTGCGCCGATCGCCCGCGTCGCCCAGGGCCTCGATTACAAGTACGACGGGCGCGGCTACCTCGATGGTCGGCGCAACCACCTGTTCGTGGTGGCTGCGGAGGGCGGCGAGCCGGTGCAGCTGACCGCCGGCCGCTGGGACGTGACCGGCTTCGACTGGGCGCCGGACGGTTCGCGCTTCGTCGTCTCCGGCAACGCCGAGCCGGACGCGGACCTCATGGAGACCGGCTTTCTCTACGTCGTCCCGGCCGCCGGCGGCGAGCTTCGCAAGGTCGCGGGTGAGCTCGAGATCGGCGTGCCGCGCTGGTCGCCACAGGGCGACCGCATCCTCTTTGCAGGCACCGTGCCCGACGGTGGCCGCTACACCCGGCTCTGGCTGGCCTTCCCCGATGGTGGCGAGCCGCGCTGCCTGACCGCCCAACACGACCTCTGCGCCGGCGACCACTGCATCACGGACATGCGCGGCGGGCATGGCTTCTCCCTCTCCTGGAACCTCGACGGCTCCCGGATCTTCTTCCCGGCGGCACTGCCGGGGAGGACCGAGATCTGGTCCTGCAACGCCGACGGCAACGACCTCCGACC